>Ga0116217_10000556_pt1 | contig 38064 bp, 36 predicted proteins | sample Sb_taG_6_FD_89697 | JGI IMG/M metagenome (GOLD analysis project Ga0116217, IMG submission 89697) | Peat soil microbial communities from Weissenstadt, Germany - Sb_50d_4_PS metaG | ecosystem: Environmental > Terrestrial > Soil > Wetlands > Peat | place: Germany: Weissenstadt | collected 2010-09-21 | reverse complement strand
GGTCCCACCGGTCCCACCGGTCCCACCGGTCCCACCGGTCCCACCGGTCCCACCGGTCCCACCGGTCCCACCGGTCCCACCGGTCCCACCGGTCCCACCGGTCCCACTAGTTCCACAGGAACCAGTTCGCTGATCACTGTCAGCGCGCCGGTAACCACGTCGACATCGGGTACACCGGGCTCCTCGAGCTCGTCAGCGCCGGTGAACGTGACGGTTGACCAGGGTGCTTCGCCGATCTCGTCGTCGGGCACCCAGCCGCTCGTGACGGTCGTCGGTCCTATGAACGGCACCCTGATCACCGGGAACCCGGCATCGGACACGAGCGCCAGCTCGTCCTTGGATGTCGTCGTCGGGCAAAGCACCGACCCCAACGCTCAGGGATCGCTGCTGGCGGTGGACGCCCCGGTTAACGCGTTGGCCAGCACGGCCGGCGAGTCCGCGACACCGGGCACTTCGCTCCCTCTGATCAACCTCGGTCAGGCGACGAGCGGGGCGACCGGGACGAGCTCGGACAACGGCCCGCTCGTGGCCTTGAACGCGCCGGTGACCACGGGCGGGGAGACCGCCGGGTCCCCCGTCTCGGTTCCACTGGTGAACGTGGGCCAGGGCTCCAACGCGCTCGTCGGACCCACGCCGGGTCCGGGCACGTTGGTCAACGTGTCATCGCCGGTCAGCGTTTCGAATGGCGCTCCTGTCGCCACTCCGAGCGCTGCCACGGTGCCGCTGATCAACCTGAGCTAACGGCGTCGGGAAGGGACGCCGCCAGCACGGCGTCCCGTTGGGACCCACCCCGCTCTTGGCGGGGTGGGTCCCAATCCCACCCTTGGCTCGCGAGCGGATGACACCACCACCCTTCGCGCGCAAGAATGTGCAGCGTGACGACGACGAGGTCGGTAATGACCGAACGGACAGAAGCCGAGACACAGGACGAGAGCGACTCTTCGTCGTATGCGCGGGCGGTCGGGCTCTGCCTCCGGCGGGTCCGCCAGCAGTTGCGCCTGTCACTCCAAGCGGTCGAGACCATGTCCGCCCAGGAGTTCAAGGCCTCGGTGCTCGGCGCCTACGAGCGGGGCGAGCGGTCGATCTCGGTCCCACGCCTGCAGCGACTGGCCCTTCTCTACGACGTCCCGGTCGACCTCCTGCTGCCGGCGCCGGAGCGCAAGCCGTCCGACCCGCCGGGCGGGGGCGGGCAAGCCCGGGGCGGCGGCACCGACCTCGAGGCGCAGCTGGATTCGATCACCGGGCCCGAGCGCGAGCTGCTCCGGCGGTTCGTCCGCATGATCCAGGCCCAACGGCGGGACAACGGCGGCTCGACGGCCTCGATCCGCTCGGAGGACATCCGGGCGATCGAGCTCCTGCTGGGCTCCGCCGGTCGCCACACGGCCGGCGACGCGACCCGCGAGGGCTGAGGCCCGCTTCGGGCTACAGCGCCCCGAGGACCGACTCGGCCGAGCTCACGCTCAGGCCCGGGCTCTCCTCGACGAACAGAGCGGAGACGACCCCGTCGTCGAGGATCGCCGCATAGCGGCGCGACCGGGTGCCCAGCCCGAACCCGCTCCCGTCGAGCTCGAGGCCGACCTCGCGGGTGAAGTCGCCGTTGCCGTCGGCGAGCATGAGCACCCGGTCCCCGACGTTCTGATCGCGGCCCCAGGCGCCCATCACGAAGGGGTCGTTCACCGACAGGCAGGCGATCGTGTCGACCCCCTTCGCCCTGATCTCGTCAGCCCGGACGACGAACCCCGGGAGGTGGTGGTCCGAGCAGGTCGGGGTGAACGCGCCCGGCACCGCGAACAGCACGACCTTGCCCTTGCCGAGCGCCTCGGCCGAGGTGATCGGCCGGGGGCCGTCCTTTGTCATCGTCATCAGCTTGACGTCGGGGATGCTGTCGCCGACTGCGATCGTCATGCCACGCTCCTTCTCACGGGGTTGCCCCGAGCATTGATCAGCGAGGATCCGGTCGCCAGTCGGGCCGACCGGGTTCGGGTCATGGCCGTCGCCGTAGCATCGGCCCGACCGAGGAGGCCGCCACGCCATGAACGGAGCCCAATCGTTGGTCCGCACCCTGGTCGGCTGCGGCGTCGACACCTGCTTCATGAACCCCGGCACCTCCGAGATGCACCTGGTCGCGACCCTCGACGCGGTGCCCGAGCTGCACGGATACCTGACGCTGTTCGAAGGGGTCGCGACCGGCGCCGCCGACGGCTACGGACGGATGGCGGGCCGGCCGGCCGCCTCGCTCCTCCATCTCGGCCCCGGGCTCGGCAACGGGCTGGCCAATCTCCACAACGCCCGGCGGGCCCGCACCCCGATCGTGAACCTGGTCGGGGACCACGCCACCTACCACAAGAAGTTCGACGCGCCGCTCGAGAGCGACATCGAGGGACCGGCCCGCATGGTGTCGCCCGGGTTCGTGCGGTGGGGCTCGACCCCGGCCACGCTCGGGGCCGACGCCGCCGAAGCGGTGCGCGCGGCCGTCGGGCCCCCCGGCCAGGTGGCGACCCTCGTCGTCCCGGCCGACGTGTCGTGGGGCCCGGGCGGCGTGGTGGCGCCGCCCCCGCCGCGGCCCGCGCCGCCGGGGGTCGACACCGCCCGGGTGGAGGCCGCGGCGGCGGCACTGCGTTCCGGCGAGCGGGCCGCCCTCCTCCTCGGCAACGCCGCGCTCGGCCCTGCGGCCCTGGCCGCCGCCAGCGCGGCAGCGGGCGCCTCGGGGGCGGCCCTCTACGCCGAGACCTTCCCGGCCCGGGTGGCCCGGGGGGCGGGGATCGCGCCGGTCGACCGGCTCCCCTACTTCGGCGAGATGGTCGTCGACACCCTCGCCGGGGTGCGGCACCTCGTGCTCGCCGACGCGAAGGCACCGGTCAGCTTCTTCGCCTACCCGGACAAGCCGAGCTGGCTCGTGCCCGATGACTGCCAGGTCCATGTGCTCGCCGGGCCCACCGACGACGTGCCCGCCACGCTCGAGGCCCTGGCCGCCGAGCTCGGCACCCGGCCGGCGGCCGCCGTCGTGGCGCCCCCGTCACGTCCGGAGGCACCCGAGGGCGAGCTCAACCCGAGGGCGGTGGCCGCGGCGCTCGGCTCGCTGCTGCCCGAGGGGGCGATCGTCTCGGACGAGGGCAACACCTCGAGTCTGTTCGCGGCGTCGATGACCGCCGGGTGTCCCCCGCACGACTGGCTCTACCTGACGGGCGGGGCGATCGGGCAGGGGCTACCGGTGGCGGTCGGGGCGGCCGTCGCGTGCCCCGACCGCAAGGTGGTGTCGCTCGAGGCGGACGGCAGCGCGATGTACACGCTGCAGTCGTGGTGGACGATGGCCCGCTACGGCCTGGACGTGACCACGGTGCTCTTCAACAACCGCTCCTACGCGATCCTGCAGGTCGAGCTGCAGCGGGTCGGCACGGAGGGGGCGGCCGAGCGCGCGCACGAGATGCTCGACCTGACCCGGCCGGACATCGACTTCTGCGGCCTTGCCCGCGCGCTCGGGCTGAGCACGTGGCGCGCCACCACGGCGTCGGAGTTCCACTCCCACCTCGCCGCCGCCCTGGCGACGCCGGGCCCGAGCCTGGTGGAGGCGGTGTTCTAGAAGCCCCGGTCGGGCGGCCGGAGGGCCGCCCGAAGCCCCCCTACCGGCGACGGACCCGGCCCGAGAGCGAGATGGCCACCTTGGGCAGCGCCGCGACGACCGCCGCGATCAGCCCGACGAAGGCGCCGAACCGCCACCCGATCCCGCTCGCCCCCTTGTCGAGGAAGGCGATCAGCACGATGACGAGGTTGATCGCGTTGATGACGGTCAGCAGCAACTCGTGCGGCACCGGGATCCGGCTGCGGATCTCGGGCATCCCCGCGATCACGGCCAGGTAGCCCAGCTCCACGATGCAGAGGATCAGCACCACGTACAGGTAGCCGTGGGCGGTCAGCCCGCTCACCGTCAGGCCGATGACCCCGAGGGACACCCCGAACCATGGAAGGAACAGAGCAATGAAGAGGACCAGGGTGGCCACCCCCGAGACGAGGTCGGTCGAGCTCCACCGCGACCGGTCGAAGCGGTAGGTCATGGGCGCCCCGGTGCGGGGGGCGCCCGTCGCGGCACCGGGGGAGCCGGACGACACGCTCGCCCCGCAGCCCGGACAGTTCACATCGGACGCACTCACCTCTCGACCGCAGGACGGACAGTTCACCGTTTGCTCCCCTCTGCCGCTCGGGCGGATTGTATCGATCGGGGCGCCGAACGGACGGGTTGGTGTCGGCGCGGTCGCCTGCCACCGGCAGGAGGCGAGTCGGCCGTGGACAGAGGCGAGCTCAGCGGGGTTCGACGGGCGACGGTCGCCCGGCGTGGGAGACGGCCGCGATCTGACGGGGAGCGCCCGGTCCGACACCGTGGCTCAGGCCCCGGCCGCCCTCCGCAGGAGGTCCTCGGCGCCGCCCAGCTCGGCCACGACCTCGGCGGCCGGCCGCGCCCGTGCGAGCGACCCCACCCCCTGGCCGGCGTAGATGTAGGCGGTGTCGAAGTCTCCGGCCCGGCGGGCGGCCCGCAGCGCCTCGACGGCCCCGGGGTCGGCGGCGAGCTCCTCTTCCCGGCCCACCCAGCGGTCGAAGAAGGCGTTGCGCAGGGCCCGGCCCCCGTACCCGGGCGGCCAGTCGAGGCCCATCGCGACGTCGAAGACAGAGCCGTAGGCGGTGCCGGTCTCGGACACGTCGAGGAGGCGGGCCAGGGCGGCCGGGGTGGTCTCGGACTCCTCGCAGGCCAAGAACGCCGTCCCCACCCACGCACCGGCGGCGCCGGCCGCCAGCACCGCGGCGACCCCCCGGGGCCCCGAGATGCCGCCGGCCGCGAGCACGGGGAGTCCCACCGCGTCGAGGACGGCCTGGAGGAGCGGCAGCGTGCCGACCTCGTCGCGCCCGTGGCCGCCGCCTTCGGCGCCGCGGGCCACCACCACGTCCACCCCGGCCCGCTCGGCCGCCCTCGCCTCCTCGACGGTGCCGGCCTGGGTGGCCACCGCGATGCCGGCGTCCCTCAGCCGGCCGACGTGCGCCTCGTAGGGGCCGAAGCTGATCGAGACGAGGGCAGGGCCGGCCTCGACCGCCGCGTCGAGCTGGCCGGGGTGCCCTGCGAGCGACCATCCGAGCAGGCCCACCCCGAACGGCCGGCCGGGACGGCGGGCGATCTCGCACTGCTCGGCGACCCAGTCCCGGTCGGCGAACGGGGCGACCCCGACCATCCCGAGCGCGCCGGCCGCCGAGACGGCGGCGGCCAGCCGGCCGTGGGCGACCCCGGCCATCGGCGCGCCGACCACCGGCACCTCGATGCCGAACCGCTCGGCCAGCCATCCCCGGCCCATGTCACTCCCCGGTCGCCCCGTCCTCCGCACCCTGCGGCCCGAGGTGCTCCAGTATCCGCGACATCCACTCACTGAGCCCGGCGGCCACCTGCCGGTCCATCGCGTCGGCCAGCTCGGCGTTGACCGCCTCCCCGGCCAGCGGGCGGAGGCGGCGGACGAGCTCGGCCAGCCGGGGGACCTCGCTCGCCGGGATCGGCTCGCCGAGCGGCTCGAACACGTGGGTGGCCACCAGCTCGACGAAGCCGGCCGCGACGGCGTCCAGCTCGTCGTGGAGCTGCCGGCGGCGCTCGAGCACCGCCGCCACCGGCACCCCCGCCGCCACGAGCTCGGTCCCGACCCGGAGCAGCCGGGGGTTGTCGACCACGAACCCGTCCCCCTCCTGCCGGACGAACCCGTCGTCGAGGGCCTGGGCGAGGGCGGTCCCGGCCTCGAACGCCCCCTCGGGGGTCACCCCGAAGAGATCGGCCAGCTCTTCCAGCGTGAGCACGATCGGGGTCTGCTCGGACCAGGGCTCGGTCAGGGCGGCCTCGAGGCCGAGCAGGTCGCCCAGGTGCTGGCCCCCCTGCCAGGCGGCCAGCAGCTCGGCGATGTTCCCCAGGCTGTAGCCGCGCCCGAGCATCTGGCCGATCAGGCGCACGCGGGCGAGATGGGCCGAGGAGTACAGCCCGACCCGGCCCACCCGGCGGGGCGGCGGGAGCAGGCCCCGGTCCTGGTAGGCCCGGATGTTCCGCACCGTCGTCCCGGCCAGCTGGGCCAGCTCGTCGATCCGGTAGCCCTGCCCCCCATTCTTTACATCATCCACTGGAACATTATCGCTTGTCATTGACAGTCACCAATGGTAAGGTTGCTGGGGAAAAGGGTCAAGTACGACCCCCCGGCCGCCGTGCGCCCGTCGGAGCGCCGAGCCGGACGTTCCCCGAGCGCGCATTTGAAGACGCGCAATAGAAGAGGAGAAGGCGATGACACTGACCCGCCCCCGCCCCGCCACCGACTTCGCTACCGCGGTCGACCGGCTCAGCCGGGTGTCGGTGGACCGGCACTTCGACGCCTACGCCGACGTCGACTGGGACGCCCCCGAGATGGCGATCGACCCCGAGGACCCGCGCTTTCAGCTGTGGCTCGACGACCCGCTCCGGGTCACCGACTGGTACGCCGCCCAGCCCGACGGCGTGCGGGCCCGCGTCGCCCTGCACCGGGTGGCCTCGGCCATGCGGATCGGCTGGGAGTTCGAGAACGTGTTGCAGCGCGGCCTGCTCGAGCACGCCTACTGGATGGACGGCCGCAAGCCCGAGCTCCGCTACCTGATGCACGAGATCGCCGAGGAATGCCAGCACATGCTGATGTTCCAGGAGTTCGCCAACCGCACCGGGCTCGAGATCCGGGGCATGCCCCGCGCCCTCAAGCACGCCAGCCGGATGGTGGTCCTGCTCAGCCGGGTCTTCCCGGAGGCGTTCTTCCTGTTCGTCCTGGCCGGCGAGGACCCGGTCGACTACATCCAGCGCAAGCAGCTGAAGGAGGGCGGGTCTCACCCGGCCACCGAGCGGATCATGCGGATCCACGTGACCGAGGAGGCCCGCCACATCGCCTTCGCCCGCCACTACCTGCGGGCGCGGGTCCCCCGGCTGGGATGGTTCCGGCGCCAAGCGCTGGCGGTGGCCGCTCCCCTGATCTTCGGGACCATGGCCCGGGTGATGGCCTTCCCCTCGCCACACACGGTGTCGACGTTCGGCGTCCCCCGCCGGGACATCTGGCGGCAGCTTCGCGGCCCGTCCGGCCGCCGGCTCCTGTCCACGGTGACGGCGGGCCCCCGCCGGCTGTGCGACGAGCTCGGCCTCATGTCGTTCCCGGCCACGCTGCTGTGGCGGCTGCTCGGCGTGGCCGGCCCGACCGACGCGCCGGACGACGGGGTCGGCTCGGGCGACTGATCCTGCGTCCACGGGCCACCCGCCGGCTCCGCCGGCCCGGCCCTCAGCCGGCCGAGGTCTTGGCGCCCGACGGTGACGGAGAGGCCAGCGACGGCCCCTCGAGGACGGTGACGTCGGAGACCTTCCAGCTCCCGGAGGCGTCGGTCAGCTGGACCACCACCCGCAGCACGTCGGACTGGGGCGCCGACAGGGTCCGGTTGACGTACAGCTGGTCGATCACCGCGTAGACCGTGGCCTGACCGCCCCCCACGCTCTGGACGTAGAGGCTCCGGACCTGGCCCCGGGACGAGGCCAGCGCGTTCTCCAGCTGCTGGCGGATCGACGAGTTGAAGAACTGGTTGGCCTGCTTGGCGAAGGGCCCCGTTGACATCGCGGTCAGCCGGGCGAAGTCCGCGTCGACCGACTTGGCGTCGAAGTTGGTGAGGTCGGTGAGGAAGGTCGAGGCCGCCTGCCTCGCCTGGGCGGCCGTCACCTGCTGGCCGTGCAGCGACGACCACTCCCGCTGGAACGTGATCGTCCCTGCAATCCCGAGCGCCGCGACGAGGGCGAGGATGCTCACCCCGAGCCGGCCCCGACGGCTCGGTTCGGGGGCCGGGCGCCGCTCCCCGTCCGCCCGCTCACGGGCCCCGCGCGCCGGCCGGCCGGCCCGCGACCGGTGCCGCTGCTCGGCCTCCTCGACCTGCTCGTCGGACTCGACCGCTCCGACCACCTTCACTCCGTTCCCCACGTCGGTCCCCTTCCGTCGGGCTCTGCGGCGGGCGCCGGGACCGTGCCCGGGGCGCCGTTCCGCTTCTCCCTAGAAGAACGAGCCGGCCCGGCCGGCCTTGCGCCGGAATATTGCCCCGCCGCGACGCCGTGACCTGGGCGAACGGCGCCCCCAGGCGAGGAGCAGGCACAGCACCACCCCCGCCGAGAGCGGGAGGAGCAGCCAGCTCGACCCGGGCTCGTCGTAGGCCGAGGACTGGGTCGGCCCGAGCTCGGTCGCGCCGGAGGCCCCGGGGACCTCTGACTCCGCCGGGCTGGCCGCCACGAGCTGGCCGGCGTAGGCGTCCTGCCCGGCCGGCCGGAAGCCCGCCTCGGTCGCCGGGCCGACCCCCTGGCCGAGCTCGGTCGTGCAGCCAGCCCCGGGGAGGATCAGGGGCAGGTGGTTCGGGCTGGTGTACGCGCTCGCCATCGGCATGGCCGGCGGGAGGAGGAGGCGGGTGCGGGCGATCATCTGATCGGTGCTGGCGGGGGTCGTGCTGGTGAGAGCCTTCACCGCCCCCGGCACGATCGCCGCGTTGATCGCCCCGAAGAACAGATGGTTGAGTGCGAGCGACTGGGACAGGTTGGCGAGGTTGGACGGCTGGGAAAGGTTGGCGAACAGGTCGGCCGCGTCGTGGAAGGAGCAGGCCAGGTTGGGGCCCGAGGTGGTCACCAGCTGGTCGAGCAGCGACGCCGCCGAGGCGCTCTGGGTGAAGAGCGGGTCGAGCTCGGCCCGGTCGTGGGCCAGCACCCCCATCAGCACCTCGGTGTTGGACAGGGCCGCGACCAACTGTGGCCCGGCCGCGCTGACCGCGTCCATCACCGGCGGCGCGTTGGCCAGCAGGGCCTTGAACTGGTTCTGGTACTGCAGGAACTCCTTGGCGAACACGGTGCTCGAGGTCACGATGGTCCGCAGGTTGGTGCCCTGACCGGCGAGCGCCGTGCTGAGCGTGCCCAGCAACGAGTTGAGATCGCCGGGCGGGATGGCCTTCAGGAGCTTGACCGCCGCCGTCACCACCTTGCCGATGTCGACGGGGATGTCGCCGGTCGTGGGGATCGTGGCGCCGGACGCGAGCGGCGGGGCGGGCTTGGTCCCGGGGGTGAGCTCGATCACCTGCTCGCCGAGGTCGTTGGCCACGTCGATCGACGCGGAGACGTTGCTCGGCACGCTCACGCCGGGGTTGATCGCCATCTTCACCCGCGCGCCGCCGTTCGCCAGGCTCACCCCGGTGACACTCCCGACGTCGACGCCGTTCAGCTGGACGCCGAAGTGGGGGTTGATGCCCGACGCGTCCGAGAACACCGCCACCACCGAGGTGGGCGACCGCAGCGGGTTCCCGATGAGCGTGGTGATGCCGTAGAGCACCAGCGCGACGCTCAACGCGAAGAACACCACCAGGTTGATGAAGAGGCGGCGCTTCACCGTCGGCTCCGTCCCCGGGCCCGGCGTCTCACGAGTGGCTCCCGTTCGCCGCGCAGGTCGTGGCGGGCGAACTGTCGTCCTCACCGCCGCCGGGGACACCGCAGATGATGATGTCCTCGAAGACTTGAATGAAGTCGTGCATGGTGGCGCCGTCCGCAGCGGCGTTGTAGCCGGGGAGTTGCTGGACGATGCCCGCGATGTCCTGCTGGTGCGTGGCAAGCTCGGCGCTGGTCGTGGCCAACGCTCTGAGCTCGTCGTTGATCTCCGGCAGCGAACCACCGAGGAGGCTGTGGCCCTGGATGGACAGAGCGTCGAGCTGCTGGAGCAGCGAGATGAACTGCGCCGACTGCGCCGAGAGCACGCCGACCGTCTGATTGAGGTTGGAGATCGCCGCCGCGTCCTGCTGGGCGGAGGGCGCCAGGCCCGAACCGAGCGCGTCGAGGTTCGTGATGAGCGACTGGATCTGGCCGGTCTGCGACGCGTACCCCGCCGCGACCGCGGCGAAGTCGTTCAGCACCTGGCGGATGTCGGCGGACTCGCCGCCGAACCCCTGGCCGCCGGCCTGGATGATCTCGGCGAGCTCGGTGTCGGGGATGGCCCCGAACACCTGGCTCCCGGCCTGCACCAGCTGCTCGATCTCGGGCCGGACCCCGGTGCGCGCGATCGTCTGGCCGTCCGCGAGCAACGCCCCGGCCCCGCCCTTCGGCGCAACGAGCTGGACGAAGTTGTCGCCGAGGACCGAGGTCTGCTCGAGCTCCGCGCTGACGTCGGCCGGCACCTGGGCCGAGCGGTCGATGATCATCGCGACCCTGGCTCTCGCCCCGTCGAGCGTGATGGACGTGACATGGCCGACCGGGAGGTCGGCCATGTCGACCGGGGCGCCGCCGACCAGCTGGTCGACGTCACTGAACTCGGCGTAGGCGGTGAGCTGGGTCGCCGGGCCGTTCGACATGCAGCCGCTCAGCGCCAACGACGAGACGGCCACGGCCAGCACCGCGACGGCGGCACGGGTGCCCCGCCGGCCGAGTCGGCCGTTCACGAGCCGGCTCCGGAGTGCGGGCGGCCGAGGGCGAGCCCCGTGCCGTTCGGACGGTGGTGATGGCGGTGGTGCCGAGCCGGGATCGCGCGCGTCCCGGGGGACGACGGCATGGGGGGGAGGAGCCGGGCGGCCGGGGCGGTCAGCGACGGGGCCGGGGGGTGGTAGGTCGCGGACTGCGTCGCCTGGGTCGACCCGGGGGACGTCGAGTTGGCAGCCTCGCACAGGATCAGGAGGATGCAGGTCGTCCCCGACCCCGACGACCCCGACGACCCCGATGAGCCGGATGTGCCCGACGAGCCGGATGTGCCCGAAGAACCCGACGAGCCCGAAGAACCCGACGAGCCCGAAGAACCCGACGAGCCCGGCGTCCCGCCGGCCACCGTCGAGGCTCCGGGGATCTCCGACATGCCCTGCTGGAACATCGAGAGCGGCGTCGGGGCGGACGGCGCCTGCGACGAACCGACCTCGTTCAAGATGTTGGCCACGTTCGAAAGGATCGGATCGAAGAACCCCGAGTCCGGGTTGCCACACTGCGAGAGGGTCGAGATCTCCTGGCTGGTGAGGCCCGACGGCTCGTTGGCGAGGATCCGCCGGCACACCCCGGCCAGCCGGTCCCGGACGAGCCCGGCCACGTAGTCACCGGTGACGCCGGGCGGGATCTGGTTGTTGAGGTTCAGCCAGTTGTAGGTGGGGTCGTAGCTCCGGCCGGCCGCGCTGAACAGGAGCACCGACTGGGCGAGGCCCTCGTCGATCGAACCGATGTTGCGGTCGACGGTCCGGCCCGCGGTGGTGATTGTGCCCACGTCCTGCTCGAGGTTGGACAGGTTCGGGGTGAGGAGGTTCACGAGATCGGTGGTGGCCGTCGTGAGCTCGGTGATGGCGCCGCTCAGCTGCGTGCTGTGGGCGGCCACCACCCCGCTCACCGTGTCGTAGTCGGTGATGAGCGACTGGATCTCCGAGGTGCGCGAGTCGAGCGAGCCGGTGAGCTGGGCGAGCGTCCCGTTCAGCTGGCCGAGCTCGTCGCCCTTGGCAGCCAGCAGCTGGAGCGTCCCCGCCGCGCCGGTGATGAGCTGGTGCAGGCTCGTCCCCTCCCCATTCAGGTCCTGGGCGAGGTTGGCCACGAGGTCCCCGACTGCGTGCGGGTTGAGCTGGTTGAGCGTGGTGGACAAGTCCTTCAGCACCTGGTCGGTGGAAACCGGCTCGGTGGTCCGCGGCTCGGGCACCACCGCCCCGGGGGCGAGCCTCGGCCCGCCGGCGTACCCCGGCGAGAGCTCGATGTCGGGCTGGCCGAGGAGCGCCGGCGACTCGAACGAGGCGATCGCCTTGGCCGGCACCGTGTCGGCCCGGTTGAGGCGCATGTCGACCACGACGGCGTCCCCGACGTTCTTCACGGCGGTGACGGTGCCGATCCTCACGCCGAGCAGGTTGACGGCGGCCCCCGGGAACAGGCCGGGGGTCTTGGCGAAGACCGCGGTCACCGGATAGGTCGAGGTGCCGCCGGACACCTCGAAGCCCACGATGGCCAAGAGGACCACCGCGGCGAGGAGCAGGAACGGCCAGAGCGACCGCCGGCGCCCAGCCGCCGGTCCGACGGGCCGCAGCCGGACGGGCGACAGGGCAGTGAGGGTCTTGGTGGGCTGGTCGACTGAGGTGGTCATGGGGTCGCTCCGGTCAACGGCTCGAGCAGTTGGGCCAGACCCCCCACGCCCGAGCTCGGCGAGCCACCGCCGAGCGCCGCGGCCGAGGAGCCTGCGCTCGACCCGGTGCCCGAGCTGCCTCCGCTCGGCAGCGGGCCGGTCTGCTCGGAGCACGCCAGCGGGTCGGGGCCGAGCACCACGTTCAGGGCCTGGTCGAGGGCGCCGCACGGGCCGAGCACGCCGAAGGCCCCAGCCAGCGTCACCGGGTTGGTGAAGACGTTCGCCCAGGTGTTCGGGAAGTTCGACGGTCCCGAGTACCCCACCGAGGCGAACCCCTTCAGTCCCGACGCCAGGTAGGACAGGCCCTCGGCCAGGTCGACCTGGTGCTGGGAGACCACGCCGAGCACGGAGTGGAGGTTCTGGAGAAGCGCGTTCAGCTGCGGCTGGTTCTGGCCGACCAGCTGGGAGGTCTCGCTGGCCATCTGCTCGATGTTGTCGATGAGACTGCCCAGCTGGCCGCTGTGGGCGGCCAGTCCGTTCACCACCGTGTTGAGGTTGTCGATGAGCGAGAGCAGCTGCTGGTCGTGCGACTCGAGGGTGGTCGAGACGGTGTTGGCCGAGTCGATCAGCTGGCCCACCTGGCCCGAGCGCTGGTCCACGGTGGTCGTGAGCGCGGCCAGCCCGTCGATGATCTCCTTCACCTGGGTCTGCTTGCCCTGGGTGATGGTCGCCAGCTGGGTGACGAGGGTGTTGAGGGCCGGGGTGTCGGTCTTGGTCAGCAGGTGTCCCGCCGCGTTCTGCAGCTGGTAGATCTGCACCGGCACCGAGGTGTTGTTGATGAGCGCCCCGGCCCCGAGCGGACGGGACCATCCGCCGAGCGGTTGCAGGGCGACGTCCTCCAGGCCGAGCAGCGTCTGGACCTGCACGGCCGCGGCGGTGGCGTGCGGGAGCACGGTGCCGTCGTTGAGTTCCAGGGTCGCGATCACCGAGTTGCCGGCCAGGCGGACCGAGCGGACCGAACCGACCTGGACCCCGGCCAAGAGCACCTTGGTGCCCTTGGCGATCCCGGCGGCGTTGGAGAACCGGGCCTCGACGGGGTAGGTCGAGGCGAACACACCGCGGTTGAACACGATGACCCCGCCGATGATGACCGCCATCACGGCGAGCGCGACCAGGCCCACCCGGCGCGGGTTGCGGTCGGTGAACGCCTTCATTGTCCGGTCGCGCTGGTCGGGACCGGGGCGCCGCCCACCGCGCCGAGCATGTCGGGGATGCTCGAGGTGCCCGACGGGGCCGGGGTGATCGTGGAGGGCAGCGGCGACGTCGGTGAGTTGCCGCTCGGGGAGCCGCCCAAGCCCGAGCCAGGCGGCGCATTGGTCGGCTGGTAGTAGGTACAGGCGGTTTCGTTGGCGAGGCAGGTGTAGATGGTCTGGATCTGGAACCACTGCCCCCAGGCCGAGATCTCGGTATAGGGGGCCAACCCCTCGCCCAGCCCGGAAAGACCCTCCGAGAGCGACTGCTGGTTCTGGTTGAGGGTCGAGAGGACCGTGTTCAGACTCCCGATGGTCTGGCTCAGGTTGGACTGGTTGGCCCCGAGCAGGCTGGCGAGGTCGCCCGAGACCTGCGAGAGGTTCCCCACCACGTCGTCGAGCAACGAGTTGTGCGAAGCGAGCGACTGCGACACCGTGTCGAGGTTCGAGACCAGCGAGCCGAGATCACCGCTGCGCGATGCGATCGCCGACATGACCTGGTCGAGGTTGACGATCACCGAGCCGACCTGGGTGTTGAGGTCACCGACCGTCTTCGCGACCGTCGCGCCGCTGTTGAGCAGCTGGTTGATCTCGGCGGTGTCCCCTTCGATCGCCCCCGAGACGCTGCGCACGAACTGGTTGCCCTCCTGGGGGTTGATGGACTGGAGGAACGGCCCGAGTGAGTTCAAGAGCGCGTCGACGCTGGCGTCCGAGACGTCGTGGCTGAGCGGGATCGTCGCGCCGGAGTCGAGCCGGGTGCCGTGCGCGCTCGGGTAGAGGTAGACGTCCTTCTGGCCGATGACGTTCCGCCACCGAAGGCCGACGTCGGAAGCCGACCGCAGCACCACCGGCGAGTTGAGGCTCATCCCGACGAGCGCGTGGGCCCGCTGGACGCTGATCGACGACACCTGGCCCACCGGGACTCCCGCGATGTCGACGGGGTCGCCGGCGTTGAGCCCGGTCACGTCCTGGATCTGGGCGTAGTACGTGTGGCGGGACGAGAAGAACGAGAGGTTGCCGATTTTGATCCCGAGCAGCGCGAGCAGGGCGAGACACACCGCCCCGAAGAGCGCGAACTTGAGCGATGAGCGCGGGAGTTTGACCCGCCGCGGGCGTCGGAACTTCCTCACTGCCCGGCTCCGAGCAGCGAGCCGAGATACCCGCCGAGGGTCTCGGTTGTCGGGTTGGAGGGCTGGCCGAGCAGCGCATAGACCTCGTTCGCGATCTGCTGGAGGGCGCTGGCCGCCTGGGCGCTCGAATCGGGGCTCGGGGTGGTGCTCAGGCTCTGTAGACCGGACCCCTGGGCGGCGTCGAAGGCGGCCAGCTCGCTCTGGCAGTTGAACGCGGAGCCGGTGCCGGCGAGGGCCTGCTGGATCGGCTCGAGGAACGAGAGGCCCGGCTGGTTCGGGGCGATGAGGCTGCAGATGAGGTTGTTCACGTCTGAGAACAAGATGAAGGTGTTGAAGTAGCCGAAGCGCGAGCCGTCCGGCAGGGTCACCGGACTGACCGCGTGGCCGAGCTTGTAGACGTACTCGTAGAGGCCGGTGATGAGCTGGCCGACGTCGGAGACCTGGGCGGTGAACACCCGGGCCACGTTGTCCCCGTCGGCGATCAACGTCGCGATGTCGGGGTGGTAGTCGGTGAGCAGGGTGGCCAGGTGGTTCGCGAAGGGTGTGAGGGTCGCCAGGAGATGGGCGTAGTCGGCCGCGTCGGCGTTGAACGCGGGAAGTGCCACGTTCTCGTCGGCGGACAGCCCGTTCAGGGGCCCGGCCGCCGGGGTCAACGCGCCGGCGAACCGGGCGAAGGAGTCGAGCGCCTGGAGCTGCGCCTGCAGGGTGGAGTCGAGCAGGGCGGCGAGCTTCGCCCCCTCGTTGAACGACGCGGCGATCTGGGGCCCTTCCCCGGCACTGGCCTGGGCCAGCTCGGAGACGACGGTGGACAGGTCGCCGGTGTTCACCTTGTCGAGCAGCGGGGCGGCCGCCGCGAACAGGTCGCCGAGCTCGTCGGAGTCGGCGGTCCGCGGGATCGTCGAGCCGGGCGCGAGGTAGGGACCGGCCCCGGACTCCTGCGGGGTGGTGAACGACACCTCGTCCGCCCCGAACAGGTTGATCGGGCCGATGGTGGCGGTCGCCGTCTGGGGCACCCGGAAGTCCTGGTCGATGAGCATGGTCACCCGGGCCCGGCTACCCGCGAGCGACATGGTCGAGACCTGCCCGACCTGGACCCCGCGGAAGACGACCTCGGAGCCGGGGTGCAGACCCTGGCCGGCGCCGGCGAAATACCCGGTCAGCTGGTAGCGGTTCGAGAAGTCGCCGTTCGACCAGCGCACGAGCACGACCCAGATGCCCGAGATCACGACGATCGCGAGCAGGGCGACGAGGACGCGGCGGGACCGGCTCATCCGACCAACTTCGCGGTCACGTTGATGCCGCCGAAGAGGACGAGCGACATGAGGAGGTTGACGAGCACGATCATGATGATCGAGAGCCGGATGGCGCGGCCGACGGCGACGCCGACCTCGGCGGGCCCGCCCCGGACGTTGTAGCCGTAGAAGCAGTGGATGAGGGCGACGAGGATCGCGAACGTGATCGCCTTCAGGAACGAGTAGAAGATGTCGATCGGCGGCAGGAACAGCTGGAAGTAGTGCTGGTAGGTGCCGGTCGACAGCGCGAAGAACTTGGTCACGATGAGCTCGGTGGCGAGGTAGCTCGAGAAAAGCGCCGCCAGGTACAGCGGGATCATGGTGATGAGAGCGGCCCACACCCGGGTGGCCACGAGGTACACGACGCTGTTGATCCCCATGACCTCGAGAGCGTCGACCTCCTCTGAGATCCGCATGGCACCGAGCTGCGCGGTGAAGCCCGCCCCGACCTGCGCGGCCAGCGCGATACCGGCCACGAGCGGCGTGATCTCCCGGGTGTTGGCGAGCGACGAGATCACCCCGGTGAAGGCCTGGGCGCCGATCTGGGCGAGGCCCGTGAAACCCTCGAGTCCGACCTCGGTCCCGGTAAAGAAGGCGATGCTGACGACGACGAAGAACATCCCGCCACCGACGATGAGCGCGCCCGGGCCGATCGTGATGTCGGCCATGAGCATCGCGATCTCCCTGCGGTACCGCAGGGCCCGGGGCATGGCTCGCACGATGCGCTGATAGAAGTGCAGCTGCCAGAAGAACCCGTCCAGGCTGTTCACCGTCGAGCGTGCCCCCGAGTGGAGGTGGCTCTGCACGGAGCGGACCGGTGCGATCGTCATCTCAGATCGACTTCTGTGGGACGAAGTTGAAGTAGAAGATCGTGAGCACGAAGTTCACGAAGAAGGCCAGGACGAAGGTGATCACCACCGCCTGGTTGACGGCGTCGCCGACGCCCTTCGGGCCGCCCTTGGCGAAGAGGCCCTTGTAGCAGGCGACCATCGCCGCCAGGAACCCGAACACCGCCGCCTTGAACAGCGCGATCCCGAGGTCGGCGAGCTGAGCGAGCTCGTCGAAACTGGCGAAGAAGCTGCTCTGGGTCACGTGGACCGAGTGCTCGCCGAAGAAGAGTCCGCCGGCGATGCCCGCAACGCTCACCACGGCGTCGAGCAGCACGGCCACGAGGGTCGCGGCCAGCAGGCGCGGGAGCACCAGGCGGTGGATGGGGTTGATGCCCATCACCTCCATGGCCGAGATCTCGTCACGGGTCCGCCGCGAGCCGAGGTCCGCGCACATGGCCGAGCCGCCGGCGCCGGCAATGAGCAGGGCGGTCGCCACCGGAGCCTGCTCCCGGACGACCGCCACCACCATCGCCGCGCCCAGCTGGGACTGCGCGCCGATCTGCTGGAGGAGGGAGCCCACCTCGAGGGCGATGACCATGCCGAAGGGGATCGACACGAGGATGAGGGGGAGCGTCGTGACCCGGGCGAGGAACCAGCACTGGTCGAAGAACTCGCCCACCGGTAGGCCCCGCCGGAAGAGCTGCCGCATCGCGTCGAGGCCGATGGCGAACATGTTCCCGGTCTCCTGGACGAGACCGATCAGCCGGTCGAAGGGCCAGTTCTCCGACGCCGGGCGACGCCGGACGCCGAGCGGCGCCGGGCTGACGGGGCGGGCCTCTCGGGGCGTCCCGTTCCCTCGGAGCGGATGGCTCCAGAGGCTCACCGGGCACCCCCGGTGCAAAACCGTCCACGTTCTCTCATCTGCGTCCCGGCCGTCCCCACCGCCTGCGCTCTGTCGACGCCGCCGCTGCCGGGATTCCCCGGCCGCCGGTCGCCCGCCGTGTGAACGGGAACGGACCGCCGGGGGTGAACTTGCGGGCGGCCGGGGCCCGGTTCCCGCCCTGGTCCCGGGGGCCTCGACCGCCCTCGGGGCCAAAAAAGGCGGGATACTGAAGGTGCAGCCCCGGGAAGATCGACCGCGGCCACCCATTTGGGGGACCGGCAGCGCGCGGGACCCGATCTTCGCCGGGGCTGCGGATCTGGCGATAGGGTCCGACGGGTCGCGTCACTACCGCTCACACCGAGGGGAACGGCGTTCGGGCACGAACCTGGCGGGGGGATTTCGGCCGATTCCCGAAGCGCCGGCGACCGACGATCGCGTGACGGTCAGGTTTCCTGTCTGGGGTTCTGGGGTACTGTCTGCGCCGCAGGAGTCGAGATTCCGTCTCTTCGGGGGACCAGAGATGGCCGAGAGCAAGGCGCGACCCGAGCGGTTCGCGCGTGAGGGTGGCGACGTCGACATCGACCGCGACCGCGCCCTCGTGCTCCGATGCCAGGAGGGTGACGGCGCCGCCTTCGCCGAGCTCTACACCCAGTACCACGACCGGTTGCACCGCTTCTGCATGCGCCGGCTCCTCGACCGCGACGAGGCCGAGGAGGTCACCCAGGAAGCCTTCCTGCGCGCCTGGCGCGCGCTCCCCGGGTTTGCCGGTGGGCTGCGCTTCTACCCGTGGCTGACCGTCATCGCGAAGAACCTCTGCACGGACGCGCAGCGCCGCCGGGCCCGCTACGGCGAAGTCTCGGACCTCGACCGCCACGCCTCCCTGGAGGCGACCCGGTTCGACCCGTTCTCGACCGCCATGAGCTCCGAGGAAACGGTGATGGCCAGCTTCGACGGCCAGCTCGCGGCCGAGGCGCTCACGCGGTTGAGCGATCGGCACCGCCATGTGCTGTCGCTGCGTGAGGAGAGCGGGCTCACCTACCAGGAAATCGCGTCGGCCGAAGGTGTCGAGGTCAGCACGGTCGAGACCCTGCTGTGGCGGGCCCGTCAGGCGTTGAAGCGTGAGTACGCGGCGCTCTCGGGCACCCGGGTCCTCGGCGGCGTCCTCGTGGCCGGTGGGGCGATGCGGCGGCTGCTCGAGCGCCTGTCCCGTCGGGCCGCTCGGCTTGCCGCGGCCGCAGGACGCATCCGCGTGCGAGACCTGGCCGCTGCCGGCGTGGTCACAGTGGCCCTGGCCAGCGTCACCGGTGCCCCCAGCCTCTCGGCCAAGGCCGAACCGACCCCGCCCGCGGCCACCTCGACACCGGCCGCGAATAGCTCGAGCACCGCCGGGCCCTCGACGAGCACCGGCCCGACCTCGGCCCCCCCGACCGTGCCCGCCGCCACCCCGACGCCATCGACGGGCGGGCCGGCCCTCCCGACGGCAGGATCGTCGGTCGCCGCCGGCTCGTCGGGTGGCGGGGGCTCGGCACCGGCGTTGCCGCTTACTACCGGAACCTCCCAGGTCGGCTCGCAGGTGACATCACAAGTGACCTCGCAGGTCTCGAGCATCGTGAACGACGTGACGGGCACGCTCGGGCAGGTCACGAGCGGCGCGAGCGGGCTTACCGGCACGGTCGGCGGCGCCATCCCGCAGCTGCCGGTCCCCCCGACGGTCCAGAAGACCGTGTCGGGCGTGGGCGGCCTGCTCGGCCACTGAGCCGAACGGGACCGCAAGGGTTGGGGCGGACCCCCGTTCTCACGGCATGCAAGGTGCGCGGCCCGCGGGAGCAGCGATCGAGCCGGGAGGGCCCATCATCTCGCTTCGCGGGGTGACCAAGTCCTTCGGGTCCCACACGGTGCTCGAGAACATCAGCTTCGACGTCCCGAAGAGCAAGATCACGGCGATCCTCGGGCCGTCGGGGACCGGGAAGTCGGTACTCCTCAAGCACATCGTCGGGCTGCTCAAGCCGGACCGCGGCGAAATCTGGGTCGACGGCGAGCAGATCGTCGGGATGGAGGAGAAGGACATCTATCGGGTCCGCCGCAAGTTCGGGGTCCTCTTCCAGGACGGCGCCCTGTTCGGCTCGCTCGACCTGTACGACAACATCGCCTTTCCCCTGCGCGAGCACACCGACAAGTCCGAGAAGCAGATCTCCGAGATCGTCTACCGCAACGCCGAGATGGTCGGCCTGGTCGATCACCTGAAGAAGCTGCCCGGCGAGGTCTCCGGGGGCATGAAGAAGCGGGCCGGGCTGGCGAGGGCGATGGTGCTCGACCCAGAGATCGTCCTGTTCGACGAGCCCGACTCGGGCCTCGACCCGGTCAGGGTGGCGTACCTCTCCGAGCTCGTCGTGTCGATGCAGCACGAGTCGAAGGCGACGTTCTTCATCATCACCCACAACATCGAGTCGGTCATGCGGATGGCCGACTACTTAGGCGTGCTGTTCCGCTCGCACCTGGTCCGCTTCGCGAGCAAGGCGGAGATGCTGGCCACGAACGACCCGGTCATCACCCAGTTCCTAGCCGGGCGCCCCGACGGGCCGATCGGGATGGACGAAATGGCCGACAGCGAGGACGACTTCTTAGGTTCGAACGGCAAGCTGCCGGTCGCGCACTGATCTGAGGCCCAGCCGCCAGGCCGGGACGCGGCGCTCGATCGGGAGTCAGTCCTCCCCGGCGAGGTCGCGGCGGTGCGAGCCGCTCGCGAGGGCCGCGTGCCGCAGGATGTTGCGGGCCATCGAGGACTCCTGCTCCGCGGCCCGCGCCTCGTACACCCGGGCCCGGACCGAATGGACCGACTCCGAGCCCGGTTCGGCCAGGACCGCCGCCTCCACCAGGTGACAGGCCAGCCGGAGGTTGCCCTCGACGACCAGCTCTTCGGCCCTCGTGAGCACTGCGTCGACCCCGCCGGCCAGCTCCACCCAGCACGCCGCCTGCTCGGCCCGGGGGGCCGGGAGCAGCTGGTCCGGCTCGCCGTCGTACCAGCCGCCGTAGCGACGCCACACGTTTCGGACCAGGAACTGGGGGTGGTCGTAGACCGGCCGCAGGTACGGCTTGTCGGCCAGGTGCGCGGGGACCGTCACCTCGTGGATCACCCGGTCGAGGGTGCAGCCCCGGTTCATGAGCGCGATCGTCTGGTCCTCGATCGTGTCGAGGAGCTCGGCAGTGTCGCGCAGCGCCGTCTCGATCCGGTCGGCCCCGAAGATCGGCAGCCCGTGGCCGGCCACCATCACCTCGGCGCCGAGCCCGGCCATTTCCCGCAGCGCGGCGGCCCAGTCGCTCACGTAACGCTGCACCTTCTGGGGGTTCCCGGCGTTCGGCACGCAGTAGATGAAGAGGTCTCCTGGGTGCAGCAGCCGGCGCTCGGGGATCCAGGTCCAGGTGGCATCGTCGGTCTCGCCCCGGGCGTGGTGCAGCTCGAGCGTGAGGTCGCCCCGGGTCAGGTTGAGCGTGTCGCGGTAGGTCACGTCGGGCCGGCGGAACTCGGCCGGCCACGAGAAGGTGTCGATCGGCAGGCCGAACTGGCGCTTGTTGATGGCGGTGTTCCAGCCCAAGGTGCGCTGGTAGCGGTCGAAGTGCGAGGCCATGAGCTCGTGGCCGTACACCTCCGGTCGCGCCCAGCCCCGCTCCTGCGCCTCCGACTCGAACCGGGCCGTGCCGAAGACGTGGTCGATGTGGTGGTGGGAGAACACCGCCACCGCCATCGGGTCATCGGGGCGCCAGCGCCTCACCCCGTCGAACACGATGTTGGCGTCGAAGGGGCCGCCGGTGTCCAGGAACACGAGCCCGTCACCGCTGTCGATCGCCGTCACCGAGGCGACGCTCTTCAGGTAGAGAACTCCGTCGAGGATCTCCTCGGTGACCCGGTTGACCACCGGGACGACCGGGTGCTGCTCGTGCTCGAGGTCCCCGCCGCCCTGCCAGTGGCGCTCGGCGAGCTCTCGTATGGTCGGCTCGGACACGGCGTCCTCCTCGGTCCGCCCCGGCCTGCCGGGGGCCACGGGCAGGTTGCTACAGCCGGCCCGTGGTCGCCATTCCCGGCCTGCTCCGACCGCAAGATCGGGCCCGAGCGGCCGTTCCACTTTTGATGGCACGCCTCATCCGGGCGTCGTTGGCCCGGTTCGCCCAAGCGGCCCGGCGGACGGTCCGGCCGGTCACCCGGCCCGCCGCGACCGGCGGCCGCCGGGCGGGCCGGTTCCTCTGGGGCCAGCGCTTCCACTGGCCGGTGTTCGGCCTCGGCACCGCCGTCGTGGCGGCCTCCATCCTCGCCCCGGCGATGTCGACGCCTGCCACCGTGGCGGCCCAGCGACCGCTGAACACGCTGCCGGCCAACTCGTGGCCCGGCCTCCCTCGTCACACCACCACCGCGCCCAGCACCGCGAGCGTGCCCGCCAATCTGGTCCCGGCATGCGCCGGTGGCACCGGATCCCTGGCCAACGAAGCCTCGGGTCGGGGCCGGACCGGGGGCCGGTCCGCCACCTTCTCCCGGTCCCCGGGCCAGACCGTGGTCACGCTCGCCGCTCTCTCCCTCACCGCTCCGAGCGTGACCGGGGTCTCGCCCTCGAGCGGGCCGGTGACCGGGGGCACCGCGGTCACGATCGACGGCTCGGGTTTCACCGGGGCGACGCTGGTGACCTTCGGCCTCGTCCCGGCCACCTTCTCGGTCGCCTCCGACACCCAGATCACCGCCACCTCGCCGCCCGGGGTCGGCACCGTGGACGTGCACGTCGTGACCCTCGGGGGGCCCAGCGCGTCGGGCTCCGGCGACCAGTTCACCTACGTCCTCCCGGCCCTGCCGAGCCTGCCGTCCCTTCCGAGCGCCCCCGGTGCGCCGGGTTCGGGTTCGGGATCGGGTTCCGGGTCCGGTCCGGGATCGGGTTCGGGCTCGGGGGGCGGTTCCGGATCGGGATCCGGCTCGGGCACCGGTTCCAACAAGACCACGGCCCCGAGTGCCCCGGCCCCCGTCCCGACCGGGACCATGCCGCCCAACACCGTGTTGACGCCGCCCGCGATCGCGCCCTCGACCGGGACCCTGCCCGGCTTCACCTTCGGCGACGGCCAGCTCGGCTGCGGCCTGATCGACAGCACGACCGGGACCCAGGTGGCGGGCGAGAGCGCGGCCCAGGAGCGCGCCGTCCAGCTCGCGCTCTCCTTCATCGGCACCCCGTACGTGTGGGGCGGTGAGTCCCCGCACGGCTTCGACTGCTCGGGTCTCGTCCAGTTCGTCTACTCGGCGGCCGGGATCAGCCTCCCCCGCGTCGCGCAGAACCAATACGACGCCGGCCCGGCGGTCGCCCCCGGCCAGACGGTGGTGCCGGGCGACCTGATCTTCTTCGGTGGCGGCCCCAACGACGTGAGCCACGTCGGGATCTTCGTGGGCAACGGCGTCATGGTGGACGCCCCCCACACCGGCGCCAACGTCCGGCTCGACCAGATCAACGGTGGCGAGCCGATCGTCGGGGTCACCGACCCGGGGCAGTAGGACCGACCGGCTCGCTTACGAGGTCATCCCGCCGAGGCCGACCAGGCCCCGGGCCAGCTCGATCTCGCCCATGTGGCGCAGTCCGTGCTGATAGATCCAGCACTCCGTCGCATCGAGGAGCGTGATGCCCTCGGGGCCGGCCACCCGGGCGCTGTAGGTGCTGGCGATCTGCTCGGGGAAGGGACGCCCGATCACCACCCGGGTCAGCTCGGAAGGGTCGAGCCCCTCCAGCCACTTCTCCACGCGTTGGAAGACCGCGTGGAGGTACTCGGAGAACGCTTCGTAGTCGCCGATCCGCTGGTGGACCATTTCGGCGACGGTCCGGTGCTTGCCGTGGTCGGCGATGGCGGGACGCACCCGCGCCTGCCACCCATCGTCCCAGATCGGGGGCGTGCCGGTCATCAGCATGAACGAGGCGTCGATCATGTTGACGATGTGGAAGAGGCTGAAGGCGATCGGGACCACTCCCTCACGTTCGAAGTGGTTGACCTGGTCGAGGTCCATCGTCTCGAGGGCGTCGGTGTAGAGGGAGTGGAGCGCCCGCATACGCCGTTGGAGCGAATCGAGAATCAGCGGTGCGGTCATCTCTCCCCGATCTCGGTCGTCGTCCGGCGTGGAAGGCGCAAACGGCCACAAACCGTCAACTCTGGTTGCGGCCGGGCACGCTCACAGGGTAGACCGGAGTGAGCGGTCTCTGGCATCGTGCCACGACCGAGTGGGGAGAGCGAGCGGTTGGACTCCAACCGGGCATCCATACGTCAGGAGGTGCGGATCGGCCGGCCGGCCGCTGAGGTGTGGTCCCTCGTCGGTGACCCGGCCCGGGTCCAGGAGTGGTTCCCCGGGATCGAGTCCTCTCGGATCGAGGGCGACGAGCGGGTGGTCACCACCGCCGGCGGGCAGACGATTAGAGAGACGATCGTCACGCTGGACCCGCTCCAACGGCGCTTCCAGTACGTGCTCAACCTGCCGCTCGTCCGCAGCCATCTCGCGACCCTCGACGTGATCGCGACCGGCGCCGACGAGTGCCTGGTCGTCTACGGCACCGACGCCGAGCCGGCCACGCTTGCCCTCACCCTCAGCGGGGCGACCGGCGCGGCCCTCGACAACCTGCGGGCAATCCTCGAGGGGGTCTGAGATGACGCGCCGGAAGATCCTCTTCGTCACCACCGACCAGCAGCGCTACGACACCCTCGGGTGCAACGGGGGGACGCTGGCCCGGACCCCCGTCGTCGACCGGCTCGCGGCCGAGGGCGTCCGCTTCGAGCGGGCCCACCCCCAGTCGGTGGTCTGCATGCCGTCACGGGCCACGATGCTGACGGGTCAGTACCCGTCCACCCACGGCGTGTGGATGAACGGCGTGCCGCTGCCGGTCGACGCCCCGTCGGTCGCGGCGGTCCTGCGCGCCGCGGGTTACCGCACCGCCCTCGTGGGGAAGGCCCACTTCGAGCCGTTCCTCGATCCGTTCCTCCGCTTCACCGAGAACGCCCAGGCCCGGCTGGGCACGGTCCCCGCCGGCGGCGCCCACCGGGGCTTCGAGCACCTCGAGCTCGCCTCACACGGGAGCGCGGGGTCGCTCCACTACGCCCGGTGGCTCGCCCGGGAGCACCCCGAAGCGGCGAGCGGCTTCTACCGCGTGCTCGACGCCGACCTGCAGGTCAGCGCGGAGGGCGGGGGTGACACCGGGGCGCCCCAGGTGAAGGCGAACCCGATCGAGCGCGACCAATACCACACCGACTGGGTCGCGGACCGCACTATCGCCTGGCTCGACTCCCTCGGTGCCGACGACGACTGGTTCTGCTGGATGAGCTTCCCGGACCCGCACCACCCGTGGGACCCGCCGCAGTCCGAGGTCGGGCGGATCGACTGGCGCGAGGTCCCCCTTCCGGCGGCCTACCCGGAGAAGGCCGAGCGGCGGGAGCAGGTCCTCGACGACAAGCCCCGTCACTGGCGTCTCTGGTACGACGGGACGCTCGTCTCCAACTACGAGGCGCCGGCCCGCTGGGTCCCGGCCACGCTGACCGCCGACCAGATCCGGGAGGTTAACGCCCGCAACGCGGTCGAGTGCGAGCTCATCGACGAGGCGCTCGGGCGGGTGCTGCGCCGGATCGACGAGCGGGGCTGGACCGACGAAGTCGACGTGGTGTTCACGAGCGACCACGGGGAACTGCAGGGCGACTTCGGGCTGCTCTTCAAGGGCCCGTACCACGTCGACGCGCTCATGCGGCTGCCCCTCGTGTGGCGGCCGGCTCGCACCGGGGGAGTCGCGCCGGCCGTGGTCACCCGGCCGGTCGGCCTGGTCGACCTCGCCCCCACCTTCTGCGGCATCGCCGGCGTCGATGCGCCGGCCTGGATGCACGGCCGGCCGCTCCCGATCGATGACGCCGACGCGGACGCCCGGGGCTTCGCGCAGGTGTTCACTGACTGGGACAGCGAGCTGTTCGGGGTGGCGGTCCACCTTCGCAGCGTCTTCCGGGACGGGCTGCTGTGCACCTCCTACGGCCCCGGCGCGGTCCACGACGGGAGCGAGGGCGAGCTGTACGACACGGTCGAGGACCCGGCGCAGGCCACCAACCATTGGGCCGATCCGGTGTGGTCGGGGTGCCGCGACGATCTTCTGGGCGAGCTTACGGCCCACCGCCCACCGGCCCACCAACCCCGTTTGAGGCTTGAGGCGCCCGTCTGAGCAGGCAGACCTACCGGTTCACTGACTCGGTGTCGGCCACCCTCAGCGTGAACCACACGGACTTCTGCCAGTCGTCGTTCGGTGCACCGACGCCCCAATCGTCGGCCAGCACGCGGACGATCTGCAGGCCGCGCCCGTGGATGTCGGTCACGGCCGGAGTACGCGGGCTGACCTCGCTCCTGCTCTGGTCGAAGACGGTGACCTGGACGGCGTCCGGTTGACAGTCGATCACGACCTCGAAGCGCGACCGGCCGTGCTGCACGGCATTCGTCGCCAGTTCGGAGATCATCAAGATCACCGAGTCGACGAAGTCGGTAGGCATCTCCGACAACGCCGTCGTCGCGAATCGCCGGGCCGCCGGAACCGACCGGTTGGTCTTGTCAAAGGTGCGTCGGACGATCACGGCTCGATGTCGAACACGTCTGTGAGCCCGGTGATCTCGATCACGCGCAGCACCATCGGCGCCGGATGACGCAACGTCACCCGTTCGATCTGGTTCGCCACCCCGATCAGGAGCGCGATTCCCGAGCTGTCCATGAACGACAGGTCGCTCATGTCGACCACCAGCGCAGACGGCCGATCGCTGGCCGCCTCGTCGAAGACCGCCCGGGCGTCCTCGGCGCTCAAGGCGTCGAGTTCCCCCCGCAGGACGATGATCGCTCCGGCTTCGGGATCGCGAATCAGTGCGGCGACCGGGAACTCCCCCTTTTCAGCCACGGCGATCCGGGCCTCGGGTCAGGGGTATTCGCACGCTGAGCAGGCTACTTCGGACCGCTACTCCCCCTGCGCCCTGCGGAACTCCTCCTCGGTCACGTGCGCGCCCCACTCCGACTCTGGCCGCTCATGGTCGCCCACGCCTTCGGTGAGCGAAAGATGCAACATGAAGTCGTCCGCGGTCGCCCCGTGCCAGTGCCACTCATCGGGTGGGGTGTAGACGACGTCCCCTGGGCGGAGGTGCAGCGCGAGCTCGCCGCGAGTCTGCGCGAGACCGGCTCCTTCGACCACGTACAACGTCTGGCCCATCGCATGCGAGTGCCACGCGGTCCGAGCGCCGGGCGTGAAGTGGACTGCGTTCACCCGGATCCGGGACGGCTCGTGGCCTTGGGCGATCGAGTCGATCCACACGTCGCCGGTGAACCGATCCGACGGTCCCTTGGCAGTCGGCTGCTTGTCCCGAAGTTCCATTTCCCGTACTCCCTCTCCATGTGCTTCCGACGATGCACCGCGCGAACTCACTCTCCAGAGCCGCCACCGGAGGTTTAGCGCGTCCCTCGCTGCCCGATCGCCGTCACAGCCGTACAGTCGATCCTCCATGAGGACCTCGGTCGGGGTGGTGAGGGCGTGGCAGCTGGCTCAGGCCGACGGCGACCCGGGGCCGATGAACGCCGCCTCGCTGGTGAAGCAGGTGCTCGGCCACCTGGCCCTGGCCATGATTGGCGACCTTGACGAGCCGATCTACGGGGACATCACCACCCGTCACATCCTCTCGCACACGACCGGCCTGCCCAACTGGCGCTCGGCGGGGGCGGCGCTGACCCGGCTGCGTCCTCCCGGCGTCCGCTGGGGATACTCGGGCGAAGGATTCGTGATCCTCCAGCGACACCTCGAGGAGGTCACCGGCCGGTCGGTCGACGAGCTCGCCACCGACTCCCTCTTCGCTCCACTCGGGATGACCGAGACGAGGTTCGACGTCCCGGAGCCCGGGTTCCACGGCTCTCGGCCTTTGCTCACCACCGGAGCCGACTATGGACGCTTCCTCGCCCATGCGCTCAGCCTGAACGACGAGCGCTGGAGGCCGCAGTGGGAGATCGACGAGGAGTTGGCCTGGGGAGCCGGCTGGGGCCTGGAGCTCGGCCCTCCAGTGTGCGGCTGGCAGTGGGGATCAAATCCGGACGCCTCCAACTTCGTGATCGGCTGTCCATCCACGGGTGACGGCGTGGTGGTCTTCACCGACGTTTTCGACGCCCGCGACTTCTACCGGTCGGTAGTCGAACGAGTCCTTCCAGGCGACCACGCCTCGCTTCGGGTGGAGCACAACCCCGTCTGGCTGAACCTCGTCGAGGGGACCTGAGCGCGCTCGGAGGGATTCGGACCCCCGGGGGCCCTCGAAAATGATCCCTGGTCCGCTGCCCACGACCGGGGCCAAAATGACCATGTGGACAAGGGCGACCTGGTCTCAATGCCTGAGGAGCGAGTTGACGAATGTGACCGAAGCGCGGCGATTACCCGGCTCCGCGATCTGGTCAGTTGCGGAGCGTTGTCATTGGAACAGTTCCTTCTGGTCCTCGAACAGGTCTTCGACGCGCCCAACCACACCGAACTTTCAAAAGCGATGTCGGTCCTGCCGCCGCCGATCACGCTCACACCGCCGTCTCGGAGACTGGGTGAGCCACTGGTGCTGCACGTCGCCGATGGCGATCTGCAGCTGGGGACTGGCTGGCAGTTGGCCGCTCACACAATCGTCCGAACCGGGTTCGGATCGGCCCGACTCGATCTCACCGCTGCCACATGGGATGACGATCAAATCAACCTTCGTCTGGAGACCTGGGGCTCGATCGAGGTCCTCGTCCCGAAGGGTGTAGAGGTGCAGCTACTCGGCCCGTCAGGACGGGTCCGGCTGGAGTCGCTCTCTCCCTCCGTTCCTGGTGGACCGGTGTTGCAGATCTCGACATCTGGACCAAGCGGGGTGATCTTCATACGCCACCCCGATGAACACGAACACCGGCCGTTCATGCGCTGGATCGGACGGTGACGCCCGGGTCGACCCACCTCGAGCAGAAGGTTCTGTGCCCACGTTCTTGAAGGTTCGGGTTAGACCCGGAACGGTTCGGAGCCCTGGCTGTTCGGTAACGCAGCCGATACAGTTCGCGACGCCAAGAGTTTGAGAGGGCTTGTTCCGCATGGTCATTGTCATCGTCGTCATCGTCGTGGTGGTGCTCCTCGCGCTCGGCCTGTGGGCCGCGTACAACCGGCTCGTTAAGAAGCGGAACCGGACACAGGAGGCCTGGTCCGAGATCGATGTCGAACTCAAGCGCCGTCACGACCTCATTCCGAATCTTGTGTCGACGGTGCAGGGTTACGCCGCCCACGAGCGGGGGACCTTTGAGGCGGTCACCCAGGCTCGGGCAAATGCGGTCGCTGCCGGCGCGACCGGCGACCCGGCGAAAATTGCCCCCGCCGAGAATGTTCTGTCGGGCGCGCTTCGTTCGTTGTTCGCGGTTGCCGAGAACTACCCTCAGCTACGAGCAGTCGAGAGCTTTCTCCAGCTGCAAGAGACGCTCACTGCGACCGAAGACAAACTCGAGTACGCCCGCCGCTACTACAACACGAGCGCCCGCGACTACAACATCGCGCTACAGACGTTTCCCCGCAATTTGATTGCCGGACCGTTCGGATTCAAGGCGGTGGCGTTCTTCGCCGCCGACGAGGAGGACCGTGCGGTACCACAGGTAACTTTCCCCGGTTCGGGACCGAGCGCCTCGGGTCCTTCGCCGGTCGGCCCACCGTTGGCGGATGGCGGAGAGGGCCCGCCGCCGGCCGGTTGAACTCGCCGGGTGAACCCCGGCTTTCCGGTCAGACGGACTGGCCAGCCGCGATCTTCTCGAGGTCGGCGATCCGCTCCTCGATGGGAGGATGGGTGTCGTAGAGGCGGTGGTACCAGGCCTCGTGGTGCTGCAGCGGGTCGTCGATGCACATCGCGGCGGTGACATGGTTCATCTTCTTGAACGGCTTGTCGTTCTGCTGAAGCTTCTTCAGAGCACCCAGCAACCCTACGGGGTTGCGGGTCAGCTCCACCCCACTCACGTCGGCCAACGACTCGCGGCGGCGTGAGAGTGCCAAGCGGACAAGTGGGCCGAAGACAAATCCGACGATGGCCAGCATGGCGCCAGCCGCAAAGATGACCAGCATGAGCTGGCCGCTGTTCCTGCCGCCTCGCCCGCCCCCCGCAAAGAAGGCGCTCCGCCACAGGAGACTGGCCAACAGGGCGGCCATGCCGATCATGGTGCCCACCACGAGCAAGAGACGAATGTCATGGTTCTTGATGTGGCTCATCTCGTGGCCAGCCACGCCCTCCAGCTCTTCGCGGTTCATGATCGCGAGCAGTCCGGTGGTGAACGTGATGGCTGCCTTTTGCGGGCTGACCCCCGTGGCGAAGGCGTTGGGCGAGGGGTCGTTGATCACATAGATCGCCGGCGTGGGGATCCCCTCGCCGATGGCCAGGGCCTGCACCACGTTGTACAGCTGCGGGTACTGCGCCGGATTGGCCGGCACGGCCCCTGAGACGCTGAGCACCATCCTGGCTCCCGAGTTCAGCGAGTACAGGACCCCGAAGATCGCGAGGACACCGCAGATCACCATGCCGACGATGACGGGACTCCAGCCGTAATGGGTCGCCGACTGGTGATTGATGGCCTTGAAGAGAAAGCCGCAGCCAGCTCCGATGGCCAGCCAGATCACAAAGAACAGAACGATGAAGGCGACGCTGCGCCGCTTGTTGCTTGCGATCTCGCTGTACACGCATCGAATCCTACGGCACCAGGGGCGCCCGTGACCCTGGAGATGCTCTCCGATTCGATCACGCGTTCGCGTCGTCAGTGAACCAGCCAACGACAACAGACCCGGATCTCTCGGCCCGACGATGGTGTGGGCTCCCCCTTGGGTCCGTCAACCTGTGTTCGAAGCATCGTTGAGACAACGCGCGCGGCAGACTTGATGGATCGAAACGCTGTCGATCAGGGATTGGCTCTACCAGAGGTAGAGGGTCGCTCGGACACTCCCGCTCGAAGAGATACTCCGCACGTGGCTGCCCGCACCGCCGGGTCGCAGCCGATCAATTTCTCTGGTGCACCGCCTGGACCGGGTCCGGCACCGAGTGCCCGACCAGAGAATAGATTTGCCGATCACCGCAACAGAGGGAGTTCATCGTGCGTGTCCGTCGGGGACAGACAGTTTTCGCGACTCTCTTGGCGAGTCTCGTGATGAGCGGACTGGTGACCGGCTGGGGTGTAGGTCCTGCACGGGCGGCAAACAAGGGCGATCGTGAGTCCTGGCAAGCGGCGTCCACGGTGGTCGTTCAGGCGATCACCACCCTTTCTCAGTCAACCTTCGAGAGCGTCGGTATCCAGCCCACTGTCGCCGCACCGGTGATCCTCCATGGTCAGAGCAAACTGGTGATCGACGGCAAGCCCGAGATCTTCTACGAAGGAGCAGAACCGTGCCCCTATTGTGCTGCGGAGCGTTGGGCCTTCATCATTGCCTTGGCGCGATTCGGAACGTGGTCAGGGCTTGGTAACGCGCAGTCGGCCAAGAACGACGTCGATCCTTCCACTCAATCGTTCACATTCTTGCGGGCGAAGTTTTCAAGCCCCTACGTAGCGTTGGAGACCCGGGAGATTCTCGGTAACCGCACGCTTCCAAACGGTCACTTCGCTTCGCTCCAATCGCCGACACCGGAAGAGGCGAGACTTGATAATACCTACAGCTCCGCCAAGTACTTCCCAGCCAATCCCGGCTATTTGCCCTTTGTGGATTTCGGCAACCGCGTGGTGATCTCGCAGTCCAGCTACGACCCTTTCATTCTTCATGGACTTAGTCGAGAGCAGATCGTCGCCGATCTGAGTGACACCACCAACCCGGTCACCCTCGACATCGTGGCGACAGCCAACTATCTGACAGCGGCCACCTGTCTCATCGATGGGAACCGACCCTCGGCTGTGTGTCAGAGCCCCGGGATCCCTGGGCTGGCAGTGCACTTCGTCAAAGCCTCGTACGGATTCGGGCCCACCTCGTGCACCTCCTCGAAGGGCCAGAGCGTCTGCGGAGGAACCAACGCGTCTGGCCAGAACGGGGCCCCGTGATAGTCAGAGCTGGGATACAGCAGCCGTGGCAACACACCTACTCGCGCGATCGAAGGGAATCGAACCCCCACCCTTCTGATCCGTAGCCAGATCGGGCTGAGCGATGTGCTTATCGGGGAAATTCCTGGTCAGCCAGAAGCGAAAGGGCAGAGTTAGATGCTCTGGACCGGGCTTTCCGGTCGACGATTGTGAGGACACGCGAGAGAACCACGATCGTGACTGGTACCATAAACAGTACCAGTCAGCCCGAGGAGAGCGCCGTGGCCATCACCGCCAGCGAGGCCCGAAAGAACCTGTTCCCCCTCATCGAACAGGTGAACGACGACCGCCAACCGGTCGAGATCACGTCCAAACATGGCGACGCGGTGCTGCTGTCCCGAGCGGACTATGACGCGCTCAGCGAAACAGCCTGGTTGCTGCGAGTACCGGCCAACGCCCGTCGGCTCCTCGAGAGCCTCGCCCAAGCCCGTGCCGGAGAGCGCGAGGTCCACGACCTGGGCTGATGCGTCTTTGCTTTACTCCGCACGGCTGGGACGACTACCGGTACTGGCAAACCACCGACAAGGCGACCCTCAAGCGACTCAACCGCTTGCTCGACGAGGTTCAGCGCGACCCGTTCAGCGGGATTGGCAAACCCGAACCGTTAAGACACGTCCTCGCCGGATGCTGGTCAAGACGAATCGATGACGAGCACCGATTGGTTTACCTAGTCGATGGTGATGACATCGTCGTGCTCCAAGCCCGCTACCACTACGGGAAGTGATGTATGGGGACCCGACACCTGGGCTCCAAGGCAGCCCGCATCGCATAGGGGGCCTCCGCCCACGGCCGAGTGGAGCCCTCGATATCGATCAATGAGAAGGTGACGGTGCCGGTAGGGAGCTCGGTCGTGCTCATACGAGGGCGCCTGCCCTGGCCTTGGCGATGGCGTCGAGGGCCATGGTCACGACGACGTCGTCGTCCAGGGCCGCGCCCTCGGCCCGCAACTCGCTCAGGCGCGTCCGTCCCAGTGCCCCGTGGAGGATACGACTGGTCTCTTGGCGGAGCGCGGTAATGAACCCGCCCTCGCCTCCCGGCGCTCCGTCATCGGGGCGGGCGCCGAGGGCCCGGTCGGTCGGAGTAGGAGCCGGGCCCGGTCGCGGCGCACGCAACGTGGCGACCAGCCTGCGGACCGCACCTTGGAGCAGCGCGGCGGTTTCTGGATCGATGGGGGCGATGGCTCGCGCGACCAAGTTGAACTGGCCGGCCTGGTTGGGGCGGTCGCCCAGCCACTGGAACCCTCGGATCGCGTCGGGTAAGAACTTCAGCACCACGTCCCAGTCCCCGAGCTGGGCGGCGATATAGGCCGTGCCGCCCAACACCGGGTCTGGGTCGGTGAGGACCGACGCAACCTGCATGCCCTCCCGAAACGCCCTGCTGGCCTGCTCGGGGTCGACGCTCACGAGGACGGAAGCCAGGCCTTCAGGGCCGAGGCGATGAGGGAGGGAGCGCCGAGTTGACGGGCGAGGGCGAGCGCCTCCCGGGCCAGGGGCTCGGCCCGGTCCGAGCCGCCGCTGCCGGCGAGGGCGATACCTGCCGCGCCGAGCTGACTTGCAAGCTCGGGAAGAAGACCCGCCGATCGGGCGATCTCCGCCGCGGCGACCGCGTGGGCGGCCGAAGCGGCCTCCAAGCCAAGGTATTGCGCCATTCGCGCCCGCGCCCATTGGAGGAGGTAGCCGACGACCGGGTCGGGTTCGGCAAGGCGCTCGGCGGCGGACAGGGCGGCGTCGGCGAGTTCTTCCCAACCTCGGGCGTCGCCCGACAAGACGGCGTAGCAAGCGGCGGTGACGAGCGCCCGCGGGTAGAAGGGGTGCTCTGCGACGCCCTTCAGTCTGAGGGCGTCGACGGGGAGCCGCTGGAGGTTGAACCAAAACACCATGCCCCCTCTGGCGGTCAGCAGCCGCAGCGCCACGTCGACGTCGCCGGAGTCGACGGCCGAGGCCATCGCCGCGAGCAGGTTCTCGCGCTCGGCGCCCAGCAGCCGCAGTGCCTCGGGTTCCTCGGGGCCACGCGCCTTCTCATAGAGCCTCCGGGCGTAGGCGTCGTAGTGCTCGGCGTGGCGGCGGCGGACCGCATCGGTCTCGCCGTGCTCGGCCAGGCGTTCTTCCCCGTACTCGCGGATCGTCTCCAACAGGCGGTAGCGGGTGGCGGGATCGCCGCGCTCGACGACCACCAACGACCGGTCCACCAGGGTGGATAGAAGGGAGAACGACCTCGACGCATCGATGGGGTCCCCGGCACACACCGCCTCGGCGCTCTCCCTAGTACAGCCCCCGGCAAAGACCGACATTCGGGCCAGCAGGCGGCGTTCGGGCTCGGTCAGTAGGTCGTAGGACCAGTCGATGGCGGCCCGCAGGGTCTGGCGTCGTTGCACCGCCCCCCGCCGGCCCCCGGCGAGAGTCTCGAATCGGTGGTCGAGGCCTCGGGCAAGCTCGGCGGGGCTCATCGCCTTGACCCGTGCTGCCGCGAGCTCGATGGCAAGCGGCAACCCGTCGAGGCGTCGGCACACCGCTGCGACCGCCGATGCGTTCTCGGGAGTGAGCACGAAGTCCGGGTCGACCCGTTCCGCTCGCGCGTCGTGGGCTTGCCGATGGCGTCAACGAGTAGCTGTGTGGCCTCCCGGTGGATCTGGGGGTGGTGCGAGCTGGGAGCCGAGGGCGTAAGGGGAAGAGTGAGGGGACGGCGGTCGTCACCACACCGTCGGGCGGCATCAGGTTGTCTCGGGAGCGTTGGCGAGGTACTCAGCGATCTCGACGAGCGCGTAGGTGCAGGCGTCGTCGACGTTCATGGCGACACCTCGGGCCCAGAGGGTATCCGGGTCATTGGGATCGAGTGAGTGTCGAGTCGTTCGAGCCGGGTCACTGGAACTGTCGCGGGCGCGCCGCTGGATCGCCTCGGATGCACCCCGGATCACGACAGCGGCGTCGGGTCGAGTACTCCGCAGCGCTGCAGATACGAAGTCGAACATCAGCACGAGCCCCGATTGGCCGCCGGACCATTGGAGATGCCGGATGGCACGCCCGGCGAGGTCGAGGGTGGCGCGCCGGTCACGGAGGCGCGAGGCGAGGTGGACGGCGCCCGTGAGCTCGCCTACCTGTTCGTATCCGAGCGCGCCACCGATTTCGAGGCTCTCCTCGAGGCAGGCTCGTGCTTCGGCGGGATTGGTGTCGGCGACCGCGACCCCGAGGGCAAGAAGGGCTTGAGCGATGGCGGTGGGCATGCCGGTCGAGCGGGCCATGCTGAGGGCCTCTTCGGCGAGCGGCGCCGCACCCCCTGGGTCCCCGGCCGAGGTGCGCAGGGCCGCGGTATGGGCAAGTTGCAGCGATAGGAATGCCCCCGGCAGGCCAGCGCGACGCGCAGCGTCAACACCGCGCTCGTAGGAGCGGGCGGCTTCGGCGTACTCGCCCCTGGTCATCGTCAAGAGCCCCTCGGCGTAGGCCAGGTACCACTCGACGCGGGGATCGTGGTCGGTGTCCGCTACAACGGCTTGAGCCGAGAGCGCCTCGAGGCGACCGAAATCCCCTCCACTCGCAGCGAAGACCGCGCAGCGAGCGAGGAGGTAGGCGTAGGCCGGGTGTCGAGTCGCGTCTGTCAAGTCGAGGAGCGACTCGTGGGAGAGCGCCAGTTGGTATCCGATCTGGACCGCCGGCTCATCGCAGAGCGAGATCCCGAATGCCGCCTCGAAGTTGTCGGTATCGATCGCCCACAACCACGCCGCAAAGACGTTGTCTCGATCGGCGAGGAGCCGGTTGCCCCACAGCACCTGTTCGGGTCCGAACAGGTGGTCGACGTAGCGGTCGACGAAGGAGCGGTAGTAGTCGAGGTGGCGATCACGAAGCACCGTGACCTCGTCGTGGCCGACGAGGCGTTCCTCGGCGTACTCCCGGATGGTCTCTAAGAGGCGGTAGCGGGTCTCGGGTCCCTCGCGATCGGCGACCACCAAGGACTGGGCCACCAGGTCCGAGAGAAGCTCGAAGAGATGGCGCACATTGAGGGGCTCGGCGCCACAGACCGCCTCGGCCGCCTCACGGGTGCAGCCACCGGTAAAGACCGAGAGGCGGGCCAAGAGCCGACGCTGCGGTTCGCTGAGCAGGTCGTAGGACCAGTCGATGGTCGCCCGCAGCGTCTGTTGACGCTTGATGGCGCGTCGTCGACCACCCGAGAGCACCTCGAGGCGCCGATCGAGCGCCGAAGCGAGCTCAGCGGGGTTCATGGCGGTAATCCGTGCCGCGGCCAGTTCGATGGCGAGGGGCACCCCGTCGAGGCGACGACAGATCTGGAGGACCGCGGGTGCATTCTCGGAGCTGAGGACAAAGTCGTCTTCGACCTGCTGGGCACGGTCGACGAACAAGGTCACCGCATCGGCTCGGAGGATCTCCTCGAAGGGTGCTTCACGGTGCGGAGCGCCCAAGGAGAGCACTGCGAGGATCTTTTCGCCGTCGAGTCCCAGGCCCTCCCTGCTGGTGGCCAACACCACGACACCCGGACAGCTTCGTTCGATGCTCTCCACGACTTCTGCGACCGCTTCGAGCAGGTGCTCGCAGTTATCCACCACCAAGAGCAGTCGCTTGGTCCGGAGAACCTCGACCAAGGACTCCTTCAAGGTCATGCCCGCGCGTGCGGTGACGCCGAATACCAATGCCGCTGCGTCGACCACACCGTCGGGATCACGCACCGACGCCAGATCAACGAGCCACGCACCCTCTTGGAACCGGGGCAACACCTCGGCGGCCACCTGGAGGGCCAAGCGGGTCTTGCCGACCCCACCCACCCCTGTGAGGGTCACGACGCGAGCCTCGTCGAGTGCCTTGGTGACACGGGTCAACTCACGATCACGACCGATGAACGAGCTCACCTGCAAGGGGAGGTTCCCTGGGAAGGCGTCAAGGGAACGAAGGGGTGGGAAGTCACCCGCTCCCAACTGGAACACCCGCAACGGACGGTCGAGGTCGCGCAGACGGTGCTCACCCAGGTCGATGAGGGGCACTTCGGCTTCTATCAGGGCAGCGGTGGCCGCCGAGCACAAGACTTCGCTCCCGTGGCCCACCTCCATCAAGCGGGCGGTGCGATTCAGCGTCGTCCCGAAGTAATCGCCGTCTCGCTGTTGGGCCTCGCCAGTGTGGAGCCCCATGCGAACCCGGATCGGCGCCTCGGTCGGCCACTGTTCCTCGCGAAGGTTGCGCTGGGCCTCGAGGGCCCCAGCGACTGCGGAGGACGCCGCCTGGAACGCGGCCGCCATCCCGTCTCCGCTCGTCGAGAACACGGTCCCGCCGTGGGACTCGATGGCCGCCCGCAAGAGGTCGTCGTGCCGGGCGACGGCAACCTGCATGGCTCCGCTCGCCTCCTGCCAAAGCCGGGTGGACCCCTCGATATCGGTGAAGAGAAAGGTGACGGTGCCCGTAGGCAGCTCGGCCATGACCCCCTCCCCGCGGCGCCAGCAGGGTGAACGTATCAGTGACAGGAAGAGCGACTCGGGCCCAGCGTGTCCCTCAGAACGACAACCGCGCCTGCTACGGGAGGTACGAAACGGCGCGATCAGAGCGCTGTGCTCACTTCACGGACCCGCAACCCCACCCATTTTCCCTGGTAGCGCGCTCGGAGGGAATCGAACCCCCAACCTTCTGATCCGTAGTCAGATACGGCTGAGCGCTGCGCTTACCCCGGAACTGGCTGGTCGGCCCGAAGCGAAAACGGCAAAGTTAGATGCTCTGGATTCGCGGCCCTCAGACAGAACCACCGGGATGCCGACCCAGATGTGATACCGGAGTGGTATCATTGCTGCATGGCACTCACCGTCCGCACTGACGCCGTCTTGGAAGAGGCGCTCACCTCACTGGCCGAATCCGAAGGGATCTCGCGGCAGGAGATCATCCGTCGTGCAGTGCTCGATCGATACGAGCGGGCTGGGCACAGGAGTCGGGTGGCTGACTCGACCCAGCGGATGGTCACACGGTGGGGAGACGTCCTGGAGCGGCTCGGGACTGAATGAACGGAGTCGAATATCTCGACCTCGAAGACGTCATGGAAATGGTCCGGGTTCTCGGTGTTGGCCCCGTTCGAGATGTCGGCCTGCTTGACTCTGCGCTGAACAGACCGCGATCGAGTGCATTTGGTGAAGATGCGTACCCAACGATCGCCCTCAAAGCGGCGGCACTCTTGCACTCAATGGCGAAGAATCATGCCCTTGTCGATGGCAACAAACGGCTGGCATGGCTGTGCACAGTCGTTTTCTGCGATCTGAACGGCATGAAGCCGCAAATCTCCGACGGTGACGCATTTCAGCTCGTCTGGGACCTCGCGAGTTCCGAGATGGACCTTGAGGAGATCGCTGAACGTCTGCGCCTCGTGAGTTGAGCGTGGATTCGGCACTATCCGAATGCTGTACCTACCGCCGCGTCTCCGATTTCTCCCGTCTCATCTGCTCAGCGCGCTCGGGGCGATTCGAACGCCCAACCTTCTGATCCGTAGTCAGAT
>Ga0116217_10000546_pt1 | contig 38458 bp, 31 predicted proteins | sample Sb_taG_6_FD_89697 | JGI IMG/M metagenome (GOLD analysis project Ga0116217, IMG submission 89697) | Peat soil microbial communities from Weissenstadt, Germany - Sb_50d_4_PS metaG | ecosystem: Environmental > Terrestrial > Soil > Wetlands > Peat | place: Germany: Weissenstadt | collected 2010-09-21 | reverse complement strand
GGAGGAGCGCCTGCCGCCGGCGCGCTGGAAGGCGCCGCGGCGGCAGCGCCGGCGTCGCCGGCGCACAACCACAACCGTGGCTCCGCCCTTGGCAGCGTGATCACGGTTGCCTGTGGTGCTACCCTATGAATATCTTGTTTTTTATTTTTCTCTCCGTGCATCGCTGTCTCTTCCGCCTCGCGGTCCTTCCTGCTACACTCCCCGACATAGCCGCGATAAGGCATGCCCGTGGGTGGGAGGGTCTTGGCTACAATGAACTCGACAAATGGTGGCATGACAACGAGGCCGACCTGCGCCGCCGCGCCGCGCAACTCCCGCGGTAACTTGTCGCCCGCCGACGGCACGGACGCATCAACCGCGACTTATTCTTTACAAGCCGTGGCTTTGTATTACAAAGCCGAATTCTATTGCAAAGCCGGCCGTGCGCAACGAATGCAATGAATCCCCAGCGGTCGGCGCTGCCCCCGCGCTCGCAGGCGCTTTACCCAGGCTGGAGCCGGTAACGGACCGCGAAAGCCTGATACGGGGGTTCATTTTCCCCCTGAGACTCCGCACTTCCCAAAGTCACCGGCCGGCCTGGCGCCGGTGGAAGGCGGCTCGCGCAGCGTCGCCGCTGCGCTCGAAATGATCGGCGAGCGAGGCATGAGCGCGGGCACAGCCGGGGTCTTCTGTCAGCGCGGTGCCCAGCCAGCGCACCCCGTCTTCCGTGAGGCCGTTGCGCAGGAAGATTTCCCCCACCTCGCAGCGCAGGGCCGCCTCGTGCGGCGATTCCAGCACGCGCCGCACCAACTCACGCATCCGCTTCAGGTCGGCATCGATCTGCTCCAACCGGCGGGCGCAGTCCCGGGCGTCCGCGTCCTTGCCGAGCCTCTCCAGGCACAGGCGCAGCTGGTAGATGACTTCGCGGTCGTGCGGGGCGAGTTCGGCGGCGCGACGCAGCCACACCTCGGCCTCGGTCGCCACGCCGGACGCCAGGGCCAACTTGCCCCGCTCGCACAGGACGGCCGCCCCGGGGTCGCCGGCGGCGATCAGTTCGTCGAGCAACCGCCGAGCCTCGTCCACGTCGCCCAGGCGGGCGCGGCAACGGGCCAGTGCCAGGCGCACTGCCGGGTCGTCCGGGCGGTCGGCGGACAGCCGCTCCAGGTGCGGCCGGGCCTCCGCCGGCCGCTCGGTTTGCAGCAAGAGTTCCGCGACGCGCAGGCGCACCGGGTGGCGCCCCGGTTCCTGTTCCAGTACCGCCCCGTAATCGGCCAGCGCCTCCGCGACGAGGAAGAGGTGCTCGGCGACCCACGCCCGCCGCACCAGGGCCTCCGCGTCGCCCGGCCGGCGCCGCAGCCACTCGTCGAGGCGCTCGCGGGCCTCGACCAGCCGGTGCGCCCGCAGGTAGGCGGCGGTCAGCACGTCGAGGATTGGCAGCGCGGCCCCCTCGTCGTGGGCGAGACGAACCACCAGGTAAGCTTCCGCCTCGCGGTCGAGGCCGTCGCGCTGGGCCGTCAGCAACGTCTGCTCCAGGACCCACTCGTCGGTCGAGCCGGACAGGCGCCAGCAGGCGTCGAGGTGCTCTTCACTCCGCGGGAAGTCGCCGGCGAGGCGCGCCGCGCGGGCGGCGAGGAGATGCACGGCCGGGTCCGCGCCCCAGACGGTCGCGCAGGAGGCGAGGTGATCGAGGGCTTCGCGCGCCCGTGCCCGGTCCTCCAGGGCGGCCCGCGCGGCGCGGAAGTGATACCACGCCCACAGGTGCCGGCCGCCCCAGACGCCGGCCCCGAGGAGCGCCGCCAGCGCCAGCAGCGCCGCCAGCCACCGCCGCGACCGGCGGGAAGGAGCGGGCAGGGACGGCGGCGCCACGGACATGACGGTGTCTCGGGATGCGAAAAGGAATCGAAGCGGTCGCGCCTCACTCCCCGCCCGGCCGGTCCTGATGCTCGACGAGTGCCTGGCGGGCCGGCGGGTAGTCCGGCTCGATGGCGAGGGCGCTTTGCAGCCACAGCACTCCCTCACGCTTTTCGCCGTGGCGCAGGAACAATCGCCCGATCTCGCAGCGCAGCGCCGGCGAATAGGGCGCCTTCTGCAAGGCGTCGGTCAGCTCGCCCATGCGCGCCAGGTCCGCCTTGATCTCCTCGACGCGGCGGCCGACCTTCTCCGCCTCGACCTTCTCCCCCAGCGCCTCCAGGCACTGGAAGAGGGCGTAATTGACCGCGTAATCCCAGGGTTCCCGGCCCGCCGCCCGGCGCAGCCACGGCAGCGCGGCCGCACGGTCGCCGGTTTGCACGGCCAGCCGCCCGCGCTCGAGCAGCACCGGCCCCTCGTCCGGGTGGGCGGCGCAGGCTGCGTCCAGGACCTTCTCGGCCTCCTCGGTTCGTCCAAGGCCGCGGTAGGCCCGCGCCAGGCCGACCGCGACCGCCGGGCTGTCCGGCCGGCTCTCGCGCAGCTTCTCGAACAGCGGCAGCGCGTCCGCCTGGCGCTCCAGCGCCAGCAGGAGCTGCCCGCGCCGCAGCAGCGCCTCGCCGTCGTTCGGGTGGTGTTCCGTGACGCGGTGGCAATCGACCTCCGCGTCTTCCAGCCGGTGCAGCCGTTCGTAAACCCAGCTCCGCTTCAGCAGGGCGGCGCGGTCGTTGGGCCGCAGTTCCAGCCAATCCGTCAGCGCCGCGAGGGCGTCGTTGAGGCGGTAGACCCGCGCGTAGCCCCGGCTCAGCGCTTCGAGAATCTCCACCCGGTCGGGGCCGCCCCGGGCCGCACAGTCCTTCAAATAGCTCTCCTGGGCGGGCGTCATCTCGCCGGCCTGGGCGGACAGCAGCACCCACTCCAGGGTGAGGGCGTCCGGATCCGCGCCGCAGCGCTTCGCCTGGCGCAGCTGGTCCTCGGCTCGATCTCGATCACCGGAGCGCCTGGCCACCCGCGCCGCCAGGAGGTGGGCTGCGCTGCTGTCCGGCCAGGTCTCCAGGCACCGGTTCAGGTGACGCACCGCCTCGTCGAAGTCGTCCGACTCCAGGGCGAGCCGGGCCGCCCGGTAGTGGTGTTCGGCCACCAGGTGGCGCCCCAGGACCGCCGCCGCGACCCCGGCCAGGCCCAGCATCACCAGGGCGAACAAGATCCGCCGCCGGCGGGCCGTCATTTCAGCTCCAGATCGTGTGTATGCTCTCCCAACTCCACGACCCAGGTCAGCCCGGACGTCTCGGGATTGCGGTAGGTGTCCGGCACCTTGACGAAGGGCTTCTGCGCCGGCGGTGCCTCGGGCGGCTGGCCGGGGACCTGCGATTTGGTCGGCGGCGCCCACGGCTGGTAAGTCGTGACCGCGATCTTCACCGGGCCGACCGGCGCCTTCGCCATCGTGTAGCTGCCGTCCTCCTGGATCTCGGCGGTCTCGACGCGGTTGTCGTCGCTGAGGAACGTGACCGTCCCGGACGGGACCGTTTTCTTCTGGAAGGTGACCTTGCCGCTTACCTTGGCCACCTGGGGGCGGGAGCAGCCGGCCGATGGCAGCAGGCCGAGCAAGACGAGTCCGAGGGCGGGCAAACGCTTCATCGTGAGAAACTCCTCTCTCGTCAGGGGGGCGGGTCTGCCGCCGGCCGCAACAGGTCTTCGACCGCCTGGTCCAGCTCCGCCCCGCGGAGGTTCTTGACCCGGACGACGCCGCGGCCGTCGAGCAGGTAGAACGCCGGCCAGCCTTTCACCTCCCAGGTCTGGGCTACCTGGCCGGCGAGGTCGCCGTCCCACCAGCTGCGCCACGGCAGCGACTGGTCCCGCACCGCCCGCCGCACAACTTCCCGGTCGCCGTCGCAGTTCACTCCGAGCAGCGCGAAGGGCTGGCCGCGGTGTCGCTCGACCAGGGCGCGCAGGTGCGGGTGCTCGTCCCGGCACAGGCTGCACCACTGGCCCCAGAAATAGACCAGGACGACCCGGCCGCGGTAGTCGCTCAGCTTGAACACCTGGCCGTCCAGGTCGGGGCCTTCGACGTCGGGGACGACCTGGCCCGGCTCCAGGCCGAGCGGCGGCCCATCCGGCACGCGGGGGATCCCTTTCGGGGGGGCGTCGCTCTCCAGGGCGATATCCCAGGTTTGCTGTCCGTGGCCGATCGTGTAACTCAGCGGTGTGAGGTCCGGGTCGGCGTACCGAGGCGGCACCTTCGGCCGGGGCAACGGTTCGGATCGGGCAAGGTGTTGGCCACGGTCGGGGGGCTGAAGCTCGGGGACCAGGCGGTCGCGGCCCGGCAGGGACGGCACGACGGGCCCGGTCACGACGACCCTGACCGGGCCGGGGGTCGCTGCCGCCAGGGTGTAACGCCCGTCCGAGCCGATCTCGTTGGCCGCGACGTTGTTGCCGGGCCCCAGGAAGGTCACGCGCCCCCCGCTCAGCGGCTCCCCGTCCAGGGTCACGACGCCGGAGACGACGACCGGGGTTGCCGGCGACGAGCAGCCGGCCAGGAACACCAGGAGAACGCCGGCGACGGCGTGGCGGCACGATGGGGACATCGCGGCGGACCCTTCTCCGGAAAGCGGTTCGGACGCCGGCGGGCGTTACCAGTCGGGGCCGAGGTTGTCCCCCGCGTTGGGGGTACAGGCCGCCCACCAGGTGGACGGGCTGACGCTGCCCGAGACGGAGCGCGCGCTGCCGTCGGCCATCGCCACCTGAATGCCGGCGGGGTGTGAGGTCGAGGCACGGCCGGGGTCACAGGCGGCGCCAGCCCACGGGTTCGGCTGCACCTGGAACTTCGACGCCGGGCCGATGGCGCCGACCGCTGAGTTGGCGAAGCACGGCTGCGTCTGGATGGCCCACCAGAAGCCCCAGATGTTGTACATGTCCGGCCCGCACTGGGCGTACTTCTCGGCGAAGAGGATCGTGTTGGACGTGCCGTCCCCGAAGCTCGCGGGGATCTTGGCCTGGCCCTCCCAGAGCGAGGGGGAGATCAGGTTGCCGTTGACGTCCACGGTGGCGAAGACCTGGGCGTTGGCGGCGTAGCTCGTGAGCGCCCACGTGTCCGACCAGCCGATGGCCGGGACGGTCAGGTTTGCGGTGAGCCCGCCGGCCGGCATGCTCGGGTCGGTGGGGCAGATGTAGCTCTTGATGGCCGTGTGCTGACAGCCGCCGGTCCAGGGGCGGTAGCCGGGCGTGGAGTTGTTGCCGTCGGGGTTGGTTGTGTCGTAGCAGTTCTTGTACAGGTTGTCCTGCTCGATGTACGGCAGGATGTAGAAAAACGTGTTCCCCCACGGCGGGTTGACGTAGCCCGTCGGCGACTGGATGAGCGGCTGCAAGCCGTTTCGGCCCAGAAGCGGCGGCAGGCGCTGGTTCTGGTCGTGGAAGTTGTGGCTGGCCAGGGCGAGCTGGTGCAGGTTGTTGTTGCACTGGATGCGCGCCGCGGCCTCGCGGACCTTCTGGACGGCGGGGACCAACAGGCCGAGGAGCACCGCGATGATGGCGATCACCACCAGCAACTCGATCAGCGTGAAACCTCTCCCCCTCAGGAACCTTCGCAGACCCGCCATGATCAACCCTCGCGTCCGATGAATCATGCCTTCAAGTGTAACCGCGCACCGCCCCATCGAGCAAGTATCCGCTCGGGGCACAATCCGTTCAGGCCTCATTCTCCATCACCCGCCGGAAGGCCCGCCAAGCCACCTCCTTCTGCCGCTTCTCTCAGGCGGGATCAGTCGCGCTTGAGGGTGACCTCGTGGACCTTCGTGCCCGTCTGGAGGTCCCAGACTTGGGTTGAATTGTGGCCGAATGTCACCAGCCACCGGCGGCCTGCATTCACGGACGCATCGTAAAGGGAGCCGGTCTTGATGGGCTGGATCAGGGGCTTGCCCGTCTCGACGTCCCAGACGCCCATCGCCCCACGAGGCGCAATCAAGCAACGGTCCCCCTGATCGACCTGAACCCAGCCGACCACCACCCGCCGGCCATCCGGGCTGAACCACGCGCGACTCACCTGATCGTCGCACGGCAAGGGTCGGGTCAGCGCCTCGCCCGTCCTGGCGTCCCAGACGATGGCCGTCTTGTCCTGGCTGGCGGTGACGATCCGACGGCCGTCTCGACTGAACGCCGCGTGCCACACCGGGCCGGCGTGCTTGTCGAGGCGGACCAGCTCCTTGCCCGTCTGGGCATCCCAGACACGGGCCGTCTTGTCGTCGCCGGCGGTGACCACCAGGCGGCCGTCCACGCTGAACGCCGCGTGCCGCACCGCGCCGTCGTGCCGCAGGGTCAGGGCGAGGGGTTTGTCGCGGCCGACGTCCCAGATGCAGGCCGTCTTGTCCTCGCTCGCCGTAACAACCCGGTCGCCGTCGGGGCTGAACGCCGCGCTCGTCACGAAGCCTTTGTGCTCGAGGAACGGGGTGAGCGGTTTGCCCGTTTCGGCGTCCCAGACCCGCGCCGTCTTGTCTGAGCTGGTGGTGACCACCCGCCGGCTATCCGGGCTGAACAGCGCCTGGAATACCGACTCGTTGTGCTTGAGGCCGTCGCTGATCAGCTTGCTCGTCTCGACGTCCCAGATGCGGGCCTTCCCGTCAAAACCGGCCGTGGCCAACCGTCGGCCGTCCGGGCTGAACGACGGGCGGTACAGTGAGTCCGCGTGCTTGAGTTGTTGCGTGAGGGCCTTGCCGGTTGCGGCGTCGTAGATCCGGGCGTAGTACAGCTTGTTCTTCTCGTCCTCCTCCAGGAGAACCACCTTGATCCCGTCAGGCCCAAAGTGTGCGATGCGCGCCCCGCCGCTCGGGTCAAAGTTGAGCGCCGCCAGCGCCGAGGAGCTGATGCCCGGGCTCACGTCCCCGACGACCAGGCAGAAAGGCTTCTGCTCGGCTCCCCCCTTGATGACCCGCGCCACCTCCACCGGCACCGCCTTGCGGAGGTGCTTCGACAAGCGCTCCACCGTCACGTCCCCGCGGCGGTCCGCCCCCTTGCCCTTCATCCCCTCCATCACCTGGAAGAAGAAGGCGCCGTGGCCGCCGTCCCACGCTTTGTCCTCGTAGGAACGTTGGCCCTCCGAGCAGCTGAGGAACACCGCCGTGTTCTTCGGCAGGTCGCCGACCTTGAGGTCGGTCCCCACCCCCCGGCCGCGGCCCGACGCCGGGTCGTTGCGGCAGGCGTCCACCAGCAGCAGACGCGACCCCGCCGAGCTGGCCCGCAGGTGACCGATCACCGCGGACAAAGGCAGCAAGGAGTCGGTGTCCCAGGGCTGCTTGTCCTTCTCGGCCGGCCTGGGCAGGCGCTGCTTCGCGTCGTGGGGGAAGAAGTACGCCTCCTTCGACCCCTCCGGCCGCAGGCCGTGACCGGCCAGGGCCACCAAGAAGACGCCGTCCGATCCGGGCACCGCGCGGAGCTTCTCCAGGGCTTCGCTGATGGCCTTGCGCGTGGCCTTGTCGCCCTGGAGGACGGTCACCTGGTAGCCGGCCGTCTGCAGCAGGGCGGCGAGGTCCTCGGCGTCGGCCTCGGCGAACTCGAGCGGCCTGGGCTGGTTGAGGTCAGCGTGGTGATACTTGTTGATGCCCACCACGAGCGCGACTTTCTTGCCGCTCCCGGCAGCGGGCGGCGCAGCCGACAGCGCCGGCAGGGCCAGCAGCCCCAGCGACAGGGTGAGCAACAGGCGCAGCGGGGTAGTACAGAGAAGGGATCCGGGTTTCATGAGTCCTCCTCGGCAGTGGCGCCGTCGGAACACCTCGGGATCAGGTACTTGCACGTGATGGCCTCGTCCTCTCACCCGACCTCGACTTCGTCCCTCCGGGTTGAGTCTATCCCGCGAAGGAGCGATTTCAACGATCCCGGCTTTTCTCTCTGCGCACGGGCCAAGGCCAGCGCCTCGCCGGAGAAAATTGTCTGGACAACTATCCGTCCGACAGGTAATCTGGCTCCCATGACGACACTCCCGCCCCGGCAGAAGCGTACCGGCCGCCCATTCGACTCCCTGGAGCAGGAGGTTTTCCTGAGCCTGTGGCGGACTTACGACCGCCTGCGCGCCCTGGAAGAGGAGCTGTTCGGCCGCCACGACCTGACGCCGCAGCAGTACAACGCCCTGCGCCTGCTGTGCGGCGAGCACCCCAACAAGGTCCGCACCCTGGACCTGGCCGGCCGGCTCGTCTCGCGCGCCCCGGACATCACCCGCCTGCTCGACAAGCTGGAGCAGCGCGGTTTCGTCGAGCGCGACCGCCCCGCCGACAACCGCCGCGTGGTCCACGTCGGCATTACCGAGGCCGGGCTCGCCCTGCTGCGCGAGTTGCGCCAGCCCCTCCGGGAGTGCCACGTCCGCCAACTCGGCCACCTGTCGCGGACAGAATTGAACGAGCTGATCGCCCTGCTGCGAGCCGCCCGCTTGCCGCACGAGGACCCCTCCAGTCGCTGGCGCTGAGGCGGCTCCTGTACGTCAGGCTTTCCAGCCTGACGCCAACCGAACCACGGTCAGGCTGGAAAGCCTGACCTACGAAACGCAAGGAGAACCTCATGGCTTCTGCCAACGGTAACGTCACGGCGGACGTCGTCGTCATCGGCGGCGGGCCGGCGGGGAGCACGGTTTCGACGCTGCTGGCCCAGCACGGCTGCCGCGTCAAGCTCTACGAGCGCGAGCGCTTCCCGCGCTTCCACATCGGCGAGTCGCTCATCCCGGAAACCTACTGGGTGTTCCGGCGCCTGAAGATGCTCGACAAGATGAGGGCGAGCCCGTTCGTGAAGAAGTACAGCGTCCAGTTCGTCAACGCAGCCGGCAAGCTATCGGCGCCGTTCTACTTCCACGACAACAAGCCAGACGAATGTTCGCAGACCTGGCAGGTGATCCGCAGCCAGTTCGACACGATGATGCTGGACAACGCCCGCGAGCAGGGCGTCGAGGTCCGCCAGCCGGCCCGCGTCCTGGACGTACTCTTCGACGGCGAGCGGGCCGCCGGCGTCCGCGTCCAGGACGAGGACGGCTCGCAGGACGAGGTGCGGGCGCGGGTGGTCGTCGATGCCAGCGGCCAGAGCACGATGTTGCAGAACCGCTTCAAACTGCGCCGCTGGGACCCGGTGCTGAACAAGGGGGCGATCTGGACCTACTGGGAAGGGGCTTATCGTGACAGCGGCCGCGACGAGGGGGCGACGCTGGTCATCCAGACGACGAACAAGCAGGGCTGGTGGTGGTACATCCCGCAGCACGACAACACGATCAGCGTCGGCGTCGTGGCCCCGTTCGACTACCTGTTCAAGGGCCGCGGCAGCCACCAGCAGGTCTACGACGAGGAGGTGGAGGCCTGCCCGGCCGTGAAGCAGCGCGTGTCGCCGGGCCGGCGCTCGGCCGGCTATTTCGCCACCAAGGACTATTCCTATCGCTCTCGGCAAGTGGCGGGCGACGGCTGGGTGCTGATCGGCGATGCCTTCGGCTTCCTCGACCCGCTCTACTCGTCCGGCGTGCTGCTGGCGCTGAAGTCGGGGGAGCTGGCGGCCGACGCCATCGCCGAGGGGTTGGCCAAGGGGGACGTGTCGGCCGGTCAGATCGGCAAGTGGGGCGACGCGTTCAACCAGGGCGTCGATCGCATGCGCCGCCTGGTCTGCGAGTACTACGACGGCTTCAGCTTCGGCCAGTTTGTCCGCACCTTCCCGCAATTGAAGGGTCTGGTCACCGACCTGCTCATCGGCGACCTGTTCACCGACCGGGTGGACGCAGTCTGGGGGCCGATGGAGTCGCTCTACCCGCCGGACAAGAAGGCCATCCCGTCGTGGACCGACGAGGCCCCGCCCGAGGTGGCGGCCAACAAGGTCAATGAATTGTACATTCCGGAGGGGACGATGCGCTGATATGGCGGTCGCGGCAAGTGGGGCATGGACCGTCGGGCCGGCGGCGGTTATGATCCGTTCTTCGGCCCGCCGTCGCCCCACCCGAGGAGCCCGCCATGACCCTCCCCACGCGTGACGTCCTTCGCCGCCTCGGCGCCGGCGAGCCGATCGCCGCCGTCTGTACCGCCGCCGGCCTCAGCCGCGAACAGTTCGACGCCTGGTGGCGCGCCGAGGCCGCCGCCCGCGTCCCCGACCCCGCCGGCCGCCGCGGCGCCGGCGTGCGCGCGGCCGTCCGCGTCGAGCGCGACCGCTGGGGCATCCCCTCTATCTACGCCGACAACGACGAGGACCTCTTCTTCGGCTTCGGCCACGCGATGGCCGAGGACCGCCTTTTTCAGCTCGACTACCTGCGCCGGCGCGGCTCCGGCCGGCTGGCCGAAATCCTCGGCGCCGACGGCACCGACCTCGACCTGCTCGCCCGCGTCGTCGGCTTCAAGAGCGTCTTCGAGTTGGATCTGCTGGCGCGCACCGTCGGCCTGCGCCGCATCGCGGAGCACCGGTGGACGACTCTTTCCGCCGAGGCGCGACGGCTGGTGACGGTGTTTTCGGCCGGCGTCAACGCCGTCATCGACCAGACGCGCGAGCGCCCGCCGATCGAGTTCGACCTGCTCGACTACCGCCCCGAGCCGTGGTCGCCCATCGACTGCCTGACCATCGAGGTCGAGTTCGCCTGGTATCTGACGGGACGCTTCCCCGTCATCGTCATCCCCGAGTTGGCGAAACGCGCCCTGGGCGACGGCCCGCTCTACCGGGCGCTGCTGGAGGGGGAGGCCGACGACGAGAGCATCCTGCCGCCCGGGTCGTACCCGCGCGAGCGCCGGCCGCTGCAACCGGTCGGCCGCTCGGTCAGCGACCCGCAGGGGAGCACGGGGAGCAACAACTGGGTGATCGCCCGGTCGCGCACCAGCAGCGGCCGGCCGCTGTTGGCCAGCGACCCGCACGTGCCGTTCGACGCCGTGTCGTGGTGGTACGAGGTCCACCTGTGCGGCGGGTCGTTCCACGTCGCCGGCATGGCCTACGCCGGCATCCCCGGCGTCATGTTCGGCCGGAGCGAGCTCGTCGCCTGGGGCTGCACCAACAACATCTGCTCGCAGCGCGACCTGTACCAGGAGAAGGCCGACCCGGCCCACCCGGGCTGCTTCCTCCACGACGGCCGCTGGGAGCCGTGGCGCGAGCGCGAGGAGGTCATCGGCGTCAAGGGCGGCGAATCGGTGCGTAAGACGATCCGCTTCTCGCGCAACGGGCCGATCGTCGATGAGGTGCTGCCGCCGCCGGTGCGGGCCACCGGGCCGGTGGCGCTGAAGTGGCTCGGCGCCTCCGCGGACGGCTGGCTGCCGGCGCTGCTGGCGATGGACCGGGCGCGCTCGGCCGAGGAGTTCCGCGAGGCGCTGCGGCCGTGGCAGGTGCCGACCTTCTGCGTCGTCTACGCCGACAGGGCCGGGCACGTCGGCTACCAGGCGGTGGGACGAATCCCGGTGCGGTCGGCGTGGGAGCGCGGCTACCGGCCGGGGTGGGACCCGGCGCACCAGTGGCAGGGGCTGATCCCATTCGAGGGGATGCCGCAGCTGGCCGACCCGCCGCGCGGCTGGATGGCGACGGCGAACAACCGCGTGGCCCCGGACGACTTCCCCTATCCGCTATCCGGGACGTGGAGCGACGGCCATCGGGCGCGCCGCATCCGCCAGATGATCGAGGGCCGCAAGGGGCAAGCTGTGTCGCGCCGCGACTGCGAAGCCATGCAGCAGGACGCGCTGTCGCTGCGGGCGGTCGCGGCGATGCCGTACCTGCTGGCGGCGCTGCGGCCGAGCAACGACGCGCGAGTGCGGGAGGCGGCGCGGCACCTGGAGGGATGGGACTGCCGCATGGACCCCGACCGCGTCGGGGCGACGATCTTCGACGTGTTCTTCGCCCACTGGGTCAAGGCGGTGGTGCGGGCGCGCTTCGAGGGAGAGACGGCGGCCCTGCTGGCCGGCGGGGCGGGCGGCCTGGCGGCCCGGCTGCTGGAGGGCGACGCCGCGGGTTGGTTCGGCGCCGGCCGCCGCGCGGAGGCGATCCTCGGCGCGATGAGCGCCGCCCTGGATTACCTGGCGAGCCGCCTCGGTCCGGACATGGGCGGTTGGCAATGGGGCCGGCTGCACGTGCTGCCGCTGCGGCACGTCCTGTCGGGGCGCGGCGACCTCGGCCACTTGCTCGACCAGGGCGGGCTGCCGGTGCAGGGCGACGCGACGACGGTGTGCAACACGGGCCAGGGCGGCGCCTTCGAGGGGCGGGCGGGGGCGAACTACCGCCTTATCGCCGACTTCAGCGACCCGCTGCCGATCTTGTGGGCGGTCGATTGTTCCAGCGAGTCGGGCCACCCGGGGAGCCCGCACTACGGCGACCAGTTCGAGGGCTGGGTGCGCGGCGAATACCACGCGCTCTATCTGGATAAGGACATGGCGGCGCGGGAGGCGAGGACGCGGTTGCTGTTGGAGCCGGAGGGGGGCGGGACGTGAGGGAGGCACGGCGCGATCGCACCGAACTCTCCAAAGGCACACCAAGGCCGTGATGAGGGTCGCTTTCAGCTCCGATGCGCAGCGCCTCACCGGCGGGATTGGAATCACAAGGTGATTATCTGGGATCTTCGGAATGGAAAGCCCGTCAATGAGCCACCTGCTCCCCTACTTGCGAGCCCCACCCTCAGCCCTGTCGGCGACACCAAGCCAGGCGGCAAACCGGCCGTCCCGTTACCGGTCCCGAAGAGACCGACGGTTCGATAGGCCGACCGGATGACGTCGCCGGTGGTGCGCCTCCTCGGGAGTCGGCAGCGCTTCGGGCAGGACGGACACGATCGTCCCTCTTCGCCGGCGGAGTCTTGCAGAGAAACAAGCTACGTTTTGGCCTTTTCGCGGAGCTTCAGCAGCAAGGTCTGGGCGTCCCATTCCGGCAAGAATTGCTCGCGCTCACGCGTATAATCGAGGCGACTTGTCTCGTATTGCTGGAGGAAACGAACGGCGTTCACCCAGCCGAGCGCCTTCACCAGCGCCTCGAACCCTTGGCGGCGCAACTCGACAGGGTCCGACAGAATGGCGTTCATCAGAGGACCTCCCGCACGAGATCGATCAGACTCACGACGCGCACTTTCAAAAGGGAAGCATGACGTCGGGCGGCCGCGTCGTCGAACGGCCGCTTGAGACAGCACAGGGCAAGGTAAACGCGCATGTGTCTATTCTACCGAAGTACACGGCGACTTACACACCAGATGCCGACCGGGTCCCATCAGCATTGACGGCGTGGGGCCGGGTTTACCTTGGGCGGGTCATGGGCGTCTTCGATCAAGCAGCGCGCTACGCGACCCTGGCGGAGCCGGAGCCGGTCCTGTCCCGGTTGTTGGCCGGCAGCGGTGCGACGCTGCGCTTCCGTGAGTGGGTGGACACGCGGACGACACCGTGCCCCGGGGAGCGCGACCGCACGGCCGACCGCGTCGCCGCCCTGGTCAACGAGTCGGCGCCGGATCAGCCCTGGCTGCTGGTCTTCGAGTTCCAGGCCCAGCACGACCCCGACAAGCTGGACGCCACGCTGGCCGAGGCCGCCCGCTTGCGGATCGAGGTCCGGCACGGGGCCGACCGCCGCGGCAAGTACAACGTCTGCACCGCCCTCGTCTACTTGCGTGGCCGCTGTCCGCAGACCGTGCTGGACATGACCTTGCCCGGCGGGGCCGGCACGCGGCACGCGGCCCTCGTCTGGAATGTCGAGGAGGACGCCGCGGATCAGGCCCTGACGGCGGTGACGGCCGGCGCGGCGACGTGGGGCCTGCTCTCCTGGATTCCGCTGATGCATGGAGGAGGCGAAGTCGCTACCATTGCGCGCTGGAAGGAGTTGGCTTCCGCCTTGCCTGACCGGCGGGTGCGGGGCGACCTCGGCCGAATCGCCCTCACCTTCGCCGAACTGGCCGGGTGCTATTCGGCATGGGAACAAGCGTTGGAGGGTTGGGACATGACCGAATCGAAAGTGGTGAATCGCTGGATCGATGAGGCGCGCCAGCAAGAGCGCATCTCGTTGTCGAGGAAACGGTTGCTCCAGTTGGCGCAGGGCCGTTTCCCCGGAGCCATCCCGACCGAGGTGGTGGACCTGATCGGCCGGCAAGATAGCGAAGAGATGCTGGAGGACTGGTTCCTGGCCGCCGTCTCCGCCCCTTCAGCCGAGCAGTTCCTGTCGATCATCCGCCGGTGATTCGGCGGCTGCCGTGCGACCTTGGCCACCTCGTCTTCACGTTCGCGGAGCTGGCGGGGTACTTCGCCGCGCTGGAAAAAGCGTTCGAGGGTTGGGACATGACCGAGTCGAAAGTCGTGAATCGCTGGATGGAAGAAGCGGCTCGGAAGGAGCGCATCGCGACTCTACGGGAAAACCTGCTTGAGCTGGTACAAGCACGCTTCCCCGCCTCCATCCCGGCTGAAGTCATCGACCTCATCGGGCGGCAAGACAGCCAGGATCTGCTCAAGGAATGGTTCCGGGCGGCTATCTCCGCGCCCTCGGCCGAGCAGTTCCTGTCCGTCATCCGCCGTTGATTCGGCGGGCGCCGTGCGACCTCGATGAGGCCCCGCGAAGGCATCGTGTGCTCGGGTCAGTCTCCCGTGCCGGAGGGGACAACGGAAGGGTCCGCTCGGACCCCGGTCGCCCCACGGCTCCGCCCATCAGGTCCCGAGCCTCGACAGACCCGAGGACCTCCAGCTGTAACGGGTCGCGAAGGAAAGAGGCGTCAAACCCTCTTCCGGGAAAGAAGCCGCCGAACATGAAACCTCTGGTCGCGTTTCAATTCGAGATGCAGCCGCGCGCCGGGCAGACCAGCCGCGAGTGCCTGGCGGCCGTGCGCGGCGAGATGACCGACTGGCTGCGCGGACTCTTCCGAGGGATGGGCGTCCACGACCTGCAACTGAGCTTCGACGGATCCTCCGTGACACCCGGCGCGGGCCACGAGGTCCAGACGGACGAGCGGGGTTGCGCCACGCACCGGCTGGCCGCCCTGGCCTGGGAATTTAACGACCCACAAATCCCTGAGATCACCTGGCGGTTCTCCGGTGTGGTGGCTTGTGATGCGCGGGCCGTCGAGGTCGCGTTGGTGGTCAGGGCGGGCTGGCAGCCGTTCGCCCTGCGCCCGCTGAACGCGCCGTGGTCGAACGCCAATCCGCTCACCACCGTCGCCGCGCTGCGCGACAAGTTGCTGCTCGGCTGGAACTGCCAGGTCGAGGGCCAGCCGATCCCGACCCGCGCCCGGCTGCTGCGGAAAGGTCGGGTCGATGCGTTCGTCCACGACGTGCTGCTCAACCCCAAGCGAGTGCTCCCGGTCGTCGTGCTGTGCCTGAACGGTCCGTTGAAGATCGATATCGACGCTTTGCACGCCTTGCAGGTCCATCTGGGGGGCCTGGCCCACGTGGCCGCCCTGCTCGACCAGCCGGCGGAGGACCGCCTGGCCAAGTTGCTCGGGGCGGAGGTCTATTGCTGGGAAGCCGTGTTGCGCATCTACTGGCCGGGGCTTCTGCAGAAAGAGTTGCCCCTGACCCATCCGTACCAGACCTGGGAGGCCCTGCAGAAAAGCCTCAAGACCGCCCCTCTCCCTGGCATTGTGCAAACCCTGTTGGCCCCGGTCAGTGCGGAGCAGTACCGAGAAGGTCGGATAATTCGCGCGGCCTGCGCGGCCCTGGATGGCGACCGCAGCGGGGGCGCACGGGGTGACCCGGCGGAGGCCGAGCGCCTGGCCGCCGCCAAGGCCCAGCTGCGGCAGGCGCAGTTGGGCCTCCAGCGCGAGTCCCAGGCGGCCCAACGGCGCGTGGCGGCGCTGCTGGACGAACTGGCCGAGCTTCGCGGCCAACTCGCCGCGCTCCGCGCCAACCCGCCTGCCGCACCCGTCGCGGCGGATGCGGAGTTCGCGGACCTGGCCGCCGAGCTGGAGCGGGCCTGGGACGAAAACGCCCGCCTGCGGACCGATTGGGAAGCGGCCCGCCGCCAGCTGGGCGAGCTGGAGACGGATTTCCGCAACTACCTGGATAGCTCGGCGCTGCTGTGGGAGTCGCGCGAAGCGGCGGACGCTCCCGCGCCTCCCGCGGCGGCCGGCGGCCGGAGTTTCGCCACAGTCGCCGACGCCCTGCGGGCCGCCGCCGACGAATTCGCCGACGTGCTCGTCGTCTGGGAGGACGCGGAGCGGTCGGCCGAGCAGTCGTTATTCGGCAGCCCCGGCAAGGTCTTTCAAGCGCTGGCGGCCGTCGCCGAGGTCGGCCGCGCCTACTTCGCGGCCCGTGACGGCGGCCCGCCGCTGGGCCCCGTGGACCGGGCCTTCCTCGGCCGGGTCCCCTTCAAGTACACCTGCTTCGAGAGCCAGACCACCCGGAACCTGTTCGGGGCCGAGCGGGTCTTTCACCACCGCGGACAGAGTCGGCAGATGCAGCGCCACCTGACGCTGGGCGGCGGCACGACCAACAACTGTTTGCAGATCTACTTCGACTTCGATAACGCGGCGCGGCGGGTGTTGGTCGGCTACTGCGGCCGGCACCTGCCCTACGCCCGCCAGCGGACGTGAGAGGGGCAAACGAGAGGACATGGCCTATCTTTTGTTTTGGGCCGCTTCCCTTGTCGGCCCCGGCATGATACACTGAGCTGTGCTTGCGGTATGTCCCAGGGGCCTCGCCGCTCCCCAGGCGCAGGCACAGCATCATCCGGAGGGCTTCCCATGTCCGAGAGAAAGTTCCAGGCGCCGCCGCCCGTGATCCTGGCGATGGTCATGGCGGACGACGTCCGCCGCGACCCGGCCACGGGCAAATACTGGATTCACGGCGTGTTTGACGTGATCACCGGGCGCGGGTTCCCGTGCCAGCACGCGCGCGTCTGCGTCTACGTGTCGCTCCGCGAAGGCCGCGGCGAGACGCCCATCACCCTGCGAATGGTGGACATCGACGAGATGAGGCCGCCGGTATTCGAGTGCAACGAGCTGCCGCACTTCCCCGACCCGATGAGACAGGTCGAGATGGATTTCACGTTTCACCGGCCGGTCTTCCCCGCGCCCGGCGAGTACTGCCTCCAGTTCTTCGCCGCCGGCGAGTTGCTCCGCGAGCTGCGCCTGCAAGTGAGGCAGCAGCCCGCCTTGCAGCCGGCCGGCGCCGCCAACGTCTGAACCGGGCCCGGCAAGTACGAAGGTGTCGCAAGTCGTCAGGACAGATAGTACGCCGGCAATAAAGTTCCGCCCAGATCGGGAGTCGTTCAGGCAATTTGTCTGAACGACTCCCGACCCATTTGTTTGACCACGACCCATTTGTTTGACCATTTGTTTGACGGGCGCGGAGTAGAAAAGGACATGGAGGCCTTCCTTGCGTACCAGTGGCCAAGGATGGCAAGGATGGCCTCCCGTACAGACAAAGTACGCGGGGAAGGTCCCCCGGCAAGGGTCGGTCAGCTGCCATGGCAAGGAAAAGCAGCTGCCGTAGGCAGGATCGTCAGTGCGGCGCCTCAGGTGCCACCGGGGAGAGTGTGCTGACAGAGTCACCAGGGGCCGACGACGAGGCATCGACATAAACAGATATGGTGATAGGGGTTAGGGAAATTAGAATCGCAGAACAGTGCCATTCGTTCCTGACACCCTTGGGACAAGCCTCTCTCGGAGAAAGTGCTTGCGTTCCGTCTGCCTGGCGAGTAGAATAGCCTTGTAGCCTCTGACAACTCCCCGACCAAGGTGCAACTCTGTGCAGAAGACCCGGGTTTTGCCGGGGTTTCCTGGTTGACGCCCAATGTTCCCCGATTCGCTCCCTCGACACCCTGGAAATCGATCAGTCGCAGCATGGCCACGATCGGTTGGCCGTTCAACAGGATCTCGAAGTCTGGCTGTGCCATAATTCGGAAGGAAATGCTGTTCCTTCACAGCGACGAGAGGAGTAATCCATGTTAGCTGGTAACTGGTTCACAGGATCGAGCCGATTGGCCCAATGGTGGCAGTCGGTGACGTCGCCGCGTCAATCCTGTCCCGCTGTCGGGAACTCGCCAAGGCGCCACCACCGGTTTCGACCCGAGCTGGAAAGCCTGGAAGACCGGTTGGTCCCTTCAGGACTCTTGACCTTCAACGGCTCGGCTGTCCCTTACGGCTCGACGGGGGTGAAGTTGACCACCAAAGGCGTCCTCGGCGAAGCCGGCAGTGTCTTCACCTCGAGCCGGTTGGGCGTCGCGAAGTTCACCACCCAGTTCACGTTCCAGCTGTCGGGCGGGCTCGGCACCGCCGACGGCTTCACCTTCACCATTCAGGGCAACTCCCCGAGGGCCCTTGGTCCTGGCGGCGGCGGCCTGGGCTACGGCCCCGACCACCGCGGCGGCGGTGGCGGCATCCCCAAGAGCGTGGCCGTCAAGTTCGACCTGTACAACAACGAAGGCGAGGGCACGAATTCGACCGGTCTGTACACCAACGGGGCCGCGCCCACCGTCCCCGCGATCGACCTGACCAGCACGGGCGTCAACTTGCACAGTGGCGACGTCTTCCAGGTCTCCATGGCTTACGACGGCACCACCCTGACCGTCACCACCCGGGACACACTGACCGGCCGGTCGGCGACCCAGCATTACACGGTCAACATTCCGGCCATCGTAGGCCAGGGCACCGCCTTCGTCGGCTTCACCGGCGGCACCGGTGCCTTTACCGCCACCCAGACCATCCTGACCTGGACCCTCCCTGCCCCCCCGACCCTCCCCGCCCCCCCTTCCGTGGGCACGCCCTTTCCCCAGGTGACGGCCCAGATTTCGCCGGTTAATACCTACCCCCTGGTGCCGGACCCGGTCACGCACCTGCTCAGCATCACCATCGACCTCATCAACGGCTCCCCGGCGGCGGTCAATCAGCCGGTGAACATCGTGTTCCAGCTGAGCCCGGGAGTGACGCTGGAGGGGGCCAGCGGGACTCTCGGCAACCGGCCCTTTGTCACCGTGCCCGTGGGCCTACCGCCCTCGAATGTCAGTATCGGCAGCGGGATTGCTCCCGGTGTCCTGCCGCTGGTGGAAACATTCAAGGTCCCCTTCGGCTTCTTCGGGCTGTCGTCCTTCATCCTGGGTATGCAGGTCTACCTGCCTTAGCAGGGAAGCGCCAGGCGGCAGGGCCGTCTCAATCGCGCCCGGCGGCGCGACCAAGACGGCCCTGTTCCCCGCCCGAACGGCCGCCGGGTCAGAAGTTGACCCCGATCTCCAGTTCCAGGCCGAAGAAGCCCAGGTCGCCCGTCTGAGACGAGGCGTTGCCGGCACTCCCCGACCAGGACTGTCCGACGAGGGCCGGCTGGATGAACAGGCGTGCGCCGCCCAGTTCCTGCGTGTACTGCACCCCCAGTTCGACCTCCGCGATGCGGAGTAAGCCGTCGTGCGTGTGAAAGCCGTTGGAAGTCGTGACCAGGGTCGGCCCCCCGGCGGCGGGCACAAAGACGGTTTGCTCCGTCGCCTGTTGCCGGCCACTGCCGTAGAGTTCTGAGCCGCGCACGTTGGCGATGAGCGCCAGGCCGGACTTGCCCAGCTCGCGCCGCAGCTGCCCGGCAACCGTGGGACCGGCGCCGTCGTAGTTGTGGCCGGTCAGCAGGGCGTTTGACAGCGCCCCGCCGGGAAGGCTCGGCTGGGCGCTGTAAGCGTTGTAGTTCTGATCGATGTGCGCGTAGCGGACGCCCCCGGAGAGTTGCAGACACCACGAGCCCAGGGCGCAGTCCTGGGTCGCTTCAACGTCCCACACGTCCACCTTCAGGTTACTGGTCGCGATCAGCGTGGCGGGTGTTTCCCCGGCGGCGCCGACGAGCGGCCCGACCGTGATGGCCAGCGGCGGGGTCACGGCGCCCGCGCTGGCATTGCCGCTGAAGAACGACTGCGAGGCGGCCCCTTCCCCTACGAGCGGGGCGGCCACCGGGGTGTTGAAGGCGAGCAACTGCTGCTTGGCGGCCTGGTCGAAGCGCCACCAGCTGACGCGCGCGCCCAGCCCGCTTTCACTGACCCACCCCAGCCACAGCTTGGGACTGGCGCTGTAGCTGTAATCGAAATCCGACGCGGAGGTCAGGATGGTCGTGGCGGTGCCGGCGGGGGAGACCGAGGCGCGGGTGGCCGACAGCCCCGGGTTGGTCTGGAAGAACGGCTTGACGATAAGCAGGGCGGCGCCGGCGGTGAAGCCCCCGTCCGGGTTGCCGTTCTCATGTCCCGGGCCCGGGAAGATCGCCGGGGAATCGGCCACGGCCGGCGAGTCCGGCAGAGCGATTGCGGCCGGCGCGGCGGCTTGCGGCCCCGCGGTCCCCGGCTCGGCGGCATCGGCGGTGCCGACCAGCCAGGCCAGAGTGACTGTAGCGATCGCGCTGGGTAGACGTTTTCGCATAACGAAGCTCCTTTGGGAGAGGCGAATGCGTCGAGTCGTGCGCGGACTCCGGGGGTGTATTTCCTGGGCATGGCCCCTTGCCCAAGTTAATCGGCCGTTACGGCCGTTTCTTATGGACGAATCCCGCACCGGCCGCAGTCCTCGTATCACCGCCACACCCTGCGCACGGCGCCTTTTCCCCATGCTCCCGCCATCGCGCCCGGCCGGCAGATTCGGCGCACCCGGAGCGTTCCACTTCGTACACGAAGGAAGGGGGTGGCAGCGCCTGTGAGCCCTGCCGACCTCGCAGGAAGAGCAACGCTCGAAGGCGACTATCGTACGTCCGGCTACGGGCTGAGCCTCCACGCACGATTTCATCCTCCAGAACCACAACTCGGCCCCGGTGGCACAGAACGGCCCCGTGCTGACCCCGAGACCCGTCCCGCCGACCCCCGCAAGCGTTACCCCAATAGCCCCGGAATTGAACCAGGCCCTCGTCCGTCGTCGCGGGAGGGCGACTTGGCCACAATGACGTGGACAAGTGGCCAAGTGGGCTGGTTCAAACGCGGGTCGCGCTCTGCCCGTGCCCGTGCCCGTGCCCGTGCCCGTGCCCGGTCTGGAATCGGGCACGGGCACGGGCACGGGCACGGACCCGCGCCACCTGAAACGGCCCGTTTCTGAACCATGCCGGCCAAGTCAGCACGACGAAGCCGTAAGTCCCACCCCTGAAAGGTGTTGCGCCACGCCACGACTTGTCCACCGACTTGGCCAGGTGGACAAGTCACTCGCGGACGGGCTTACCCCTCGGGTCAGGCGCAAGCCATTCCGCCCTCCCGAAGCTGTCACCCACAAGCCCCGGAAGGTGAACCACAGCAGCAAAGGGCCTGGTCCCAAGCGAGGTAACGTGTCAGGGTGCCAGGGTGCCAAGGGTGGCCAGGAGGGTGCCACGGGGCATGTGACGGCATCGTGGCACCCTCCCGTTCACGCTGTCCCCTTTACCGGCCAAATGACTTCGCCGCTTGCGGCTTCGCCATCTTTCCTGCGAAGCCGCAAGCGACAAGAGGGTTGTGGATACAGTTTCTAAAGCGCGAACGCCGTCTTCCTCGCGAGGCTGCTGCCATGCACGCGATGCTCCTCGACTCCCCTCACTCGCCGTTGCGCCCGGCCGACTTGCCCCTCCCCACGCCGGGGCCGGACCTGGTGCTGATCCGCGTGCGGGCCTGCGGCGTCTGCCGCACCGACCTGCACGTCTGCGACGGCGAGTTGCCCGACCCCAAATTGCCGCTGGTCCTCGGTCACGAGGTCGTCGGCACCGTCGCCGGCAAGGGCGAGCGCGTCGAGCGCTTCGCGGAGGGCGACCGCGTCGGCGTCCCCTGGCTCGGCTGGACCTGCGGCGAATGCACCTACTGCCGCTCCGGCCGCGAGAACCTCTGCGCCCGCGCCCGCTTCACCGGCTACCAGATCGACGGCGGCTACGCCGACTACACCGTCGCCGACCAGCGCTACGTCTTCTCCCTGCCGGCCGGCTATGCCGACGCCGAGGCGGCGCCGCTCTTGTGCGCCGGGCTGATCGGCTACCGCAGCCTGGTCATGGCGGGCGACGCCCAGCGCCTTGGGCTGTACGGGTTCGGGGCGGCGGCCCACATCGTCGCCCAGGTGGCGCGGCACCAGGGGCGGCGCCTCTTCGCCTTCACCCGGCCCGGAGACGCCGACGGACAGCGCTTCGCCCGCGAGATGGGGGCGGAGTGGGCCGGCGGCTCCGACGAATTGCCTCCCGAGGAACTCGACGCGGCCCTCCTGTTCGCCCCGGTCGGCAGCCTGGTGCCGCAGGCGCTGCGGGCGCTGGCGCGCGGCGGGACGGTGGTCTGCGGCGGCATCCACATGAGCGACATCCCCTCGTTCCCGTACTCTCTGCTCTGGGAGGAGCGCACGCTGCGCTCGGTGGCCAACCTGACGCGGCGCGACGGCGAGGAGTTCCTGGCGCTGGCGCCGCGGGTGCCGGTGCGGGCGGAAGTGGAGACATTCCCCCTGGCCGACGCCAACGAGGCGCTGACGCGCCTGCGCAGCGGGCGCATCCGCGGGGCCGCCGTGCTGCTGACCGGGGCCGCGGAGAATTGACCATCCGCCGGATAACCTTGCTGCGCCCCTCGGGTTCGCCAACAATAGACGCGAGGCGACAGTCTCACCGGGGGGCCAATCATGCCCAGGAAGAAGAAGAGGGGGCAGGGAAAGCCGGAACCCACCTTCCCGGCCCGGTTCGCCGTCGGCGACCGGGTCCGGGTGAAGCCGGGGACTGCCGACCCGAACTTCAAGGACATTCCGCTGGGCGGTTGGGCCGGCACGATCAGCGAGTTGGACCGGCGCTCGAACCCGCCGACCTACCTGATCGAGTGGAACCAGCACACCCTCGATCAGATACACCCGATCTTCCGCACCCGCTGCGAGCGCGACGGCCTGGACGTCGAGAGCGCGTGGCTGGGCGAAGCGGACCTCGAAGCGGACGGCGGCGAGCCGGCCGCCATCGAGCAGCCGACGACCATCGTCGCCCGCCCGCTGCGGCCGGGCGACCAGGACGACCGAGTCAGGGCGGTCTTCGGCCTCAGCAGCGATGACCTCCTGCCGGCGGCGGACGAGGACAACCTGCGCCGCTATCACGACTACCTGGCCACCCACCTGTCTTTTCCCTTTCGGGCCGTCTTGCCGATGGTAACCGACCGCTTCGGGCGGACGATGCAGCCGGTCACCGTCGTGGAGTTGCTCCCCCCCGAGGAGTGTGATGAGGAAGCGGGGTTGCTGTGCAAGGTCCACCTGTGGGACGAGGCCGTCGAGTTACCCCTGGCCGTCCTCGACGCGAAGGGCCACCCCGGCAATCGCCGGTTGATCGACGACTACTCCTACTGGTTCGCCAACTGGCCCGCCGAGGGCTTCGCCGACACGGCGCCTCTGCCACCGCGCTCCGTTGATCCCCTACCCGATTTGCCCAGCTGGTGGGCCGTGTTGAAAGCCCTTGCCAGGTACGGCTTCTACGGGGCGGGGTACGGACTTGTCCTGGGGTCACTCCTGGCGACGGTGTGGGGCGCACCGACCGCTGCCGTGGCGGGGGCGGTGATCCTGGGATTCATCCTCTGTGTCACGGGAACGCGCTACGGCCCGATCACCGCTGCCGTGAACGGGATCCCCAACGGAGCGTTGCTGGGAGGATTCGTCGGGGCGCTGATCGGTGCCGCTGTGGGGGCGCTGGTCGGGGCGCTGGTGATGGCGGTCGTGGGTACGCTGCCCGGCGCCATCGCCGGGGGATTGCTCGGGAAAATCCTGAGACGCAATTCCGACGGCCTGGGGATGGGGATCCTGCTCGGGGCCGCGGTCGGCGGTCTTGGGCTGGCGTTTTTCCGAGACCAGGTAGCGGCGACCTCGGGGGCGCTTCAAGGGGCGGGGGTGGGAGCCGGCGCGGGGGCGATGCTGGTGTTGGCGGGGATCGGTCTGCTCAAGCTACTGGCACGCGGCCGAGGTTGGCGCGAGGAATGAGCCCGCCGACTTTGCAGATTGCAGATTGCAGATTGCAGATTGAAATCTGCAATCTGCAATCTGCAATCTGCAATTCCTACTTGATCGCCTTGGTGATAGTTACGCTCCGGGCGATCCGTTCGACCTCCTTCTGCACCGAGTCGAGATCCTTTCCCGGCAGTAGCCGCGCCGCCAACGTCGCCCCGCCGTTGTCCTGCCTGGCGACGTAATAATCCATCAGCACGCGGTCGCCCTTCATCTCGACGTCGATCGTGAAGTGCTCCAGTTCGCCGGCGCCGCCCTTGACCCGGATGGGCGCCTCCGTGCGGAAGACTTTCGCTTTCTGCCCGGTGAAATAGTCTTGCGACTCCTTCAGGAACTGCGCCCCGGTCGGCACCTTCGCCGGCGGGTCGAGCGTGATCTGCAGGCCGCTGCCGTCCGCGCCGTCCAGGCGCACCTGCCGGCCCATGCCGCCCGCCACACGCCAACGCCGCGCGTACAGGAAGCGAACTCCCAACTCGGCGTTGTCGCAGAGCAAGAGCGTGTTGTCGGCGGTCGGCGTCAGCGTCAGCCCCTTCAGGGCGGCCTCGGTCAGTTCCTTCGCCTCGGTGTGCGCCTGCCGGGTCAGCACGAACTGCCCCTCGTCGCGGCCCACCTCCTTGCCGTCCTTGTCCAGCAGCCTGTGGATGCCGCGAAGCGAGATGTAACTCAGATGATTCGATTCCAGGTCGAAGTAGAAATAACCGTCCAGGCGGTGCTCGCCTGGGCCGTCCTCGGTGATTCCCTTGATGGTGCCGGACAGGGCGACGCGCGCGTGACGGCGCTTTTCCAGCATGACGATGCCTTCCAACTTGCACTCCAGCTTGCCCTCGATGCGATCGAGGTCGGTCAGTTCCTGCACGGCCGAGGTCAGCGCCGTCCAGCGATCGCCCGCCTTCACCGCCCCCTCCGGGAAGAGGCCGGTCAGGGCCGGGGTGAAGACGTCGGTGCGGATTTGGTCGATCTCGTCCAGCGTCAGCGGCCCCTCGGGGGAGAAAGGCCCCTTGAATTGCTTCTCGCGGAGCAGCACCAGCCGCCGCACTTCGGGGCGCAGCGTGCCTTTCTGCGCCTGGTCGCCCACCTTGCGCTCGAAGTCCAGCCGCCGATAGTTGCGCACGGTTCGGCCGACCGTACCGTCTTTCGCGTCCAGGACGCGCTCGTCGTACTCGATGGCGCTGGTGCCGGTCACGTTGAGGGTGACGGGATTCTTGTCCTTCTGGGGCGGCGGTAGCGTTAACTTGCCGGAGAGTTCGACGCGGGTGCTGACGTGGTACTGGTAGTCGGCGGGGAATAACTCTCGCAGTCGCACGGGATCATCCGCAGAGGAGGATCCGCCCGACAGCAGGACGGCAGTAATACTCAGGAGGACAGCGGCGGAGGAAGTCGGTTGCATCGCCTCGGCTCCGGATGGCACACGGATGGGACGAACGGACGGGTTGGGGCGAGACCCTCTCGATTCTAACCGCCGCTCCGGGGACAGGACGAGCGCAAGGGGGCTCCCGGGGGGCGCTTTTCCCCGGAGAGGACGGAAAGCTTGCCGCCTGCGGACTTTAGTGATCCTACGTCGCCCACGGGGTGGTCAAATTGTGTGCGGCGCCTCTTGCAATCTTGCACACGATCAGTGTAGAAACGATCAGGTAGAAGACGCTCTTCCCACCGGACGGGAGGAACCGGAGAGGAGGAAATCGCCCGCTCGGCTCGGCCGCAAGTTAAGGATGGATTTCGTTTTCCGGTGGAAGTGTTGAACAGGGGCGGTTCGGGCGTCGTCTAAAGGGTAGGTGAACGGCGCCGCTTTTGCATCCGATTCCTCCGGACGAAGCAAGGCCGGCCTGAAGCAGCAACCTGGCAGCCATCAACCCCCTCGGTCAAAGGATGCCAGGTTTGCGGCGAACAACCAATAGGAACAGGATCACACCAGGGGCGTTCAACCGTTCAGGTTCAGCTTGACTCGGAAATCCTGATTCTTTTGTCAAGAATTTCGGAAACCTCCGCCCCGTGGGCGATATCTAACAACTGGGACTTCTTATTATCGGCAGGAGGAGGCCCGGACTGGCGTGAGTCGCGTGTAACATTTCCGGGCGGCGAACGTAGAAGTGGTAGGGGCGGTCGAACCCGCAAGGGGGGTGGCGCCTCTGGTTAACGAGAAGAGGCAAGGACTCGGGCAGACGGCAGGGTTGTGGTCGATCCCGCAAACCGCCATCCCCGCCTCACAGGGCCGCGACCCGGACGAATCGCGGTCGCACAAGGAGTGGTTGCCGTGACGCACCCCAAGATGCCGGCCGTGAAGGGGCTGTTGGAGCAGCTCCGGACGCCGGCCCTGAGAGAGCTGGCCGAACAGCAGGTCCGTTTCGCCCCGCCCGCGAAGCGCCTCGAACAGCTGGCCCGTGCCGAGAAGCTCCTGGCCGAGATCGAACCGCTACGGCAGTACCCGTATCAGTTCGTCTGCTTCCGGGTGACCGAGTTTCGCTCCGACGCCTACCCCGAGTTGCTGATTTCGGGCGACGGGCTGGAGCACGACCTCTGCCTGATCATCGAGGCCCTGGCGCGGACGACGCCGGCGGTGCCGGTGGAGGCGATCCCCGAGCCGGTGCTGACGCTGGAGCAGATCAGCAAGCGGCTGAACGTCTCGACCAAGACGATCACGCGCTGGCGCGACCGCGGGCTGGTCAGCCGCAAGGTACTGGCCAACGGCCGGCGGCAGGTCGGCTTCGTGCAGTCGGTGGTGGACCGCTTCCTGGCGACCCACCGCGAGCACGTGGAAAGGAGTGGGCAGTTTTCGCAGCTGACGGAGGCGGAGAAAGAGGAGATCGTGCGGCGGGCCGGCCGCCTGGCGCGGGTGCGAGGCAGCACCCTGACCGAGGTGAGCCGGCGCATCGCGCGGCGACTGGGAAGGTCCCCCGAAACTGTCCGATACACCTTGAAGAACTTTGACCGCGAGCACCCCGGGCAGGCCCTGTTCCCCAACGTGACCGGGCCGCTGGATGCCGACACGAAACAGACGATCTTTAGCTCTTACCGCCGGGGGATATCCGTGAATACTCTCGCCAAAGAATACCGGCGTACGCCCAACTCCGTGTACCGCGTGATCAACGAGGTGCGCGCCCAGCGCCTGCTGGAGCAGCCCCTCGAGTACATCTACCACCCGTCGTTTGACGACCGGTCGCTGGACGGCGAGATCCTCGCCCCCATGCCGGACGCCGAGGCTTACGAGGCCAAGCGGCAAGCGATGCACGCCCCCAAGGACGTGCCGCCGGAGTTGGCCTCGCAGTACGAGTGGCCGCTGCTGTCCAAGGACCAGGAACAACACCTGTTCCGCCAGATGAACTACCTGAAGTACCGGGCGGCCCGCCTGCGCGGCAAGCTGACGCTGCCGAGCGGCAAGGTGGACGCCGCCCACGCCCGCACCCAGGACCTGGAGGAGATCGAGCGCTTGCAGCACCAGGCCAACGAGGTCAAGGAACGGCTCATCAGCGCCAACATGCGGCTGGTGACGAGCATCGCCAAGCGGCACGCCGCCCAGGCGGACAACTTCTTCGAGCTGTTGTCCGACGGCAACATGTCGCTGATCCGTGCGGTGGAGAAGTTCGACTTCGGCCGCGGCTTCAAGTTCAGCACCTACGCCAGCTGGGCGATCATGAAGAACTTCGCCCGCAGCATCCCGGAGGAGAAACACCGCCGCGAGCGCTACGTGACCGGGCACGAGGACCTGTTCGAGGCGGCGCCGGACAACCGCAGCGACGAGCAGGAGGCGCTGGCCAGTGCCGAGCAGGCGTCGCACCGGGTGAACCGGCTGCTGGACTATCTCGACGAGCGCGAGCGCCAGATCATCCGCATGCGGGCCGGCCTGGACGACGGCGCCAAGGCGATGACGCTGGAGGAGATCGGCCGGAAGCTCGGCATCACCAAGGATCGCGTGCGCCAGCTCAACGTGCGGATCATGAAGAAGCTGCGCGAGATCGCCGCCGAGCAGCAGATGGACCCGCCGTGAGCGAAGCAGACACCATGAGTCGGGGGCGCCGGCCAACCGCCCCCGATACCTCCGTGAAGGCCCCACTCGGGATGGGTGGGGCCTTTTTCTTGCGCCGTGGCACGACCTTTCTTGCCGGCGTGATACAATGGCGCCTTATTCTCTTCCCGCCGGGTCACCTCACGGACCGGCACGCTGCTGGGGTGCTCCCGCCGTGCTCTGACGTCGCAGGCGCCCCGAGAGAGTCATCGATGGCCGAAAACCCACAGGAATTGCTTCGCCCCCGCCCGATGGTCAGCCTGATCGGGACCTTCGTGGTGGTCGCCGTCATCGTGGCGGCCATCGTGGCCGCTTTCGACTGGTACGCGGCGCCTCGGCCTTCCGAGGCCCCGCGGAGATACAACCCGCGCATGGAGGTGGATACCAGCGGGTTTGGCGCGGTCCTCGCCAGTCTCAAGCCCTGGAAGCCCGACGCCTCCCTGGAGGAAATCAGCCAGGCGTTCCGGGGAATGGGCGACCGTCAGATGCAGGCGCTCGATGAGTTCCTGGCCCGGCCTGACCAATCCGACGACGACAGGATCCAGGCCCTGTTCAACAAGGCGAGGATCGCCAATTACGACGGCAAACCGCGGCAGGCGTACCAGTTCCTGCAAGAAGTTCGCTCCCTGGTCGAGGGCAAGGACGCGGCGGCCGAGAAATGGCTGTACACGATCATCTACTATCAAGGGGTGACGGCCCTGCGCTGCGGCGAGACGGAAAATTGTGTCCTGTGCCGCGGTGAAAGTTCCTGCATCCTCCCCATCTCCCCCGCCGCCGTCCACACCGACCCGCGCGGCTCGCGCCAGGCGATCGGACATTTTACCGAGTACCTCGAGCAGTTCCCCGACGACCTCGCGGTGCGCTGGCTGCTCAACCTGGCCCACATGACCCTCGGCGAACACCCCGACAAGGTCGATCGCCGCTACCTGATTTCCCTGGACCGCTACTTGAAAAACGAGTTCGACCTCGGCAAGTTCCGCGACGTCGGCGGCCCGGTGGGGGTCAGCCGCTTCAACCAGTCCGGCGGAGCGATCATGGACGACTTCGACAACGACGGCCTGCTCGACATCGTCGTCACCACCCAGGACCTGACCCAGCACATGGCCTTCTACCGCAACAAGGGGGACGGCACCTTCGAGGACCGCACGGAGGCGGCCGGCCTGCTCGGGCAGGTCGGCGGGCTGTACTGCGTCCAGGCCGACTACAACAATGACGGACACCTGGACATTTTCATTCCGCGTGGCGCCTGGTTCCCGCTGCCGGTGCGGCCCAGCCTGTTGCGGAACAACGGCGACGGCACCTTCACCGATGTCACCAAGGAGGCCGGCTTGCTGGACGCGGTCAACTCGATCTCCGCGACCTGGGCCGACTACGACAACGACGGCTTCCTCGACCTGTTCGTCTGCTGCGAGCGGCAGGCCAACCGGCTGTACCACAACAAGGGCGACGGCACCTTCGAGGAGGTCGCCTTCAAGGCCGGCGTGCAGGGCAACGGCCTGACGTGCAAAGGCGCCGCCTGGCTCGACTTCGACAACGACGGCTATCCGGACCTGTTCCTCAACCACCTCGACGGACCCGCCCAGCTGTTCCGCAACAACCGCGACGGCACCTTCACCGACGTCACCGAGTCGATGGGCATCAGGGGTCCGATGCACGGCTTTTCCTGCTGGGCGTGGGACTACGACAACGACGGCTGGTTGGACATCTTCGCCACCTCCTACGACCACCGCCTGGAGGACGTGGTCAAGGGGCTGCTGGGTCGGCCACACCAGCGCGACCAGAACAAGCTGTACCGCAACCTGAAAGGCAAGGGCTTCGAGGACGTGACGAAGGAGGCCGGCCTCGACATGGTTTTCGCCACAATGGGGAGCAACTTCGGCGACTTCGACGGCGACGGCTACCTCGACTTCTATCTATCCACCGGCGAGCCGAGCCTGGCCACCCTGGTCCCCAACCGCATGTTCAAGAACGTCGGCGGCCGGCGCTTCGCCGAGGTGACGGCCTCGTCCGGCACGGGCCACCTGCAAAAGGGGCACGCCGTGGCCTGCGGCGACTGGAAGCGCGACGGCAACATCGACCTGTTCGTCGAGCTGGGCGGCCCCACGCCCGGCGACCGCTATCACAACGTCCTGTTCCTGAACCCCGGCCACGGCAACAACTGGCTGACCGTCAAGCTGGTGGGCAAGAAGACGAACCGCTCGGCCATCGGCGCCCGCATCAGGGTGGTCACGGCCGGCGAGAAGCCGCTCACGGTCCACCGGCACGTCTCTTCGGGGAGCAGCTTCGGGGCCAACCCGCTGCAGCAGACGATCGGGTTGGGCAAGGCGGAGCGGGTGGCCGTCCTGGAGGTCCGCTGGCCGACCAGCGGCACGAAGCAGGTCTTCCTCGACGTCGCCGTGGACCAGGCCATCGAGATCACCGAGTTCGCCGCGGACTACCGGAAGCTGGACTGGAAACCGATTGCTTTGCCCAAATGAACTCGGTGTTAAAACACCGAGCTGCGCTCCCTTTTCTCGGGGGTCGTGTCATTGTCCGCCGGGGACGAATTGCTGCGCCCACGCCGCATCCTTGGCATTCAGTTGAGGCTGCGGCTGGCCGCGGTAGATGTAGTCCTCGTAAGGTTCCGGCCGAGATCGCATGGGGTGTGGGAGTTGCAACTAGAGAAAGCGGTGACGAAGCTGGGTCGGGGGAAGGTGACGGTGTCCGTGGCCGACCGGCAGGGGAACGTCAGCCGGGTAGAGCGGACGTTCTCGGTACGGAAATAGGCGGGCGGCTTCAGGCGACTCTGCCGTCTGCCGGGAGCCGAGGCGGACCGTCGGGCCGGGGAGCGCCCGGCAGGTGACGCCTCTGCGATTACGCGAACCGGAATCTGCTCGCCTGAAGGTAGGCTTCTACTTTTTCAAGGGCAATCCAGCGGCGCCCGAGTCGTTCCGCGACCGCCCCCGTGGTGTTCGACCCGGCGAACGGGTCCAACACCACGTCTCCCTCGTCCGTCAGCAGCTTGATGAAGAACTCCGGCAGGGCGGCGGGAAACCGCGCGGGATGAATCTCAATCCCCGCCTCTTTACATCTCTGAGTATAAAGGTCGTTGGCAGCATTGTTCCCGAACTTGAGGAGGTCTGCTGGCGCATCTTCTTCGACGACGTTCGGCGCGATCGATCCGCCCGGCGCGAGCTTGCTGAAACTGGGCTTGATGTGGTGACCGGAGGGCCGAGTGGTGCGGCGCACGCCTTTCTGGTTGAGGCGCTCCATGTCTCTGCTGTAGGGCCTGAGCACCGCTCGGTTGTCGGCTTTCGGCCAGGGGCTCTTCGCGAGCCACCACACGTATTCCACGGCATCTTTGATCCGTATGCGCCGCACCGTCACCCACTCGGCCGGCATCGGCATCTTGGCAGGGTTGAACCAGAAGCACTCCTGCGCCAGGTGGAAGCCGACTTGATCCACTAGCGCGAGCAGAAGCTTGAAGTGGTACAATGAACGCGTGGGAACGCCCTTGTTGTAGCTCCCCCCGATGTTGAGCACGAAGCTGCCGTCGGCGGGCAGGATGCGGAAGATCTCCGCCGCGAAAGGAAGGAACCACTCCAGGTAATCCTGCTTCTCCGCGTTGCCGTATTCCTTCTTGAAGTGCAGGGCATACGGCGGAGAGGTCACCACGGCGTTGATCGAGGCATCCGGGAGCGCCTTGAGAACGGGGAGGGCATCCGACCAGTAGGCATCACCCAGCGGCGTGTTGTAGTAAGGGATGAACCCGGGGATAGTCGGCTTGGGCCTCGCAGCACCGTCAAACGGGAGCAAGGGCTGTTGGGTCGTCAATCGCTGGGGTCTGACCAAGGCCATCCTCTTCGGTTAGAACCGTCAACCGGCACGGGTACGAAGTACGATACCAGAATCGATGATACGATAATAGGTTAACCTTGTCAACCAATTTTCCCCAGGAACGGATTTCGCCGTCTGAGTGGATCTCCCAGGCGGAGGCGGCGCAGCTCCGGGGGGTGTCGCGCCAGGCGATCTCGAAGCTGGTGCGAAAGGGGCGTCTGAAGAGTCTCGTCGTCGGCGGACACACCCTGGTGAGTCGGGCCGACGTTGTTTCATTCCAGCCGCGCACCGCCGGGCGACCGAAAGCCGATACCGGGAAATGAGCCAGATCGATCACATCAAGCATCTGTTAAGACTTTGCGACCCGGCACAGCGCCAGGAGGTCTTTCGCCACCTGCGCGAGGAGTTTTCCATACACCCGCTGGAAGTGGCTCTCCATGCCAGGGCCGAGATCATCCTGGAAGCGATCCAGCGGGCCGGCGGCCTCACGCTGCGGATGATCCGTGGCGTAATCGCGCAGGCAGCGTTCGAGGTCGAGGTCGTCGAGCGGCTCGCGGGCTGGGCGAAGGTTCTGCTGTCGGGAGAGTTTCCGTACGACTTTCTGCTCAGGGACGACCAGGGCGACGTGCGCGTACAGGTGAAGCTGCAGCGAAGCAAGGAAGGGCGCCCCATGCGTGCCAGCGAGGCGTACCGGTCTTTTCCGGCCGACATGTACGTCGTCGAGACGCAGAAAACGCGAAGGGGAACGGCGAGAAAGACCGGCGGCGCCACGCGCCCTTACCGCTTCGGCGAGTTTGACTTGCTCGCCGTGGCCATGTACCCCTCCACAACCCAATGGGACACGTTTACTTACACGGTCGCCGACTGGCTGCTCCCCGGCCGTACCGACCCGGCAGAAATCTTGAAATTCCAGCCGGTGGCGATGGCCCCGAACGACGACTGGACCGATAACTTCCACACGGCCGTCGCGTGGCTGCGCTCCAGACAGAAGAAAGAGATTCGCGCTATGCAAGAGGCATAAACCTCGACCCGGCCGCACGACGGGCCATCGAACTTTACTGTTCGGGCCGAATGAGGATCTCTCCCATGAATCACCGCTTGCCGTTGTCCCTGCCGATCGCATTCGTCCTGCTGCTCGGGTCCGCCACTGAGGCACGGGCCGAGTTGCGCTCCCTCGAAATCTTCAGCCGCGAACCCTTCGCCGACGGCCTGTCCTTCGGCAACAGCGGCCCCTACGAGAAGATCGTCGCCGTCGCCCACTTCGCGGTCGATCCGTCCCACAAGCGCAACCAGGTCATCGTCGATCTCCCCCTGGCGCCGCGCAACGGCGATGGCAAGGTCGAGTTCGAGGCGGACGTCTGCATCTTGATGCCGAAGGACCCGACCAAGGGCAACGGCGCCCTGCTCTACGACGTCAACAACCGCGGCAACAAGCTGGCCCTCGGTTTCTTCAACCGCGCGCCCGGCGGCAACGACCCGAAGACCAAGGCCGACGCCGGCGACGGCTGGCTGTTCCGCCGCGGCTACACCGTCGTCTGGTGCGGCTGGATCGGCGAACTGCTGCCGGGCAACCACCGCCTGCTGCTCCGCGCCCCCGTCGCCACCGACCACGGCAAGCCGATCCGCGGCGTCGTCCGCTACGAGACGGTCGCCGATGCGCCGGCCGACTCGCTCCCCCTGTCGCGCCGCGAGGGGCACGGCAGTTACGCGCCGACCGAGCGCGGCGAGAAGGAAGGCGTCCTCACCTGGCGCCTGCGCGAGACCGACGAGCGCGTGCCGATCCCGCACGGGCAGTGGTCGCTGGAACGGCTGCCGCTGCCGAAGGTCGAGCGCGGCGTGTCGGGCACATTGGGGCAGGTGCGCCTGCGCGTCGCGGGCGGCCTTCGCCCTGGCTACCTCTACGAGTTGGTCTGCGAGGCCGAGGGGCCAATCGTCCAGGGGCTGGGATTTGCCGCCGTCCGCGACCTCGTTTCGTTCCTGCGCCACGACACGGGCCGGCAAAACCCGCTGTGCATCGACGGCAAGCCGGTGATCCAGCGGGCCCACGGCTTCGGCGTGTCGCAGAGCGGGCGCTTCCTGCGCCACTTCCTCTACCTGGGCTTCAACGCCGACGAGGCCGGCCGCAAGGTCTTCGACGGGATGGTCCCCCACGTCGCCGGCGGCGGCCTGGGCTTCTTCAACCACCGCTTCGCCCAGCCGACGCGCCACAACGGCCAGCACGAGGAACATCTCTACCCCGGCGACCTGTTCCCTCTCACCTACGGCGACGCGACCGACCCGTTCAGCAAGCGCAGCGACGGCATCCTGCGCCGCCTCCGGGCCGAGGACCCCGGGCTGCTGCCGAAGGTGATGCACACGCAAAGCGCCGCGGAGTACTGGCACCGCAGCGGCTCGCTGGTCCACACCGACCCGCTGGCCACGCGCGACGAAACCCTGCCCGAGAACGTCCGCGTTTATGCGTTCGGCGGCACCCAGCACGGCCCGGCCGCCGACCCGCCCGGCCGCGGCATCGCCGACAACCTGCTCAACCCGGCCGACTACCGCCCGTTCCTGCGGGCCCTGCTCGACGCCCTCGACGCCTGGGTCAAGGATGGCACCGAGCCGCCGCCCAGCGTCTACCCGCGCATCGACAAGGGGACGCTGGTCGGATGGCGGCAGAAGGAGAGCGGCTTTCCCGCCCTGCCCAGCGTGCGCTACCCCGAGGTCATTCAGCGCCCGTCCGCGCTCGACTACGGGCCGGACTTTTTCACCAAGGGCCTCGTCACGGTCGAGCCACCGCGGAGGGTGGGAGATTACGTCGTGAAAGTGCCGAAGTGTGACGCGGACGGCAACGACCTGGGGACGCTGCTGCCGCCGGAGGTGGCCGTGCCTCTGGCGACCTACACCGGCTGGAACCTGCGCCGCCGCGACGCCGGCGCCGAGGCGATGCTGGCCAGCCTATCGGGCTCGTACATCCCCCTGGCGAAGACCAGGGAAGAGCGCAAGGAGACGGGCGATCCCCGCACGTCGATCGGGGAACGCTACGCGAGCTATGACGTGTATCGCCAGCGCTTCGCGGCGGTCTGCGACGACCTGGTCGGGCGGCGCTACCTGCTCAAGGAGGACGTCGAACGACTCCTGGCGGGGCGGGACAAGGTGCGCGACCGGTTTCCCGCGTCGCGGAAATGACGCACCGGAAGACCGGGTACGGGAAAAGACAGGCGAGGCGGCGCCGCGCCGCAAATGATCGATGCAGGAGTTGGTATCGAGCAAGTGCGTCAAGGGAAATCCTCGTGCCGCTCGTAGTCGCCCTGTTCGTGCCTCACAAAGGTCGGGTCGGCGACGCTCCCCGCCGTGGACAGAACGAAGTGTCGCCATTGCTCCGGCGTCCTGGGCACCGCTGATGGCGGGCTCGCAGCCTCGATGGTGACCTGCACGTCCCGGTTGGCATCACCCGCGCCGAGGGGAATCGTTACGCGCAAGACGCCGTCTGCGCCAACTTTCGAGTTGACGATGATTCGGGTCAAGATTGGCCTCCCTTTTGGACCCACGTGGCGGCGGGCATCTTCCCGGCGGCTCCCACAGCCCCAGGGGAGTGTTCCATTCTTGCACCTTGCCCCGCGGCAGACAAGGCCGCGATGGGTTACGGCCATAGCATAGCCGAAGTCAGGCCGCCGTGACCCGGCCGTCGGAGCCGCAACAGGATCGCGAACGGGTTGGAATCGAAGGACGGCGAAAAGTGAGTGAAGATGTCCCCGAAGGCGAGTTGTACCCTGGGGAGTTGCTGGGCGCTGACAAGGCACCGGCAGGGGAACCACAAATCCGCAAGAGAGTGCCCACGGGGGACCGGGAAACGATACCACGACTCGAACGTGGAGGGCGAGCCGGACTGCTTCCGAAGAAGGTTGCCCTGTTGAAGGAAGTGGGCCGGCACGACAGTTATCTTCGCGGCGGTGTCCACGACGAAGGGGAGTTGTTTGTACTGGCCGCGGTAGATGAGCGGTAGGCACAGTTCATCGATGAAACGGACGACGTAGCGCGCACCGCTGACCAGTGCGATTCGGGCCGAGATTCGATATTCATCGTGGGTGCCGGGTGGCATGCGAGTAGCGCGGGCTTGTTACAGGGCTTCCTCGGGAAGGATATCTACCGTCTCGTCGTCGGGGTCGTCGGCGTAACAGACGACGGCGCCGGCCTCCACGTGTTCGACCAACGCTGGCTGAACGTCGTCCAGGGAAGGGCTGTGCGCGAGGACTCTCCGTGCGAGTCGCCTGTGCGGCGCTTCGCCTTCCCACAGGTCGATATGAGCGACGTACTCTCCGGGGTAATCGATCTGGAGCTGGAGGTCGGCCCGAAGCCGCTGCCGTTCTTCAGAGGACAATTCTTCGGGGTAGCAGGCGAGGGCCTGTGTGTAAGCCGTCTCGATGTCGATGGGCCTCGAAGCGCTGGGCATCGGCTGCTCCTCTCGGGTCTCGCGTGGCGGGGCAGTGCGGCTCGTAAACTCGCGCCTTCTACGGGGATGTTATCTTACCTTACTCCCCGGGGGAGGCCAAGGCGGGAAGCGAAGCTCCCGCGTGAGCCGCGCTTTTGCGGCCCAAGACCAGTGCATCTGGGGCTCTTGCGTCGGTGCCTTCCATCGGGTAGCGTGGGCATCCAGGCATCCGGCCGCGGAGCGCGGGGAGGGTTACCTGTGGCGAGTCACCGCCGCCCTGTGCGGGTCAGCTATGACGATCTCTACTGGTTTTTCGCCCGTGAGCTGAACGGCGGAGAGTTCTCGTCGCTCGAGTTGGACCACGAGAACCCGGGCCTGCGATGGACCACGCAGGTTGAGACCAACTGCGGAATGTACCTGTTCCGCCCTCCGTTGTATCGGGAATGCGTGTACCGCCGCTCGCCGCTGAACTCGGTGGAGTTCGCTCGCACCGGCGGCGACGGCATCCATTACAGTTTCCTCGTGCTCGACGGCCACTGGTCGGAGTTGTCGCCGGTCGTCCTCACCGATCCATGCGGGGAGACCAGCAATGTGGTCTTGGGGGAAAACTTGACCGAGTTCCTCCGGTTGGGAATCCGAAGGGGTTACTTCGCACTCTCTTACCTGGTTGACGAAGACGGCTCAATCCGTGCCCCGGCGCGTATCGAAGAGTTGGAGGCGAAGGAGTTTCCCGAGGACGTTGAGCCGGAGACGGCAAAGGCGCTGCGGCTACTGGCGGATCGGTACGGACTGGAGCCCCTTGAAGGCGTAGCCGACCGGTTGGTCGAACTACAGCGTCGCTACCAGCCGCTGCTCCGGCAGGCCCCGCCGAGATGTTCTTTCGTTGAGACAACAGCGCTGGCAACGGAACGGCTACTGGCGCGATTCCGGCCGGGCGATGCCGTGATCTGGGAGAGAGGCGCCGGGGTTGGGCTTGTCAAGGCCACGGTGATCGCGGTCACGGCCAAGCGCGTTACGATCACCGCCGAGGATCCCGACCAGACGGGGGCCGGCGTTGTGACCCGTCATGTGAATACCTTGAGCTTACGGTTGCAGCCGCGCGGGCCGACTGGTCAAGCGCCTCCGCGGCCCGTTTCCGGGCAGGGGCGGCGGCGCGATGAGGCGCCGCGCCGACCCGGGGGAGTATCTCTCTCATGAATCACCGCTTTACGTGTTCCCTCGCCGTCGCGCTCATCTCGTTGCTCGGGACTGCCCTCGACACGCGCGCCGAACTGTGCTCCCTCGAAGTCCTCAGCCGCGAGCCCTTCGCCGACAGCATCTCGTTCGGCGACACCGGTCCCTACGAGAAGATCGTCGCCGTCGCCCGCTTCGCGGTCGATCCGGCGCACAAGCGCAACCAGGTCATCGTCGATCTCCCCCTGGCGCCGCGCGACGCCGACGGCAAGGTGGAGTTCGAGGCCGACGTCTGCATCCTGGTGCCGAAGGATTCGAGGAAGGGCAACGGTGCCCTGTTCTACGACGTCAACAACCGCGGCAACAAGCTGGCCCTCGGCTTCTTCAACCGCGCGCCCGGCAGCAACGACCCGAAGACGAAGGCCGACGTCGGCGACGCCGGGAGAAGCCGGTGACGACGCTGGGGCGCGGGAAGGTGACGGTGTCCGTGGTAGAGCGGCAGGGAAAGGTCAGCCGGGTGGAGCGGTCGTTCTCGGTGGGGGAGTAACGCGAGGTGTCGCTGCCCCTGCTCCTGACCGCCGGCCGGACGACCGTGCGCATCGAGGAGGCGGCGACAGGGCTGCCGGCCCTGGACGAGCACTGGGGGCCAGCGCTGGGCGAGCCGTTGCGGCTAGGCATCGGCGTCAACACGGGGATGGCCCGGGTCGGGAACATGGGCACGCAGCGCAAGTTCAACTACGGCCCGCAGGGCAACAGCGCGAACCTGGCGAGCCGGTGCAGGGCGCGACCAAGTACCTGAAGGCGGGGCTGCTGATCACGGGCGAGACACAGGCTCGGCTCGACGCGAGTTTCGCAACGCGCCGGTTGCGGCGCGTGCGCGTCGTGAACATCGGCGCCCTGGTGGACCTGTACGAATTGGCCGACCCGGCTTGCGAGGGCTGGACCGAGCTGCGGGCCGCCTACGAGCGAGCCCTGGACGAGTTCGAGAAGGGGCAGTTCCGCCTCGCCGCTCGGACACTGGTCCCCCTGGTGTCGGAGGCGGTCAACGACGCGCCGTCGCTGCTGCTGATGGCGCAGGCCGTCCAGAACCTGGTGGACGAGCCCGCCGAGTTCGACCCGGTGTGGGACCTACCGGGGAAGTGAGCCCTGCTGGACTCGTCACCGGAGCGGCGGGGTCTCACTCCTGTTTCATCAGCGACTGGAACTCGGCCCAGGAGTTGACCGCGAACAGGCCGCGGAACCAGCGCTCGAGCGCGCTGAGGTCAGTGGTTCCTTCGATCGCCAGACGGATCGGTTCAGGAACGGTGCCTCCCAACTTGAGGTGAAGCCCTTCGAGCAGGTCCGCACGCCGCACGCGCAGCTCGGCCTTATGCTCGCCCCTGGCCTCGATGCTCTT
>Ga0116217_10000545_pt1 | contig 38492 bp, 35 predicted proteins | sample Sb_taG_6_FD_89697 | JGI IMG/M metagenome (GOLD analysis project Ga0116217, IMG submission 89697) | Peat soil microbial communities from Weissenstadt, Germany - Sb_50d_4_PS metaG | ecosystem: Environmental > Terrestrial > Soil > Wetlands > Peat | place: Germany: Weissenstadt | collected 2010-09-21 | reverse complement strand
GATATCCCACTCACGGGCCCACTTTGCGATTGTCTCGTGAAAGCGGTCTGGGATTGCCCTGGAACAACGTGGATTTTACTTCCGGGCAGATTCGCATCACGCAAGCCTACTATCGGGGAACTATCGGCTCCCCGAAAACCAAATGCAGCAAACGACTGGTTTCGATCCCGACCGCTCTCAAAACAGATTTACTAAAGCTGCGCGGGAGCGCAAAGCAAGTGGAAGAGGAGTTGGTGTTCCACACTGCGAACGGAACACCGTACAACGATTCGAATTTGCTCCATCGGTATCTGAAACCAACAGGCAAGAAGCTTGGTATGCCTTGGCTCAACTGGCACACCTTGCGGCGAACTCACATCACGCTATTTCAACTGGTGGGAGGATCGTTGCGAGATGCGCAAGCGCAGCTCGGACACTCGAAGATGTCCACCACCCTCGAAATCTACACTCTGCCGATCCCCGAACAGCAGCGGATTACAGTCGAAAAACTTTCAGTTTTGATGGCAAATGATGGCGAGTTTGATCAAAACCCGGAAGATCTGCCGCTCGCTTCGTAGCAGAATCAATAAGATAAATGGTAGGCACGAGGAGACTCGAACTCCTGACCTCTACCGTGTCAAGGTAGCGCTCTAACCAACTGAGCTACGCGCCTACGATCTGGATCAATTGTACCGGGCTCATCCGCTCCCGGCAATCCCGGCAATGTGCTGGCGTTTGGACCGGAGTTGCAAAGTGGCCATGTCCCGGCGACAATCGCTTTGGTGGAGAATGTCAATCAGAACGACGTGCCTGGGCTTGCGGGCCGTAATCCATTTCGTCCTGGCATCATGGTGCTGGTTACTCTGGGCAATCCCCGGGAGAAGTTTTGGGGGGCCATCCTTTCTCTTAGTACGGAGGGGTTGAGCCTCTGCGGGGTCGAATTGGCTTCGTTCGACGATCTGGTATCTCTGGTCAAGGACGGCGAGCCGTTTTCGCCCGGCGTGGTCTTTGTGCCGATGCACCGGGTAGAACGCATGGAACTCGATCTGCCCGACGGCAGCATCCCATCGCTGTCACAACGCTTCGCCAGCAAAACCGGCCTTGATCCTGCCGCGGTGCTCATCCGTCACATTGCGGTGAATGCACAAACGTCTGAGGAGCGGAAGTGAAGCTCTCGCAACTTCTGACTGCTCCGAACCAGCTCACCCTTTTGCGGATGATGTTCCTGCCCTTTATCGTGATCAAGCTGGTCGAAGGGCATTATTCGCCGGCTTTGATCTTATTTGTCCTGGCGGGAATGAGTGACGGGCTCGACGGCCTGCTGGCCCGCACTCTCAAGCAGCAAACGATTTTGGGACAGTATCTGGATCCCATCGCTGACAAGCTGCTGCTCAGCACCATGTTTATGGTGCTATCTATCTTGCACAAGATTCCGTGGAAATTTACGGTCGTGGTTTTCAGCCGGGACATTTCGATTCTGCTAGCGAGCGCCGTGCTCTATGCTATCGCGGGACTGCGCGACTTTCGTCCCAGCATCTTTGGCAAGGCGAACACGTTTGCTCAGGTAGCGGCCGTCTTCTTTGTGCTGCTGTTCGAAATAAACAGATCGCGATGGGTAGCCATCGCCCGCCTTTCGTTTTTGCGCGCGACCTTTGCCTTTACGATCATTTCCGCAATGCACTACGTCCTTCTTGTAGGGCAGCGCTTGCGAGCCGCTCACCAGGTTTCAACCGCGCCATCCGCCAGCGGCAGCATTTGACAATGATTGGATAGATCCCCTCACCCAGAGCCATCGTCGCTGATTTTCCACAATGGGACAGAGTTTACTGTTTAGTATCGGGCACCCCCCTCCCCCTTTTCTGTGCAAAATCTTGAAAACAAGAGATTTAAATTTTGCCTATGTGCTAGATCTTTGAGTTTTAAGGAGTTACACGCAAAATCTAGAGAACATGGGAGTTACGGTTGGTGCACCGTGCTTCCCTCCCGGTTTGGGAATGCGATTGGAGGCCTGAAAGTGAGCGGGCCAGGCCCGACCGAGCAGGTTTTCAAAGATCGCTTATTATCTTCGAGATAATGGAATGTTGATTCATGTTAACCGTTTCGAGAAGTCCGGTCAACAAGAAAGCGAGTTTGGGCGCCTGAGGACGTATCCCCCCCGTCAGTTCCACCGGTAAACTTGTAGAGAACCTTCTCTGTGGAGGCAGCCAAAGCAGCGTTGGAACTCTTTCTGGCTCACTGTCACCATCCCTCCAGGGTGACAAAGTCTGGTTGCAGTTAGGGGGTGACATTATCTTGGAGCATCTACAAGTGCCCTTTTCATCTGGACACTTCAGTTCTATAAGACGTATTATTCCAACGTATTTTACTTCTAATCCCTGCCTTCGCAGGAAAACCGCCGCGAAGTTGAGGAGGGGGTCACCCCGGCCTCCCAGTAGTTCATCGTACGCCGCAACTTGAGGTGTTTTATGAACCGCCGGCGCATCCTTTCATGTTTAAGTCATGTTCTTGTTTCCTCGCTCGTGCTCAGCGTCTCGGTGCCCGTAACGATGGGTCAGGCCAACGTGCAGGGGCAGTGGAGCACGCTGCCGTATCTCATGCCGATCAACCCCATCCATGCGGCACTCCTGAGCAATGGTAAGGTGCTGGTGGTTGCCGGCTCGGGAAATTGTCCGCCGTCGAAGTCAGGGTGTCCTACGGGTCCGCCCTACGGCCCGCCGAACAACTCCGGGGCATTGCTGTGGGATCCGGTGGCCGGAGCAATCACTCAGTTCTCAGTATCCTGGGACATGTTCTGCAATGGCATGGTCCTTTTGCCGGACGGCCGTGCGCTGATCGATGGCGGCACGATCCAGTACAGTCCTTTCTACGGACAGCCGCAGGTAGCAGTTTTTGATCCTGCCACAAACACTTTCACGAACGCTCAAAGCATGGCCCACGGGCGCTGGTATCCCACGGTACTGACACTAGGAGATGGACGGGTGATGGCATTCTCCGGCCTGAACGAGACTGGCAGCACCAATACCGCTGTCGAGTTCTATACCGCCAGCTCGGGCTGGAGCCAGCAGTATCCTGCATCTTGGACGCCGCCCATGTACCCACGCTTACACCTTCTGCCCAATGGCACAGTGTTCGACTCTGGTTGGCAGACCACCTCTAAGCTTTTCGACCCATCGACGAAAACCTGGAACACGAATGTCGCCACCACCATTTACGGCAATGATCGGACATACGGCACATCTGTCCTACTCCCGTTGACGCCGGCCGACAACTACGATCCACAGGTGATCATAATGGGCGGCCATAGTCCCGCGACCAACACCACTGAGATCATCGATATGGGAGCGTCTGCACCAGCATGGCAGTCGGGACCTGATATGAGTGAGCCCCGCATTGAGATGAATGCGGTGATTTTGCCCGATGGCCGAGTTTTGGCGGTTGGTGGTTCGATAAATGACGAGGACACAAGCACCGCCAGCCTGAATGCGGACCTCCTTGGCCCTGACCCTAACAACAAGGGCAAGCATATTTTTTCTTCCGCCGGTGCGAATGCCTATCCGCGTTTGTATCATTCGGTGGCGTTGCTTCTGCCCGACGCGACAGTATGGTTGGCCGGTGGCAATCCTAAGAAAGGTACCTACGTGCAGCAGATGGAGATCTATCAGCCGCCGTACCTGTTCAACTCAACTGGGCTGGCTCCACGGCCATCAATCACGAGCGCGCCGAGCTCCATCTCCTATGGAAAAGCGTTCACGGTGCAAACTCCGGATGCCGCGAATATTCTCCACGTTGTTCTGGTGCGCAACGGAACTGTGACGCACTCCTTCGGCATGGACCAACGTGAGGTGGAGATGTCCTTCACGGCCGGAAGTGGTGCCCTGACCGTCACAGCTCCTCCCAACGGCAATATCGCCCCACCTGGCCACTACATGCTATTTATCTTGAACAATTCCGGCGTACCTTCGGTGGCGACGTTCGTTCAGGCGAGTGCAGGTCCCAACCCAACTGCTCTCGGCGAGCAGGTGGATTACTTCGGCGAGGGAAAGGCCGACTTCACGGTGTGGCGGCCTAGCACTGGAACTTGGTACAGCACGGATGGCGCGAGACAACCCCTGGTCGCACAGTGGGGGTCGAGCACTGATGTCCCTGTCATCGGCGATTACGATGGGGACGGCAAGTCGGATGTCACCGTTTGGCGTCCTTCAAATGGAGTCTGGTATATCGTTCAAAGCAGCAACAATCAGGTTGTGGAGAGGCAGTGGGGACAGCCGGGTGACGTGCCCGTGCCGGGCGACTACGACGGTGACGGCAAAACTGATACCGCAATATACCGACCATCGAACATGGTCTGGTACATCGTCCAAAGCAGCAACGGCAAGGTCGTCACGAAGCAATGGGGAGAACCCGGAGACGTACTCGTGCCGGGCGACTATGATGGTGACGGTAAGACAGACATCGCTGTGTACCGACCTTCGAATGGGGTCTGGTACATCATTCTAAGCAGCACCGGCGAGGTTGTCACGAAGCAGTGGGGGGAGCCAGGTGATATGCCTGTGCCAGCCGACTACGACGGTGACGGCAAGACGGACATCGCCATGTACCGACCTTCGAACGGTTACTGGTTCGTGATTCAAAGCAGTACCGGCAAAGTCGTCACACAGCAGTGGGGGGGGCAACCCGGAGATAAACCTGTGCCCAGAGACTATGATGGCGATCTCAAAGCGGACTTTGCGGTATGGCGTCCGTCAAATGGAATCTGGTATGTCATACAAAGCAGCAACAACAAGGTCATCACGCAACAATGGGGGGCGTCGACCGATGTTCCGATGAACAAGCCGGTGGGACAGTAAAAATCGGACATACAAGCCGCGTCGGGCAGTTCGCGCGAGAGAGACAATCGTTGCTGTTCTAGGGGGCTGGCCCATCCTTTCGGCCGACGGGTGGTCTCAGAATGGGATGGGGCACCCCGCTCCAACTGCAAACTGAGCGCAAAAACTGTCTCGCTGAGAACGGTCTTCATTCTATTCATAGCGGTCTTCGAACGTGCTTGCGGTCTCTACGGTTTCGATGAGCCGCAGAACGACGCGCCACCGTAGCCCTCTCAACTTACGACACTATTGCCGGGCGGAGGTCTAACACCAGCCACAAGTGACGGCCAATCGACTCAACTGACGATAAGTCGCCCTTACACTCGTTGACCATGTTCTGAGTGTAATACGCCTACGACGCCTGCTTCGCTTTGCTTGGTTGCCGGACGAGGCGTCCGAGGTTACGCGCGCATTGCTACTTGATGTCTTTCATTGGTAGTAGGGAGCCGTAATCGCGGCCAGTGGTTGGTTCTACGGCGCGGGCTACCACGCCATCGAATGCGTCGCGAAACTCGGGGAATTTTCCTACCAGCGCGCTTATTACGGCGGTATTGTCCTTAAAGGTCTGCGCTGAATTCGAAACGTCGGCGCACTGGTACTTCACCACCAGATCGAGATCCTGTCCAACTGCCAGGGGGAAGAGCGTGGTCAGCCGCTGCGTCTTTCCTCCGGCAGCAAGTTCTACGGTACTGCCTCCGGTTGGCAGGTCGGAGGGTTTCACGGTCTCCGATTCATCCGCCAGCTTATCGGTTAACTGGGTATACATGAAAGGCAGGGGGACGGCCAGATCGCGAGCTTCGATGTAGTAGAGCCACGCATTGCGATTCTGGCCCTTGGACTTGAAGGCGCGAGCGTGGTCGGCAAACCACGCTGCATCGTGTCCCGCGATCTGGGTTTCTTTGACGTAGAAGCCGCCAATTTTCCAGTCTTTGCCCTCTTGTTGCAGCACGAAGGACACGGTGTCCGGTTGTTTGGCGGGAACATCCAAGATCGCCACGGCGTAGTTTCCGGGAGGCAGGTTCGGAATCACGAATACGGCGCTGCCCGAGGTTTGCCCACTCTTGCCAAACACTCCGCACAGGAACTCGGCGCGTTCAAAGGGCGCGGTTCCCTCAGCCTTCAACTGGAATGGCGGGCGCGGGTTTGCCTGCACTCCTGAAAAGTTCGCCTGGTTGTCTTTCACGGCAGTCTCGATGCCGGAGAAATCGGAAGCCACGCTGGCAATGGAATTCTGCCGCATTGCCGCGGAATCGCCCCGGGCGGCCATGTCGAAATAACGCTTCGCCGTGTTTACCAGGGCAGCGCGAGTGGGCTCGTCCATGTCGCCCGCGGTTAAACAAGTCTGGGCATGAGCGTGGCCCGCACAGAAAATCAGCGCGATCACAGACATGCTCGTCCTCAGGCGAATTGTCGACGGCTTGCTTCGGGGTGTAGGCATGAGCGTCTCTATTCTACGACGCGAAGGCACGGAATTCTCGTCGCACAGGTCGAGGCCAGTCGAGTGTCTCCTGAGCGGCTAAAGCCGCCAATGATTCTTACCGCAGCGCGAAGCGTCGCACCACCAAAACCGTGGTTTCTCGTTGGCCTGCTTAAGGTGACGGCTGCACGTCATCAGCTTCAATTGCGCCCGCTCCGCCCTTATGGTACCGTCCCTTTGATTCCTACTTCTTCGGGAAAGGAAGACATTCATGGCCTGGATCTTCTTGGGCGTTCTGGTCGTCATCGCCTTTGCACTGATTGGGATGTACAACAGCCTGGTGCAGTTGCGCATCCGCTGCGATTCGGCGTGGTCCGACATCGATGTGCAACTCAAGCGCCGTCATGACCTCATCCCAAATCTGGTTGAGACGGTTAAGGGTTACGCCACCCACGAAAAGGGCACGTTTGAGAACATCGCCAAGTTTCGTTCGCAGGCCATGCAAGCGACTTCGCCCGCTGACAAGGCTGCCGCGGAGAACCAGCTTACCGGCGCGCTGAAGAGCCTGTTTGCCGTGGCCGAGAATTACCCTCAGCTGAAGGCTTCCGAGGAATTTACCCAGCTGCAGAGTTCCCTGAGTCAGACCGAGGACACGATTCAGAACGCCCGCCGCTATTACAACGCCGTGGTGCGTGACCTGAATACCAAGATTCAGTCGTTCCCGACTAACATCCTGGCCGGCATGTTTGGCTTCCAGGCGCGGCAGTTTTTCGAAGTGGATGCTGCCGATCGCGAGCCTGTGGCGGTGAAGTTCTAAGCCGGCTGAGAATCATGGCCGATACAGTGAGCCTACCCGTTCGGTTGTCGTCATCCCTGGCAAGGCGAGGGATCTGGGTTTCTCGCGGGGCTCGGAAGAACCTAGATTCCTCGTCGTTTTCGCTCCTCGGAATGACAAAGAGTGGGTTCGTCGGTGGTCTGAGTCGCAGCGAGCTGTGTCTCTACAGAGCTGTTGTTGGTTGTTTTCTGTTCATCAGCATTTTTGTCTCGCCTCTCTTCGCGCGCAGCTGGCGGGTTAGCGATTTCAGCGACACTATCTCGGTTCATGAAGACGGGTCCGCCGCGGTCCATGAACGCATTACGCTAGCTTTTGACGGCGAGTGGCATGGCATTCACCGCTTCATCCCAATCGAATATCCGGGAGCGCGGGGAACGAACTACACTCTGTTTCTGCACGTCACCGGGGTGACGGACGGCAGTGGCGGCAAGCTGAAATACGAGTCGTCCACTGCGAACGGTTTTCGCGATTTGAAGATTTTCATTCCCGATGCGGTCGATGCTACCCGCACAGTCGAGATCGATTACACGGTTCGCAACGGCACACGCTTTTTCGAAGATCACGACGAGTTTTACTGGAACGTGACCGGCAACGATTGGCCGGTGCCGATCGATCATGCTTCGGCGCTTGTCAGCTTCCAGAGCGCTGCCGCCGGTTCGCTACGAGCCCAGGCGTTCACGGGGGCATACGGCTCGGCTGAACGCGGTGCCAGGGCGGAAGTTCGCGGATCTGAAGTCTCATTCGAGACCAACAATCCGCTGCCCATGCGCGGCGGGATGACCATCGACATCTTTATTCCTAAAGGCATTCTCAAAGAACCGGGCGCGTTTACCCGGTTCATTTGGTTTGTGGGTAGCAATCCCATCGTGTTTCTGCCTTTCTGGACCTTTGCTGTGATGTTCACGCTGTGGTGGTATAAGGGACGCGATCCCGATCCCGGGCTCTCAGTCGCCCCTATGTATGAGCCGCCGGCGGGAATGACTCCGGCTGAGGCTGGCACGCTGCTTGAAGACAAAGTTCATCCGAGAGACATCACCTGCACGCTGATCGACTTGGCGGTGCGAGGGTTCGTGAAGATCGAAGAAGTCGATGACAAGGGTTTAGTCTTTCATCACAAGGATTATGTTTTTCATCTGCTGAAGCCCCGCGATCAATGGAGCGGGCTGGCGCCCCATGAGCGTGTAATGCTGGAGAATGTTTTTGCGGCCAGTGAGGACACGCGACTATCCAGCTTGAAAAACCGCTTCTACAGGGCGATTCCAGCGATCCAGCAAGACATAAAGTCCGCGTTGAAGATCAAAGGGATGTACCTGCTCGATCCCGATTCGGCGAATGCCTACAGTGTGTTTGGCATTGTTCTGATTATTGCGCCTTTCTTGATGCTGCAGTTTCTATGGAACAAAGATGTTTTCACCTCGATCGGCTTGCTGATTTTGTGCGGAATCATTTCAGCGATTATCTGGTGGCTGTTTGCGCGCCAGATGACCGCGAAGACAGTGCAAGGCGGACGTACTTGCGTCGCAGTTCTGGGGTTTCAGGAATTCATGAACCGCGTGGATGCGGACCGGCTGAAGCGCATGCCTCCGGACACGTTCGAGAAATATCTGCCGTACGCAATGGCGCTGGGGGTCGAGCATCATTGGGCGCAGGCGTTCGCGGGGATCGTGCAAAATCCGCCGAACTGGTACGTTTCGCCGAATGGGGGGGTGGGCTTTAATCCAATATTCTTTTCGAACTCGATGCACAGCATGGCGACGGACATGCACCAGGTCTTCGTCTCTGCTCCGCGTGCCAGTTCGACGGGATCAGGTTGGAGCGGCGGGGGCGGAGGAGGAGGATTCTCAGGCGGTGGCTTCGGGGGCGGCGGCGGGAGTGCATTCTAGTCTCAGTGCAACCGGAAGCTGGTTGCAGCTTGCGCACTACTGACGCGTCACGCCGCAAGTCGGCATCATCAATAGGCCATTCCCGTGGCGGAGAAGAGTGGACCCGGCGTCTTGCCTTCGGCGGCGGCCTTCAATCGGAACATCAGTTCTCCCCAGGTGGTGGTGCACGCAACGAAGTAATCCGTCTCGGCGCGCCAATCCATATGCGAGAAACGCAGCAGAGTGCGGTCCTGCTTTTGTGGCAGCAGATCGAATAGCAGCACGGTGCCGTTCCATTCTTCGCCGGATTGGCACGCCCATTCGGCCGCCGTGGGCGTAATAATGCGGGCGGGTTTCAGATTGTAGACGGTAGCGCGGTTGAAAAACCCGAGCGAGACAATATTGCGAGGAACGTCTTCGCTGACATCCGCCGCCCACCATTGCGAGAATCCGTGGCCGGAACTGACGAGCGGAAAGATTCTTTCCGGTGAAGCATCAATTGAAATCGAGTGTCTGATCGTCGCCATCTCCGGTCCCCCTGTGAGCCGTAATGTATAGCGAGTGCCTTCCTTACTCCATCTCGAAAGCCAGCCATTGCAACTGGCCATCGCGTTCCACCTGGAGCACGACGGGCGCGCTCGGCTTGAGGCCCCGCAGCGTAGCGCGTAGTGATTCCACCGAGTCGACCGGTGTCTTATCCACACTGTGGATCACGTCGCCCGTCTTCAGGCCAGTCTCGGGGCCAATGAGATTAGCGGCACGGGCGATCACAACCACTCCACTCGGATTGCGCAGATTGCCTGCTATCGACCGGATCTGTTCGTTCAAATCAACTGCAAGGATTCCCAGGCGCGGCACCAGGCTCTGGTCGGGATCGACCGCGTCGATGAGTTTGTCCATCTGATCCCGATGCTCGCTCACCGCAACATACAGAACTTTTTTTTCGCCTCCGCGCAGGACAACCAGTTTCATCACCTCGTCAAGGGGATGCAGATACATAGCGGCGTTCAGTGCTGGCAGGGTATCGATCGGCCGGTCGTCGGCGCTTATGATAATGTCCTCAATCTTTAGTCCAGCGGTTTCCGCGGCGCCTCCAGGGTTTACGTCCGAGACAATAACTCCCCAACTCCGGGAAAGTCCGAGTCCTTCGGCCAGGTTTGGGGTAATGTTTTGCGCGACCGCACCGATCTCGACCCGATGCACGTGTCCATACTTACGCAAGCTCTGATAGACAAAGCGCACGATCCGGGCGGGAATCGCAAACCCCAGCCCCTCGCTGCCACCACCCTCGGAAAGAATTAATGTGTTGATGCCGAGCACATAACCGTCCATGTCAATCAACGGGCCGCCGCTGTTTCCAGGGTTGATCGGAGCATCCGTCTGGATATAAACCATGGCCCGATCCGGGTCGGGCTGCCTGCCGACCGAACTGACAACGCCCATGGTGACCGAGTTCTGTAATCCTTCCGGGCTGCCGATGGCGAACACTAACTGGCCTTGATGAATGCGGCGAGCGCTACCCAGTTCAAGGGTGGGCAAATTCTTTTGGTCAATCTTCAGCAGTGCAAGATCCGAGTCTTTATGAATGCCAACCAGCTTCGCGTCCAGTACGTGTTCCTTGCCCACGGGCTCAACCTGCGGGAAATCCAGCGAAGGCATGGGCAACACCACGCGGATGCGATGCGCTCCCTCGACCACGTGCGCGTTGGTCATGATGTAGCCGCCCGGGTCCACAATCACGCCCGAGCCGACGGCATGCTGACGCGCGATCAGCGCGGTCTGGCTGCGATTGCTTTCTTCGATTGGTCCGTACCCGGTGACGAGTATCTGGACCACGGCGGGCGAAACCTTGGCCACAAGACCTTCCAGGGCGGAATTAAGCTGCTGCAGAACCTGCGGAGCTTCTGAAGGCCGCGAGCCCACTGCCTTCCCCACGTCGGTCTCCGGGTTCGCCTTGGGCGGAACACCACCCTGCGGGGTTGTTGGGGCAGGCTTCGCTGCCACTTGAGCGCGACTCGACGGTGGGAGAAAAAACACAGCGGTAAGGGCGAAAATGAGAAAGAGAATGCGGGAGAAACTTCTCGAAGTAGCGGCTGGAACGAGCATTGGAAGCGACTCCTTAAAGAAGTGGCGTCATGATCCGATAGGTTAAGATGACGAGTGGTTATTGTGACAGAAAGCATGCAAGGGCGGAAATTTAGCGGTTGCCCGCTCTTGGGTCTCCGAGGGGAACCTAGTTTTCTACCAAGGTTACGATGGTAACTCAGGCCTTTGACTGAAGTGCCTTCCATGATATAAGGGCGAGTAAGTAGAAATCAGCGGAACCCTGGAATCCATCGGGAGATGTCATCGTGGAGTTGGCTTTTGCACGCAAGGAAGGCCAGGAGCTAGGAGGACTTGTGTCCGAAGCGCGGACGGGAAAAAGGTTTCCCCTCGAATTGCCGATCAAGATTCATAAGGCAGACGAGGCGGGACAAGCTAGTGGAGTAACTGGAAATTTGAGCGCCGCCGGAGTGTACATTCGGGCGGATGCGGCGCTGGAAGTGGGCTCCAATGTGGAGTTCGAGATCGTTCTGCCGCCCGAAGTCACCGGAGCCAAGGAAAACGTGACGGTGCAATGCAAGGGACGCGTGGTCCGCACCGACGAACCTGCCACCGGTGGCAGCAGTAATCCCGCGGAGGCCCGAGGTGTGGCCTGCGTGATTGATTCGTACGATTTCGTTCGCCATACGTAAGGTCGTCAGTTCGTCGTGACACGTAAAGAGGTGCTGAAGCGATGCTTAAATTGATTCTGGCCGACAATCAGGCAATCTTCCGCGCGGGAATCGCCAAAGTGCTGGCGGTTGAAGACGAGATGCGCATTGTGGCGCAAGCGCAAACCCAGGAACAGATGTTCATGGCCCTGGATAAATTCCGGGCTGCTGTTCTGGTGATCGCTGGCGGCTTCCACGGCGACTTTCTTGCCGTGCTGCAAGCCGCGAACAAAGCCAAGACTCGAGTAGTCGTGCTGGCCGACACCGGCGAAAGCACGCAACGCTACATGGCTGCGGGCGCGCACGGAGTGGTCTACCGCAACGTGACCAGCGCCGCGCTCGTAGACTGCGTGCGCAAAGTGGCTCGCGGCGAAACCTGGGTGCAGGACATCGCGGTTCCGAGCGAGCTGACCGAAAACGATATGGTCGGTCTGCGGGTGCGCGATCGCCTGACCGCGAAGGAGCTGCGGATTGTCGCGCTCATCGTGCAGGGATATAAAAACAAAGAAATCGCCACGCAGCTTGGAACCACCGAGCAGGTAATCAAGAATTATCTGCGCAACGTGTATGACAAGATCGGCGTCTCGGACCGGCTAGAGTTGGCGCTGTTCACGATTCACCACCGAATCCTGAATGAGGCTGCCGCGGCTACGGCCGCAGCCGCGCCGCAGCAGGGGCAAGCCGTACCGTCGTAGGGGCTTTGATTGATGAGAAAGGCCGCCCGCGGGCGGCCTTTTTCGATTGCCAGGCAAAATCCAGGGCTTTGTCATCCCGAGCGGAGCGAGGGATCTGGGTCCTTTACGTTAGCCGGCAGACACCCAGATTCCTCGGCGCTTCGCTCCTCGGAATGACAAGGATTTGTAATTACCTACCTGATTTTTTCTGCTACCGACTTGGCCTGCGTGAACAAGTACAGGTAATCGGGACCCCCCGCTTTCGAGTCCGTTCCCGACATGTTAAATCCGCCGAAGGGATGTGCGCCGACCATGGCGCCAGTGCACTTGCGATTGATATACAAGTTGCCGACGCGGAATTCGCGGACAGCGCGATCGATTTTGTCTTGCGAACTGGTGTACACCGCGCCAGTCAGCCCGAATTCGGTGTCGTTGGCGATCTCTAGTGCGTGATCGAAGTTCTTCGATTTGATTACCGCGAGCACCGGGCCAAAGATTTCTTCCTGCTCGAGCTTCGATTTGGGCTTGATGTCGGCAATAACGGTCGGCTGGATGAAGTAGCCCTCCCCAGCATTCTTCGCCGGTCCACCGCCAGTGATCAGGCGCCCGTCTTTCTTGCCGTACGCGATGTATTCGAGGATCGACTTCATGGAACCTTCGTTAATCACCGCACCCATGTTCGGGTTCTCGGCGGGATCGCCGACAGTGATCTTTTCCACACGAGCTTTGAGGTGATCCAGGAACTTGTCGTAGATGCGCTCGTCAACGATGGCGCGGGAGCAGGCTGAACACTTCTGGCCCTGGAAGCCGAATGCGGCCTGGGCGACACCCTCGACCGCAGCGTCAAAATCACCATCGGCATCGACGATGATCGCATCTTTACCACCCATTTCGAGGACCGTGCGCTTGATCCACACCTGGCCGGGAACCGTCTCGGCGGCGCGCTTGTGGATGTCGAGGCCAACCTCGCGCGAACCGGTAAAAGCGATGTAGCGCGTCTTAGGATGCGCAACCACGGCATTGCCGAAGCTCGCACCAGCGCCAGGACAGAAGTTGACTACACCATCGGGAATGCCAGCCTCCTCGACAAGTTCAATGAACTTTGCTGCGATGGTAGGTGAATCGCTCGATGGTTTCAGAATTACGGTATTGCCCGACACGACCGAAGCCATCGTCATCCCGGCCATGATCGCACAGGGGAAATTCCACGGCGGAATTACCGCGCCGACGCCCAACGGAATGTAGAGGAGAGAATCGTGCTCGCCGGGCATTTGCACGTCGGGCTTCACCTTCGCGAGCCGCAATGCTTCACGGCTGTAGTATTCGCAGAAGTCGATGGTCTCGGCGATGTCGGCATCGGCCTCCGCCCAATTCTTGCTCACTTCAAAGACCAGCCACGCGCACATCTCAAACTTGCGTTCACGCAGCAGATCGGCCACATGGAATAGCAGGCTGGCACGCTCCTCGACCGAGGTACGGCTCCAGTGTTCAAAGGCGCTGAGCGCCGCCTGCATTGCCGGTTCGACGTGCTCCTTGCCCGCCTTCTGGTGCAGGCCGACGACCTGCGACGGCTTGGCTGGGTTCAGCGATTTGATCTTGTCCTGCGTCTTGATGCGCTTGCCGCCGATGATGAGGTCATACTCGCGGCCAAGTTGGCCCCGAACCTTCTCGATCGCCGCCCGCATTTTGCGCGCGTTCTCTTCTTTGCTGAAATCGGTTAACGGCTCATTGACAAACGGGCCTTGATGAAGGCGAACCTGTGGTTGTGTGGGAGCTTCAACGGTTGCCATAAGAGCACCTCGAAAGGTATATGGATGCTGCGCGGGGCGGCGCGGAACCACTAATTGTAGCACCGGCATTCACGAATATGACGACGCATCACAGTCGAGCGTTGCTCGACTGAACAGCCGGGGCGGCTATCCCTACATGTGTGTTTGCAACTACTGGATTTTTCGGTTGGTGAGGGCCTTCAATTCTTCGACGATTTGCTCCAACCTGCCGCGGCGCTGGGCGTGATTCTGCTGCGCTGGCAAGGTTCGTCTCGCCTGGGAATATTGCTCGTTGAGTCTCTGGATGTCACTGATCTCGGCCTTCAGTAGCTGGACACGATTAAGAATGGCTTCTCTTCCATTTAGCAGCATGTACTTAGTTTACCTTAGTTCGCGAAGACGCGCTTGGCTTGTCGTGATGACTCGGGGGCATCCACAGGGCCGATTTAGTACATCGTCTTTCGGGGCAAACTGACTGCGGAATAACTGGTAAACCGGCGTTTAGGGTTTGAAAGGGTGCGGCTTCCAGCCGCGCCGGCATTTTCTCTTCACGACTTACGGCACGGCTGGGAAGCCGTGCCTTTTCAAGACTCCAACGCTTCGAGACTCTTTTCGTACGCAGCTAAAACCGCGAGCACGCGAGGATGGGAGGAATGACAAATTACGGCACTTTCACCGATTCATGGCTCTCGGTGGTCTGGAAACTCATTTTGGCGGTGCGTTCGAGCTTGTCCCAGGCGAAACGCTGACCTTCAATGGCACGCTTCACCGTCTTGAACAGCACGATTGAAAATAACTGGCGATAAGCGAAACGTTGCAGCCATACCTGGCTGAGCAGCCAGCCGTCTTCACGCGCTTCGGGTTGGCGGCGCTCAAGGGCGAACGCGATGGCGGACGTTATGAAATCAATAATCAGAAAAGCCGCAAAGAACAACACGAGCCGCTGGATGTCGGTTGGATCAGTGGAGTCCGGATGAAAATGTTTTTGAATGAAATACCAGATTGCGCCCACGGCAAACATCAGGTCGATGAATGGAGAGACCAGCGGCAATAAGATTTGGAAGATGACAATGTTAGGCAGCGCCACCCAGCCCAGGACTCCCTTGCGGGCAAACACGGCACGATGTTTCCAGACCGACTGCAGAATGCCGAAAGACCAGCGGAAGCGTTGACGCATCAGGCCATTGGCGTTGATGGGCGCCTCAGTGTAGGCGAGAGCCAAATCTTCGTACTCCACGCGGTATCCGTTGCGCAGCAGCGCCATTGTTAGATCTGCATCCTCGGCCACGGTGTCAGTGTGATATCCACCGGCTTCGCGGACTGCGGACGTCCTCCACGCGCCGATGGCTCCCGGAACCACGCTCACGGCTCCCAGAACGTTCAAGGCTCTGCGCTCGAAGTTCTGGCTGGTGATGTATTCCAGCGCTTGCCAGCGGGTCCACAGGTTCACGCGATTTCCGACTTTGGCATTCCCCGCTACGGCGGCGACTTTGGGATTAAGGAAATGAGGAACCAGCCGTGAAATCGCGTTGCGGGCAATGACGGTGTCAGCATCGATGCCAACAAAGATTTCCTGATCGCGCAGGTGTTCGAGGCCAAAGTTAAGGGCTTCGGCCTTGCCGGAATTCGGCTTGGTCAAGATAAGCACCCGTCCCGAGGCCTCTTCTTCCACAAAGGCCCGGCGCGCGACTTCCAGCGTGTTGTCGCTGGAACCGTCGTCGATTACGATCACGTGCAGGCCGGGATAATCCGAGGCCAGCACAGCACGCACCGTGCGCTCAATCACTTTCTCTTCGTTGTAGGCCGGAATCAGCACGGCGACCGCAGGTTTGTAGGACGCCGATTCCTCCGGTGTTCCGTAGTGTTGCTGCCTCAGGCGATCGAAAACCGCGAACGCTCCGACAAACAGCAAGCGTCCAGTCATCAGCAGGTCGCCGAGAAAGAAGATCCACACGATGGCATGGGTGCTGAAATCCCAAATTGCGAAGCCCATCCAGTCCAAACGCGCAGCCCAGCGCTCGTCCGTGGGAATCGCAGGCATAACATCGGCCTTGGTCTTGCCAATCAGTTCATGGAGTGGGACGATCTCATCCCCTTTCGCCCGTACGCCTTGAATGATCATGGGCAAAGCGCGGACGGTTTCTCTGCGATCACCTCCGCCATCGTGCAACAGGATAACGCTGCCGCAGAGCCGGTCCTTGGGATCACAGGGTGGGATGTGTGCGAGCACGTCACTCGCGATCTGCTCGGCCGAGTGGCGCGGGTTGTCCTTCCAGTCATTGGGATCGATCTTGTTCCCCACGCTGATGTAGCCCATGTCCTGAACCACTTCGAGCGGCCGCACCTGGTCTTCGGTATCGGGCTCCTGATCGATGGAATACGGCGGGCGGAAAAGGATGGTGTGAATTCCGAGGCGGCTGGCGAAGAGCTGCTCGGTGAGATTCAACTCCACTTTCATGTAGCTGCGCGAAATGTTGCTGATGTCCGGGTGAGTGAAGGTGTGATTCCCGATCTCATTTCCTTCCCGATAAATGCGAGACGTAACGCTGCCGAAATCCTTAGCCTCAAGCCCAATCAGAAAGAATGTGGCTGACGCGTTTTCTCGTTTCAGTACGTCGAGAATTTTGGGGGTCCACGTCGGATCAGGGCCGTCATCGAAGGTGATGGCAACAGCTTTCGGATTGTAGCCGTAGCGGGCTACACGATACGGCTCGGGCAGCGGATCGATCGTTTCGTCCTCGATTAATCCCGAGGCGGGGTCCACGGTGATCTCGCGTTTTCCATTAGCCGGACGAGCTTCGATTCGCAGAACTTCACCCTGCCCTTCCATGTCCACGTCCTGGCCGGGAAGAACATCTTTTAACTTATCGGGCGCGCCGGCGTCGCCGGGGACATCCCAAACCCGCCACAAAGCGCGATCTTCAGCACCCATACGCCAGAGGGCGAATGTCTCAATTCCCAACTGCTGCGCGGCGCGCATTTCGTTGAGCGCGGTGACCGCATCCAGGAACCAGATGTCGTGCCGGCGATTCTGCTCGTCCATGTAGCTGAAGTGCGGATTGCTGCTGTCACCGTCGAAATCCACATCCTCTTCCGAATCGCGCGCGGCCAGCCACGCTTCCTGCACTGAAACGTTGGTGTCGCGTACATCGGGCGGCAGTTTTCCGCGCTTCGGCTTCCGTACCCAGTCATAACCGTAGTTGCCGATGGCGCAGATCAGCTTGTCCAAAGGAACCACTTTGCGCGCGTATTCCAGGTTCGCCACAAACCAGTCCTGGGATGCGACCGGACCCGGAGTGCCCTCGGGATAGTGCTCGTCATAATTCATGAGCACCACGCCATCCACCCGGCTGGCTACGGCAGAATAGTTAAAGTCCTCATTATGCGGAGGCACGCTGACGTACAGCTTCATGCCCTTGGCATGAAGATCACCGCCGAGCTCCTGCAGCAAGGCCATATAGCCCGATTGGGCTTCCGGAGGAATCTCTTCGAAATCCACCATGAGGCCGTGGTATTTGTCAGTCGCAAGAAACGTAGCCACTTGCTGCCGGAAGCGCGCGCGCCCCCCCGAATCATTCAGGAAGGACGTAATATCGACCCAGTTCACGCCGTCGGAATTGTTCACCATGGGGAACACTTCCATGCCCGTATTTTCAGACTTCAGGAATGGCATGACCTTGTCGTCCACAGGATGGATAGTCGAACCCTGAATCACATCGAAGTATTTATTGGTCTGGTCATCGACGCCCTGCAAGTGGCCATCAGGAGTCAAAACGTGAAGCCAGTCGGGATAGAGCAGGTCAACCTGGTGGGCATATTCACGAAGAGAGGCGAAGCTGGCGGCGTCCCACGGGGCATAGAAAGCAGCGCGAACACCTTGATCGGAATTGAGCTTCAGCAGAGAAGGATTGGCCTTGGTTTTCCCCAGCCCTCGTAGCGCGGCCTGCTTGCGCCGCTTTTCTCTCGCCTTCTCTTTTTCGTTTTCCTTTAGCGCATGATAGGGTTTTTTCTGCGCTTGCCAAATCAACTCAGGCAGTTGCTCGCCCCGCAAGGCGTTATAGATGAAGAAAATAACCAGCAGCATGACGCTGATGCCAAGAATGTCAAACAGACTTCGCAGTCGCTTCCAGCGGGCTTGTCGGGGATCGTAGAAAACTGGTTGCGCCATGGGTGAGTTAAATCCATCCTAAGCTGAAGGGAAATCAGGGTCAAACTTTGAAGTACAGCAGCTTCTGGCTTCTGGCTTCTAGCTCCGCCCTTCTTGAAATCTGGCAAGCACGAGACCTGAGCCAGAAGCTAGCAGCTAGAAGCTTTCTGCTATATTGCCTCCGTGCGCGAACTGCTGCGCAAACATTCCCGCTTCTTTCTGATCGCGACCATTGCCGCAGTCGCGCTGCGCCTTCTGTTCATTTTTCGGTTCCCTGGAGTCACGAGCGACTCTTTCGTCTACGGCGACATCGCCAAGAACTGGCTGCAGCATGGCATTTATGGTCTGAGCGGAGTGAATGAGGTTTCCCCGACCTACATTCGCTTGCCAGGATACCCGGCTTTCTTGGCGGCGGTGTTCGCGATCTTTGGCATGGAACACTACCGGGCAGTGCTTGTGCTTCAAATGTTCATCGACATCGGCACTTGCTTCCTCATCGCCGACCTCGCACGCCGTTTGATTTCTCCGCGTGCGGCGCGAGTTGCCTTTCTCTTAACCGCGCTTTGCCCGTTCCTCGCCAACTACGTTGCCAACGCGCTCACCGAAACGCTGGAAGTGTTCTTCACGGTGCTGGCTCTGGATTTCGCGATCGTTGGGCTCGATGCACTCCGAGGCTCATCGATGAAACCGTGGGTCGGATGCGGGCTAGCGGTCGGGGCAGCCATCCTGCTGCGTCCGGATGGTGGGTTGCTTCTGTTCTCCCTTGAGGCATATCTCTTCGTGCTGCTGGTGCGCAAGTGGAAGAACAGAATCCAGGCAGGGCTGCCCACGCCACACTTGGTTAAAGCCGGCTTGATCCTGCTAATCGTTTCACTCGTCACACTCGTTCCCTGGACCGTCCGCAATCTGCATACCTTGCACGAGTTCCAGCCGCTCGCACCGCGCTACGCGAACGAGGAAAATGCTTTTGTGCCGATAGGATTCAATCGCTGGATGAGAACGTGGATCGTAGATTATGCATCGGTTGAAGATATTTATTGGGCAGTGCCGGGCAATGTGCTTGATGCCGGAAAACTTCCTTCGCGAGCTTTCGATTCGCCAGAGCAGCGAGAGCAGACGACGCAATTGCTCGAAGATTACAACAACGCGCTGCACGTGACTCCCGATCTTGATACCAGATTCGCGGCGCTGGCCGCCGCGCGCGTGCGTCACTCACCTTTCCGCTACTACGTTGTGCTTCCGCTGATGCGTATCGCCGATATGTGGCTGCGGCCCCGGACGGAAACTCTGCCGTCGGATACGCGATGGTGGGATTTCGACGACGATCCGCAGTGGCTGGCGCTGACGGTCAGCCTGGGAATTGTCAATCTTCTATATGTGGGCGCCGCTTTCGCGGGACTCCTGCGCGGACGATTTGCCCCTCACGTCGGCTTGCTGCTCACGTTCGTGATGCTGCGATCACTCTTCCTCGGCACTCTGGAAAACCCAGAACCGCGATACACACTCGAGTGTTATCCCGCGTTGATTGTTTTCGCGGCAGCGTTGTTTCGCGAAAAATCTTCAGCCGCGTAGTTGACCGCCAGTCATGCCGTTTCTGCCTTGCAAACTCACCAAACGCCGCATTGGACGCAAATGACTGGATAGGAGGCGACGGTTTATTCGGACAGATTACGTACGATCGCGGACCGCGAGTGATTCAGTTCGCGTTGAAGATGCACTTCTGAAGTTGGCTGGTTGGTATGGCGAAGCGGTACCTTAACCGAGGGGCGAATCGGTCATGCGGAAGCGGGTGCGCACGTGCTCGGAAATTAGTTCGATGGCTTCGCGGTTAGCCACCGGGTCCGCCTGGGTCAGGTACCTCATCGCTTCGACTAATTGTCGCTGCCCGTCGACGTAACGTGGATCGGAAGTGCGCTCACGCCGCTTCCGTCCAATCTGGGGAAGAGTCGGAATTGTGAAAACCTTGGCCATAAAAGTTTTAGGAGTGTTACTGTAACGGGAGCCTTATTACCCCGGTCTTTCTTTCCCTAGCCAGCCAGTATTTGGCAGTATAACGTCCCGCCCCCAGTTTTACAGCCTTTATCTTTCCACAGGCGATAACCCCTAAAGAATAGATGATTTAGATAACTTGACTTCGTCGCAGGGTCCCAGGCTAGCCTTGCGGCGACACAATCTTGGTCTTACCAGTGGTTTTCAGCTTGAAGACGGAGTCTGGAATCTTTTGATTCAATTGGATATCGGAGTATTTTGCCAGGCGGTAATCGCCCGAAGGTTCAAAGAGTTGCTGCTGAACCGACACACCACGCGAAGTATCGACCCACAGCCAGATGTGATCGAACGTGTTTCGGCCTTTTACAGATTTCGGTACCAGTTCCAGTTTCGCCGTATCGACGCCACCCACTTTCTCAGCGTCGATATACTTTACCTCAAAGGACTTGAGCATATCCTTCCCGCTACCTCCGAAGCCCAGCACCAGGAAGCTCTCCACGGTGGCGCGGTCCTTCCCCGTGTTGTAGCGGGTAACTTGGTCGATCCTCGGCTGATAAATCTCGACTTTGCTGTCGGTGAAGAGCAGGTACTTCGGCGCCTCGGGATTCGTGATGTCGGCGGCCATTTGAATCTCGTTACCGGCGCGCCGAAAATACACCATCCCTTTCTGCAGGTCGTGCTCGTCCACCACCTTCTGATATTGGTCCCAGACAAAGGCGGCTTGGGCGCTGCGGAAGTTCGCAGCGGTTTGGTCCATTAGATTCAGAACATGTTGCAGTTCGTCCGAGTCCTTCGGCGGTGGCGATGCGAGGAACAGGGAAATCAAGATCGCGAAACCCCAGGTTAGCTGGCGGCACCATCCCAACATTAGGAGAGGATTCATTTTTCAGTCGGAGCAGATCGCTATTCTCGTGCCACCCAAACCTTGTAACTCAGGATGCGTCCCGAGCCGTCGCGTACCGATTCAACTTTCGTGATGCTGACTTCGCCGGAAATGGGTTCGATGATTTGCAACAACTCGCCACGAATCACACTGTCGTCATTGCCCACAGCTTGGCCCACCGCCGCCGCTTCGATCTGGTAAATCAGTCCGCCCTGGCCGTCGGGCACTACGGCGACTCCCGTACGATGCGGGTTATGTTCAACTGGTTTGTCCTTGAAATTGATCAGCCTCGGGGAAAGAAAAACGAACAGCAAGATCAGCGTGACCATGATGTCGTATTGGATCGTGCCGCGCTCATAGGACCAGAAAATGTAATCGCGGATTGTGCGCCAAATTCCAGTCATCGGTACGGCAGGAGCGGCTATCACCGTCGTGTTCGCTTTTGCCATGTCCAAGTCTATTTTTTAATCCCCGTTTTAGCAATTAACTACATCTTCCTCGGCGTGAGCCGGTCGGTTCCCATGTACTTCCGCAGAGCCTCCGGAATCAGCACGCTGCCATCCGCTTGCTGGTAATTCTCGACAATCGCCACCCAGGTGCGGCCTACCGCCAGGCCGCTGCCATTCAGCGTGTGCACGAATTCCGTTTTGTTCTTGCCCTCGGGACGATAGCGGATATTGGCCCGCCGCGCCTGAAACGATTCGAAGTTCGAGCACGAGGAAATCTCGCGAAACAATTCCTGCCCCGGCAGCCAAACTTCAATGTCATACGTTTTGGCGGCCGTAAAGCTCATATCGCCAGTGGACAGCACCACCACACGATAGTGCAGGTCAAGCTTCTGCAAAACTTCCTCAGCGTCGTGAGTCAGCTTCTCCAACTGCTCATAAGAATCCTCCGGTCGCGCGAACTTTACCATTTCCACTTTCTGAAATTGATGCTGCCGGATAATGCCGCGCACGTCCTTCCCATAAGATCCAGCCTCGCTCCGGAAACAAGGTGTGTATGCGGTCAGCGAGACCGGCAAGTGCCCAGCTTCGAGCACTTCATTGCGATAAAGATTCGTCACCGGAACTTCCGCCGTCGGAATCAGCCACAGATCTTTGTCGCCGTGCGGAACCCTGAAAAGATCAGCCGCGAATTTCGGGAGGTTCCCGGTCCCGTACATCGAATCAGAGTTCACCATATACGGCGGCAACACCTCGGTGTAGCCATGCTCGCGCGTGTGCAGGTCGAGCATGAAGTTCGCGAGCGCCCGCTCCAGGCGTGCTCCCAGATCCCAATACACTGCGAACCGCGCACCGGAGATTTTCGCGGCTCGCTCCAGGTCGAGCACGCCGAGTTGCTCCCCGATTTCCCAGTGTGGCTTAGGAGCAAAATCGAACTTCGGCGGCGTGCCCCAGCGCCTGACTTCCACATTGTCGTCCGCGCTTTTGCCGACTGGAACGCTGGGATGCGGAATATTGGGGATGCCCACCAGAATCTGCTGCAATCGGACTTCGTATTCTTCGGCAGCCTTTCCCAGTTCCTCGACCTGCTCGCGCAATGCCTTGGTTTCCGCAATGAGCGCGGACGCATCCTGCCCACTCTTTTTCAGTTTCGCAATCTCTTCCGAGGCGCGGTTGCGCTGGGCCTGCATGGTTTCCGCGCTGGTAATGGCCTGCCGCCGCTGGGCATCCACCTGGGCGAAGTTCTTCAGGACCTCAGCGGGCTTCATGCCGCGCTGACGCAGCCTTTCCTCGACCAGCGGCAAGTTGTCGCGCACAAAATTCAAGTCAAGCATGGGAATGAACTACTGTAACGGAAAAGTGGGCGGCAATGCACGCGTTCGACACTGCGTGACCTCTGCAGAACCCTCCGCGTACTCTGCGGTAGTTCTCCGCGACCTCTGCGTTTTAAGGTTTTGATCCAAGTCCACAGCCGCAAAGTCTTAAATCGCGGAGATCGCTGAGAAGCCGCAGAGCACGCGGAGCAAATCGCTTTGGCGTCGCCCGGCCACAGGGGTTACACTAAATCGCGATGACCGCTTCCTCCGCCACCGCCAAGCGCACTCCTGACCTCAGCGTGAGCGTCGCCGGCATTCAATTCAAGAACCCCGTAATCGCCGCCAGCGGCACGTTTGGCTACGGCATCGAGTTCGAAGACGTCGTTCACCTGGACAAGCTCGGCGGCTTCGTCGTGAAGGGTCTATCGAAAGAGCCCATGGCAGGCAATCCCCCGCCCCGCCTTTACGAGACGGCAGCGGGCATGCTCAATGCCATCGGGTTGCAGAACATCGGCGCCCGCGCCTTCGTCGACGAGAAGCTTCCCAGGCTGCGCGAGTTAAAGAACATCGTCGTCATCGCCAATGTGTTCGGCTACACCCGCGAGGATTACGAGCGAACCATCGAAATCCTGAACGAAGGCGAGGGCATTGCCGCCTACGAGTTAAATGTTTCCTGTCCCAACACCGCCCACGGAGGAATTCAATTCGGCAGCGATCCCCGTTCGCTCGACGAGGTAGTGGCCACGGCCCGTCATTACTCGCAGCGGCCGTTAATCGTGAAGCTGTCACCGAACGTGACCAGCATCGCGCAGATGGCCTACGTGGCGCAGGAAGCGGGCGCAGATGCAGTCTCCCTGGTCAACACTTTCGTAGCGATGGCCATCGACGCCGAAACCCGCAAGCCGCGCATCGCCAACGTGACCGCCGGGCTCTCCGGCCCAGCCATCAAGCCAATCGCGCTGCGCATGGTCTACGACGCAGCCAAAGCGGTGAAAATCCCGGTCATCGGCATGGGAGGCATCTCAACCGCAGTGGATATCGTCGAGTACATGCTGGCCGGCGCGACCGCGGTGCAAATCGGAACCGCCAGCTACTGGGACCCGGTAGCCACGGAGAAGATCGTGAACGAACTCCAGGACTGGTGCGCACACCACCGAATCGAACGCCTGGCGGATCTAACCGGCGGCCTGGTCTTAGAATAGGCTCCGATACCTTGTCATCCCGAGCGCAGCGTGATCGTGCGAAGCGGTCATGCGGAGTCGAGGGACCTGCTTTGTGTCGGGGCTTGGCCCACGTCTTCCTGCACAAACAGCCTAGGGTGCCCCACCCGCAGGATTGTCTAGCGAAGCGGCTTCACGTGCTGGCGGATCCACTCCAGGATCTTCGGGAAGCGAAACTCGCCGCGATCCATCGAACCATAAATGAACTCGTGCCCTGCTTGCGCATCGACTTCGACATAAAAACCGTTGCGTCGCAGGAAGACATCGGCGGCAGTGAAGGCGATCCGCTTGTTGCCGTCGAGAAAGCCGTGGTTGTTACCGAGCGACTCCATCAGCGCGGCCGCTTCTTCTTCGAGCGAGTTGTAATAGCCAATCTGCGGACGGAAAACGGCGGCCTCAACCGCATTCTTGTCGCGAACCCCGTGCATGCCGCCGAACCTGTCGATCAAGAGGTGTTGCATCTGGTACACCTCGGCGACCGTTATATATTTTGCCATTTACTTGGCGAGGCGCTCCAGCAGATCACGGTTGCGGTCGACCGACTCCTCGAACGCGTCCATCACCTGCGGACGAACCAGGTGTTGCGACGGAACCACGTTGTGCAGATAGTGAGCCAGCGCCTGCTCCAGCACGTACCGCTGCGACTGCCCGTTTCGCTTCGCGACGGCAACAAGCTCGTCCCAAAGCTTAGCGTCGATTTCAGGAGCAATCCTCTTGGTCTTGGCAGTTGGCATTGGCTTGCTTTCCGATGAGATCCTATTTTAAGTGTGTTTTCTTGTAAGATCAAGCTGTATCTAGATTAATCTATAACATTGAACTGACTGGTATCTCCTCAGTCCCCACGCCTTGTGAACGAGATTACTTCCTTCGACGCGGCTGCGCCGTGACGGAGGAACAGCCCGCCCTTCGAAAAAATGTGAAAGGGCAGGGCACGCCTCTGGTCAGAGTCTACGAGTCTGACCAAAAAGGTCGAGCAGCCCCGACGGTATCGCCCAACTGAGGCACACGGCGGCTAGACGCCAGATCGTGTTAGCATGGCGCTCAAATGGTGGAACGGTTAAAGCGGCCTTTTTCATCGCTGGCGGGATACTGTGTGCCGTAGCTCCTTAGCGAGGAAGAGCAATATGCGAATGATCTTACTGGTTGATACCGTACTCCTAATCATGTTCAGCGTTGCGTGCTCCGATTTGTTGAAAGATCCGTCAAAGGAACAGTCAAATCCCACGGAGCAGTCAAAGCAGGAAGCACCCTGTGCCGCACGTTTCGCCCCTGTCGGCAACAATCCAGAAATTGCCCTTGATACGCAGACTGGCTCACTCTGCCGAACGGTCGCTGACACGAATGATCCGCTTGGCATTCGTGATCCCCATGACAAGAGTTGGCCGAGAGGAGCGGGAGATAAGAATCCCAACAGGTACACGAGCCTACCCGTCTGTAGCAAAGTGATCGTCGCCACGTCGCCAAATAAAGTTCCAACCTTCGCCGAATGGCAGAAATCTCAGGAAAAAAATGGGAACGGAGCCAGTCCACCCAAGCCCTAGGTTTTCGTTGCGGATGATTTGTGTATGGCAAACAAAGAGAATCTTGACTGGGAAACGTTTGAGCAGAAGCTTAAGGAATTGCGCGCTAAATATGCGAGTGCGACCTCGCCCCTGCTCTTTCGTGGCCAAGCCAATTCCGATTGGCCGCTGACAACCACGCTTGAACGTAACGGGGCAGGAGGCATGCTGTTCAGTGATTATTACCAACTGACCTGCGCCAGAATGGGGCCCGAGGTTCAGACGTTCGCCGGCGTGGAAGTACCTAAGTATGATCGTAGGGCGGCTCAGCACGATTTTAGCAATCGCCAGCTGCTTTGGGTTCCCGGTTCATTCCCGGAAATCTCTCTGTATCGGTACATGGCTTATTTGCGGCATCTTGGGTTCCCGTCTCCACTGCTGGACTGGTCTCGATCACCGTTCGTTGCGGCGTTCTTCGCCTTCAGAGACGATCCCCCTAGCGGTAGGCCCGAGAAGAGGCGAATTTACGCCTACTGCGAAATGCCTGAAGGCTCAAAGGGAGGGGCGCTAGGCGGGCCTACCATCTATCCGATTGGACCCTACGTTCAGACCCACCACAGGCATTTCCGCCAGCGGTGTGATTACACGATTTGCGGCCAGTTCGACGTTGCTGCGGACCAGTGGCGTTTCCATTCACACCAAGACGTGTTCGACCACGCTTATCCCAACCAGGACCATTTGTGGGAGTTCGATCTGCGTTCCACCGAGCGGGATAAGATTTTGCGAACGCTGAACGATTACAACCTTAACGCGTTTTCGTTGTTTGGGTCTGAGGAGAGTTTACTAGAGACAATGTGGTTCCGAGAATATGGTCTGAGAAAGGATGCGTATTCCTGAAACCAACAACCCGGTGCTTCGCGCTATTCGCATTTTTTGCCAATAGGGTGGGCGCGACATTCCCAAATTGGAACCGGATCAGCAGCCCGACCGCTTTTCTCTTGACCTCATGCTTCAACTCGCGATAATATGGGGAGGTATTGGTTATCTATAAGATAATTTACGATCTTTGACAACCTGACCGTAAGTGCAGCTCCCAAGGGCCGAGCGCAATCGATCGTCGCGAACGCGAAAAGCTTTGCTTCCGGCGCACCTCAAACCCGCAGTTCCAAAACGGAGCTTCGAGCAGTCGGAAACCACCGTAACTCCAATGTTTCCAATATTTTGCCTCTAACTACCTTAAGAACCATAGATCTACGAGGCAAGAAAATTTCCGATCCTTTGTTTTCTAGATTTTGGGCGGAATCGAGAGATTTTTTTGAAGGAAAAATTGCACCGAAATTAGTGCAACTAGAACAGCCTACCGGCCGTTGCTATACCAGATCGAGCCTGGTGACTTGAAGTTCAGGCCTTCGCCCCACACGGCTTGGGTCCGGCCCTGATTGTCGATGCCGATTCCGAAGTAGTCGCCGAAGGGAAAGCCGAAGCCCTTGGAGTAAATGTAGCTATAGCCGGGCACGTAGCTGGAAATCCTGGACTCGGCGGACCAGGTTGCGCCGCCGTTCGTGGAGCTGCGGTAATACGTATTCCATAGCGGATGGTTGCGGGCATCCATATTTCGGGTATCCATCCACGCGATTCGCACATCGCCCGCCGCTCCGGCTGCGAGCGCCGGGAAGGCATGCTCCACGGGGGACGGCGCGGTCGAAACATTCAGCCGCGGGGACCAGGTATCGCCGGCGGTGGTCGAGGAAGCAAAATAAATGCGCTGCGGGCTCTTATCGAACGCGCCGGAATTCCACAGCGCGTACAAAGTCCCGGCAGCGTCGGAGGTCATCGTGATCTGGGCACCGAGGTATCCCCACTCGCAGCGGGAAAGCGCGCAATCGGGAGGCGCACCGGAGACATCCATCAGCCGTGTCGCCCAACTCTCGCCGCCGTTGGACGATTTGCTGACATAAAGGTTCTCGCGCCCCTTGGCGCCATCGTGCCGGGTGTATCCCGCCCAGGCCAGGTAGACGGAGCCTTGCGGATCAACCGTCGCGCCTCCCGCCAGAGATCGGGTCAGCTTCAGCTTCGGAGCCGCATCGGCCGAGGTGAATGTGACCCCGCCATCGTGTGAGGAAGCTACCAAAATCTTGTGGTCTCGATTGAAGCCGACGTACACGTCCGATCCTCGAGCCGTAAGCACCGGCTTATCGGCGTCGGCAGCTCCACGGTCGGCCAGCGAAATCGACCAGCTTTGACCGAAGTCCACGGACTTGGCCACCACCATATCGAGTCTCTTGCGTTGCAGCCAGGCCGCGTAGACCGTCCTATGATCAACAGGGTCGACCACGATCTGCGGATCGTACTGCCCGGTCCCCGGCGGCGTGATCTCGCGCGGTGATTGCCAGGTAGCGCCATTGTCGTTGCTGACCACCAGAATCATCGAAGGCAGCGGGCATCCGCGGCAACCGGGCACGCGGCCGTACTGCGGGTAGAGCACGTAGACGTGACCAAATCCGTCGGTGGCGACGGCGGGCTCCCACTGATCGCCCACGGTGAAGCCGACCCTGGCTTGCGGGGCAAAGCCGGGGTTTGCGGCAAATGCAACGGGCACGATCAGGCAGGCAAGCAGGATCGCGAACGTGAGCCGGGAACTCCTATGAGCGCTGTGGAAAGCCAAGGCCACGAAACCTCAGGCGGGCTGGGGGGCAAACGCCGCTAATGCAATTTATCGCGAGCAACCGGGGGCAGTCAACCGGGAAGACAGCGTAGGAGGTTCTAACTACTGGCATTGTGCCACTTTCTGTCGCCTGGGGCATCCAATAGAATCGCTACAGTTTAAGAATGGGAGTCGTTCATATGGCTAAAGCTACTTTTGCGGCAGGCTGTTTCTGGGGAGTCGAGGCTACCTTCCGCCAACTGCCCGGCGTGATCTCGACCCGGGTCGGCTACACCGGCGGCAACACCGCCAGCCCAACTTACAGAGAGGTCTGCACCGACCGCACCGGCCATGCTGAAGCGGTTGAAATCGAATACGATCCGGCGAAGCTTTCCTACGACAAGCTGCTCGAAGTCTTCTGGGAGAACCACGATCCCACGCAGCTCAACCGGCAAGGGCCGGACTGGGGTACGCAGTACCGCTCGGCGATTTTCTTTCACACTCCAGAACAGGAAGCCGCAGCCAAGGCTTCAAAGGAGCAACTGGAGAAGTCCCGGCGATTCAGCAAGCCGATTGTCACGCAGATTGTCCCCGCAGTGACGTTCTTCGAAGCTGAGGATTACCATCAGCAGTATCTGGAAAAGAAGGGCCTGGCGTCCTGCCACATCAAAGCGTAGCCCGAAATCACGTAGGCCCGGGGCGGACGAGGGCGTCCGCCACTACATGCTCTGATTTCTGTGACGCCTCTCAGGCCGTTGGGCGGCGGGGAGCGAAGAGCAGCATCAAGGCGAAGCCGGCTAGATAAAACGGGGTAACTTCAGAGAGATTGAATCCCAGAATCCGCAGCACAAGTCCGAACAGCGCTACCGACTCGCTCAGAGCGTAGATTACAAGGTAGCCCGCACGCCAACGGTTCAGGGCCGCCGCGTTCTCGGGCTGAGAGACTAGCGTCTCTTCCGGCCGCAATACGAACAGCCGCCGCACGGCGAAAATCATCCCTACCGTGGTGATCGCAATTAAAGTGATCGCAAAGTAGACATTGCGGTCCGGCGCAGCGCTCTGCCCCATGCGCTCGCCAACGAACGCGAAGCAGACAATGCTGACCAGCATTACGATGCGAACAATCTGGAGGACTTTTCGAGCAGGCTCCATGCAGTAATTGTGACTGCGTTTCCGCTCGCAGGCCGCCCGGAAATTCCGCAGGAACCTTAGCCGCCAACAGCAGCACGTGCTCGTGCTGCCATCCAGGCAGCCTTCTGGGCGAGTTTCAATTGCGCAAAATCAGAAGATCCTGATGACATTTGACCCTCAAACCGAATTTATCATTTTTACTTGTTGTCCGCGCTGCGGAAGCCTTCAGTGACCGTGCTCCATCAATCCCGGGCGAATTCGCACAAAAACGTGGAATGACACCGGATTGTCTCCGTAGATTGGATCGAGGGCCGCAGGCTTTGAATAGAAGGTTACATCTCCACCTAATCCGACTTGCCAATGCTCGCTGTGGACCAGATCGCGCACCCCGCCGAAGGTGTAGGCGCCGATGCGGTAGGAGGGATGAGTCGGGTCCTCGGGAAATAATTCATCCTTATCCACCAGTTCGAGGCGAGTGTACGCGTAGTTCCGCGCCAGAAAGTTCAGCGTCGATTCCAGCAGATAGCTGTTCTGGGTGGTGTTGTCCAACTCTTTGTGCTTGTGTCCCCAGATCAACGAACTTGCCCAGTTGCCGTTCCCCAGCTTCCCGCCTGAGAATGGCCGGTTGTACTCGAGCGAGGCCGACTGTCGCAGTTCATTGTTGGGATCGAGCGCCTCGGGATGCTGCAGAAATCCCATGCTGTATTGCGCGGTCCAGTTGCGCGTGGGCGCGGCACTCACACGGAACGACCAGGAATCGAGGGGTGCGAATTGGATGCTCCAGCGTTCTTCGTTGGGTTCGTGTGCATTGAAGGCCGAGCCCTCAACTTTGAAGACGGCAAACTTGGCGAAATTCAAGATGAAGCCCGTAGTCACCACACCAAAGCTGGTATGCGTCGAGTCCTGCAGATGATGGCCGAGCGGCGCCTCCGGATTCTCTGATGCCGACTGGCGATGCATGTAGGTCACGGGGCCCAGCGCGGGCTCGGCCGATGGGCCTCCATAGAGCAGCCAAGTGACTTTCTCGCTGACCGGCAGCGTGTACAGCGCAGACAACTCGGCAAAAACGTTGTGCGGATGCTGATGATCAACCAGCGGCTGCCCATGATAAGTTTCGCCGGTCTGAAAAAGCTCGGGAAAGCCCGGGTGCGGCGAGGTCAGCGATTCCGCCGAGAACATCTGCTGAAGAAGAAGTGTGCCCGAGCCCAGCCGATGCTGCTCCATGAACATAAAGTAATTCGTCGACTCCGCCTTGCCCACGCCACGTGGCCCACCCTGCTGGTTGTAGGTGACGAACACCACCCCGTGGAACATCAGCTGCCAACCTCCGGGTGAAATCATCCACATTGTCTCCGGGACTGAGGCCGGCTGCCAAGCCGTGCCTGAGGAGGCGTGAAACGAGGGCATCGAAGACACTGGAGTCTCGCCCATGTTCATGCCTTGCATCCCCGGCATGGTGTGGCTGGACTGGTCTTGCGCAGGCGCGCCCGCATTCTGGGCAAAAGATGAGATCGCCAGCACGGCCACTGCCGCGATGTACGTCACTGCTCTCCGCATGTATCACTCTCATGCCAAACGTCGTTCTTTGTGGACCTTCGTGTCCTCTGTGAGCTGGCATTTCAACTTCGTCAACCACAAAGGACACGAAAGTACACAAAGGGAAAAATGCACCAACAGATGTCTTTCGAAAAGTTTGAGCGGCGGATTTCCGCCAAGGGACCGGCGGGTCTAGACGCGCAGGGGCGACTTCAACGGTGGACTGCCGGATGCAACCACAAAACCCGGGAAGGGATCGAATGCAGTCACTGCTGCCGCATCTAGAGAGGATTTAACCGCGGCTGAGGCTTGGAGCAACGGTCGCGAAGCTGAATTTTGTTGCAGAATCGCGGGGTGATGGACGCCCAGGCAGCAAGTGTGACTGGTGGGTTCAGGCGCGGGAAGGTTGCCACCATCTTTGTGACATCCGGCAGCCCGCTGGTAAGAGGCCGCGTCGGGCCAAAGCACTTGCCCTGCCAGAGGGACCGTAATCACCGCGCCCAGCAAGAGAAGCACCAGCATCCTGGAAAAGACCTGCATGATTACGATCCGGTAATCTTCAAACGCAATTCTTCTGGCAGCCGTTCGCGAATCTCCGCCGGCAGGCGATCGTGCACATGGCGGGCGCCAAGCATGGCGACATCCACCACCGCCATGGGCGCGGGCGTAGCCACCGCTACAATCAGCCAGATCAACGCCGACAGCGCGAAACCCGCCAAGGCAGCAATCTCCAGCCAGAAAGCGTTGCGCGGACCAAAGTGGCGAATCACTCCAAACGCCAGCAGGAACACACCTGCGGAAACCGATGCCAGAGCAATCAATGCGATATCAATGGTGCGATGCAGACGCTGCCGGCTGCGGCAGTGCTCGCAGGCCGCAAAGTGTTCCTCATAGTCGCCACCCATCTCCGGCGCCAGGCCGGAAATGTCATAGCGCCAGCCGGCCAGAATCTTGCCAACGATGGGGTCAATGCACTGACTCATATGAACTGCTGATTTGCTTAGTCTACCTACTACAGAGCAACTTACAACCGGATTGGTTGCATGGGTTCGGTTTGCGCCGCCAGCATGACCCGATTCTGCAGGAGCGTCCGGCGACCGGACAAAGCCTTTTCCGCCTCTCTCAGAGCGCATTCAGGATGGTTATTCTGCTCGGAGAGATGCGCCAACACTATATAGGATGCATGCCCATCATAACCGGAGGCAAAGAATTCCGCGAGCTTCTCATTCGACAGATGCCCGGTGGGGCTGCCCACACGTTGTTTCACCGACCAGGGATAAGGTCCATTGCGCAGCATCTCCAGGTCGTGGTTGGATTCGATGACCAGAACGTCGCAAGCCCGCAAGTTGTCCTTCACGTTCGCGAGCAGTCGTCCAAGATCGGTGGCAATCGCGATCTTGATGCCCTCCGCACGGAAGGTAAAACCCACGGGATCCACGGCATCGTGAGGAATGGTGAACGGCGTGATCCCAATATCGCCGATATAGAAGCTGTGCCCAGAGGAGAAGTATTCGAGCCGCGCGAGCTCCGGCCGCTCCCCCGCAGCATCCCGCATCGATCTTGACCAGGCCTGATGCGTCGCCCCGGTCATGAACACGGGAATCTTGAGTTTGCGTGCCAGCACCAGCAGGCCAGAAACATGGTCGGTGTGCTCATGCGTGATCACAATCGCGGAGAGAGAATGAGGATCGTCTCCGGCAGCCTTCATGCGCTTGAAAGTTTCGCGGCAGGAAATGCCAGCGTCGACAAGAATGCGCGTCGACGAACTTTGCACAATCGTGCTGTTTCCCCGGCTGCCGCTGGCCAGCACCGAGACCGAAACGCCCATGCGCGCAGCATACTCCCTCGCACTGTGGAAACAGAAGTAACTTTCTGGCTAGCCGATACCTTTGGGTGGAGCAGCTGTCAGCCACTCTACAAAATCACCCTCTCATCTCCCACTCGCCGCGTCACGTGCTCGCGGTCCAGATATTCCAGCAGGGGAATCGCATATTTGCGGGTGACTCCGGTCAGGTCCTTGAAGCGCGCCACATCGAGTTTGGGAGACTTCGCTTTCTCTAGCGCCATGCGTTTGCGCAGATCCATCAGCGCATCCCGATGAAAGACCAGATCATCCGAAATCTTCAGCAGAACTTTGTCACGCAGCAGCAGCGTAACAATCTTTTGCGCCCGCGCCTTGTCGACCTTCAATCCCGCAAGCACGTCCTTCAGCGCGGGCACTTTGAGGCCGGCATTGGCGAACGCCGACTCGATGATCGTCTTCGACTCGGCTTCTTCATCCTTCATCACCACACCGCGACCTGCCAGACGGACCAACTCGCCGGCCAGTTCAATTTTCTTCGCTTGCAGCGCCTCATAGAGCACGCCTTCAAATACCGCTGGCGCAACCTCGGAAAACTGTCCTCGCAATTCCTCCTTGCTCATGCCGGCAACCAAGGGATTGCGTTTATGAAAAACCTCGAGAGCGGAGATAAGATCTTGTCGGACGAGGTCCAATGCTGGCTTAAGGACGAAAATGTCACCGACGCGGACAATCTCCGGACTAGCCGCGACGCGGGAAACAATTTCCCGTGTACGCCAGCCGGTGCGCGCCACCGCTTCCGTGATGCTCAGGCCCTTTGCGCCACTTGCAGACACGCGGGCGCGCAAAATGCCAGCCTGCGCTTCTTCACTGAGCGTCTTGAGGAAACGAGCGTACTCGGCCGCGTCTTTGACCTTCTTTGGTGGAGTATTTTCGACGACTACGCCGCCGCCGCTGGTGATCACGGGCGAAAACTGCCGAATGATGAAGCGGTCTCCCGGAAGCAGCAGCGCCGATTCACTCAAACGAAGTTGCGCCAAAGCGGTTTCCCCCGGCCCTACCTGCTTCTGGCCATACAGCACGACCGTTGCAATGCTCTCGGAAGTGTAGGAGTGGAAGTGCACGCGGGCGCGGTCTTTCAGTGGTTTTGCAGAAGCGAGCAGCGATAGTTCTACATCCACGCGAGAGGTCGCATGAAGAGTCGAGGCCGGAGCAAGCATCATTCCGCGGGCCAGTTCTTCCGTGGTCGCGCCTGCCAGGTTCAGTGCTGTCCGTTGGCCGGCAACCGCCCGCTCCGCCGATTTTCCGTGCACCTGCACCCCGCGCACCCGCACCCGCTTCCCGGTGGGAAAAACCTCAAACTCGTCTTCTTTCTGGATGGTGCCGGAGACCAGGGTCCCCGTGACCACGGTGCCAAAGCCTTTCATGGTAAACACGCGATCGATGGGCAGGCGAGCGATCGCGTTGGAATCTTTCGCCGGAACCTCGCCCGCAACTCTGACAAGTTCCCGCTTCAGATCGTCAATCCCGGCCCCGGTCAGTGAACTGACGGCAACGACGGGGTTGGGGTAACCGAGCAACGATCCGCGCAGGAAGTCCTGCACCTCAGCCCGCACAACTTCCAGCGTTTCCTGATCGACGGCATCCGACTTGGTCAAGACCGTGATGCCCCGCCGCACCGCAAGCAAGCGGCAAATACCGAAGTGTTCGCGAGTCTGCGGCTTGATCGATTCGTCCGCCGCAATCACCAGCAGCACCAGATCGATGCCACCCACTCCAGCCAGCATATTGCGGACAAAGCGCTCGTGCCCCGGAACATCGACGAACCCCAGCCGCAGAGTTTCGCCACCGGGCATGGTCAACTCAAGATTGGCAAAGCCAATGTCGATGGTGATCCCGCGGCGCTTTTCTTCCTCAAGGCGGTCGGCATCGATACCGGTGAGAGCTTTCACCAGGGCGGTTTTGCCGTGATCGATGTGACCGGCGGTGCCGACGATGACGGACTTCATTCCATAATCATGATACAAGCTGCCGCTTTCACACTTGCCCAGGTCTTTTGATGTCCTAGACCTAGAGAGGAAGGAAAGGGGAATAATCGAATCGGCAGGCTATGTCTGCTTCTTACTTCTCGTCGTCTTCATCGCCGATGGCGTGCCTATCGGGCAGCATGCGTTGATGCAAAATGCGAGAAACCACAATGCCACCGCGCTCCGGACGGTAAAACACAACGTGCGTGCCATGCTCATGACGGTGCAAGCCGGGGCGAACGTGATCACAGAGTCGGCCTAGCGCCGGATTGTCGGCAAGGGTCTGGCAACAAACCTCAAGTTCGCCGATGTAGCGTGCGGTTTGGGCCTTGCCCCATTTATGAAGGGTGTAATCACCGATGCTCAGTAAGTCAACTTCTGCGAGTCGCGAGAATCGAAACCTGCCCATGGCTATCGCGACGCGGGAAGCTTCAGGGCCTTACGGACACGGCCAAATACGTTGCCCTCGGCGATACCGCTGGCGTCACCTTCATCAATCACCCTCCGTAACGCGGCAAGCTTTGCCTCGTACTGCTGCTCCTCGCGCTCCAACGTCCGCAACCCGGCGCGCACTACTTCGCTGGCGTTTTCGTAACGCCCGCTCTTAACCTTTGTCGCTATGAAGCGGTCAAGTTCGGCAGTCAAATTGACGTTACGCGTAGGCATGGCGGCAGCCCTTTCTATGATGGAATTTCCACTTCATCATAACAGTATTGGCAAAGATTGCCAACCACTCTGGGTTGTTGAAACTGGCATGACATGTCCCCGCTTAATGTAAACGAGGAAACACCTTTCCTCCGCCCGTTCCAGATGCGACAATAGTATTTCCTCATGACCACTGCCTCTACTCTTGCCATCACTCCAGAAATCGTGCGCGAACACGGCCTCACGCCTGACGAATACGAGAAAATCAAACAACTTCTCGGCGGACGCGAGCCCACCATCACCGAGCTTGGCATTTTCAGCGTGATGTGGAGCGAGCACTGCTCCTACAAATCTTCGCGCGTGCATCTGAAGCGGCTGCCGACGCGCAGCCGTCGCGTCGTGCAAGGGCCGGGAGAAAACGCGGGCATCATCGACATCGGCGATGGCTGGGCCTGCGCTTTCAAAATCGAATCGCACAACCATCCTTCATTCATTGAGCCATTCCAGGGAGCGGCCACCGGAGTAGGCGGCATCCTGCGCGACATCTTCACCATGGGTGCCCGGCCAGTCGCGGTAATGGATTCGCTGCGCTTTGGCCCCATCCAAAATCACGTGGGGACAGCCAAGAATCACGTGGAGACGGTCGCCCTCGGCCGTCCAGCCGAGCAAAGTTCGGCAGGGCAGACGACAAGATCTGAACCTACGCAAGCTGAGATCCACAAGAATCATTCGGTGCTCGAAGGTGTGATCAGTGGCATAGCATCTTACGGCAACTGTTTTGGAGTCCCCAACCTCGGCGGCGAAACCAAATTCGAAGCATGCTATTCGGGCAATCCGCTGGTGAATGCTTTTGCGCTCGGACTGGTGCGGCGCGATCAAATCTTCTACGCGAAGGCCGCGGGTGAAGGCAATCCGGTGATTTATGTGGGATCGAAAACCGGACGCGACGGCATCCACGGCGCCACTATGGCCAGCGAGGAATTCAGCGAAGCTTCGGAGGCGAAGCGGCCCAATGTTCAAGTTGGCGATCCGTTTCTTGAAAAGCTGCTGCTCGAAGCTTGCCTTGAAGCCATGCAGACGGGCGCGATCGTTGGCATTCAGGACATGGGCGCCGCCGGTCTGACCTGCTCCACCTGCGAAATGGGCGCGCGCGGCCACGTTGGAACCGAGATCGAACTGGACCGCGTGCCGCAACGCGAAACCGGCATGACTCCATACGAGATCATGCTCAGCGAATCCCAGGAGCGCATGCTGCTGGTGGCGCAGAAGGGCCGTGAAGAAGAAGTCTTCCGCGTATTCGAGAAGTGGGGACTCGACGCCGTCGAAATTGGACGCGTCACCAATGACGGCAAGATGCGCGTGTTGCACCACGGGGAAATTGTCTCCGAAATTCCGAACGAAGCGCTGACCGACGATGCGCCCGTGTACAAGCGTCCACTGGAAAGATGGGAGCCGCCGGTGCCGCGGGAGATGCCTGCATCGATCACGCTGGCCGAAGCGGGTGATTTCACCGGGAACTTGAAGCGCCTGCTGGCCAGCCCGAATATCTGCGGCAAGCGTTGGGTGTGGCAACAGTACGATCACACGGTGCAAACCAACACGGTTGAAGGTCCGGGCGCCGGGGATGCTGGCGTGATCCGCATCAAGAATTCCGACCCCCAGGGCTCGCAACGCGGGCTCGCCATGGCGCTCGATGGCAATAGCCGCTGGTGCTATCTCGATCCGCAGCTCGGAGCCATGCACGCCGTCGCCGATGCAGCTCGCAACGTGGCTTGCTCGGGCGCGACTCCGGTCGGTGCAACCAATTGTCTGAATTTCGGCAATCCGGAGAAACCGCAGATCATGTGGCAGTTCTCGAAAGTGATTGATGGCATCACCAAAGCCTGCGAGGAACTCGACGTCCCGATTACCGGCGGGAACGTCAGCTTTTATAACGAAACGCTGGGAGAAGGAATCTATCCCACACCGGTGATCGGAATCGTCGGCATTCTCGAAGACGTTCACAAAGCCGTGTTTCCGCGCTTTCGCGAGCCGGGAAGAGCTATCGTTCTGCTGCGCGCCTCGGAGCCGGGAGACTTGACGGATGCGGAATCCGAGTTTGGCTCGTCCGAGTATGCCAAGGAAATCTTGGGTGCTGTGTGGGGATTTCCTCCTGCTCTTGAGCTGGAACGAGAGGCAGCGCTGCAGAAAGCGTTGGTCGAGATGATCGACGCTGGCTTGGTCGACTCCGCCCACGATTGCTCGGAGGGCGGTCTTGCGGTCTCGCTGGCGGAATCCGCCTTTGCCAACGAAGTGGGGCTGCGAGTGAATCTGGCATCGCTCGGATTGCCGCCGGAATTTGTTTTGTTCGGCGAGGACGCGAGCCGTGTCGTGATCTCGTGCGACCGAAGCAGTCTGCTGGGAATCCAACAGGTATCGGGTAAATATGGGCTCTCAGCAGAACAGATCGGGGAGACGGTTTCTGATCAAGTAGAGATCAAGCTGGATGGCCGGGTGGTGGTGTCGGTGGCGGTGAAAGAGTTACGTGATTCTTTCGAGGGCGCGCTGGAGGCGGCGTTGAAGGCCGATCCGGATGCGGTTTTGGCTGGTTAAGAACTGCCGAGCTTTGCTCGGCTGGACAGCCGGGGGCGGCTGTCCCCACATGAGTGTTCAAGCTGATCGCTAAAGGCTAATTGCTAAATGCTAACTTCCGACAAATTTCGCGATGAGTGCGGGGTGGTGGCGATTTACGCTCACCTGGAGGCGGAAAAGCTTGCGTACCTGGGGCTTTACGCTCTGCAACACCGGGGCCAGGAGTCGGCGGGCATTGTGACCTCTGACGGCATGGCTCTGCACATGCACAAAAGCATGGGGCTGGTCGCCGACATTTTTCAGGAAGCGGTTCTGGCCAAGTTGCCGGGCACGCTGGCGATCGGTCATACGCGTTATTCGACTGCGGGCGATTCGGCGTTGCTGAACGCGCAGCCCATCATGGTGCAATCGAATAAGGGCATGGTGGCGCTGGCTCACAACGGCAACCTGGTCAACGCGCAGGATATCCGTCATCGGCTGGAG
>Ga0116217_10000543_pt1 | contig 38550 bp, 41 predicted proteins | sample Sb_taG_6_FD_89697 | JGI IMG/M metagenome (GOLD analysis project Ga0116217, IMG submission 89697) | Peat soil microbial communities from Weissenstadt, Germany - Sb_50d_4_PS metaG | ecosystem: Environmental > Terrestrial > Soil > Wetlands > Peat | place: Germany: Weissenstadt | collected 2010-09-21 | reverse complement strand
GGAGGGATCTCACTCATCCCTCTATGGTGGCCGAGATCGCGAGGTTCATGCGGGCTGCTCAACTCCCATTAGAGTTGGCGGCAGGGCGGGTAGCTCAGCCGGTTAGAGCAGGGGGCTCATAACTGCGCAAGCTAGTGTCTCGAGGCGTCCAAGGGGGTCTTCCTGATCTGCGGCTAACCACTCGCGTGTCCAGGGCAATCCAGGGTGATCCATGCACGAAGGTGTCAACGAAGGTGTCAATGTGGGCGGTGTAATGCGACCATCCTTGGCCCTTGCCAGGCGTTTGCCGATGGTGCTCGGGTCGCCGCCGAAGTCCTGGGCGAGGCCCTCAATGGTTCGGCCCGTAGCACGTCGTTTGACAAGTTCGGACAGCTGCTTATCGGCCAGCCGACGACGTCGTGCTGATTGGTGTTCGGTCGCGACTTGCTATGCATCGTCCTCTTTCGAGAGCCATGGACTGTCGCCCCGTCTTGACACCTTTGGCGGTTGACCTTCTGAAATGCCCGAGGTCGCCCAGTTCTTCGCCCGAGGCGACGTGCAGTTCGCATTCCGCGAATGTCGCGGACAGCCGGTCGCTCATGCCTGGGTGTTTTCACCCCACATCCTGGGCTTCGAGGAGCAGGACCCCGGTGTTCTCGGACTGCCCAGCCAGGCTCGCGATCGTCGGCACCGCAAACGGGAACGGCCAAGCAGTCTGGGTCCGACGATCGTCGCGGTCGCGGTTAACGTCGCGGCGGCGCAGGTATCTGGCGGAAACATCGCCCCGCCGGCCTACACGGTTGTTCCAGAGGTGACCAACCCGCTCATCTGACCCATCACCAGAGCCGCCGGAAGCCGAAGCTCTGACGCCTGCCAGTGCGTCGGTTTTGTATAAGTCCGTTTTGGATTAGGTGCCTTATCCACGTTGGCCGGGGCCATCGACGTTGCCTGAAGATCGGGTGCTCTGGCCGATTTTGGGCAGCCTCACCACCGCAGCTGCCAGGTCTCGCTCTCGGACTCGCGTCAGCCGCCCCAGCTTGTACAGAGGGAGATCAAGCTCCCTCGCGAGCGTGTAGAACCGTGAGTGGGAGATGCCACCTAGCCGTTGTCGCACTTCGGAGATCGTCAGAAGCCGCGCGTCATCGTTCATACCTCCATGCTGACAATCCAGATGAGTCCGGGAGCGAACAGACGTGAACAGAAGTAACCAATCCGATACAATGTCGGCCGATGGACATTCCGACCTCGGGCCTTGGCGATGAGCCGGCCAGAAGCTTGCGAGAGATCTGGGAAGCAGTCAGGGATCGAGCCGCGGGAGATCGGAGCAAAACGACCTCGGCCTGCATCGACGGGCTGCGTGGGCGGCACGGTGCCACATGGGTCAAGGAGCGATACGCAGTGTTCGAGAAGTTTCGGGATCATGGCGTCAAAGAAATTGCCCCCAGCGAGAGGTATTTGCCGAGCGAAGTGCGCCGAATGGAAGGCACCTACGCGCCATTCGAGGTGCGCAGATGGCTGGGGTCATACTCCAAGCGAATCCAGGACGATGACCTCCTCAGCCTCCTCACGTGGCATCTACGGTGGGTGAATCAGCCGGTCGAACAGGTGAGAGTCGCTCCCCCAGCCAGCGCGCACGTTGCAGGGCTGCTTAGCGCGCGTATGCGGGTCACGAAGCCTCTTGAGGTTCACGAGCCGACGCGGATCGTTTGGCAGTACCTCGGGGAGGTCGGAAGACCCGCACCCGTCGAGGAGGCTATCGAGCGAGACGGGCCCGATCCCGCGCTTGACCAGCTCCGGTGCCACGTCCCCGACCAACAACTCTGGGACGCACTTGAGACAGAACGGAAGGCGATCGACACTTACGACAGCGGGGTCTTAAGCTCGATTCGGGCCTTTGAAGCGGACGCCATCGCGCTAACCGCCATGCCTCGCGCCTACGGTTACGGACAACCTTCAGTGGAGCTGAGCAGCCCGCCGGCCGTGTTCAGCGGATTTCTTGGTTCTCTGTTTGAACACGTTTTTGCACTCCTCAGCGGTCAAGCGCCCACTGGCTATCGCACCAGGGTCGAGCCGCTTTCGCCGCAGCATCCTCAAGCATTCAAGCTGTGGGGCGGATGGGACGACCTCTCCGAGGCCGCCATGGGAGACCGAGTCGCGATTGAACGGGCGGAAGGGGCTCTGCACGAGCTCGATGAGCGCATGCTCAAATCCCCCGTTCTTCGTCACGTGTGGAGAGACTTTGAGACGGCTCGGGATGGCAAGCGTGCGTTGGACGCCAGGTTCCGTGAGCTTGACGAATCCAGAATCAGCCTTGGTCGCTGCTGGGGTTGCTAGCCTGGCCGTCACATCGAGGTCAAATTCCGCTGATAGGCCGCCGGTGTGGAACGGGCGGTGTACTCATTATCTGCGAGCTCACGGAGCACGCAGTACTCAATTTTGTGTTTGTCAGAAACGGTCCAGTCGGGCGGCTCCACGTGAGCAGCGTCCGCAGCACCTTCCCCGGACCGTAGTTGCCAGCTACCGTGCCCCGAGTTCAGTGCTGGCGGGGATCAGAAGGGAACGTCGTCCGCGGGGGGTGGAGGCGGCGGCGCAGAAAGAGCCGGACGATCGAGGCCGGCCTGGAGCGCGCGACTGACACCTGAGGCGCGCTTGGCCTTGCGCTCGAACTCGGCCTGCTGGCGCCGGAACCGTTCATCGCGGAGGACGCGGAGTTGAATGCGATCGAACTCGCGGGCGACGAAGTCGGCGACCAGCCACCGAGCCAGGGCGGCCGGACTCATACCACGCTCGTGGGCCACGACTTCGAGTTTGAATTGGAGCTCACGAGGGATGGTGAGCCGGATCAGGCGTCGGTCGGTTGGGGTGGTCATTCGCTTCTTAGCGCGTGAAGCCGCAAAGGATGACGGGGAACTCATTCCGCCGCGACAGGCGCGGTACGACCGAGGTCACACCCGGTCTCGAGGCGACGGATACCGAGCTGGAATCGCGGTCATTTCGCGATCGACGATAACGCTGATCCGATCGCTCAGGGGGGACCTTGCCCAAACGGGATTGGAATGCCCCACCCGAGCACCGCGTGCAGCCCACGCGTCGACCAAGCGAGGTGGTGCGGCCCCACAGCACGTCCGGGGGTTCGGTTCCCCTGTGGGTCCACGTGTGGAGGCGACGGCGGCAGGGTCCGGGTACTCGGCAACGTGCTGACGTCGCGGGATCTCCCCCGCGCGCGCGCCTTACGCGCGCGCGGGGGAGAGGCTAAGATCCGCCTGCCCCCGGATTACTCACACGCATTACAGCGCGGCTGTTTCAGGGCTACAACAGTCACTTACTGTCTCAAGACAGGCACTTACTGGCATATGACGGTCACCGGCTGACCTTCCAGAGGGTGATCGAAGGGCCTTTTCGGACTCTCGCATGTCAGCCGGCTGACGTTTCCCCAGGTCGGACAAACTCGGCGGACGCATCGGCACATGAAACTGATGACGTTGGCGGATCTTGTTCGGGAGTTTTTCCTTTTTCTGTTTTTTCGCAGCCGCGCGGCTCATGAGATGGTCCGAAACGTGCTGATGCGTCTGCTGACGGCTCGAGGGTCGGTGCCCTCCAGAAACCTCGCTTCACCGACTCGGACGGCACCTGTCTTGGACACAGGCGCTGCCATCGGACGGTCCGAAGGCGCCTCCGGCCAAACTCAGCACAGCACGTTGTGATCTCCGTTCCATAGAGCAAACTTGCTATATGGCCGCTTCGAAGGGGGTGTACTGAACGGTGTCTGAGGCCCTCCGTCACGCGCTGCTCGGCTCGCTGAGCCACGAGCGAGCGAGTGGGTACGAGCTTGCTCGAAGGCTGGAGCGCACGCTGTGGCGCTACGCCTGGCATGCTCAGTACAGCCAGATCCGGCCTGAGCTAGACCAGATGGCGATCGACGGGCTGATTACCGTAGTTGCGACGGGTGCTCGTCGGCGGCGCACCTACTCGATCACCCGAGCCGGCCAGGCGGAGCTCCACCGGTGGCTGCGCAATCCTCCTGCGAAGTTCGTCGCACGCAGTGAGTTCGTCCTGCGTCTCTTCCTGATGTCGACCCTAGACCCCGCTGACGCCCGGACGCTGCTCGCTCCCATTGCTGATGAAAGCGCCCAGGAGCTCGAGCGGCTGCGCGCCGCCGTAGTAAGCGCGGAAGCTTTGGCGGACGCCGGCGCGCCGCTATCGTTCGATCGATTGGCCGCCGAGTTCAGCTTACGATCGGTTCAGGCGATCCATGACTGGGCGATGTGGGCCTTGGCCGAACTCGACCGTTGACAGACGCACGCCGGGGGCCCTGAGAGGTGCTGCCGGCGTGCGGTCATCCGACCCGGTGGCGCGGCGCCCGTAGAGAGACCCGACAGCACACAGCTGCTGGGGATCAGTCGATGGCGGCTGGCTCCGTGTGTTGGCACTCGCTCTCCGTGGATCCCCTTACGTGTACGAGCGCGGGTAAAGGGGCTTACATGGACGTGGCGAATGATCGCCAAGCGACGAGCTGCTCCCCTCGCCAGTTCTCTCTCGGTCACAGGTGCCTCCTCGTGAATTGGAGGCCCAAGTGTCAACAGACTCCGTCAGTTCTATACCTAGCCCGAGCCCGCCGCGGGATGTGAAGACGTGGTCGCCGCGTCGGGTTAGTGACGCCTTGACAGCGGCGTTTCGACCTCTCAGCAACTCTCGCACAGGGGAGCAGGCAGAGCAGCACGAGGTTCTCCAGGGCCGTGCTCCCAGCCTGAGCCCAGTGCAAGAGGTGGGGTGCCACCGCCGTATCGCCTGGTCCCCAGCGGGTGCGAAGCTGCCGTCGTTGTGACCACCTCCCTCGTCCTCGTGCACAGCCCTCTTGTGGGGCGGGACAGCTGGGAGGCCGTGGCCGCGAGCCTGAGCGGACGCGGCGAGAGGGTGTCCCTAGTAGACCTGACCAACGCCCTACGGAGTGGCCCTCCCTACTGGCCTCACGAGGTTGAGGCGATCGCCGCCGCGATCACGAGCCCAGCCATCCTCGTCGGCCACAGCCGTGCCGGCCCCATCCTTCCGGTTGCGGCACGGGCGACCCGCCGAGTGGAGGGCTGTGTGTTCGTCGACGCTAGGCTTCCCCAGGCCGGCGCGAGCTGGTTTGCCACAGCTCCTTCTGAGTTGGCCGAGCAGTTGAGGAGGATGGCCCGTGACGGATGGCTCCCCCCGTGGTCGGACTGGTGGGGTCCGGACGAGCTGGCCCGCCTTCTGCCTGATCCAGTGGTCAGAGCTCGTTTCGTCAGGGGTTGCCCACGGCTGCCGCTTGCGCTCTTCGAAGAGGTCCTTCCCGAGGTGCCCGGATGGTCGGATGCGCCGTGCGCCTATCTCCGGCTCAGCGAGGATTATCAGGAGCCGTGTGACGAGGCACGACGCCTTGGCTGGCCGGTGATCGAGCTAGCCAGCCACCAGCTCGGTCTGATCACCGACCCGGAGACCATCACCGACGCCATCGTTGAACTGGTGGGTCAGCTCGTGCCGAGGGGATGATGGGTCCGCCTCTCGAGGATTTGGCACCGCGACCCGCGCGCTCCAGGTCCCTCGAGTGACACTTGCCGATACTGGGCCAGCCGACGCTGAGCTCACTCGACGCTCCCTGAAGGGGTTGTATTAGCGATGGACCAGGTTGGCCATCCAACTGCGTCTTGCAAACCATCGGGCAGGCCGCCACCACCCCAGCTGATGTTGAGAGTTCCAGCGGCGCCGCTGATTCGACGAAGCGAATTATTCGGTATTCTCAGTTACTAAGTGATACGCTATAACGGATGCCGATACAACAGCAGCGTGCCAACGACCTCGCCGACCTCGGCCGCTTCTCCGAGCCGGCGCTGCTTGTGCTCGCCAGCCTGGCCGAGGGCCCCAAGCACGGTTACGCGATGATGCAGGACATCCTGGAGTTCCACGGCGCCCGGATAGAGCCGGGAACCCTCTACGGGGTGCTCGCGCGACTGGAGCCTCGAGGCTGGATATCGGCCCTCCCGATCGAGGGTCGTCGACGGCCCTACCGGCTTACGGCGGCCGGTGCGGCGGTGCTCCAGGCCCACCTGACCGTCATGCGGCGCGTGGTCTCCACCGGGCTGAACAGACTGGAGCCACGCGGTTCGAGAGTCGCCTCGTGAGGCTGCTTCGCCTGTATCCCCGCGCATGGCGCGCGCGCTATGGGGAGGAGATGCTCGCCCTGCTGGAGCAGCACCACCTCTCCATGCGGACCCGTATCAACCTGCTGCGCGGAGCTCTCGACGCGCAGCTCCATAGGGGGAGTCCCATCATGAGCGGGAACCGCCGTCCGTCGGTGCGCTGGAGCCTCCTCGTGGCTCTGCTCCCCAGCACTTTCGTGGGGGTCCACTGGCTGTGCCAGCTCTATCCGTTCCCGGGAGACAGCACCTTGTGGAACGCTCTGGTGGTCCTGGGGATGATGGTGGCGGTTCTCGCACCCACCTGGGCGGGTACGAGTGCGCAGGCGATGGGCGGAAGGCTGCGTGACAGCGCGGTCGCGGGAGGGCTCGTGGGGATGGCGGCGCTACTCATCGCCTGGATCGTCTCGTGGGGTCTGACCATCGCCGGCTTGGCGGGGGTCTTCGCATGGGCGGCCGACCTCCAGGGAGGAAGCGGCCATATCGCCTTCTCCTTCGGGCCGTATCTCGCTCAGGTTTGGCCGGAGGTACTGCTCGGCGCCGGGGAGTTCGCCGTCGTCGGCTGCCTCGCCGGCACTGCCTTGGGCCTCGCGGGAGGCTGGCTCGGCAGGGGTGCCGGGGGCGGATGGCTACGCAGGATCGTCGGCCGTCCGGGCGCGCAGCTCTCGACCTGGTCCGACCCACAGGGGTAGCTCGCCGCGAGCTCGGCCCGACGACTCAAGCTGTCGACGACAAATGGGAGCTCGACCGTCGCGGAGTACCGAGTGCGGCTCGTGGATCAGTCGCTGCACACCAGCGGAGTCGTCGGGTCAGCCAACCCTTCGGAGTTCGGCGCGTCGGCGGCGAAGCGCCTGGGCGTAGACGGGATACATCTGGCTTAGTAGATCAGACGTCGCGACGACGCGAGAGCCGATTTCAACAGAGTGTCGGCAGGGCAGCACCAGGTTGGCGCGCTCGGTGGGACCGCGGTCCGATTGTGGTACGTGATCGCCTACACAAGCGACGGGGCATGCCGGGGACACGGCTCGTCAGGTCAAATGCTCGTTAGTACCCGCCATCGTTGGTAGCCTTATGGCCATCGTGAAACCTGACTACATCCGCGAGAAGTTCTGGAATGGGCTGGGTATCCTCGCCGAAGGCCACGGACGCATCGGGGAACGTCTACTTGACGCCTACCGGTCCCAGATATCGCTGGCGTGGCCAGCCGAGGATCTATCCGAGCAGGCGACGAAGCGCATCGATCGGCTCCGCGAGCGCATGACGACCGCAGTTGACACGGGTGGCGGAAGCATCCAGGCGACGGTCGCTGCGATGTCAGAGGACGATGCGGCCAAGGTGGCGCAGGAGATCGTCAGCCTCACGTACCTAATTGAGCGCGAGACCGCGTCGAAGTGACGCCTGCGCCCGATCTCGACAGGGCCCTCACGAAGGCGCTGAAGAGATGAGACTGAAAGACATCCGCGTCGAGCGGTTCCGCAACATCCTTGACTCCGGCTCGGTGCCGATTGACGGGGCCATCACTTGTCTCGTCGGGAAGAACGAATCCGGGAAGACCAACTTGCTCCAGGCTCTTCACACGCTCAATCCCGCCTTGGGTGATCGCCAGATAGACGAGGACCAATACCCGCGGTGGTTGCAAAAGACCGACCAGCGCTCCGGGAAATACGCCGAAGCGGTTCCGATCTCGGCCACGTTCGAACTCGACCTGGCCGATGAGGACGAGATCAAGGGCATCTACGGGGATGGTGTACTGCGATCAACCGAATGGACGTGCTCGCGGAAATATGACGGCCAGCTCTACTGGACAGTGGAGGTTGACGAGCGGGCAGCCTGCAAGGCCTTTGAGGAGCGACACGGCTTAAGCAGCCTCCCTCACGACCTGCCCTCGCTGAAGGCTCGACTGACCAGTTTCGCCCAAACGACCGAACCGGATGCCGCCGGTGTGGAGCAGCCATCTGGCTTGGCGGTGAAGGCGACGACCGCCAAGGCGAGCGCCGACTTCCTCTACCCAGGTGATCAGGTGGCCGGAGCCGTCGGTGGGTCGCTGGCAAAGCTGATGCCCAAGTTCTTCTATTTCGACAGCTACAGCGAGATGAAAGGACGCACTGAAATCGCGCCTCTGATCAATGCGCTAATCACGGAGACGGAAAGCACCCTGCCGGCGGCCCAGCGAACTGCGCTAGCACTTCTCCGTCTCGGATTCGCTGGGACGAAGCTGGTCGATCCAAGCTATGAAAAGCGAAGTGGCGAGATGGAAGCGGTCGCCGCGGATCTAACGGCCCAGGTGCGCCGATTCTGGAGGCAGAACCAAGATCTTCGGCTTGTCATTGATATTGAAGCGGCCCCGGAGGTACGAGCCGACGGCCAACATATCGTCAACCAGTTCTTGCAGCTCCGCGTCCTCGACGAGCGACACTTCTTCACCAACAACCTTGACGCTCGTTCGTCGGGGTTCCGGTGGTTCGTGTCATTTCTAGCAGCGTTCAAAGACTTCCACTCCGACAGCAGCGTAATTGTGTTGCTGGACGAACCCGCCCTAAGTCTCCACGCCCGTGCGCAGGCGGATTTTCTTAGCTTCATCGAGGAGACACTCGGAGCGCGTCACCAGGTGATCTACACGACGCACTCGCCGTTCATGGTCGATGCAGGTCACCTCGAACGCGTCAGGGTGGTTGAAGACCATGGTCCCGACGACGGGGTTACCGTCAAGACCCAGCTTATGTCCCGCGACCCCGACACCCTGTCGCCAATACAGGGTGCTCTCGGTTATGACATCGCTCAAAACATCTTCGTCGGACCAGACAACCTGGTTGTCGAGGGCCTCTCCGACTACACATACTTGACGATCCTCTCCGAGACGTTACGTGCGGCTGGGAGGGCTACGCTCGATCCACGGTGGCGCGTGCTGCCGGCCGGCGGCGCTGGCTCGATGCCGGCGGCTGTCTCTCTCCTCGGCCGCGAATTGGACGTGACTGTCGTTGCGGATGGTGGCAGTAAGCCGCCCCAGAAGCTCAACGACCTCGTCACCGCGGGGCTTCTTGAGCAGCAAAGGATCATCACGCTCGGAGGGATCGCTGGCATGAGGCTAGCGGACATTGAGGACCTCTTTGAGGTCCGGGACTTTCTGACTATCTACAACGCAGCCCTTGGCCAGCATCTAACCACTACGGATCTAGGAGCTGAGGACGACCGGATCATCGCCCGGATTGAACGGCACGCCGGGAAGTTCAACCACAACGACCCGGCGACCTGGCTACTGGCGAACCGTGCGACCGCCACGGCAGGGCTTGGTGCGATCACCTTGGACCGGTTTGAAGCCCTCTTTCATGCCATCAACTCGACCCTAAGGCCGCGGGCGTAAGTCGATTGACCGAAATCGGTCGAACTCGTCCTCGGGTCTCTAAATCCCCCGCCGGTCCCGACTGACCAGATCCAGAGCACTACCCGCGAGGTTGGAAGGGTGACCCCAATCCAAAGCCTTGCGGAATTTCAGATGATCACGATTCCATTGCCAGCACTGGACGTTCAGCGTAAGGCCGCGCATACAATCCAGGGCCCGCAAGACGCCGAACAGAGATATCGCGACGTCATCGATGCGATCCGAGGTCTGAAAGAGAGAGAACTGGCCGAACTCGCCAGCCAACTAACAACCGAGCAAGCGGGCGAGGAGGGACAACATGATCACCGGTGACATCAAGGCGAAGGTCGATAGGATCTGGGATGCGTTCTGGGCGGGAGGGATAGCCAACCCGATGGAGGTGATCGAGCAGATCACCTACCTGCTCTTCCTCCGCCGCCTGGACGACCTTCACAGCCTCGAGGAGAACAAGGCCTCTCGGCTCAAGAGGCCCATTGAGAACCCGGTCTTCCCGCCGGGAAACGACTCCCGCGGCCGGCCGTATCAGGACCTTCGGTGGTCGCGCTTTAAGAACTTCGCACCGACCGACATGTTCGCGGTGCTCAGCGAGCATGCCTTCCCCTTCCTGCGCACGCTCGGCGGCGACGGCTCGACCTACGCACATCACATGAAGGACGCGCGTTTTACGATCCCGACGCCCGCACTACTGGCTAAGGTGGTCGACCTGGTCTCCGACGTCCCCATGGAGGACCGAGACACCAAGGGCGATCTCTACGAGTACATGCTGGGCAAGATTGCCAGCGCTGGGCAGAACGGTCAATTCCGAACGCCCCGCCACATCATTAGGCTGATGGTGGAGATGGTCACTCCACAACCCGGCGACGTCATCGTCGATCCGGCTTGCGGTACGTGCGGCTTCCTCATCGCCGCGGGTGAGTACCTTCGGGAAAACCACCCGGAAATGCTACGCAACGAGACGCCGCGTGCACATTTCCACCATGAGGCCTTCCACGGCTTCGACTTCGACAACACGATGCTCCGCATCGGCAGCATGAACATGCTCCTACACGGCGTCGAGAATCCTGACATTCGCTACCGCGATTCCCTGGCTCAGGACCACGCTGGCGAGGAGGAACGCTACACCCTGGTCCTCGCCAATCCACCATTCGCCGGATCGCTCGACTACGAGACGACCTCGAAGGATCTTCTCAAGGTGGTCAAGACCAAGAAGACGGAGCTGCTCTTTCTCGCTTTGTTCATCCGACTGCTCAAACCTGGAGGCCGGGCGGCAGTGATCGTGCCCGAGGGCGTTCTCTTCGGATCGAGCAACGCCCATAGGGCACTGCGCAGGATGCTCATCGAGGACCAGAAGCTAGACGGAGTTGTGTCGTTACCTAGCGGCGTGTTCCGCCCCTACGCGGGCGTGTCAACTGCCGTTCTGCTGTTCACTAAGACGAATTCGGGTGGGACTGATCACGTCTGGTTCTACAACATGACGGCTGACGGGTGGTCGCTCGACGACAAGCGGACCGCCCTACTGCCCGATGAGAAGCTCGGACCGCTGCCCAAAACCAAACTTGCCGAGGCGGAGCACGCCAAGAACAACCTCCCCGACGCGTTGGGTCGCTGGGCCAAGCGCGATGGCGATGAACTCAGGCGTGAGCGAACAGAGCAGAGCTTCTGCGTTCCCAAGGCGGATATTGTGGCGCAGGGCTATGACCTCTCCCTCAATCGATACAAGGAAGTGGTTCACCAGGAGATTGAGCACAAACCGCCATTGGAGATTCTGGCTGAGCTGGCCGCCCTGGAGACGGCGATCCAGCAGGGGATGGTCGAGCTGGAGGCAATCCTGCGTTGAGCTCACTTCGGCCAAGACTCGCGTCGGTGGAAGAGGCATGTGAACTCGTGACGGACGGCACGCACTACACCCCAGCGGATGTGGGCCGCGGTGTTCCGTTTCTGACCGTTAAGGACATGACGGACCGATCCCTTGACTTCGTCGGATGTTCGTTCATTGCTGACAAGGATTTCCAGGCGGCCAAAGCCGGCAACTGTGCACCCGTCAATGGAGACGTTCTATTCTCAAAGGATGGAACGGTTGGAAAGGTTCACGTCGTCTCAACCAACGAACCGTTTGCTGTTCTCTCATCAATCGCGATTCTCCGCCCGAGCCGAGATGTCGACGCTGGCTACCTCGCTCACGCTCTGCGATCACCGTCGGTGCTAGCCGAGGCGGTACGACGAAAAACCGGCTCGGCGATCCGCCGAATCGTCCTCGCAGATCTCAAGCGACTGCGAATCCCCCTGCCACCCTTGGCTGAGCAGCGGCGCATTGCAAACATCCTGGACGACGCCGATTCGTTGCGTTCGAAGCGCCGGACAGCGCTAGGGGGGTTACATCGCCTCGTCAAGGTAGCGTTTCTCGAAATGTTTGGCGATCCGACCTCTAATCCAATGAGATGGCCGATGGCGCCTTTCGGCGAGACCGCGACCAATGAGGACGCTCAACGAATACCCGTAAAGGCATTCGACCGGTCCCACATGCCGAAGGTGTATCCGTACTACGGTGCATCGGGAATCATCGACTATGTCGACCGATTCCTTTATAGCGGTAACCGCCTTCTTATCGGCGAGGATGGCGCGAACCTTATCGCCCGCTCGAGCCCGATTGCATTCATTGCGCACGGCCAATATTGGGTCAACAACCATGCCCACGTGTTGGCCGACAATGGCAAGGCGGATTTGGTCTACCTCGAGAATGTACTTGCGCACACCGACCTCAAGCCCTACGTCACTGGCAGCGCGCAGCCGAAGTTGACGAGGTCGAACCTCGACAGAATTCCCGTGCCGCTACCACCACGGAAGTTGCAGGAGACCTTTGCCACGGCGACCCGCCACATCGCGGAACTGAATGACCGACAGAGCGCTGCACTCACCTATCTCGACGCACTCTTCGCATCACTCCAGAACCGTGCATTCCGAGGCGAACTGTGAGCAACTTCGCGTTCCTCCTCCCCGAGTGGACAGACATCCACGAGGCCGCCACCAAGGCTGAGCGCGACGCAACTACCGACCCACGCACCTCATGCTTCTACGCACGCCGCGCTATCGAGCTCGCGATCCGCTGGCTGTACACCGCGGACCCAACGTTCCGCCTGCCCTACGACGACAACCTTTCGGCGCTGCTCCACGAGCCCAGCTTCAAGAACGCGGTCCCGGAAGCAATCTTCAATAAGGCGCTGCTCATCTCCCGCATCGGCAACCGTGCCGTGCACGATCATCGCGCGATCCCCGGAACTGCATCGATGGCAGCGGTCAGAGAGCTCTTCCACGTCACCTACTGGCTGACTCGCACGTACGGTCGGGGCGCAAAGCCCGACGCAGCGGTGGCGTTCGATCCCGCGGCGGTCCCCGAAGGCACCGCCGCCATCGGACCATCCGTCGCAAAGATGCAGGAACTCGAAACCGTCCTGGCCGAGCGCGACGAGAAGCTCACCACCCTCCTGATTGAGACGGAGACCCTCGACGAGGAGATCACGCGGCTACGCGCCGAGGTCGCCAGGGCTAAGGTAGAAGCGGCGCCGCAAGCCGACACCCACGACTACAGCGAAGCTGAGACACGCGATCACTTCATCGACCTGTTGCTCCACGAAGCCGGCTGGCCACTCGCTGAGGCCCGCGACCGCGAGTATCCGGTCACGGGCATGCCCAACGAGAAAGGCGAGGGGTTTGTAGATTATGTGCTGTGGGGCAGCGACGGCAAGCCCCTCGGTCTTGTCGAAGCGAAGCGCACCAAGAAGGATCCGAAGATCGGCAAGCGCCAAGCAGAATTGTATGCGGACTGTCTCGAAGCGGAATTCGACCAGCGGCCGGTCATTTTTTACACCAACGGCTACACCCACTGGCTGTGGGACGACGCGATGTATCCGCCGCGCGAGGTGCAGGGCTTCTACACAAAGGATGAACTCGCACTGGTCATCCAGCGACGCACGACACGGAAGTCACTCTCCGCTGAGGAGATCAGTGCAGCGATCGTCGAGCGCTACTACCAGACCCGGGCGATCCGGCGCATCGGGGAGTCGTTTGACGCCGACAAGCAGCGCAAAGTGCTCCTGGTCATGGCAACGGGAGCTGGGAAGACGCGAACAGTCATCGCACTCGCCGATCTCCTCATGCGGTGCAACTGGGCTAAGCGCGTGCTCTTTCTGGCGGACCGTATTGCGCTCGTCAAACAGGCTGTCGGCGCTTTCAAAACGCATCTCCCCGATTCGTCACCAGTCAACCTCGTCACCGAGAAACACCACGAAGGACGCGTGTACGTCTCGACGTATCCGACAATGATGGGGCTCATAAACGAGATCCAGGACGGGCGACGCCGCTTCGGTGCCGGCCACTTCGACCTCATCGTCATCGATGAGGCCCACCGTTCTGTATACCAGAAGTACCGAGCGATCTTCGACTACTTCGACAGCCTCCTCGTCGGCCTCACCGCCACACCGAAGGACGAGATCGACATCAACACATACCAGCTGTTTGACCTGGAGCGCGGCGTGCCGACCGATGCCTATGACATTAATGAGGCCGTAGCCGACGGGTTCCTGGTGCCGCCGCTCGCCGTCTCCGTTCCCGTCAAGTTCCCACGCCAGGGCATCAAGTACGCGGATCTCCCCGCCGACGAGCAGGAGATGTGGGACGCGCTTGATTGGGATGACACCGGTGCCGTGCCAAGCGAGGTTGCAGGGAGCGCTCTCAATAACTGGTTCTTCAACGAGGACACCGTGGACAAGGTCCTCGAACACCTCATGACCAAAGGCATTCGCGTCGCAGGCGGCGACCGACTCGGCAAGACCATCATCTTTGCCAAGAGCCAGAAGCACGCGGAATTCATCGTCGAGCGATTCGATGCCGCCTATCCTGCGCTGAAGGGCACCTTCGCACGGTGCATCTACTCCGGAGTGCCGTACGCGCAGAGTCTTCTCGACGACTTCTCGACTACGCGTAAGGCACCGCACATTGCGGTCTCCGTCGACATGCTCGACACCGGGATCGATATCCCCGACGTCGTCAACCTCGTCTTCTTCAAGCCGGTGTGGTCCAAGACCAAGTTCTGGCAGATGATCGGGCGCGGTACACGGCTTCGTCCCGACCTTTTCGGACCGGGAGTCGACAAGGTCAACTTCTTCATCCTCGACTATTGCGGCAATCTGGAATTCTTCGATGTGAATCCAGCTACCACGGACGGGCGGATAGGAGAGCCCCTGAGCAAGAAGCTGTTCACTACCCGCCTTGACCTCATCGCTGAGTTGGACAGTCTGGAGCCCGCAGCGTCGGGTGATGGCTTAACCCTTCATGACGCCCGGCTGTTAGCTGGCGGACTGCGTAATGACACGGCCACGCTCCTGCATGGAGTTGTGGCTGCGATGAACGTGAATAATTTTGTCGTTCGCCCCAAGCGCGCCTTCGTTGAGCGGTTCTCCAACCCAGAGGCGTGGCACTCACTCGCGAAGGACGACTTTCACGATCTTGCCACCGAGATTGCCGGGCTTCCGTCGGATGTGGAATCCGAACAAGAGGAGGCCAAACGGTTCGACCTCCTCATGCTCAATCTCCAGCTCTCAGTTCTCCGGCACGAGCCGCGGTTCGCGAACCTCCGGGATCAGGTGGTGAAGATCGCCAGACTCCTGGAGGAGAAGGCGAGCATCCCGATGGTCAAAGATCACCTGGCGCTCATCGCCGAAATCCAGACGGACGACTGGTGGACCGATGTGACCGTGGTCATGCTGGAGCAGGTGCGCAAGAAGCTGCGCCTGCTGGTGCAGTTCATCGATAAGCGCGAACGCAAGCCTCTCTACTCCGACTTCCAGGACGAGATGGGCCCGGAGACAGAGTTCAGTCTCCTTGGTGTGATGCCGCCCGAGTCGATGGAACGCTTTCGCTCCAAGGCCCAGGCGTTCCTACGCGCCCATGAGGATCACATCACCATTCATCGCCTGCGGATGAACAAGCCTCTCACCGCGACGGATCTGGAGGCGTTGGAATTCATACTCGCCGAGAACGGCATCGGTGATGCGGATATCATCGCTAAAGTCAAAGAGGAGAGCCAGGGCCTTGGCCTGTTCGTGAGGTCCCTAGTGGGTCTGGATCGCGGTGCTGCGAAGGAGGCCTTCGTTGACTTCATGTCGGGTCGAACGCTGACGGCGAGTCAGATCGAGTTCATGAACATGATCGTGAATCACCTCACCGAAGAGGGCGTTATGAGCGCCGCCTTGCTGTACGAGTCACCGTTTACGGATCTGGCGCCGCAGGGTCCAGAGGGTTTGTTCTCGTCGGACGAAGTCGATGAGTTAGTGGCGGTGCTAGACCGGTTACGGGCTGCGGCGCTGGCTGCATAACCGACGGCTCGGCGCTCGGGCGCTCACCGACCTAGCGGAAAACGGCGAAGGCGCGGGTGAGTACACGATCCCAGTCCACCCGGCGACGTCGTTGACTCCAAGTCTGACCTGTAGTATCGCGATCGAGCACGCGCCGCAGCAATTCCTCGGTCAGCGGAAGTCCAGCCGCCTTGGACGCGCCGGCACCAAGTAGCATCACGCTGTAGCTTCTCCTCGGGGGTCGGCCCGACCCAGCGCCCGGCATGACCTAATTGTATTTCGGAGCAGCCGCAGTAAGGTCGATGCCGCGAACTGCTTACCACGGATGAGCCACTACCCCTGCCGGTATAGTGCCATTGGATGGATCTCAGCCGTCGCGCTGCTTACCGAATTGGCCGATGTCCACGACCTCGTCCGTAAGAAGCTCTACCTCGCAGCTTATAGGTCAGTTCCTAGGGTAGTCGAGCCCAGGGACAGATGCTGCCTCGGTTCGGAGTACGCGTGCCACCTACTTCGGTCGACCCTCGAGACCGCGGATGACACCCGTGATCCGTTCGACAATCTTGGCGCCACGACGTTCGAAGCCAAGGTCGTCCATCACAGCCGCGAGGAGCTCGTCCTCGGAGCGCAGTCGACCGTCGGACTTGATCCACTGAACCATCCTCGAGATCTCCCAGTCGCTGTACGCGTCGATGGTTCCACGGCCGGCGGTGACGTAGGGTCTCTGGCCGCGCGCCGGCGCGGGAGCCTCGACTCCAACAACGGGTTCTGTGTTGGGAGTGACGTGCTGTGGGGCGGGCGCAGCCTGACCTGTCCGGATCGCATCCTGAAGAGCAGCCACTCGGTCGACCAGATCCTGTGGAACTTCCATCCGAGGCGCTCCAAGTGTTCCTGCCGAAGCCGGTCACGATCTCTTGCGCTGTGGGCCGAGTGGTATGTGGCTCCATCACATTCGATCGCCAACACCCAGCGGTCCGGGATCGACGGATGGGCGACGACGAAGTCGATGCGATATCCCGAGACGCCGTATTGCGGGCGCAGGGTCATTCCCTTTCTGGTAAGTGAATCGGCCACGTCGCGTTCGAAGGCGTTGATCTCCGCGATCGGCGGGGCGTCGCGGTCGAGCTTCCCTCCACGATCCGCGTACAGGGTGTATGCGCGCAACAAGCCCATCCCTGTCGTCCGGCATTTGGCTTCGTCGAGTTCGTCGCCGCGGAAGGTCGACACAAGCACGAGCGAATGCTTCGCACGAGTAACAGCGACATTGAGGCGACGCTCACCACCTTGTTTGTTAACCGGACCAAAGTTGTACAGGATGCGTCCGTCAGCGCCCTTGCCGTAGCCGATGCTCAAGATGATGCAGTCGCGCTCGTCCCCCTGGACGCGCTCCAGATTCTCGACAAAGAATGGCTCTAAGGAGTCTCCGTCGTTGAAAAATGCGTCCAAGTCAGGACGGAAGGTTCGCGCTCGACGCAATGCCTCGTCGATACGCAGCTTGTGGGGAGTACCCATGGTGATGACGCCGAGCGATCGCTCAGGCTGGGTCTCGGCATGCTCAAGCACCAGTCGAACGACCGCCTCGACTTCGCCACGTGCCGACTCGCTGGTGGTGGCTTCCCCAGGATCAACGACCAAGTGGCGGATCACATCATCGTATGAGACGCCGGGAAACGTCGTAAGACGCCGACCATAGAGCTCGGCGTTGGAGAAGGCGATGAGACGCTCGTCTTCGCTGCGGTAGTGCCACATCAGGTCCTTGCTCGGCAGAAAGATGTCCATGACGTCGAGGACAGATTCATAGCCCTGAACAAAAGCAAGGTCTGCGGAGTCTCCGGCCTCGGGTTCCGCATCCTCGTCGGCCGACGTGGCAAAGAAAGTGGTTGGCGGAAGCTGGCGACGATCGCCGGCGACGACTGCCTGCCTTGCCCGCGCGATCGCCGGAATAGCGTCAGCCGGAAGCACCTGACTTGCTTCATCGAAGATGACCAGGTCAAATGGCTGCACACCGGTAGCCGGAAGCATCTGGCTGACCAACAACGGGCTCATCGTCCAGCACGGCGCCCACGCGGTGATGACGTTTGGCGACCGCGCGAAGATCTCGCGCAGCGGCGGGATGCCCTTACGTCGCCGGACGGCGGCCTTCAGGGCGAGCGCCTCCTCACGATAGAAGTCTTCGGCTCGTATTGCGGCCTCTGCGGCCCGACGCCGGATCCGGCGCGGGGTTGCCTCGATGTGTCGGTGGTCCAACAGGCGATACCGCGCCGCTACCTCGTCCTGTTGAGGGCGACCGAGATGGCGCACGTTCGGGTCATGTGCCTCGATATGCCCGAGGAGCGATTGCAGCCAGCACAGGACGACAGCTTCGCGAGCTCGCTCCACGCTCGCGTGCTCAGCGATGAGTTCGTTGAGGAGTGGGCCGAATCCAGCTGCACGCAGCTGCGCTGCTGATTCCCTGATCGCCGGAATCCTCAACGCAGTCTCCCGATCCGACAGGACCCACTTCGCCCAGGCGTCCAGCTGGGCGAGCGAGCGTGAGTCGAGGGAGGCCTGCGGAATGACCGCATTCATTTGCTGAATCGCGTCCCCAGTTGCACGGACCAAGGCCCGTAGCCGCTCGAGATCGCCGGCTGGCTCGGGGGCACCCTGACCGCCGGCCGATATCCAGTCACTTCGCAACGACTCGGCGGACTGGACGACCGCGTAGACCTCCGAAGCAGGTGCCTTCGTCTTGTCCAGTAGGTTGCGCCGCGCCACACGCATACCGAACCGATACCGGCCAGATGTCATTGTCCGCAGTAGCCGGGAGAGAGGCCCCTTATGCGCTGCCGAGATGTCGCCGAGTAGCACCGGAAGATCGATGGCGTAGAACGCGGGGACAACCTCCGCGCTGAGCTTCGCCGCACGAGTGGCTAACGACTCGAGCTGCTCGCAGCGGGCCAGCGTCACTGTGGCATCGGGCAAGAACGGTCTGCACTCCTGTTGAAGTTCGGTGGCGAGAGCAAGGATCAGGTCGTGGGTGAGTCGTTGGGCGGCGTCAAGGCACGCCTCCACATCGGCACCCGAACGCGGCTGCGCATCACGCCACGCCGATGTGCCGTGTGGGACGAGCGACCCTCCGGCGTGTGCCCAGGAGCCGGCCGTGTCCGCAAGTCGGCGCACATCCTCACCCGAGGCCGCCTCCGTCTCTGCAGCGGACAAACGATGAGCAACCGGCTTCGATGTTGCGAACTCGAGCATCCGACCGTACAGCTCTTGAAGCGAGGCGTTCCAAGGAACTCGGACTTCATTCATGGCGCGATCGTTGTCAACCAATCGACTCCGAGCGTCGACTAAGTCATTCGCGTATGCCTGCGCCACTGGGATCGTGGCGACGTGTTGCTTTCTCAGATCCTCGAGTGCCTGCACCTGGGCCCGCTTGGACCTCGATCCACTGTGCAGATCGAGCACCAGATCGGACAGGCCAACTCGCTCTAGGCGCGACATGACAGCGTCGATGGCGGCGCGCTTCTCGGCGACAAACAGCACGCGCTTGCCTCGTCCGACGAAGACGGAGATCAAGTTGGCGATGGTCTGACTCTTGCCGGTACCAGGGGGACCCTCGATGATCAGACTGCGCCCGGCTACAGCCGCGTTGATGGCTGCGTTCTGGGTGCTGTCAGCATCCTGCGTGAGGAACTCGTCGGCAGGGGGAATATAGTCGGGTGGCGGCGGCTCATCGCCGATCGACGCCGTGCACGACTGTTGAGCCTGTCGGTCGCCGGCAATGGCGGCCACGAGGTCACTGGAGACCAGCAACTCCTCGGCGGCGTCCAGATCCTCAACCATCGGCATCTTCTGGTAGGCATAGTTCGCGAGCGTGAGCTGATCGGTGTAAGAGAAATCGGGGACCTTTCCGCTGACCGACCGCACGAACCATTCGATGATGGTTCCAACCTCGTCTCGAGTGTCCACCTCGCCTTCGATTCCCGGCAGCGCACCGATGCTGTCAATTTCGAGGTTCACCCCGAACGTACTCGTGAGGTAGTGAACGAGCGTCGGGTTGACCGCGGGATCACCAACGAGCTGGATCCGGTGGTCGTCCTCCCGCGCATCACTGGCCTTGAGTTCGGCCGGGAACAGGAGCAGAGGCGCACGAGGGACGGACTTTCTCGACTCATCCTCGGGGCGCCACGAAACCATCCCCCATGTAAAGAACAGAGTTTGAATTCCGCGCTCTTCGTAGTTCTCGAGGGCCTTCTTGCGGATGGCGCGAAGTCGTTTTGACATATTGGCGTCGCCATGAACGCCAAGGAGTGAGCTCAGCGCGATCCATTCGCGAGCGAGCAGCCGGTCGAGTCCAGTGGGGCTTGCCTGAGACAGGTCGAGCGTGCTGAGTTTGTACTCCTTGAAATACAGAAGCGCGTTCCGTCCTGAGAGGTCGAGAAGCTGCTTCTTCCAGTCGGTAATCGCCGACCGGATCTTCTCGCTCCGTTCACCCGTGTCCGAGTCGCCGGCGGGAGCCGTCGAACTGCTCATCGACTACCCTCGGTCGACGCGGGGTCCCGGGCCACCGCGTCGCGACCCCATCGTGGTATCGACGGGAGAAGCCATCCGGCGCCGCGGAGGCGCGGCCATCGGCGGACGCCGTTCGTTCGCAATCCCATCCCGGTCACAGCAGGTGATTGTGCCCGACTGGCGATGTCCCCGGTCCACGCCGTCCCGGGCAATCTGAACCACGTGTCCTCAGCACCAATCGCCAAGGCGTCTTGCCACGACTCCAGAGCCAGTCACGACAGGGGTCGGTGGTGGTTGGGCGGGTTGCCGCCTCGGCAACGAATGCCACTCGACTGGCCCCACTCGATTTGAGTCTAGCCTTTAGGGCGGCGAAGTGAGCAGCTGGCTCACCCGTGGGAGTTCGATCGTACTCGTCGCCAGGCGCGGGTCCACAGGTCCTCCCGAACTGACCGAGGCGTGAACTAATTGGATCCCGGACCAAAGAGAACGTCGGCCGGAGCTGCAGATTCGTCACGACCTTGGGGACTTGGACCGTATCAAACTCAACTCGCCGATCTGGATGGCCGGCGCATTGGGTCGCAGGGACGCCGTCCAACCGTCCACGGCGGACGGCGATGCGGTCGATCAAACCGCGCAAGACGGTCCATCGTCGTGAAGGACGCAGGTCAGGCGAACCAGCTCGCGCGCGTCGGGATCGCCGAAGGATCCGCAAAACGTCGCGTCCCTTCACACAGCTGTCCCGAGCGTGTTGGGCGCCAGTTGGGCGGCCGACAGCTCCCCGAAGGCGACGCGCACTATCACTCGCGCCATGCCGGCGAGCTCTCGGACCGTTGGTCCAGCTGTCCAACGCCGGTGGATCGGCGCAATTCGACGGACACGCGCCGCGAACCGCCAACACCCAGGGCGTGTGGATTTGATGAAGCCGCGTTTGCTCTCGACCGGGCGTGGCACCGAGATAGATCAAGTCATCACTCCGACTTTGCGCGCGATGGTGAGGCGGTTCGATGCACGTGATTGGTTCGTCCAAAGCGGGCTCAGTTGATGCAGGGCGCGAGCGAGGGTCTGTGTTGAGGGAGCGACCAAAGTCCGCGACCGATATCAGGAGGTGCCACGAGCAACGAATAATCGCGGGTTAGATCCATCGAGCGAGTTTCCGGATCAGTGAGTCGGAGGCTTGAACGCCTTCTGCCTAGGACGCCGTCAATGCCGACACGAGAGCATCGAAAGGTTCATCGCCGAGATTCCGCCGGCTCACGGCAGCTTGACGCGGATTGTTGTTGCGATACCCGAGCGGATAGCCGTTCAACCCCGGGACGGCGGCCCTCCAACGCTCCCACCCGCGCATGACAACGATCACCGCGCCGCGATCTATTGCTCTCTGGACGAGATCGAATCCGAATTCCTGCGATGGGAGGTGCGGAGGAGAGCGCCAACTCACGGAGTGGTATGGGAAGTATTCGATGTCGGACAGGTGCGCACGGGCGGTTTCCTCGCCGACAGGACCGAGTGCAGCAACAAGAGGTGCGAGCCGCTGCCTCCACCAAAGCGCTGCGCTGGTAGTTCCCAGTTCCGGCGTAAGAGGCCGGAAGCGGGCCGTCGGCTGCAAGGACAGCGCCAGGCGAACCGCGTCTCTCAACACGGGGGCAGCCTGGTCGCGTAAGTCTTGCTCGCTGAACCCGGGGTTGAGCATCAGGAGCAGCGCCCGAGCGGTCAACGGGTTCCCATGCCACACATGAGGCAACACATCTAGACGCAGCTCGTACTTGTCTTTGGGTAGCCCAGCGAGAACGACCTTATCCACGTCCGCGACGAAAGGCGGGTAGTCACCGAGGGTGGCCCACGGATTAGCAGCGGCCAACATTGGCACGAGGGTATCTCGACAGTCGATGAGCATCGGCGGTCGGAGAGAACGTTCAATCAGCCGCATGGTTAGGTTCAGGAGGACAGCGCTGCTAGCACCGAGGGTGATGCTCAATGGCGATTCGGGTCTCGGACGTGGGTGCGCCGGTAGCCCCGAGCCTCGCCGATCGTTTGGGCGATCCGACGGCAGGTCCTCCATTACCCGCTGCGGGTGCGGACTCTTGCGTCGATGACGATCGCAAATAGATATGACGGCCCTTGAAACCGAGCCATATCACAATTGGACTGCGTCTCTACCGTAGCCCAACCGCAAGGCCGACCGGCTTCGAGCGTCGTTTGTGAGTCGCCGGCAGGGCGTGCGAATCGGACGACCACGTCGTTCGGCGCCGCCATATCCGCAGGCGTCGGAGTCTTCATACTTCGTTTGTTACCCCCATGCTTCTTTGTCTCGACTCGAACGTCGTTGCTGGCATAACTGAGCAGCGCTCGACCAGAAGGCTCGCGGCTTGGCTGCACCGCCATGGACATACCGTTCTGCTCGCGGACCAAGTTGTGGCGGAGGCGACGAGGATACCCGATGCAGTGAGCCGGGCCCGACACTTGAGGACTATATTCGCTCTGATCTCGGAAATCCCTTTGCACTCCGATAGTTACGCGACCGCGCTGGAGGTGCGGAACGAGATGCACCGGCTACACCCTGAATGGATGACTCTCGCTCCCGACCTGCGCGAGTTGAATGCTCTCATCCATCATCGGCAGGAGCTCTACGGGCGGCTGCAGGACCATCCGGCATTAGAGTTCGATCCCGCCTACGCGGCCACGGTGCGTGAGGCAGTTGGTTCGCTGAAGCTCGCCCAGCAAGAAAGACGTCGTCTGTTACTGACGATGCCCGAGTTGACGCTCGAACTCAGTACCGTCGGAGGTGAGGCGTCGAGCTCGCAGCTAGAGTGGTTCAACTCGCTACCTGAGGGGGACAAGTACTGGAGAAACAGAAGCCGGTCGGTATGGCGCAGTGCGTTGCTTGGCGAGCCAGCGATGAGGGATTACGCTGATTGGCTAGGTCCTTACGTGAATGGTGTTCCGCCCGAGCCCGCATGGTCAGAGTTCTGGCTCTTCGAGGCCAAAGTCGAGAATGTTCGTCGCGACCAGACGATCGAGGTTTGCAATCACTACCAGGCGTCCGAGAGGGTGGGGGCAGGCAATGCCATCGATATGCTGCTCTCCGTCCACCTCCTCGATTCCGACGCGGTGGTCACCGCTGATGTTCCGTTCTACAGGATTCTGTGCCGGGTCGTTGAGAGTCATGGCCCTTTTAGGGCCAGTCCTCTACTGGTCGACCGCGGAGCCGATGATTTCCTGTCCAATGTGAAGCTCGCGATCATGTCTGCGGGTCGCAGGCTTAAACAGCAATAGGGACGCGCAACTCTGGATCCTTGCGCCGGAGCATGCGTTGTGCACGCCGTTGATATTATCCAAGGGAAGGCTGGGAGCTAGAGTCGGCGTCGGCACACCCGGATAGGGCGAGTGCCTGCTGTGGCCACATTGCCGGGATCCCAGCGCGCGATCAGCCTATGCATCATGTGCGTCTCCGGGCACTCAGCTGATGCTACTGAGCTCCAAACCCCGGAACCAGATGGAGGTATTTGGAGCAGATGACTTCTCATCACCCGGTTCGCCCGCGCGACGCGATTGACGATGCTCTTGACCGTGGTGAGCTCCGCAGAGACGAGTTGGGGCAGGGGGAGATCCCGACCACGGGCGAATCCAGGGATAGGGTGTTCGATCACTGCCGTTATCGGACGTCAGGTACGGGGCGATCCCCGCTCGTTGGGCCGATGCCGACACCATCCTGATGACCGATGCCCGACATCATGAGACCCATCAGCAAGCTGGCGGCGAGGCCTCCGTCGGCCAGGAGGTGGCTCTTCTGGTTATATTGCCGTATGGACGGACTACCCATCCGGAAGGTTATAGAGCAGGTGCTTGCGGGCTCAATCCGAATCCCGGCTTTTCAACGTGGGTTCGTATGGGACGCCGAACGTGTCGCCTACTTAATGGATTCGATATTCAAAGGCTACCCGTTTGGCGCGGTCATCCTTTGGCGCACCAAAGAGCAGCTCAAGGCGGAAAAGCGACTCGGGCCATTTGAGCTTCCGGAGCGCGACCCCGACTTCCCGATTGACTATGTTCTTGACGGCCAACAAAGACTCACGTCGATCTTCGGCGTATTCCAAACCGAGATTGCGGCGACTGTCGCCACCGACTGGACGCGCATCTACTTTGATTTCTCCGCATCCGGTGACCTTCAGCAGACTCAGTTCTTCGCCCTTGGTTCTGATGAAGTCGATCTTACGAAGCACTTCCCTGTCGGTACATTCTTCGACGTAGCCGGATACCGGAAGGCGACAGAGGGATTCGATGAGGAGCGAGCCAAGCTCATCGATAGCGTTCAGGCGGTGTTTAAGGAGGCTGTGGTACCCGCACAGTACATAGAGACGGACAACCGCGCGAAAGTCGCGATTGTTTTCGAACGCGTTAACCGTCTTGGCGTCGAGCTCGACGTGTTCCAGCTCCTTTCTGCATGGACATGGAGCGAGGAGTTCGATCTCCAGCAACAGTTCACCGACTTGGCAGAGGAGCTGCGCCCCTTCGGTTTCGAGGATGTTGGTGAAGACCCAAATCTTCTGCTCCGCTGCTGTGCCGCAATCGTCGCAAACGATGCCTCACCCGCCGCTCTAATTGAGCTCAACGGGGCACAGGTGAGAGATCGTTTTTCTGAAATCACCAACGGCATTCGCGGCGCGATCGACTTCCTCCGGCGTGAAATCCACATTGAGAACTTGGATAATCTGCCGTACTCGACTCTGCTCGTCCCGTTGTCGGCCTACTTCGCTGCTCCTGAAGGGCGCGTCGTGAAACTGACCGAGGCCCATCGGCGAATCCTGGTTAGGTGGTTTTGGAGGGTTTGCTTTTCCCGTCGATACAGCGCCGGCGTATTGCGAAACTTGAATAGAGACATTGAGGAGGCGGTCAAACTGCGTACGGGCGATCCCGCCGCACTAGCAGACTTCGCTTCTGGAGTCGACCCTGAGTACTTCACCGAGCAGCACTTCAACGTCAGCACGGTCCATACGCGAACCTTTGTACTTTTGCTTGCTCAGAACTTGCCACTCAGTTTTGTCTCGGGCAGCACGATAGACCTGTCAGAGGTTCTGCAGGCATACAATCGGAATGAGTTCCATCACTTGTACCCGCGCAGCTATCTGCGAGGTCAGGGCGTGGAGACGGTAGACATGAATAAGCTCGCTAACTTCGTGTTCATGTCCAGGCAAGATAACAATGCTCTCGGTGGCGTTGCACCCAGCGTCTACAGAGCACGAATGGACGAGAAGGCGCTGCCAAAGATACTCGAGCGAGCGTTGTGTCCTGCGAGCCTGTTCGATGACGACTACGACGGTTTCGTCGTAAACAGGGCGCAGACATTGGCCTCCGCCGCGCGGAGGCTGCTCGAGTAGTAAGGCTAACACGGTCTGGTTTGCTCGGCCGGCTCGACGGGCCACACCCAGCGTTTCGAGAAGTGCCACGTAGGAGGCCCTTTGCCAGAATTGGACGGTCTTGACGTTGCACTCACGACAGGTGGCGAAGGTGTGACCTTGGCGCGCATCCACCTAATCTGGGTTGTGGTCAACGACCGTGGGCGTATGATCCCCCCGCCTTCCTCCTGAAACCAAGCTTCGAAGTCGACCGCCATCTCTTGACGGTACCCGACTGACCAATCGCGTTTTCAGCGATGTCGAGTCCACCGCGTGCTCTGCCCGGCCGGGATTAAGTCTCCGCGGTGCCCGACAAGTCCAGTGTGGTCCTCACCGACAGGACACGGTCGATCATGAGCATCGGAGTTATCGGATTAGATGATACCGTCGAGAGCGGGGACTGCGGATTCGCAGCGGGCATTAGCGCAACTAATTTCGTATTAATCGATGCGACGATTCACGCATGGCTCAGCTGATCGCCGTCAGTCTCCGATTTGGGATCATGTCAGGGTCATGACCAGGCGATCCGATGGCTCCGTCCGGTGCAGTACATTGGACGAGGCGTCGAAGTGGCAGCGGACTGCGCAGGCAGCGCGGCCGACGCTCGCGCCACGAGACACGCGGCTGACGCTCGATCCCTATCAGGTGGAGTCGGAATCGTTTGTCTCATGCGGTCGTGATGCGTCCGATCGAGTTATTGCCGTCGTTCGTGAACCAGAGATTCGCATCGGGACCGGCCACGATCGCATATGGAAAGAGGATGCCTGTGCCCGTGTACGTCGTAACCACACCCGTAGTGGTGATGCGACCGATCGAAGCATTATCGTCGGCGAACCAGACCGCCCCGTCGGGGCCAGTTGCCAACCCGTACGGCGACAGGTTGTCGGCGCCCGTGTAGTCGGTGACCTTCCCCGAGGTGGTGATGCGCCCAATGGAAGCATGATCCTCGTTGGCGAACCAGAGCGCGCCGTCGGGACCGGCCGCGATTTCCGATGGGTGGCTAATCTCTCCGCCACTGTACGTTGTGATCGCTCCGCCCGTTGTAATCCGTCCTATCGAATCTGCGTTGGTGAACCAGAGGGCGCCGTCGGAGCCGACGGTTATGCCGTCCGGATCACTCACACCATGGCCGGCGTAGTTAGTGACCTTCCCCGCGGTGGTGATACGTCCGATCGAGTTGTTTCCGCCGTTGGTGAACCAGAGTGCTCCGTCTGAAGCCGACGCTATGTTCTGCGGCGCACTGATGGTTGCCGCCGTGTAATTCGTGACCTTCCCCGCGGTGGCGATACGTCCGATCGAGTTGTTCCCTGAGTTGGTGAACCAGAGTGCTCCATCAGCGCCCACCGCAATCCCCACTGGGTCACTGATGCTGCTAGCGGTGTAGTTAGTGACCTTCCCACCGACAGTGATGCGCCCGATCGAGTTGTTGCCGTCGTTCGTAAACCAGAGGGCACCGTCGGGTCCACTCACTATCCCACCTGGACCGCTAATCGTCGAAGCGGTGTAGTTGGTGATGAGAGGGGGCGGGGCTGTCGGCGCGTGGACTACTCCGATCGTTTTGTACGAGTAACCATGGCCGCCGCCACCCACCGTCACGGAGCCACCGCTGAGAGTGCCACTCTGTACCGGCTCTGACGACGCGGCTAGACCGCTGTTCTGGCTGACAAGATTTACACCCCCGCCGGTCACATCTGACGCCGAGTTTACGATCAGCGCGTGACCTTCCTCCAAGACGTTGTTGACGTAGACATTGATAATGACCACGTCACCTGGACCTAGGTATGTCACTGAGCCGTTCGCCTGCATCTCCGACTTCAGCGCGGCAGGTGTGTTGTTCCAGAGCGGCTGTCCGGCGTCACCAGCCCACGTGGTCTGGATCCATCCCTTGGTCAGGTATAGGCGGTTGATGAACTCCGCACACTGCCATTTCTCACCTGACTTTACGCCGCCAACCATGTTGAACCCAGACGCGCAGTCAGCGCCTCCACCCTCATCCGTTGGACCATTGCTGTATACGGGCACACCACCTCCGGGAATCACCCACGAGCCGGTAGCTGCGAGTGGAAACTCTGGAAGACCGCAGGCCGGTGTCGGTATGGTGATATTCGCTGCGCCCACAGTCGAGACGGCGTGTATGACGCCGCCAGCGCTCAGGACCAAGGCAAGAGGCAGAAGTGCGAATCGACGCCGAGCTTGATCCACAATCCACCTTCCTCAGTTTCAGAGCGAGAATCCCACCGACCCTTGTACAGGGTCACCGCCCGCTCTGTCAACTCTCGAATATTTACAGCGCATGCCCGCCTCCAGCGCGTCGATGACAGGGATTGTCGACTGGTCACCCCGTCTATGCGGAGCGGGCCACGCCGTGCTCGCGACGAATGCGCAGCTCGTCGACCGCTGCCGAGACTACACCGTTCGGATGCTCAGCGTGTCGTGACTTTGGTGCCGCCGATTTCTGAGCTTATGCGATGGTTGGGAGGCGATGGGCCAGGACCATGGCCGTCTGGCGGACTCCCTCAGAGTCAAGCTCGCCTGCTTCGGTCGCACGGACGCAGAGTGATCGATCGGACTCGATGAGCACCCCCTGGAACTCCCTTGGCCTCCCGAACCAAGGCCATTCTGCATCGATGAAGCAGAGGACGGGCCGCACCGGTATTGGATTTCCGTCAATTGCAGCTCGAACTGCGGCCACCTGCCACTCCATCGCCGCCGCGAGGCGGGTGCAATCTTGTCGTCCTACGAACAGCCGCAGGTCTCGGCGAGCGAATAGCCCACCGACGTCCTTCGTACAGACCTGACCCGCGTATCGCTTGGTGTCGACAACGAGAACACCGGCAGGGCAAATCACTAGGTGATCGATGTTTCCGCGGGTACCAGAGACTTGTCGGTCGTGGAGGACAACGATGTCGTCCCGGTCGAGCTTGTCCAGCGTCTTGGCAACCTTGCTCAGGCCAATCGAGCCACGCTTCCAGGCTCGCGTGGATTGAGGATCCTCCGACAGGGCGAGGACTAAGCCCGCGAGCCGCCCCCAGCGCTTACGAGTCCGCTCCTCGCGGCCGCCATGGCGCCGTTGGTATTCGCCCATCGCGGATCGACCCGCGGTACCGAGGTCGATGTCGACGTCGCCATTGCTCACGCTATCGGAAGCAGCGAGCAGCCCCACAGCGGGCTGTTCCGGCGGTACGTCCGAAGCCGCCGGCTCGAGCGTGTCATCGGTGTTGGGTCCCTGGTCGCTCGCGGCAGGTTGGCATGCAAGACAGATTAGTGTCGGCTTGCCCCTCGTCCACCAAGCCGCCTCACCACTTACCACTCCGCGACGGCAGCGACCACATGTGCCATTTCGGGTGAGGCGAATCAGGCGAGCGCCGAATGGCATTGTTGAAGCATAGACCTCGGCTAACGAATACCGCCAACAGAAGCTAACTCGTTATCACGCTGCGATTCCGTAGCTCGATGCCATTCGCGGAATAGTCGATGAACATCATCGGGCGTCATGAGTCAATGGATGCAAACGAATTCGAGAGGGCGGACTATACGGGCGCGCGCAGACAGAATAATGTGGCATCAGCTAACGTGACGCATGCTCCAGTCCTATCCCGCAGGCACCGTCCCTGGGAGACTGCGTCGTGGCGGTCGGGGCCACAGCTTGGAGCCCACGATGTTGTTTCGGTGGAGCGACGAGGGCTCAACCAAGGCCCTCCTGCGCCGGTGCTTCTGAAGGCTGCGTCGCAACTTGTAGGCGTTAGACCAGCCGCCTGCCAAGGTCAGGGTACCCGCCTCTCCAACCACCATCTAGCGTCGCGGAGGATCCTCTGACTGGCAGAGGTTAGTAGGCGCACCGTCTCAGATCCCGGCAGCTGCTCACCCGGGGCGCTTGGCGCTACGGCCGGGTAAAACGTCTCCCCCCAAGACGCGGGGTCCGTCACCGGCGGATCAAGACGTGAGATCTCAAGAAACGATGAGCAGCGGTTGCTTACTCAACCATAGGGCTACTTTGTCGAATACAGTTGCTCGTCCTTGTCCCGCTGTTGCGGAAGAGGCGCCCTAGCAGCCGCACATCGCAGGCACTGCAACAGTCGAGTCACGATATCACGGCAAAACTACCCGAGCTCCGCGCACGCTGACCTCACAGGGTCAAGCTGGCGTCAGCGCTGCCCTCTCGGCGGCGACCGACGGTCAAGGAGTCAGCAGTGACAAACGGAACACAAGCACCGAAGCCAGTCGTCGTGAGATTCGCGTTCGGTGTGGTGGTGTGCTCACTTACGATGAACTCGCGTCGAGGACGATGAGCCCTCGACTCGGAGTTTGTGGGCTCGTGGGGGCATGATGGAGAGCTTTGACCTGCAACCGCCTCAGTCGGCTAGTCACCGTTCGCAGATAGCCGTGACCTGCCCAGCTTGTCAGGCTGCAGCGTTGGTTCCAGGCAAGGATCGTTCGCTGCGATGCAGTTGCGGGCAGGCCAGTAACTTTATCCAGTGTCGGAGGTGCGGGGCGACAAGCCAGCAGCTACAAGCGAAGTTTGGAGCACCGGTTCGTTGTCAGACCTGCGCCGATATAGAGAGTTCGCCGAAGTCGATCTCTGCTTGGGACTGGGAGAGACCGCGTCAGCTAGCCACGCAAAATGCGCGGGTCTCGGTGACATGCCCCGCTTGTGCGGCTCCCGCAGTAGTTTCCGGCAAGGATCGTTCACTTCGATGCAGCTGCGGGCAGGCCAGTAACTTCATCCAGTGTCGGATGTGCCGAGCGACTAGCCAGCAGTTGCAGGCGCACTATGGAGCGCCGGTTCGTTGTCCACGTTGCGGCGACGTAGAAGCATCACCAAAGTCAGCCTCCGCTTGGGATTGGGCGAGCGATCACGATGAACGTAAGGAGCAGCACGAATCTCTTGTGGTGGATAGCCATGAAGGCGCGGCATCTCGATCTTTGGCAGTCCCAATCCTGTCCGCGTTCGGAGGACGCGTCCTGGGATTCCAAGAAACGGATAAAGGCGCAGACGTGCTGTTTGCCGGCACCACCATTGCAGAGGTGCACAAGCTTGCAACCAACTTCCTCGCGGCTCGTGGGTTCGAGCCCGAATCGGGTACACCGGAACGAAGCACCTGGACACGCGGTAGTGCAGCCGGGCGTTTAGTCGCGGGAGGTTTCGTCGGTCGCGCCAAATTCACGGTCATCATCACGCAGACGGCTGACGGCGTTCAGTTGAGCTTCCAATCGGGCATGTCCGGGTGGAGTGGATCGTTGGTCGGGGTGGCACGGGAACGGAGCCAACGCAAGGACTTCGTCGACCGACTTCAGAGCCACATTAACTCCCTGGCGGTTGCGCCAGCGATAGCTCCGCCTACTATATCTTCGGAGGATGATCCCGGCGCCGCCCTTGAGAGGCTGCGCGACTTGCGCGATAGAGCCCTCTTGTCAGAGGAAGAATACCAAGCGAAAAGGTCTCAAATCGTCGACCGGTTGTGAGCTCGGCAGTTCGGCGCTCGATGTCGCCCCCATCAAACGGCTCATCGGAGACGCAACATGCTATTGCTGCGGTGCGGTGAAGCTCGCAGAGCGGGCTTCGAGATCGTAGTAGACGATAGTTGGCGGCTCAAGGCACGCGGCATATGCAACTAGATCGTCACTCATGATCGGCATGTGACATCGCGTCTGCACCCGGGGAACGGGTCGTCGTCGGTCGTCGCCGCGGGCTCGGGCGCCTGCGTGCATGCCGATGTGAAGCGATGGGTCGCGCCAGCGCCATCTCGTGCCGTGTGAACAGGGAGTGGGCGATGGCGGCTCGCTCCGGGGCCACTTCGGTCATGCCGTGGGCTTCGCGCAGATGGGCGATGAGCGCGAACGTCCGGTAACGTGGGGCCACCGCATCGATGTGCCGGTGTGCCTCGGAATCAGGCGCGACCGTGACGCTCACGCCGTTCTCCCGTCGGCTTGGTCGGCGCGGCCGTATTCGAACGGCTGCAGCCAACGACCAAGAAAGCCGCACTCGCAGTTCCGAACGTCGGTCGTGGTTTCATTGTCCGCTCCTCGGGCTACGACTCCAGTCCGTCTCGAGAGGCGGCACTGCTCTGACTCTGCGCCAGGAGCGCATGAAACTTTGAAGGGAAGAGGCTTCGCGGCGCCCTCGTATCGCGAGCATCGCGAATACGTGACACCGCCGATCCAATCGGCGGCTATCACCATGGTGCCCGCAGCGCAGTATCGCAACGGTGAATCCTAGACCGGCGCACGGGCCTGAATGCGCGCCACGGTCGAATGCAGCGAGTGCCTGAGGTTGCGCCGATCCGCGCGTGCAAGTCGCCGGATCGTGGCGGCGACACCTTTCGCAGCTTTCGGTGTCCCTCGCCGGTGTCGCCTTCTGAGCGGCGGGAGGCTGCCTCGCGAACGGTTTGGCGGGGAGACACATGGGTCACAACACCACCCACGCCGCTCGAGCCTGCCGGCCTCCGCATGCGTGACGCTCGCTTGGCGCCACTGCGACGGAAATCCGGACACAAAATCGTCAGCGACATCTGGGATGTTCCGACTGGAATCGCTTGCAGAGCTCGCCCGGTCGGGCGCACGCAGCAACGAGCAATTTCATATGATCCCACCCTGAAAGACGAGCGATTTCGAGAGATCTGCAGGCCACGGAGTTAGTCGATGGTCATCATCGGGAGTGCTGGATCAGCCGCTGGTCTTGAGATCAACAACGCGAAATTTGGAGGGTGCACATAAGACGGATAATCCTGGATCATCCTATGGTGTGTTCGGGATCCAGTCGCCGCAAGCGCGTCAGGGGCACTGGGACCACTCCGATTGCGCGCGACCGACAGCGCCCCGATCCCACTGGTGTACGCCCAAATCGCAGCCCGAGTTGCTTGTGGGACACACATGGCGACCTGATCCAGTGCCCTCCCGTCTCAGTACCCCGGTAGTGAGTGTCGACGGCGTACGCCTTGATGGCTTGCTTGGGGCGCTGCGGGTCGAGTCGATGGTCGCATCACCCCTCGCGCTCCCCGAGCTGGAACCTCGCGTTCGCCAGGGAGCATAGCAGCGCCGGCAAGATTACCTGGTTTTGGGGACACCCCGCCCGCTCCAGGTGTCGTTCCCCCAGGGGCTACGGTCTGGGCGCGTCGGTCCCCGTGACATTGCCTGGTTTTTCGGAACAGCTTCAGCGGAACACTTGGTTACGGTGGCCGGTTTGAGGGTCGCCCCCGCTAAGAGCTACCTCCCGCTCGTACCGGGTGTCATGAAATGCGGTTCCGACTCTGCACCTCGATTGCGCTTATCCTGCTCCACGAACCGATGCACATTGGCTCCGAGGGACTTTAGCACCCAGGTTCGAAGCGATAAGATCCGCATGATGTCCACAGATTTCCAGTCAGCGGTTAGGCTTTGCAGTGGCACCTTCATCCTGGTGATCATTGGGGCAGTGATGCTGGCGACCAGCAGTTGCGACTCCGCGCTCCCTGAGCCCAGCATTGCCACCCCAACTGCGGACACGCTGACGGCCTGCGAGGTTGCTCAGGAAGCGCAGCAGGCTGTAACGGATGTTTCGAATGGCGCGAGCACTGCAGTCGCTGAAATCGAGCAAGTGTTTAGCGATGCCACTGATCTCGCTGACAGTGTTGAGTCGACAAATGAACACGAGCTTGTCGACGCCACCTCACTCTGGCAGGACGTCGAGTCATTGAACGGCGAGGGATCTGCATCGTCGACGGGACAGTTGCAGGATCCAGTCGGTCTCGGGAAGCTAACAGCGGACGCCGATGCGCTAATGATGGACGGGAAATGTTAGCGCCGCCTCCCGGATGACTGATATCGGTCGCCTCGTCGAGGTCGAGCCTCGCACCCTTTGGGCACATGAGGCGGGCAACTTCACGCCGTGGCTGCTCGCAAATGCAGATGTCCTCGGTGATGAGTTGGGGATCAGCCTTGCTCTCGAGGGTGCGGAGCACCGTGTAGGAGACTTTGCCCTTGACCTCCTAGGTGTCGACAACACTAACGAGGTGCCACTCATTGTGGAGAATCAGCTAGAGGCGACCGACCACGACCACCTCGGAAAGCTACTGACTTATGCGGCCGGGACCGACGCGAAAACCATCATCTGGATCTCAACACGCTTCCGGCAGGAGCACCGAAGCGCTCTCGACTGGCTCAACGTCAACACGCAGGAAAGCATTCGGTTCTTCGGGGTCGAATTGCACGCAGGACGTATCGGCGAATCGGCTCCAGCTCCGCTGTTCAAGGTAGTCGTCGAACCTAGCGACTGGCAGAAACGGATCCGTACCGTCGCCGAGGCTAGCAAGTACAGCGGCAGACGTGCCGAATATCGGGAATTCTGGCAGAGGTTCCTCGAACGGGCTCGCTCGGAGTACCCGAGGCTGCCTTGGCGCAATACGGCTCCGCGCCAAAGCTGGCTCGAAATGCGCTCCCCGATATCGGGTTCGCTGATCAATCTTGTGTTTGGCATGGGAAGAGGAATCCGCGTCGAGCTCTACATCGACAGCGGCGTTGCGGAGGCGAATCAGCGGCTTTTCGGCCTGCTTGAGCGGAATCGCGAGTTGCTGGAGCGCGAAATCGGAAGCAAACTCGAGTGGGATCCGCTCCCCACCCGCGGAGCTTGCCGCATCAGTGCGTACATGCCTGGGGGCGGTGTCGTGTCCGAAGAAGATCGTCATGCGGAGTTCATCTCCTGGTTCCTCGCTACCGGCAGCAAGTGGATGACGGCCGCGACGCAGATTGCGCCTCAACTACGAGGGCGCTAACCGTGCCATTAAAGAGACCTTCCCTCGAATCCTAGGGCAGCTTTGACCGGAGCTCAGTAGAGGGGCAGAATGCACCCGATGCCATCTCGCTATGACCTCTCCCGGGTCCCACTACAGGGGGCATACGTCGCCAAGCAATGTCCCGTTCGAGCGCAGAACGACGCAGTCCACCCAGCTGAGCCGCTACCGCCGACGCCGTTCCTGGAACGGCTTTTCAAGGGCGGCAACAACTTCGAGGCGGAGATCTTCGCAGCGCTTCTCGCCCTGAACCCTGAGGCTGTCGTCGTCACTGAACAGGGGGACGATGCCGAAGCCGCGACGCTGGCGGCCATGAAGCGGGGCGTGCCCCTCATCGTTGCCGCTCGATTGCCTTCAGATCACGTTGGCCGTCGGGTCGGCCGGCCGGATCTCTTGGTCCGTGGCGAGCACGGCGGTTATCGTCCCGTTGACGTCAAATGGCACATGGCGGTGACCATGCAATCGTCGGGCGCGTTCGGATTGCCAGCGCTGGTCGCGTCCCTCGCCGCACCTCATCGCGAAGCGGCTGTTGTCGGCACCGACTCGTCAGCGAAGAAGAATGAGGGCGACGTGCTGCAGCTCGCGCACTACCAGCGCATGTTAGAAGCCGCCGGGATGGCTACAACCGACGGGCGGTGGGGCGGGATCATCGGCACCGAACGGCAGGTGGTCGGGTACGACCTCGACCTTCCGGTCTGGCGAACACCGTCTACGTCGAGTGGGACCAAGTTGCGCTCGACCATGGAGCGCTACGACTTCGAGTTCGGGTTTCGGCTCGACATTCTCGCAGTTGCGGAACGTCACCAGCATGACCCGTCGATCGATCTGCTGGTCGTCCCCGTGAAGATCACCGAATGCGCCGGATGCCCGTGGTGGGAATACTGTGGACCGCTGCTGGAGCAGCCATCGGGTGACGTTTCCCTGCTGCCGCGCATTGGCTGGACCGAGTGGAAAGTGCATCGCGACCACGGCGTGACCAACCGGGCGGAACTGGCGGCACTCGATCCACTGACGGCGCGTCTGATTGCGAGCGGCCTCGACGTGGCTGGCATTCAGACAGTGGCTCACGACGTCGACCCCGCGACGTCTTTGTCAGAGCTCAGAAGAGTGTGGAGAGCCCATAAACAGCTGGACGAGCTACAAGCATCCGGAGTTGTGACCGTGGCTGATCTCCTCGCGCTTGACGCCACAACTTCGGCCTACTCCGGTGCTGGAATGTCGGCGCTCCCGGAGCAGATCGACCAAGCCCGGGCGGCTCTTGGATCGGAACCTGCATATCGGCGACGAGGCGTGGCTGAGCTGGTGGTGCCGCGCGCCGACGTCGAAGTCGACGTCGACATGGAGAATGTCGAGACAGGCTGCTATCTGTGGGGGGTCCACGTGAGCGATCACTCCTCTATGAGCATTGCTCCGAATGGTCACCGAGCGTTCGCGACGTGGGAGCCGATGACACCCGAGGTCGAGGCAGCAAACTCGGCAGAGTTCTGGGCTTGGCTCACGGGGCTCCGTGCCGCAACGCGCGCAGCCGGGTTCACCTTCGCGGCCTACTGCTGGAATGCTAACGCGGAGAACACCTACCTACGGCGATTGGGCGTCGCCCGCGGTATCGAGCAAGAGGTGGACGACTTCATCGCGTCCGAAGAGTGGGTTGACTTGCTTGCCGTATGGACTCGGCAACTGATCACCGGTGGCGCAAGTAGCCTGAAGGTGGTGGCTGGCCTTATCGGATTCGAGTGGGATGTGTCCGATCCTGGCGGTGGAGAGTCCATGGTGCGCTACGACGTGGCGGTTGGTGGACCTGACGATTGCTATTCGGCGCGCGAGTGGTTGCTGGCATATAACCGAGGCGACGTTAGCGCAACGCTCGCGGTGCGCGATTGGCTGTCGGGCGCGGGCCAGAGCGCTGCTTCGATTGAGAGCTGCCAGCTAACGCGCTGATCCCGGTCTTTCGTTCAGATGAGCGACCTACTTCCCGATAGTTGTCTGGTTCAAACCGGGAAGAGCTGCAGGTGTATCCCCGGTAGCTGTGGGGACTCCCCTGAACAAGGTCTCGACGACGCCGGAAGCCGCAATCTCGCGAAGCCGCTCCTCAAACCACAGCAGTGCAGCCTCGTGCGTTGCCAGTGTCGTCGCTCGCGTCTGGGTGAGAAGGATGGTCGAGCCACCTTGTGGTCGGTCCCAAGGCGGTCCGAATGGAGGCACGGTCTGGTCAGCTTTTGTCCGGGCTAGTTCAAGGCTTTCGCGCGCGGAGTCACGACCATCAACCTCGACCTTCCAGTAGGCGGTGCCACCCTGGGCCGTTAGGCCGTACCTCAGTGGACCTCCGGCGCCAACCATGTCACCGCTCGAGCGGAGGTAGGCTCCAACAAAATTCAGCAGCGTTCCCTCATTCGACCACACGAGCTTGTGTGCCGCTACGAGGTCCGGGAATAGGCTCGGGAGCTTTTTGTGTACTGCGGTGACGACAGCTGCCACCTTTTGGATGAGTTCATAAGCAGGCTCCAATGAGGCCGCTTCTCTGTCGCTGATCGGACCCAAAGCGTCATTTGCCACGTTCTGCTCCTCTAGGAAGGTTCCGAAGTCCCTCCAACGTTCGTGTTCTTTCCAACTCCTGTGGTCACCTCTTCCGTGCCTCGCCGCGTGATAAAGCTCATTCCAACTTAGATTCGGGACTGTGGCACGCAGAGGATGGTGAGCGAGCGTTAGGAGCCATGCGGGAGGATTGCGGGCGCGGGCGCGCTGTTGATAGCAATTGAGTTGAGAGCCACTCTCGCGCGCACTGATCTTGACTTCGACCCATATCTCGCCCGTGACCTGCCGGTTTCTATCCAGGATCTCAATAACGAGGTCGAGCCATCCACAGCCTGGCAACGCCACTTGGGTTGAGGGTCGGAGTCCCGAGGCGGCACGAAGATTGAGGCTCTTGGCCTGTAATGCATCAAGCTGGCTGAGCGCTTCGATCAATTGGCATGGGGTCGTCCGCGATCGCCATAGCGAGGGCCTCGGTTGTGAAGTTCTCCTGCGCAGTGAAGGCCGTGTCCTTCGAGTAGGTGTACAGGCGACCGAGGCGAGAACGAGTTCCGACCATGACCTTAGGATCGTCTCACCTGAGGGTGACGTTCATGTTACTCGGGCGAGACTCAAGCACACACAAGAAGTCGCGGTCGTCTCTAATTGTGAGTGCGACGTGGAATGTCTGACTGAGCTTTCATCCATCCCTCCTGCTGGGCGCGACTCCGCACTTCGATGAGCGCCCCGTATCGCTTGGCGACATTAAGTCGATTGGCCCGGCCGTCAAACCGGTAGATGTGGCGGAAGAGCCCCTCGAGCTCCTGGACCTCGTCGTTGCGGATGTTGTCATGCACTTCAAACACTGAGAAATGCGTCCACTCATCGCGCTTGTAGCGACGATGACTCTGTAGCCGTCCTCTGACACCCTGGCGCCCCGAGGCGATGCCGACATAGACCACGTCAAATCGGTGCCGAACCCTGTCTGTCGGATGAGTTCTGTAATGCTTGTAAAGCACATACATCCCACGGGTGCCATACGGCACGTTGGGCACCTCGGACTGAGGTGCCAGTTCAAATGAGCGACGTATGAGACGCAGGGGTGCGACAGGCATTGGATCCTCCTGCCAGCCTTAGGCGTCCGTTTGAATCATGTTGGTGCAGTTTGCACACCAAATCGGTCGTCCGTAACCGTGGTTCTCAGACCACACGCGAAGTGCAGAATCCGCCTCCGCGCAAACCTTCGGTCGATAGAAGGTGTGACGCGTGCCTGACGGTCTGACCGTACGGCAATGAGCGTGATGAAGGATGGCGTTCTTCATGTCGCGAACGTTGAGCACATGTCCGGTTTGGTGCTCACGGAGCCAGTCTTCGAAAGCATTATCGTCGTGATCGAAGACTATTGGCCTGACCCCCGTGGACTGGTCCAGCTGATATGAGAGTTTCTCAAGGCCTCATGACGAGGCAGGAGGAACTCGATGAAAGGACGGAAGCACACGGCGGAGCAGGTGATCCGCAAGCTGC
>Ga0116217_10000541_pt1 | contig 38590 bp, 23 predicted proteins | sample Sb_taG_6_FD_89697 | JGI IMG/M metagenome (GOLD analysis project Ga0116217, IMG submission 89697) | Peat soil microbial communities from Weissenstadt, Germany - Sb_50d_4_PS metaG | ecosystem: Environmental > Terrestrial > Soil > Wetlands > Peat | place: Germany: Weissenstadt | collected 2010-09-21 | reverse complement strand
TGAAGCCGATTCAACTGCCCAAGCCCGAAATCACCGGCGGCATGCCCTTGATGCAGGCCCTCAGCGCCCGCAAAACCACGCGCGCTTTCCTTGACAAGCCTCTGCCGCCGCAGATGCTCTCGAACCTGCTGTGGGCGGCCTTCGGCGTCAATCGCCCGAAAGAAGTTAAGCCCGGATTGGGCCGCACCGCGCCCTCGGGCCGCAATACCCAGGACATCACGCTTGAGGTCGCGCTGGCCGACGGAGTCTACGTCTACGACGCCGAGCAAAACCTGCTGCGCCCCGTGCTGTCGGGCGATGTGCGCGGTGCCATCAGCTCCGCGCCCGCGGCCCATGCGGCGGTCACCATCGTATACGTTGCCCCGGCCAAGGACGACTTCGCCCAGGTCGACTGCGGATTTATCGCCCAGAATGTCTACCTGTTCGCCGCGTCCTGGGGCCTGAACGCCTGGTTCTATGCAGTCCATGCCCAGGACGTAGCCGCCAAGCTCGGCCTCGGCGCCGATCACATCGTTCTATACGCGCAATCGGTCGGGTACCCGCCGCAGTAGCGCTGCTCTGTGCGGCCCCCGCAGAATCGTAGCACCGGGCTTCTGACCGGCTGTCGTATGGGCGTCCTCGCCCGCACTTGCCGCGCTCTGCGCCCCATTCGTGCACTTGCAGCGAGATTCAGATAAGCCACTAGCGTCGGAATGCTGGCGTGTGATTCAATCAAAAGTGGAGAGGCGGATACGGAGGTCATCTGGCAACCCGCCACAGGAGAAAGTCGATGTCAAATTCCCTTCTTCCCCTCGAGGAACGCAATCTGTCGCCCGACCAGGTCGAGGCGCTCGACAAACGGCGCGACCTGGGACACACCTTGTTGGTCATTGCCGGCCAGTTCGGGGTCATCGCCACCGTTCTGCTGCTGTGGGTCGGCCAGGACTTGAAATACTCTCCGGGCTGGCACCACCCCATGGCGTACTACTTCTTTTTTGCGCTCCTCATGATCGTGGTCTTCGGCATCGCAGGGCTCGTGCTGCGCCGCGGATTTTCCCGCATCGACTGAACCGAATCTGCAACACTCTCGAATTCCACTCGGCTCCGGGCCGCAGCGCGTCCGTGTGAGAAATGCCGCCTCGAGCATCTTCCTCGTTCGCAGCCGTAATCTTGTGCACAACTTTCCCCCGCCGTCCCCGTAAAATTCTCCCATGCGCAAAGATTGGATCCTTCCAGCGGCCGTCTTCCTCGCCGTTTCCCTGGCCGCACCTTCTTCAGGACCGCCCGCAGCGGCTCAGAGTCCCTTGCCAGTAACATCTGTCGCAGACCGCGCCGAAGCGCGCGTCATCTTTAAGCAACTGGTCGAGATCAACACCACAGACACGCCTCAGGGTAATGTCACCACCGCCACCGCGGCCATGCAAAAGCGCTTCCTCGATGCCGGCTTCCTTCCTGAAGACGTGCATCTGCTGGGACCGGACCCGCGCAAGCAAAACCTCGTGGTGCGCTTTCGCGCTGCTGGTGCGCCAACCCAAAAGCCGGTCCTGTTCCTCTGCCACATGGATGTCGTCCAGGCGCTGCGCTCCGACTGGTCCACCGATCCCTTCCAGTTCATTGAGAAGGATGGCTACTTCTACGGCCGCGGCACGCAGGATATGAAGGACTCCGACGCCGCGCTCGTCGCCACATTCCTTCGCCTGCATCGTGAAGGATACAAGCCAAAGCGCGATCTGATCCTGGCTCTTACCGCGGATGAAGAGGGCGGCAAATTCAACGGCGCCGAATGGCTGGTGCAGCAGCACCGCGACCTGGTTGACGCCGCGTTTGTCATCAACCCCGACGCCGGCGGCATCGAGCTGGAAAACGGACGGCCCGTGGTGGCCGAGGTCGAAGCCACAGAAAAACTCTACGCCGACTACCAGGTCACGGCGACCAATCGCGGCGGTCACAGTTCGCTGCCGCGGCCCGATAACGCCATCTATGAGTTGACAGCGGGGCTCAACCGCTTGGCCGCCTACACGTTTCCGTTCGAGCTGAACGAGGTCACGCGAACGTATTTCACGAACCTCGCCGCCAGCGAGAAGGCCGAGACGGCGGCCGATATACGGGAGATTCTGGCTACGCCTCCAGACGCGGCGGCTGCCGCTCGGTTGAGCGCGGAGCCGGCCTTCAATGCGAGGCTGCGCACCACGTGCGTGGCCACGCGACTGAATGCCGGTCACGCCAACAACGCCCTGCCGCAAACCGCCCAGGCAATCGTCAATTGCCGGATTCTTCCCGGCCACTCGCCCGAGGAGACACGGCAGGCACTTGTCTCCATCTTTGCCGACCCCAAACTTGGTGTCGCGTATGTTTCGAGTCTGGGCGACGTCAAGGCGTCAGCGCCCGATCGCAAAGCCATGGTCCCGCCCGCGCCAAGCCAGGAAGGTTTTGCGCCGCTTGCAAGCTGGACCCAGGCGATTTGGCCGGGAATAACAGTCACGCCTGTGATGGAGACCGGCGCCAGTGATTCCATCTACTTCGCCCAGGTGGGCATTCCAAACTACGGCTACTCGGCCATCGCCCTCGAGCGCGACGATGTGCGCGCACACGGACGCGACGAGCGACTGCCCGTCGATTCGTACTGGAAATCGCTGGATTTCTGGTATTCCTTTGCAAAAACACTCGGCGGGGATTAACGAGGCCACGCATTTAGAGTTGCTGAAAAACCATGTCGAAACCGCGTCCTGTATCAGGGCACGAGTTTACTCGTGCCGAAAACGCCGCAAAATCACTGAGGCTTCAGCCCCAGAAGGACGCTTACAACCAAACTGATCCACTAACCGGTCTTCGCCCGAACAGAAAGGTGGCTTCGAATGGCGGAACGTGTTTGTCCCTGGTGGCTTGGTTATGTGCTGGCCAGCCCAGTGCGCCGATGGATCTCGGAAGATCCTGAACAACTCCTGGCGCCATATGTCAAAGCAGGCATGACCGTCCTTGAACCCGGCCCGGGAATGGGTTTCTTCACTCTTCCTCTGGCGCGCTTGGTTGGCAATTCAGGACGCGTCGTGGCCGTGGATATCCAGGCAAAGATGCTTGCGGCGCTCGAGCGCCGTGTGCGCCGGGCCGGCCTGAATGATCGCATCAAAACTCGGCTCGCCAAGCCAGAATCCATGGGCCTCGACGACCTCAAGGGAGCAGTCGATTTTGTCCTCGCCTTCGCCGTCGTCCACGAAATGCCTTCCTCCGAGCGCTTTTTTCGGGAGGCCGCGGCCGTTCTCAAACCGGGAGCGCTCCTCCTCTTTGCCGAGCCGGCTGGCCACGTTACTCCCGAAAAGCTTGAGCTCGAACTCGACGCCGCAAAGTCGGCCGGCCTCGAAGAAGTTGACCGGCCGGCGGTTCGCCGCAGCCGGGCCGTCGTGCTGCGCAAAATCTGATGCAAAATGGTGATCGCTTTTTCGCGAATGCCGTGTTAACGACGACGCAGAGACCCGTGTCACAACGCAGTCAATTCCCAAGCGCTTCGCTGCTAAACTAGATGTCGATGATCCTCCCGTTTGTCCGCGAGATTTTCGCGGAGCTGGAGCATGCCCCGGGATTTGAACGCGTTCGCAGGCACCTCAGCCTGGGTGCGGGGCGGCAGCGTGTGTCCGGCTTGACCTCGACGGCGCGGGCCCTTTATCTGCCGCTGATGGCGCGGGCTGCCAAGCAGCTCGCTGTGGTCATCGTCGCCGACAACAAGGCCGCCGAAGCGCTGGAGCCGCTGCTCAAGTCCGGTTGCGAGCTCACTGGCGCCGTCGATCCGGCCCGCGTGGTGCGCTTTCCCGCCCACGATGTCCTCCCTTTTGAAAATCTCTCGCCGCATCCCGACGTGCAGGAGCAGCGCGCAGCCGCTTTGTGGAAGCTTTCATCCGGCGCCGTCGATATTCTCATCGCTCCCGTCGAATCTGCGGCAATGAAGCTCTTCGATCTCGAGTACTATGCCTCGCTGGCCGTTACGCTCAAGCGCGGCGAAGAGGTCGATCCAGAAGTGCTCGCAGCGCATCTGTCCGGCGTGGGCTATACGCAGATGGATCTCGTCGAAATGCCCGGGCATTTCACGCGCCGCGGCGGAATCCTCGATGTCTACTCGCCCGAGACCGACCGCCCCGTGCGCATCGAGTTCTTTGGCGACGAAATCGATACTATCCGCAAATTCGATCCCGAGACGCAGCGTTCGCAAAGCGGTTTGGACGAGACGCAGTTGCTGCCGTTGACAGAATCGCCTGTAACAGAGCCTCTGCTCGCCGCGGTGAATGGCCGCCTGAGCCGCCAGCGTGTTGAAACCGAGGATGAGGAAATGGCCGCCGAGGCCGCAGCCGCCGGCGGCGTCAGCGTCTTTCCCGGCTGGGAATTCTTCACGCCTGTGGCCGGCGCAGTGCGATCTTTGCTCTCTCTCGTGCCGCGCTGCGCGCTTTTTGTCGACGAACCAGCCATGGTCCACAACCAGATCGATCGCTGGTGGAACAAGCTCGAACAACGGCATGAGCGCTCCGGGATCGGCTCGCTCATCCGTCCTGAAGACATCTACCTGCGCCCCGAGGTTCTGCAGGCGTTGCTCGAGTCGCATCCGGGTCTCGATCTCGATCAGCTCGGCGCGGTTGATGTTCTCGATCACGACTCCACGCTCGGCGAAATTGAGTTGCCCACCCGGCCCACGTTGCGCTTCCACGGCTCCATTCCAGCGCTCACTGACCAGTTGAAGAACCTTATAGCATCGGAAACGCGAATGGTGCTCGCCGCCCCGCACCAGGGCGATGTGGAACGGCTGGCGACGGTGCTTCGCGATTACGAAGTTCCCTATCGCCTGGGCAGCCGCACTCCGCGTTCCACCGGCGAGACCATGCTCGAAGAGGCCAGCTATATGGCCGGCGACCTGCGTGTTCCGGTCATCGTGCGCTCGCCGCTCTCCGCCGGAGTCAGCTTCGCCGACACCAACCTGATCGTCTTCGGCGCCAACGACCTCTCCGATGACGCCGATGTGACGGCCCGTCCGGTTCCCAAGAAATCCAAGACCGCGGCATTCGTCTCCGACTTCCGCGACCTTGGCATCGGCGACTACGTAGTGCACGTGGAGCACGGCATCGCGCAATACCAGGGGCTCAAGGAAATCGCGCAGGATGGTCTCTCCATCGAGTTCATGATCCTCGAGTTCGCCGAGGGCGCAAAGCTCTACGTTCCGCTCACGCGCCTCGATCTGATTCAGAAATACCGTTCCACCGACACCGGGCCCGCGCCGGTGCTCAACAGGCTTGGCTCGCAGCAATGGACCCGCACCAAGGCGCGTGTGCGCAAGGCCATGCAGGATATGGCAGGCGAGCTTCTCAAGCTTTACGCCGAGCGCCACACCGTGCAGGGCAACGCTTTCTCAGGAGACAACGAGTTCCAGCGCGAATTCGAAGACGCCTTTGACTATAGCGAGACCGAGGATCAGGCGACTGCCATCCAGGCCGTCAAAAACGACATGGAAGCGCCGACGCCCATGGACCGCCTGCTCTGCGGCGATGTTGGCTACGGCAAAACCGAAGTGGCCATGCGCGCAGCCTTCAAGGCCGTGCAGGATGGCAAGCAGGTCGCGGTCCTGACGCCGACCACCGTCCTCGGCTTTCAGCACTTTGAGACCTTCAAGCAGCGCTTCTCCCAGTTTCCCATCCACGTTGAGATGATCTCGCGCTTCCGCACGCCGAAAGAGCAGAAGGAAATTGTGGAGCGCGTGGCCACCGGCAAGGTGGATATTCTCATCGGCACGCATCGGCTGCTGTCAAAAGACATCAAGTTTCAGGATCTCGGCTTGCTCGTCGTCGACGAAGAGCAGCGGTTCGGCGTGCGCCACAAGGAACGCCTGAAGCAGTTGCGCAAGCAGATTGACGTTCTCGCCATGAGCGCCACGCCCATTCCGCGCACGCTTCACATGTCGCTCGTCGGCCTGCGCGACATGAGCATCATCGAAACGCCGCCCAAGGACCGCATGGCGATCCAGACCGTCGTCGCGAAATTCGACGAGAAGATCATTCGCTCCGCCATTGAAGTCGAGCTCGAGCGCAGCGGCCAGGTCTTCTTCGTGCACAATCGCGTCGAATCGATCTACGAAATCGCCTCGCGCATCCAGGAGCTCGTCCCGGCGGCGCGTGTGGCCGTCGCCCATGGTCAGATGAGCGAAAACGAGCTCGAAAAGGTCATGCTCGCCTTCATGCGCCACGAATTCGACGTGCTCGTTGCCACCACGATTATCGAAAACGGCCTCGACATCCCGATGGCCAATACCATCCTCATCAATCGCGCCGAGCGCCACGGCCTCAGCGAGCTCTATCAGTTGCGCGGGCGCGTTGGCCGCTCCAACCGCCGCGCATATGCGTATCTGCTCATTCCGCCGGAGAATCAGTTGACCGAAATCGCGCGCCGCCGCCTCGCCGCGCTCAAGGAGTTCAGCGACCTCGGCGCAGGATTCAAGATCGCCGCGCTCGACCTCGAGCTGCGCGGCGCCGGCAACATGTTAGGCGGCGAACAGAGCGGCCACATCGAGGCGGTTGGCTTCGAGCTCTACACATCGATGCTTGAGGCCGAAGTGAAAGAACTGAAGGGCGAGGCCAGCGAAGAGCGGCCGGCCACGCAGCTCAATCTGGGCATCGCTCTCCGCATCGACGAGAGCTACGTCCCCGAAGAGAATCAGCGCCTGCGCCTCTATAAGAAGATTGCCGGAGCAGCGTCTGAAGCAGCAGTGAACGAAGTGCGCGCCGAGATGGAAGACCGCTATGGCGCGCCGCCCGATGCCACCGTCTACCTGCTTGAAGCCGCCATGCTGCGTCTCGAGTGCGAGCGCATGGGCATCGCGCAAGTCGACCGCAAGCGCGGTGAGTTGCAGATCCGCTTTATGGAAAATGCCGCCGTAGATCCGGCGCAGTTGGCGCAGCTCGTCGCGCGCAACGCCAGGCGCGGCGCGCAGTTCACCCCCCAGGGACTCTTGAAATTCCCGCTGGCAGCCACCCGCCCCGACGATGTTCTCCTTGAGATTCGCGAGCTGCTTGCCGCTCTCGCGCCGGCGCCCGTAAACGCATGAGGAGCCGATTCTGTAAGACTGAGGATCAATGAAACGAGCGATTGTACTTGCCGCGTTAGGAGCTTTTATGCCGTCTGCCTTCGGCGCACACGCTGCCGCGACTGACTGGAAGCAGCAGTTCGCCAAGGCCTCCGACGAATATTTCGACCAGGTCTATTTCCGCTATGCGCCGTCGACGGGAACACTGGATGGCTTTCACCAGTACGACGCGCAGCTCGAAGATTTCTCGCGCAAAGCGGTCGACGCCGAGATCACCGCACTCAAGAGCTTCGAGCAGCGCATCGAAGCCATCCAACCCGATCCATCCCCCGCCGATTTTGTCCCCCGCAGCGATCGCGAAATTGTTTTGGCGAATATCCACTCGCAGTTGTTGGCGCTCGAAACCATCCGCCCCTGGGCAAAGGATGCCGACAACTACTCAAGCGCTTGCGCCAACGCGGCCTTTGTGCTGATGGAGCGCAACTTTGCTCCGCCCGATGACCGACTGCGCTCGCTCATCGCGCGAGAAAAGCAGATGCCGGCACTGCTGGCCGCGGCGCACGAAAACCTCCAGAATCCGCCGCGCATCTTCACCGAAATTGCCATCGAGCAACTGCCCGATATCATCACATTCTTCGGGCATGACGTCCCGCAGGCCTTCGTCGGCGCCAAAGACCCCGCGCTCAAGTCGCAATTCGCGCAATCCAACGCCGCCGTCATCGCCGCGTTGAACGATTATCTCCACTGGCTCAAGACCGACCTTCTCCCGCGTTCGAACGGCGACTTCCGCATTGGCGCCGACGCCTTTCACAAGAAGCTCGAATACGACGAGATTGTCGATCTGCCGCTCGACAAGCTCCTCCAGATCGGTTGGGCCGATCTGCGCAAAAATCAGGAGCACTTCAAACAGGTGGCCGCCGAGCTTGAGCCAGGCAAAGATCCGCGCGCCGTACTGGAAGAACTCGGTGAGCAGCACCCCGCGCCCGGCCGGTTGCTCGATTCCTTTCGCGCTACCTTCAACAACCTGGTGAGCTTTATCCAAACCCACCACATCGTCACTCTGCCCACGGATGCGCGGCCCATCCTCGAAGAAACTCCGCCCTTCATGCGCGCCACCACCACCGCCAGCATGGATACGCCCGGCCCCTTTGAAGCCCACTCCACCCAGGCCTATTTCAACGTCACGCTGCCCGATCCTTCCATGACGCCGGCTGAAGTTGATGGCTACATGCATGGATTCAATGTCGGCACACTCATCTCCACTGCCGTGCACGAGGCCTATCCCGGCCACTATGTGCAATTTCTTTGGCTGCCGCAGGCGCCGAGCAAGGTGCGCAAGCTGCTCGCCGCGAACACCAACGCTGAGGGCTGGGCGCACTACTGCGAGCAAATGATGCTCGATGAAGGATATGGCCGGCCAGGCATCGGTGCGAAAGACGAGCGCGAATCAAAATTCCTGCGCCTCGGCCAGTTGCAGGACGCGCTCCTGCGCAACGCGCGCTTCATCGTCGGCATCCAGATGCACACCGGCAACATGACCGTCGAGCAGGCCGAAGACTTCTTTGAGAAGGAAGGCTTTCAATCAAAGGAAAACGCGATCGTTGAAACCAAGCGCGGCGCCGGCGACCCAACCTATCTTTATTACACGCTGGGCAAGCTCCAGATCATGAAGCTGCGCGTGGATCTGCAGAAGAAAGAGGGTGTTGCGTTTTCGCTCGAAAAGTTCCACGACGACTTCCTGCGCCAGGGATTCCCGCCCATCAAAATCGTCCGCGAAGCCATGCTAGGCGACAACTCGCCCACGCTTTAATGCAGGGTTTAGGTATTTGAGCGACTCCAGTCGAACTGTACGCGCAGACCCGCCAACTCGCGAACGTGCGCGTAGATCGTGAGTTGAAAACATCACAGCCTCCGGAAAAATTTAGCTCCGGGGAGTTTTGTAACAGGGCACGAGTTTACTCGTGCCGAAAACGCCGCAAAATCGACATAGGCTTTAGCTCCTGAGGGGTGAATTGCGAACGCGGGAAGCTCGCCATGCAACCAGCCCTAACTCAGCTCCGCACCGGCCTCGTTCATTCCGCAAACTGCCCTGCGCTCATCCATGTACACGAAGTCATCGTGACCCGGCCATCCTGCTCAAAGCGATCGAAGTATCCGCGCAATTCAGTTTCAAAATCAGCGAACGCCGCAGAACTCGGCATTGGTGCGTGCGACAGCGACAAAGTCAGGCCGCGCAACTCATCCCACTCCAGCCGCAACTCGCCGGGCACATCGGCGTGAAAGAACCGCCCGCCCGCAAACAGCGTGTCCAGCCGCCGATACACTGCGAGCAGCGGATCCAGGTAGAGGTCCCTGCCGGTCTTGGTTTGCATCAGCTTCTTGAACTCAACATTCTCCTCGCGCCCATCTTCCTTGCGTCCACAGGCAAGAATCGCAACCCATCCGCGCGCCTTCAGGACGCGCCGAAACTCGACGAGCGCCGCCTCCACATCGAACCAGTGCAGCGCCCGCCCCACAGCGATCATCTCCACCGATGCGTCAGGAAGCCCTGTCATCTCCGCCGAACCTTCCAGCACGTCATACAATCCGTCATCCGCGTGAAGCGAAGCGCAGGCGTCTCGCATCTCTGCATTCGGCTCAATCGCGATCACCCGGTTTCCGTTCGCCCGGAACAAGTCCCCCACCATTCCGGTGCCCGCGCCGATATCGGCCACCGTCCACTCCGCCGTGAGCCCACACCACTCGCGCAGCAACGGCAGCACAACATCCGGATGGTACCGCTCCCGGTATTGTGCGTACTCAGCAGCTTTTCCTGTGAACCGTCCTGAATGCTCGGTCATCTCTTCCCAGGCGATCCTTCGCCGGCGGCACGCTGCTCAATTCAAACTCCGCTCACCTGCCGGCTCGCCAACTCCGCTAGCCCCGCGAACTCCGCTGCAGTTTCATCCCTTCCACTTGATGTTGCAGCCGATCGATGGCTTCTGCTCTTTGGGAACCGGTTTGCCCGCGAGCACCGCATCCATTGCCGCCCGCAGATCGCCGCCCGTCACCGGCACTCCATTCCCCGGACGGCTCGCATCATATTGACCGTGATAGACCAGCCTGAAATTGCTGTCGAACAAATACGGATCCGGCGTGCATGCAGCGCTGTAAGCGTGAGCCACGTCCTGCGATTCGTCATAGAGATAGGGAAAAACAAAGCCGTTCTCTTTGGCCTGCTGCTTCAATCCCGCCGGGCTGTCAGCCGGATGCGTCGTCACATCGTTGGAGCTGATGGCCACAATCCCGATGGACTTGCCCGCATAGTCGGCGCCCAGTTTCCCGAGAGATTTCTCAATGTGCTTTACATAAGGGCAGTGCGTGCAGATGAACAGCACCAGCAGCCCCTGCTTCCCGCGAAAATCATCGCGGTGAATGGTCTTGCCCGTTACCACATCCGTGAGCGCAAAATCCGGCGCCACGGTTCCCAGTTCCAGCATGGTGGATTCAGTAAGTGCCATAAAGTTTCTCCTGAAGGATGTGATTCAGCGAAGTGAGCCTGACAGGGCTAGTCGCGTTAGGTGTTGGATGCGCGCGCCACTCGTCTCGATCTCGAAACCTCGGATCGCGTGCTCTCAATCCACCGCCGGCCCGCTGACTTGCTTACTAGCTGACTTGCTGCTTCTAAAACAGCCCTTGCTGGCGCCCCGGCAGCGCGACTCCAAAATGTTCATACGCCAGCCGCGTCGCCACGCGTCCCCGGGGCGTGCGATCCAGAAATCCAATCTGGATCAAAAACGGCTCGTACACCTCTTCCAGCGCGTCCTCTTCCTCAGCAAGCGTTGCCGCCAGCGTGCCCAGGCCCACCGGCCCGCCGTCGTACTTCTGCATGATGGTCAGCATCAGCCGCCGGTCGATCTCGTCAAAGCCGTGCGCATCCACTTCCAGCATCGTGAGCGCCGCATTGGCGGTGGGCCGGTCGATCGAGCCGGACCCGCGCACCTGCGCATAGTCGCGAACGCGGCGCAGCAGCCGGTTGGCAATACGTGGCGTGCCGCGCGATCGCAGTGCAATCTCCGCCGCGCCATCGCGATCGATGGGGATCTGCAGCACTTCCGCGGAGCGCTCCACGATGATTCGCAACTCCTCTTCCGTATAGAACTCCAGCCGCAGCAGAATCCCAAACCGCGAGCGCAGCGGCGAGCTGATCAGCCCCGGCCGCGTGGTGGCGCCGATGAACGTGAACGGCCTGATCTCCATCACGTGCGTGCGTGCTGCAGGCCCCTGCCCGATGATGATGTCGAGTTTGTAGTCTTCGAGCGCGGTGTAGAGCTTCTCTTCGAGCACCGGCTGCAAGCGGTGAATCTCGTCGAGAAAAAGCACCTGCCGCTGGCGCAGGTTGGTGAGGATCGCCGTCAGATCGCCCTGAATCACCAGGGCTGGCCCCGATGTCTGTTGAAAGCCAACATCCAGCTCGTTGGCAATAATCGTCGCCAGCGTGGTCTTGCCCAGTCCCGGCGGCCCGAACAGCAGCACGTGATCCAGCGCCTCGCCTCGCGACTTGGCCGCTTCCAGCGCAATGGCGAGTTGCTCTTTCGCTTTCGACTGGCCAATGAACTCGCGCAGCCAGCGCGGCCGTAATTTCAGCTCAAAGCTCTGCTCCTCGTCGGCGCGCGCCGCGCTGACCAAACGTTCCGGAGTGCTGTCGTCGCTGCTGGCCATGTTCCAGAAGTTTAGCGTTTTCCCCTCGCGTCGGCAAAGGGACGGCGTAGAACAAGCAGCGTTCATATTCTGAAGGCTTTGCACATTGACTGTCTTGATACCAAACCGGCAGTAACACTTTAGTGCAAGAGTAGGCGGGGGACTAGATGCGCCATAATCGAAAGCATATAGGTAATCAAAGGTCTGCCGTGACCAGGATGGGTCGCGCCAAAGCCGGCTGCAGACTCCGGAGGTTCATGATGCTTGATCGACTCTCACCTCGGGTGCTCCTCGCCATCGGCCTTGCTTTGCCGATCGCCGGATGCACGAACCCACTGGTGGACACCATTTCAGTCAGCCCCTCATCGCAGTCGGTTGGGGTGGGGCAATCCGTGCAGTTCACGGCAACCGGAACTTATGGGCATGGCGCCAACCATCCATCGACCACACAGAACATCACCAACTCGGTGACGTGGACATCCAGCGTGCCTGCTGTGGCCACCATCACCGCCGCGGGTGTTGCCACCGGAGTATCCGCCGGGTCGACCACCATCACGGCCAGCATGAATGGCTATACCGGAGTCATTTCCGCCACAGCAACCCTGACCGTTACCGGCGGGACCACCTCACCGGGAGCATCGGTCGTGTCCCTGGCCATCATTCCTAGTTCTCAATCGGTCGCGGCGCCAAAAGACACCAGCCAGTTCATTGCCATTGGCACCACGTCCACCGGCGTCACGGTCAATCTCACAAATGCGGTTACCTGGGCTTCGAGCAGCGCCCAGATCGCCACCGTTGGCGCCAACACCGGTCTCGCCACCGCGGTGGGCCAGGGCGCAGCCACAATTACTGCCACCTACGTCAGCGGTGGAAGCACGCTGACGGCGACGGCGACCTTCACCGTCATGGGAGGAACGTCAGAGGAATATACCGCTGTCACCATCATCCCAGGCTCGCAGTCCGTCTCGGCCTCAGGCCAGACCGGCCAGTTCCTTGCGCTTGCCACTTCCGGAACTACCGGCCTCGAGCAGGATGTCACCAATTCACCGCAGATCAAGTGGGCTTCCAGCATTCCGTCCGTGGCCTCAGTCACTTCCGGACTTGCTTCGGGCAATGGTGTGGCCACCGGTATAAGCCAGGGCAGCAGCACAATCACAGCCTTGCTTTCGAACCCCGACGGCTCTCTCGTTTCCGCTACCGCAACCGCCAATGTTACGCTGACGCCTGCGCCTGAGCCCCTCCTCTCGCTCCAGATCGTTCCGAGTGCGATCACCATCAACGATTTGTATGGTCAGGGCCAATTCCTGGCGATCGGCACATTTTCCACCCCGCCAACCGTTAGAGATTTGACCAACTCCGTCACTTGGCTCACCGGCGCGCCAAATATCTTCCCCGTCAACTCCAACGGAACCGGCGTCCCGAACTCGGGTGCCGATGCCGGGGTCGTGACTGCTTATGGAAGTGGGAGCGCCACCATCATCGCTGAAGCGACCGATCCGACGACAGGCTCGATTGAGACCGCTGAGGCGACCTTCAGTTGCCCATTAGTCCTTCCGACGCCGACCACACCAGCCTCGTGCACTAGCGACACTCCGGCGTCGTCGCTCATTTCCACGCTCACCATCTACAACGTGGGCCTGAACACCACAAACTGGCTGATCACGGCGTCGTCGGCCACGGGCACTCCAGACGTTATCCACTGCGGCCCCGGCTCAAACGCCGCTGGTTTTGGCGGCTCAGTGTGCGTTGCAAGCTATCCCGTGGGCACTCAGGTCACGCTCACAGCGCCGGCAGGAAGCGGAGCTTTCGGCGGATGGTCATACAACTGCCTGGCAACCACGCCGGTCACCGCGGCCGGCCCCAACACCTGCACCGTCGGCATGCTCTTTGACAACACCGTCGGCGCGATCTTCAACTAGAAATTTGATCTAACCCATCAACAGAAAAGCCGCTCCTCGGAGCGGCTTTTCTGTGACTCAACCGCCGCTTCCCGTGCGGCCGATCACGAGCAGCACCGCCCCAGCCGTTTAGACTGTTTAGGTCGCTTTGATCGTGATGTCCCACCGGTTTGGCATCCTTCGTCGTTTTCGATTCAACCTGCCGCAACGCATCGCCGCCGGCCTGCTGGCGCTCTTTCTCCTTCAGGGTTTCTGGCTTACCAGTCGCCAGACACTCACTGACCAGGACTACCAATACGCTCGCTGCGGCCGTGAAACCTGGGAGAAACCCTCCCCGCTTGCCGGCTACTACACCTCCTGCGGCAACATCCGCGATGGCATTCTCGCCTACCGGCTTGCTGGCCTCCCGCTCACTCTCAATCTGCTGGTCGAGCGCACCCTCGATTTCTTTCGCAAGCCCGAAGACCGCGTTTTCCAGGAATCGGGCAGCTCGCTCAGCACCTGGGAACTGCGCCATCAGATGACCCACGTCCTGTTCCTGTTGCGCGCCCCGTTCCTCTTTGCCGGCTGCGTGCTCGGCGGATGCATCTGGTGGGTCTCGCGCCGCCTCTATGGCAACCTCGGCGGCTACACCGCTCTCGCGCTCTATTGCTTCTCGCCGGCCATCCTCAAGGGTTGCGTCTCGCCCAATCCCGAAGTGCTGGCGGCGCTGGGCATCTACGGCGGCGTTTACACCTGCATCGGCGTCGCCCATGCCATGCATGGTCCGCGACGCAAGTGGAGGCCGCGAATCATCCTGCTCACGCTGATCTTTGGTGTGGCCGCCACCGCGCACATCGTCGCCCTTCCCCTGGCAGCCATCCTGGGACTCGCCGGCATGCTCTGGGTGGCCGAAGGGCACCGCAGCCAAACGCTGCCGGTGGTGCTCGCCGCTTCAGGTGGCGCTCTGTTGCTGCTGTTTGCCAGCTACGGATTCTCACCCGATGCCTTCAGCTACGTCTTTCGCTCCGGCGCCGCATTCCTGTGGGTCTCCGCTGGCTCAGCCAGCCGCTTCTTTGGCGCACTCGGCAGCGGCGGCATCACTGTCGCCGCATGCGCATCCGCGTTGTTCTATCTGGCAGTGCGCAAGTCGCGCTACTTCGGCAATAGCGTTCCGCTGATCTGCTCTCTGGTCCTGCTCTTTCTGGTCATGACTGAAGCCCCAGGGAGCTCTTGGATCTGGTCCATCCCGTTCCTGCTCACGTTCATAGGAGGAGTATTCGCCGATGCCTGCGAAGGCCCGCGCGGCCGCCTCGCCATCTACGCGGCCGGCGCCATTGTCGCTGCGCAAGCAGTTCTCTGCGTGTTAAGCCTGCCCTCACTTGTGTAGAGCCGTAAAGCCCATTTGAGCGGACAAAATGTTCATTGCCCCAGGCGCAAGCCCGACAAAAGAAACTAAAGTCCGCGTTAGCGGGCTAAAGACGGTAGCCCAGGCGCAAGCCTGGGGAGAGCGATGAGGTCTGCAGCCAAAGCCCCCGCAGGGGGCGTAAGAAGGGCATAAGCCGCCGGCGCACAGAATATCGTCCCTCCTTTCACGATTTCATAGCCGTGATTCCGCCCCGCTCTCGCGCCACATTCAATACAAATTCCAACCAGATTTCCGCCCAGAGACCGACGCCTCATCGCGCATCCTAAGATATTTCCTATATACCAGAAACTACAAGCCTTATTCCACGCTTTCCGCCTTGCTAAAACGTCTTTCGAACCGCTAAAATAGACCTAGGACCTGCAGACCCGGCCCCGCTTTTTCCGGACCTTTTTGCCGCCTTCCTGCGGGCCACAAGAAAAACTATGGCAGACGATCAGAATCCCCAGCTCCCTCTCGACGGTTCGAACCCTCCCGGTGGCACAAATCTCGTTCCCATCAATATCGAAGAAGAGATGCGCCGCTCGTATCTCGACTATGCGATGTCGGTGATTATCGGGCGCGCGCTGCCCGATGCCCGCGACGGTCTTAAGCCCGTGCACCGGCGCGTTCTCTACACCATGAGCGAGATGGGCCTGGAGTACAACAAAAAGTACACAAAGTGCGCCAAGGTCGTCGGCCAGGCAATGGGCGTCTACCATCCCCACGGCGACTCCGCCATTTACGACACGCTCGTTCGCATGGCGCAGCCCTTCACGTTGCGCTATCCGCTCGTCGACGGCCAGGGTAACTTCGGCTCGATCGACGGCGACCCGCCCGCGGCCATGCGCTACACCGAGTGCCGCATGGAGCGCATTGCCGGCGAACTGATGGCCGACATCGACATGGAAACCGTGGACTTCGTGCCCAACTACGACGAGTCCACGCAAGAGCCCTCTGTTCTGCCCACGCGTATTCCCAACCTCATCGTCAACGGTTCCAACGGTATTGCGGTCGGCATGGCCACCAACATTCCGCCCCACAACCTCACTGAAGTCGTCAATGCAACCATTGCGCTGGTTCGCAATCCCAAGGCGGGATTGGCTGAAGTGCTCAAGCACGTGCATGGTCCCGACTTTCCCACCGGCGCCATCCTCTATGGCCGAGCCGGCATCGTGGATGCCTATCGCACCGGGCGTGGCCGCTTCATCATGCGCGCCCGCGTAGCCACCGAGACCGTCACCAAGGATCTCAAGGCGCTCGTCGTCACCGAGATCCCCTACCAGGTCAACAAAGCCACGCTCTTCAAGCGCATCGCCGACCTGGTCGATAACAAAATCATCTCCGACATCGACATCAGCCCTGACCGCACGCGCGACGAAAGCGACCGCGACGGCATGCGTTTCGTCATCGGCCTCAAGCGCGGAGCGCAGCCTGAAATCGTGCTCAATCAGCTCTACAAGCACACGCAGTTGCAGGAAAGCTTCTCCATGATCTTCCTCGCGGTGGTCAACAGCCAGCCGCGGGAGTTAGGCCTCGCTGAAGCCATCCAGGTCTTCATCGATCACCGTATCGAAGTCGTGCAGCGCCGCACCGCCTATCTGCTGCGCAAAGCGCGCGAGCGCGAGCACATCCTCGAGGGTTACAAGATCGCCCTCGACAACCTCGACATGGTCATCAAGATCATCCGCGGTTCCAGTTCGCGGGCCGATGCGCGCGAGAACCTCTATGCCTGGGGCAAAAGCAAAGACATCGTCATCCAGCTCGACCGCGAAATGCAGCGCCACGAAGAGCGCGGCCTCACCCTCCGCCAGATCGACGCCATTCTCGAACTGCAGCTCTACCGCCTCACGCAACTCTCCATCGGCGAGATCCTCGACGAGTTGAAAGAAGTCCGCGCGAAGATCGCCGAGTACGAAGAGATCTTGGCCAGCGAAAAGAAGCTGCGCGCGGTCATCATCAAAGAGCTTGAAGACGTGCGCGACCGCTATGGCGACAAGCGGCGCACCGAAATTGTCGACGAGGGCGTCGAGCTGCAGCTTGAAGACCTCATCGCCGATGAGCAGGTTGCGGTCACGGTCAGCCATCAGGGCTACCTCAAGCGCACCCCCATCTCCATCTATCGCCAGCAGCGGCGCGGCGGCACAGGCCGTACCGGCATGAAGACGCGCGAAGAGGATTTCGTCTCGCAGCTCATCGTCAATTCCACGCACGCTTACTTACTCTGCTTTACCAATACCGGCCGCGTTTATTGGCTCAAGGTCTATGAAATTCCCGACGTGAGCGCAGCGGGCAAGGGCAAGTCCATGCAGAGCCTGCTCGATCTTCAAACCGGCGAAAAAGTCTGCGCCATCCTTGCCGTCAAAGATCTTGAAGAAGAAGGCAGATTCATCTTCTTCGCCACGCAAAAAGGCACAGTCAAGAAAACTCCGCTCAAGGACTTCTCCAACGTCATGTCGCGCGGTATCATCGCCATCGGGATTGACTCTGACGACGAGCTCGTCGCCGCTCGCCTCACTGACGGCTCGCAACTCGTATTCCTCGCCACGCACCTCGGTCTCGCCATCCGTTTCGACGAATGCGACGTGCGCTCCATGGGTCGCCCCGCCTATGGCGTTCGCGGCATCAGCCTCATCAAGAACGATTATGTTGTCGGCGTAGCCATCACTCCCAAGCAGCATGAGCCCGGTGCCTTCCGCATTCTCTCTGTAACCGAGAACGGCTTCGGCAAGCGCACCGATGTTGAGGAGTACCGGCTTCAAACGCGCGGCGGCAAGGGCGTCAAGAACCTTTCCGTCACCGAGCGCGTCGGCCCCGTCAACACCATCCAGCTCGTTGACGACACATCGGAGCTCATGGTCATCAGCCAGTTCGGCAAGATCATCCGCATCGATACCAAGACGGTTCGCTCCGCCGGCCGCGCTACCCAGGGCGTCCGCCTGCTCAGCCTCGAAGACGGAGACAAAGTCGCCGCCGCCGTCATCATCCCGCCCGAAGAGCTCAACGGCAACGGGAATGGCAACCACGAAGGCGAACAAGGCACCCTGCTGCAATAAACTGTGTTGTACCAATGAGCATGGACAGAACAATCCGCCGCGTTACCGATCTCGAGGAACAGAAGGCTGAGACCTATCGCTACTGGCAGAGCCGGACGGTTGGAGACCGGCTCATTGCGGTATGCGAACTCAGTGAAGCCGCCTACGCATTTGCTGCCGGTTTCAAGGGAGCGTTGGCCCATGATGACCAAGGACTTCAAAGATCTTCTTCGCGCGTTTAACGCCCACGCGGTTCAATATCTCATCATCGGCGGACACGCCTTCAGCGTGCACGCCGAACCTCGCACAACCAAAGACCTGGACCTGTTTATTCGCTCGGACCCGGAAAATGCCCGAGCCGCCTTTCGCGCACTGGCTCAGTTCGGCGCGCCCCTGCAGGACCTGACCGAAGCAGATTTCATTGACGGAACGACATTCCAGATCGGCACGCCGCCGAATCGAATTGACATTCTGCAGCGCATTGACGGAATCACCTTCGACGAAGCCTGGCCCAACCGAATTGTCGGCGACATCGACGGCGAAGTTCCCGCACCTGTCATCTCCCGAGGAGATCTCATCCGGAACAAACTCGCCAGCGGCCGAGAGCAGGACCTCCTCGATGTCAAAGTCCTGCGCGCCGTGGAAAAGGCCGTGAAGAACGTCGTCAGGAAAAACCAGGAACCATAGGCAAAGGCGTCGTCACGGTTATCATCCTGCCCGAAAAACTGAACGGGAATCACGAAGGCGAACAGACCATCCTGCCGCAGCAAAATACTTCGTAACAGCCCAAGTCCAGCATTCGCATCGAAAACGCTACTCGAGCGATCTCCGCGCATCTCTCGAACGCCAGGGCTTGGTGCCCGGCCACTTCAAACGTTCAAGACTTCCGCGTTGAAAGGCCTCAACATGAACCGAAAGACATTCCTGAAAACCCTCGCAGCAACCACCGTCACCCTCCCTTGCTTATCAGCCCTTGCAAACTCCGAAACCGGAAAATGCGACAACGAAAAATGCATGTCCGACGCCTCGGCCGTGCGCCAGTTCCTCTCCGATTTCCTCGCAAAGGAAGACAGCACGCTCGACCGCGAAGCTCTGCTCAAGTTGATGGAGCAGCGGGGCCGTGCCTGTTGCCGTGCATTGGAGTTCCGCCAGGAATTGATTGCCGACAGCAATGGCAGCGTAGACAAGCTGGTGGAACTGATGGGCAAGATCGTCGGCCCTGCGAACTGCACCCGCGCCGGTGACTTCGTAACCCTGGTTTATCCGACGGAAAAGTGCGTCTGTGGCTGGAGCCCAACGCGATCCGTTTCGCCAAGCGACCCCTACTGTGACTGCTCCGCCTCCAACAACCGCACGCTGTTTGAATCCGTCCTTGGAAAACCGGTGACCGTCAAAGTTCTGGATTCGCCGCGCCGCACCGGCAAAAGCTGCACGTTCCTCATCCATCTCGCCTAGCCGCGCGGGCATCCTGGAGAACCTGGGACGTGGAGCGTTTTGAAAGGACGCGAGTTCAGTCAGCCGGGTGCCCCAGGTCCCGACTCTGGGACCTGGGACACCGCAACACCAACCTGATCCTGTCATCCTGAGCGAGTCCGCGCAGCGGACAAGCCGAAGGATCTGCGGTCGCTTTTCGGCTTCGTATCAGGGAACGACTTAAGTCGTGCCGAAACGCTCATTCCGTTTTTCTTGAAAACAAAGCACGCGGCGAAGCCGCGCTCACCCCACAGCCCGCGAAGCGGGCAAAAGACGATAGCCCCACGGCGCCAGCCTGGGGATCAAACGCAGAATTGCATCGCAAAGCCCGCTTGAGCGGGCGAAAGACAGGGATGCCCACTCATTTTCTTGAAACCGAATCCTCTGCATTGATCTCCCTGGTTCGATTACGCAACTTCAAAGATCAATTCGAGTTCAATCGGCATCCCCAGCGGAAGACTGGCCACGCCGATAACCGAACGAACGGCTAACTTGTCGCCACCAAAGATGTCGCGCAACAGATCGGACGCTCCGTCTGCCACCCGTGGCTGGTCAAAGAACTCTCCCGAAGTAGCGATGAACACGCCAAGCCGCACCACGCGCGCGACTCGGTCGAGCGAGCCCAAATGCGCTTTAGCCGCTGCCAGCGCGCTCAAGGCTGCGGTATATGCGGCATCGCGGCCGGCATCGGCATCCAGCTCGTTCCCAAGCCTGCCCACATATTTTGGCTTATGGTCCGCAACCGGGAGCATTCCGCTCAGGAACAGCAGGTTGCCCGTTTGCAGCGTCTCGACATAACTGCCGAACGGCGTCGGCGGAGCCGGAAGCTGAATGCCGAGTTCCTGCAGCCGGCGCTCCGCACTGCCTGCCTGCGAACCTTTACGGGCTACCATCGGCCCACGTGTGCACCACCGTCCACATGCAACACCTCCCCGGTGACGTAACGAGCCTCAGTCAGATAAACGACTGCGTCCGCAATGTCCTTAACCTCAACAATCGCGCCCATCGGTGAACGCGCCCTCATATTGTCCTTCGGCGTTTCCTTGTGCAGTGGTGTGTCCACCTCGCCCGGCGCGACCGCGTTGAAGCGGATGCTGTTCCTGGCATATTCCAGGGCGAGGCTTCGCGTAACGGTATTCAGTCCGCCTTTCGTCATCATCGCAACCGACGCGTGAACGTCGGCGACAGGATTATCGGCCAATGCCGCAGTAATGGTCGTGACACTGCCGCCTGTTCCCTGCCGCAGCATCTGCTTTACTGCTTGCTGAGTGATGAACAGGAACGCCTCCAGGTTGGTGGAAACGAACGCGTGAAAATCGTCCGCGGAGTACTCGATGAACGGCTTCGTCCAGAAGACGCCCGCGACGTTGACCAGGTGATCGATTGCGCCGAAGGTCGTTACCGCAGCCTGGGCCAACTTCTCAGCCGTCGCGACCTGGCCGATATCCCCGTCGACAAGCGCGAGGTTTGCTGAGAGCGCAAAGCCGGCTTGGGAGATACTGCGCGAGGTTGCAACCACGTTGTAGCCGCGACCCAGAAATGCATAAACCACTGCTGCTCCGATGCCTCGCGAAGCACCAGTTACGATGATTGTCTTCTTATCTGCGATGTCTGCCCTCCATTCCAGGAGAGCGTCGGGGAATCCTGCCGTTTGTGCGTTCAATCCGGCAACCACCAACCGCTCGTCTGCACAGGTAAGCCCAAGTGTATTTCAGCATCGGCCGCAAAGACTGGCAAAGTGCCCATTCCTTGTGGAAAAATTCGGCCTCTGCCAATTCACGGCATCTTAACTGTCAAGGCTGCGCAGCAGAAAATCTCTTGCAATAGATAGCACTTTCTCTCGCATCGCGGGCTCCGGCAGCATGCGCGCGATTTCAATTGCCCCGCTCATCGTTGAAAAAATAACAAAAAATGCGCGCTCTTTATCTGCGGCTCGCCGGCCCGGCATAAAGGGAACCATTCGATCCTTGTAGCTCACGAGCTGGGGAAGGATCCGCCTCCTCATCTTCTGGTCCACTCTTGCCAATTCGGGGGCAAGTGCCGGCAGCGGGCAGCCATGCTCGGGGTGATCGCAAAACTCGAGGCTTAAATAGGCTTTCACAATCGCCTTCCACGCAGCTTCACGGTGCGGCGACTGTTCGGCCGCGCGGACCAATGTGTCGCCGATGTCGCGGAAAGCCTCGCTTAGCGACTCCAGCAGCAGCTCGTCTTTGCTCTCGAAGTGCTTGTAAAAGCCTCCGTGCGTCAGGCCGGTGTCGCGCATCACCTCTGCAACCGCTGCCCTGTTCAGGCCTTCGGCGCGCACGCGTCGCGACGCGTCTTTCACAATCTTCCGGTGCACCTCTGCCTTGTGTTCCTGTGGGTAACGCATAGCTCATGATAGATGCCCAAGATCATCCCACGATGCAAGCCGCAAGATCCAAAAGTCCGAATCCATAGGATGATACGTATCATCCTATAAGCAAAAGGAGGGGTTTCCCCAATGTCTCATCCCATTCTGATCACAGGCGCAGCCGGCGGCCGGCAAGGCTCAACCGGACGCGTCATCGCAAAGATTCTTCTCGAACAGGGTCTTCCCGTTCGCGCATTCGTCCACAAACTTGATGCCAGGTCCGACGAGCTCCGCCAAAAAGGCGCAGAAATCGTCGAGGGCGATCTCCTCGACCCGGCGTCGGTCCACGCGGCGATGAAAGATGTAAAGCGCGCTTACTTCACCTACCCGGTCATCGATGGGCTGCTTGAAGCAGCCACCATCTTCGCTGCCACCGCTCGCGACGCGAGCCTGGAACTGGTTGTGAACAATTCGCAGCTCCAGGGCACGCCCGGTGATCCCGCGTTTCGCGATCTTCAAGCCGCTCCCTCATTCCGCAATTTCCAGCATCGGCTCGTCGATCGCATCTTCGACTGGGCGCAGGTTGGGGCCGTTCATCTTCAGGCGCCGCCCTATTATGAAAACGTCCGCGCTCTTGTCAGCCGTACCGTGGCCGCGCAAGACACCGCTTTCCTTCCGTGGGGCGATGGCAACGCCCGCCTTCCCCTGGCCGGCGCCGAAGATGTGGCCCGCGTGGCCGCAGCTCTTTTGGCCAGTCCCGGCCTGCCGTCCCAAAACGTATACCCGCTGGTGAGCGAAACTCCAACGGTGCGCGAGATTGTTGAAACGCTCGGCAAGGCGCTCGGGCGCCCGATCCGCTATGTGCCCATTACAGACGAGCAGTGGGCCGATGCCGTGAAGGAGCATCTAAATCCTCACGCGCTCGATCACCTGAGCCATCTCTGGCAAAACTTTCGCAAAGGCGAGTGGCGCTATCGGCCCACCGATACGGTCCGGGCAGTCACCGGCCGCGATCCGCAAACTTTGGAGGAGTTCTTCCGGCAGAACGCCACATCGTTTGGCGCCGCTGCGCAATAGCGCAGCCTACCCGCCCGATGCAATTAAAAATTGAAGCCGATGGGATGATTTCTATCATCCCATCGTACAGGAGGAACCAATGTCACCCGAATTTCTCTTTCCGATTCAGCTCGTTCTGGGTTATGTCGCGTGCCTGCTTGTCTTCGTCACTTACCTTTTGCCCAGGCTCAGGCCGATGGACCGATTCAACGCCCAGCGTGCAATCGCCACACTGCACAGCTTCCGCTTCTTCGGGCTCGTCTTTATTCTTCCCGGCGTCATCGGCCCCAATCTGCCACCCAGCTTCGCAAACTTCGCCGCCTACGGGGACTTCGCAACCGGAGTGCTTGCCCTTTTAGCGCTCCTCACAGCACGCATACGTCCGCTCTTCTGGTCTTTTGTCGTTGCCTTCAATCTCATGGGCACAACTGACATCATCGTCGACTACGTCCACGCCATCCAGTTCAACCTTCCTGCGCTGGCCGGACAGTTGGGCGCCACCTACGTGATTCCGATCATCTATGTGCCCATGCTGATGATCACGCACGTCGTCGCGTTCTACTGGTTACTGCGTCCACAAGCCGCCAGGTAATGGACGAACACACTGTGCCGGACGACGATAAGACCATAGCGACGTGAACTTTTCATACCCGCAGGCGCGACTCGTCACCGCTGATCAGCATGCGATTGGACTCGGTCGAGGATGATGGACTTCACACGGCGGCTACTATTCCCCCAGCCCGTTCGCCGCAACCGCCGCTCGCCTCGCGCTCCGCGACCAGTACACGTACACCGGAATCCCCAGCAGCACCAGGATCAGTCCCGGCCACGTGTACTGCGGCTTGTAGCGCAGCAGCGCCGCGCAAAGCACGGTCGCCATCACGATATAAAGTCCCGGCAGAAACGGATACCCAAATGCCTTATACGGCCGCGGCGCATCGGGCTGCTTGCGCCGCAGCACAAACAACCCGCCAATCGTCAGGATGTAGAAGACCAGCGCGGCAAAAATAATGTAGTCGAGCAATTGGCTGTAGGAGCCTGATACGCACAGGATCGTCGTCCAGATGGCCTGCACCACCAGGCCGATCATCGGCGTGCGGAAGCGCGGATGCAGCTTGCCGACCGATTGAAAGAACAGCCCGTCCCGCGCCATGGCGTAGTAAACACGCGCGCCGGCCAGCGTCATTCCGTTGGCGCATCCGAAAGTAGAAATCAGAATTGCGCCCGCCATCAGGTAGCCGCCCACCTGCGGAAAGATCTGCTGCAGCACCGCCGCCGCGATGCGATCTTCCGAGGCATATTGAATCCCCCGCGCAAAAATCGTTGCGCCGTGCGGGTTGCCGTGCAGCGGAAGCACCATCATGTAAGCCGCGCTGGCCAGGATGTATGTCACGACCACGAACGCCACGCCCAGGGCGAGCGAAAGCGGAACGTTGCGCCGCGGATTCTTGATTTCCCCAGCCGTAAAGGTCACGTTGTTCCAGGCGTCGCAGGAAAAAAGAGACCCCACTTGAACCACCGCCAAAATCACGATCGGCCCGACCAGCGCGATCCGCCCCTGCGCGCCCACCTGCACCGGATGCATCGCGCTCCACCCGGCGTTCCGCCAGAAGTAGCTCCAATGCTCGCCAAAGTTCGCAGCAATCGCAGCGCCGCTGCGCCCCACCGTAAACCCGAGCAGAACCAGCCCTGCCAGTGCCAGCGCCTTGGCCACGGTAAATACGTTCTGCATTGCCGCGCCAAGTTGCACACCCCTAATGTTCACTGCGGCAACAAACGCTACCACGGCGATGCCGGTAAGATTCGCCGTGCTTACGCCGATGTCCATGTTGCCCAGCACCATGGGTCCCACAGGAATCGCCGGAACGTGCGCGATATGCCACAGCCAGTGGGTGCTTGAGACCTTCGGGAAGAACACTCCCAGGAATTTGCCGAAAGCGACGCACACCGCGGCGATCGTTCCCGTCTGAATTACGAGAAACAGCGTCCATCCGTAGAGAAATCCCCACAGAGGGCCCAGCGATTCGCGCAGGTAAACATACTGTCCGCCGGCCTTGGGCATCATGGCCGCCAGCTCGCCGTAGCTCAGCGCGCCGATCATGGTCATCACTCCGGTAACGATCCACGCCGCCAGGTAGAGCGCCGGCGAATCCGTGCCGCGCGCAATATCGCTGTCCACGATGAAGATGCCGCTGCCGATCATCGAGCCCACCACGATGGTGGTCGCGCTGAACAGGCCGAGCCTTTGCACCATCTGCGGGCCGGCGCCCAAACCCGTCAATGTCTCGGTTTGCGCCGACGTCGCGCTGGCAGAGCCATCGCTGCCCGACTTTCGTGCGCCGGATAGAGGATCGGTACCGGTCTTCGTGTCCAAGCTTTACACTCCAATGCCTCGGGCGCCTCGTTTCCTGCCCAGGGCGAGGCTCCCGACGTTCGCATGTTTCCTGCTTTCCAAATAAAACATGCTCGCTGCCCACAATGACAAGTAATTTCGCAAATCCGCCCGTGGGCCGTGCACGTCCCGCAAATTCTCGACAGCCCGATCGTATCGAATCAATGTCCCGAATTTGTCGGCAAACCGCCGCCGGCGTCGGCAGGTAAGCCAACAGCGAAGCAGGAGCCGCAATCCTCGCATCCCCACAAGGGACTTTCGTCGCAAATCACCGGCCTTCCCCAATCCCGACGGGAAAAACCGGGACAACCCCTTGCAAATCGTTATATTCTGTCCTCATTAGCCCGGCGAGCAACTGTTTCCCCCTTCAGCGCCAATCAGCTCCCGGGCCTGAAGACGATCAGATCGCACTGGCATGGAAGAGACCCCGAAGCGTCCCCCCGCCGACCCTCCCACGCAGTTTGGCTCTGCCGCTGCGGTCAGTAATTCTGCGGACAATCTGCGTTCTGACGAAACCCTCGTCCCCCTGTCCCGCTCTGCCGAAACCGTCATTGTGCCGCCGTCCCGTTCGGACGAAACCATCATCACCGGCGCAGGCAACACGCGCGCTGACCGGGCCGGGTGGGGCGACAAAGATCCTGAGCTCCAGCCGTGAACCATACTTGCCAACCGGTACGAGATCCTCAGCGTGCTCGGCACGGGAGGCATGGGTTCGGTCTACAAAGCGCAGGACCGGGAGCTCGATCGGCTGGTCGCGCTCAAGGTGATCCGGCCTGAGCTGGCGCGCAATCCCGCAATCGTCGATCGGTTCAAGCAGGAGCTGCGCCTCTCGCACAAAGTCACGCACCGCAACGTGGTGCGAATGTACGACCTCTCTGAAGATTCCGGAATGCGCTTTGTCACCATGGAACTGGTGATAGGCCGCGATCTGCGAAGCATCCTCGAAGAACGCGGAAAGCTGCCGCCCGATGAGGCCGTAGATATCTTCCAGCAGATTTGCATTGCCCTGCACGCCGCGCACAGCGTGGGAATCCTGCATCGCGACCTGAAGCCGCAAAACGTGATGCGGGAAGATGACGGGCGCGTGGTGGTCATGGACTTCGGGCTGGCGCGCACCATCGAAGGCAACGACGGGCTCACGCAGACCGGCGCGCTCATCGGCACCCTCGACTATATGTCGCCCGAGCAGGCCCTGGGCAAAAAACTCGACCAGCGATCAGACATCTTTACCCTGGGACTGATCGGCTACGAGATGCTGACCGGCGCCATGCCGTTCCGGGCAGAGAGCGCAATCGCGAGTCTGCTCAGCCGCACCCAGCAGCGCGCCGTGCCGGTGGCCGACGTCGATAAAAACATCCCGGGCACGCTCAGCAACATCATCGCCAAATGTCTTGAGAAAGATCCGGCAAACCGCTACCAGAGCGCTGAAGAACTGGATGCGGATATTCGCGCGTGGCAGGGCAAGGGAGGGGGCAAAAAAGTTTCTGCTTCTTCAACGCGCATGCGCATAATCCGCATTCGCGAGCTTCCGTGGCAGCGTTTCGCGGTTACCGGCGTCGTGATCGTGGCCATCGCAGCCGCAGTTGCCTGGTTCGCCATCCGCAGGCAGCTGGCCGCGAAATCGGCTACGCATGCGCCGGTCTCGGTGCTGGTTGGCGACTTTCAAAACAATACCGGCGACCCCGTTCTCGATAACACCCTGGAACCTATGCTCGGTCTGGCCCTGGAAGGCGCCAGCTTCATCAACGCCTCCAGCCGTGAGGATGCCCGCAAGCTCGCCGAGAAACTCCCCAATCCAACCAGCAGGCTCGACGAGCAGTCAGCGCGCCTGGTCGCTCAAAACGAGGACGTCAACGCCATCATTACCGGCGAGATTAACTTGCGAGGCGACGGTTACGATATTTCGGCGGTGGCGCTCGACGCCGTCAGCGGCAAGGAACTTGCAAAATCTGAGATTACCGTCGCCAATAAGCAGGACATCCTGAAGAACCTTCCCCAGTTGGCGGCGCCGATTCGCAAAGCTCTCGGCGACACCACGCCTGCCTCCGTGCAGTTTGATGAGGTCAGCGGAGGCTTCAAGGCCGCGTCCCTTGAGGCTGTTCACCAGGACGCAATCGGCGTTGACGAGCAATTCGCGGGCAAGTTCCAGGAGGCGTTCGATTCGTTCCAGAAGGCCGCACAGCTTGATCCGAACTTTGCGCGGCCCTATACCGGCATGGCTGCCATGGCCCAGAACCTGGGCAAACCCGGGGATGCCTTGAATTACATGAAGCTGGCCATGCAGCACGAAGACACCATGACCGAGCGGGAACGCTATCGCGACCGTGGGCTGTACTATCTCATCACCAGTGACTGGCAGGATTGTGTTCAGGAATACACGCAGCTCGTCACGCGCTACCCTGCCGATCGCGTCGGCCAGAACAACCTTTCCGGCTGCTATACGCAATTGCGCGACGCGCCCAAGGCGCTTCAAGCGGCCAAGCAGGCGGTCAAGATCGTTCCTAAGGGCGTGGGCCAGCTGCTGAATCTGGCGTTCATCAGTACATTTGCTGGAGATTTCGCCGAAAGCGAGAACAAAGCGCACACCGCGCTCCAGATCAATCCCAAGGCCGCCCAGGCATTTCTGGTGCTCGCAGAAGCGCAGTTGGGACAGGGACAGATCGATAAAGCAGCCGAAAGCTACCAAAAGCTTGAAACTCTCGGACCAGTGGCCACCTCCACTGCGGCTGCTGGGCTTGCCGATCTTGCTGCTTACCAGGACAAGCACGCAGACGCAGAGAGCATCCTTGCTCAAGCGGCTGCTGCAGACGTGGCTGCGAAGAACACCGACAACGCCGCGAGGAAGTACGTGGCGTTGGGATACATCGAGGAGATCCGGGGCAAGCATGCGGCCGCGATCGCAGACACGGACAAAGCCCTGGCGCAAAGCCAGTCGACAACAATCGAGTTCCTGGCGGCCGGCAACTATGTCGAATCGGGAGAGTTCGCGAAAGCGCAGAAGCTCGCGACGACCCTCTCTTCGGCACTGGCGACTGAGTCACAGGCTTACGGAAAAATCATCGATGGGATGATCGCCCTCAAGCGGAAAGACACTAATGAAGCCATTCGCCAGGTCAGGGCCGCGAACAACTTGCTCGATACCTGGATCGGCCACTTCGATCTGGGGCTCGCCTACCTTGACGCGGGAGCCTTCACGCAGGCTGACTCAGAGTTTGATGAGTGCATAAAACGGCGAGGCGAAGCAATCGAGCTCTTCATGGATAACGTGCCAACCTATGCTTACTTTCCGCCCGTGTATTACTACGAAGGCCGCGCGCGTGAAGGAATGAAGAGCGAGGGGTTCGCGGAATTTTATAAGACCTACCTCAGCATTCGCGGGCAGTCGTCCGACGATCCGTTGGTTGCTGACATCCGTCATCGTCTGGGCAACTAGAACCAGCTCATAACCCGAGTCAAAGCGAAAGACATCCCGCTGGGGCTCACAACTTTTGGATCGTTGCGTCGAATCTGCGATCGCGCTTCCCAGATGCAGCATTTGCAATGGTGCTGTAGTTTGATTGACGCCGGCTAGAAGCTCGCGCACTGCCCTTGTTTCTTTGAAGCGGTGTTTCCTCCTCCCGTAATCGTATTGTTGGCCTGACAGAGCAAGGTGCCGGTTACTTTGTTCGATGAAACCTGAGTTGGCCCCGTGTTGCTCTGGTCCGTCAGGCTCCCGCTGACTGTATTCTGCGACAGGATCGATGACGCCGAGTTGGTTTGGTCAACGAGGTTCCCGCTGATGGAATTCAGAGTCAGCACCGAGGCTCCCGAGTTGCTTTGATCCGTCAGGCTCCCCCCGACTGTGTTTCCCGACAAGGTGGTCGAAGCCGTATTGTTCTGGTCTGTCAGGCTCCCTTTGACGGTGTTACCGGTCAACGCAACGGCGGCCTTGTTCGATTGAAGGGTGACGCTGCCGGTGATTGAGTTGCCCGGACATGCGGGCGTTCCCGCGCCGATTGTTGCAGCTGTTCCAACGCTCTGGAATACGAGGTTGCCCCCTACGCTGGCCCCGCAAAGCTGGTTCTGGGCAGCGCCCGTTGGAATGTTCTGAGCCGTGAAGTTGCCGTTAATCTTTGTTGTCAGCCCAATGGAATACGTGCCCGCTGTGATCTGGATGCTGCCTCCGATCGTAGCGTTGCTGAGCCCGAGGTTGCCGCCCGTCTCGGTAATGTTTCCGGTGACGCCGCCTTTCAGGAAGATACAACTCTGTCCACTCGAAACCGTGATGTTGCCGCTGAACGTGCCAACATACACGCCGTTGCAAGTCGTGCCGGAAGCCGGGACGGTTGTCTCTGAAGTGAGAGTGAAGGTTTGCGTCGCCGCCGGACCCACCCCATTCTGCGCCGGAAAGGTGATGGTGTAGATGCCGCTGACCGTGGCTTTCCCGCTCAGCGTACCGGTGCCATTATGGTTGTCAACAAATATCAATCCGCCGGGCAGCGCCCCATTCTCTGTGATCGTGGGGACCGGGAAGGCCGCGGTGGTCACGGTGAACGTGCCGGATGTGCCCACCGTGAACGTCGTGCTGTTCACGCTGGTAATGGCCGGGGCCTCATCCACCATGAACGACTGCGGGCTCCCTGTCGCCGCCGAGTAGTCTGTTGTCGCCGAGGCGCTTGCTGTCAGGGTGCAGGTACCCGTTCCAATGAAGCTCACCAGGTTGCTTGACACCGTGCACGCGCCTGTTGTGCTCGAGACCACCGATTCCTTCGGTAAGCCATTGCCCGAGTAAGTATACGCCGGCGTAAAGCTGCCGCCGTAAAACGCATTCGGCGAAGGGGGATTGCTAATGCTGATCGTTGCGGGCGCCTGCTGGATGGTCACTGTGCCGGGCACAAAAAGGAATGAATAATTCGCCGCAGCCAGCGTGCCGGTCGTGATCGTGATCGGATAACTGCCCGCATTGCTCGTTGAAGTAGCCGTAGTGGTAAGCACCGGTGCGCCGGTCACTACCGGAGGATTGGCAGTGGCATCGCCATTCACATAGCCGCTCAAGCTAAAGGTCAACGAGGAAGGAAGCGCTGGCACCTGCCCATAAGTCGCCGTGAGATTTGCCGTCACCTTGATGACCGCCGGAGCAACAGTGAACGACTGCGTCACCGACGCGGCGCTGTAGTTGTTGCCCGCCGGCACCGACGCCGTGATCGTGCACAAGCCGGCCCCGGTCGTCGTGCCGCTCGCCGTGCCGGTCGTCGTACCCACGCTGCACGGCCCTATTGCCGGCGCCGAAAAGCTCACCGGCTGCCCGGAGCTGGATGTCGCGCTGACTGTGAATCCGCCGCCATACTGCACGCCCGGTAACGTCCCAAAGCTGATCGTTTGCGATTGCGCCGTGGAACCTTGCGGCAGGATCGTGAATGTTGCAGACACGGGACTCGCCGCGTTGTAAGCGGTGCCCGTTGTCGCCGTGGTGCTGTCGCCCGCCTGCGACGCGGTAATCGTGCAGCTTCCCTGGCTGGTGAGGTTCACACTCGCCGAAGAAACGCCGCTCGAGATCATCTGGCTGCCGATCGAACAAGCGCCCGTTGCGCTGAAGCTGACCTGCAGCCCGGAGGTAGCCGTCGCCGTCACCGTGATCGGCGAACTGGAAATCGTGACGGAACTCGGCGGCAATGGGGCCGTAAAGACGATTGTCTGGTCCAGCGTTTGCACCGCCGGCGGTGACGGCACGCTTTGCCGCTGCGTTCCCGTGGCTGTGTCTGCAACAAGAGTGGTCGTGATGGTGTAGACCACCTTGGTTGCCGTCGTATCCGGGTCGGTGTCCGTGAACGTCGTTGCGGGCGGATTTCCCCCAATCCCGCTGACGCTCCCGATTTCGATCGCCGGCTCAGTGGTTTGGCCGTACGTGGACTGCCGATAGATCGTGTAGGTCTGGACCACGCCGAAGGCCGGCGCCATCCAATTCACGATGACGTTGTTCGACCCCGGCGGCAGCGTATAGGTCGCTGAAGGCGGCGGGCGAACGAACGAGTTGGCGGTATCGTAAGTCAGCTCGGTCGTGGTAGCGCCGCCACTGCCCAGCGTCACATTCCCGCCGCTGCCTAGCGTCACATTCCCGCCGCTGCCCAGCGTGACGTTACCGCCGCGACCCAGCGTGACCGTTCCGCCGCTGCCCAGCGTCACATTCCCGCCGCTACCCATCGTGATGGTGCCACCGCTGCCCAGCGTCACATTCCCACCGCTGCCCAGCGTCACATTCCCGCCGCTGCCCAGCGTGATGGTGCCGCCACTGCTGAAGCTGTAAGTGCCCGGGCCAACCACCGTGGGAGTTCCTCCGCTGCCCAGCGTGATCGTGCCGCCGCTGCCCAGCGTCACATTCCCGCCACTGCCCAGCGTGATCGTTCCGCCGCTGCCCATCGTAATGGTCCCGCCGCTGCCCAGTGTCACGTTGCCGCCGCTGCCCAGCGTCACATTTCCGCCGCTGCCCAGCGTGACCGTTCCGCCGCTGCCCAGCGTCACGTTGCCGCCGCTGCCCAGCGTGACATTGCCGCCGCTGCCTGCAGACAAATCGCCGCCCAGCGTCACACTTCCACCGCTCCCCAGGGTGACATTGCCGCCGTTGCCCAGCGTGATGTTTCCGCCGCTGCCCAGTGTGATGGTCCCTCCACTGCCCAGCGTGACGTTCCCACCGCTCCCCAGCGTGATGTTTCCGCCGCTGCCCAGCGTGATCGTTCCGCCGCTGCTGAAGGTGTAAGTGCCCGGGCCAACCGTTGTCGGAGTTCCGCCGCTGCCCAGCGTGATCGTGCCTCCACTGCCTAACGTGACCGTGCCCCCGCTGCCCAGCGTCACATTTCCACCGCTCCCCAGCGTGATCGTTCCACCGCTGCCCAGCGTCACATTTCCGCCGCTGCCCAGCGTCACATTTCCACCGCTCCCCAGCGTGATGGTCCCGCCGCTGCCCAGCGTCACGTTTCCGCCCGCGGCAATGTTCAACGGCGATGCAGAAGAGCCAAACGAAAGTAAGCTCGCCAGGGCTGCGAACTCGCCGCCGGTGGCGCCCACCTGGCGCAAGTCGATGTTGGTCACATCGTTGTATCCGCGCAACGGTGCAGTCGGCGCCACGCCGTCGTAAGTAATGTTTTGTCCATCCGTCCACGCAGGACTAATGGGCGCAATCGGCCCATCCACCCGGTAATAAGGCGCATCCGTGCCGATCGGAGTGCCGTCGCAATGCAGCGTAGCGGCGCTCGCCGTCGTGGTGCCCGATGTGTAGGGAACGTACCAGGCCGAGGTCGGGATCGTTGCGGCAGTGCCGGAGCCATCAGTGAGCGAGGTCACATTCCAATCAGGTCCATTCAGGCTTTCGAGTGTCTGGTTGGAGTAGGCAACGGTGCCGTTCGGTCCCAGGCCATCGAGTTGGAACAGATAATTCATCACGCTCTGATAGTTCGGCTTGCAATTCACGTCGAAGGTCGGGATGTAGCTGCCGTGCGTGTCATAGTAGAGGCCGCCGTGGGTCAGGCCCAACGTATGGCCGATCTCGTGGTAAAGCGTGCCGGCGATGACATTGGCGCGCTTGCTCATGTCCTGGTTTGGGGCCGTCTCCCAAAGGCCAAGGGTGACGGCTGAATCGGAGCCGCCCAGATCGGAGTAGCCCGAGATGCTCGTAACCGTGCCGGATGTAAGCCCGATGACCGGCTCAGGCAATGGGTCGTTTAGGGGATAGTTCCAGCCGCTTGTGACACCGGCAGGAGTTGCGATTTGAATTGTCTTCGTGTCGGGACAGCCGGTCGTGTCGTACACCCCGTCGAGGCTCGGCATTCCCAGCACGCCGGTGATTGTGACGCGCTTCGGGCAGGCGTTGATCCCAGTGCCCCGGTCAGCGGTGGTGATGGTCGTAGTTGCCCCTGAAACTGCGATCGAGATCAAGGTCCCATACCGCGTGTTCCAGGCCGGTATGGCGAGAGAGAATCCGAATAGGACGTAGTGATAGCTATCCTTCTGGCCATACGGGAAACGAGCTGTACAATCCCCGCCCGTCGCGCACGAGGCAAAATTGCGTGGCCACACCTTCGAGATTTCCAGGCTGCTGTCCCAGCTCACGACCCCGGGCTCGTTGGGGAACTCGCACAGTTGGCCGCTGTCGGTGCACTTGTCTTCGAGAATCGGGTTGCCGATTTCGAGGTGGAGATGGATTGGAGGCGACATCGAGGCGAATGCCTGCGTGACCATCGCCAGCGGATCGTTGCCATCGGCGTCAGGCGACGGGTACAAATTCTCCTGGGTGAAATCGCAGGTGCCGTCTTGGAGCAGCGCGGAGCACATGTAATCGAGTTGAACGAACAGATCCTTTTCGCCCAGCACTGCGCCCGGCAATCCTACCCACGATCCGGTCTTCACGTCGTAATATCCTGGCTGCCCTGCATGGGGATCGCCCGCCGGCGGCCCGATTTTCCAAGCGTCCAGAATTCCGTCACTACTCCTGTTGTTCACCGGCGTGCTCAGAATCACCGCCGCATAGGCGTTACCGGCATTCAGCGTCTCGGTGTACTGGCTCGGTTGCCCCAGCGTCACGGAACTCGCGCTGTCGTTCCAGCCTCCGCCGCCGAAGATGTTTGTGACCTCTCCCGTGCCGCTCGCTCCGCCGACCGCGTCATAAAATCCTTGCACGGTCTGGGACAGGGCTCCGGTGGCCGCGGTTGGTATGGCCGAACCGTCGTAAATCACCACTGACTTGAGCGGGAAGTTCGGAGACAGCACGCGATAAATCACCACCAGGCTTGCGCCCTCAGAAAGCGGCAATGCCGTTCCTCCGCCGTCGGGCAGCGAAACGTTAAATGTGCCCGAGGCGTAGCGTATCCCATTCGCTCCGACGGGAATATAGGTGTTTACGTCGGCGCGATACACGCGCAGCGTGCCGCTCAACCCATCGTCGGTGTAAAGTTGGTCGCTCCCGATTTGCTGCCCGGTGATCGTATAGCCCATGAAGGTCGCACTGGTGGTCGAAGGCGACGACGTATTCTCCACCGTTTCCCAATACAGGTAAGCAGCTAGAATGTCGGCGCCGTCGGGAACGCTATTAGGCCCGGTGTTGGAGATGGTGATGGCTCCCGTCGCGATGCCGCCCTTACCCATCCCTCGTAGATTGACTCCCGCGGACACATAGTCACCCGTGACGAAATAGTTATTCAGGAGCGAGAGTTGGTTTGCCGCAGGCGGCTGCCCGGTCGACAGAACCAGCGAAACCGAGGATCCAACAGTCGTCTGCGTACCGGCGGCCGGGTTTTCGCTGATCACACTCCCCGCGGGAACAATGCTGCTTGATTGACTTGTCACATTCCCCACAATCAGACCTGCACCCGTGATGGCCGTTGTCGCGTCCGATTGCGTCTGATCCACAATGTTGGGCACAGCCACCATCGCCAGGCCCGTTGAGACGACCAGGTCGACCGCCGAGTTGGGCATAACCAGCGTCCCGGCAACCGGGTTTTCGCTGATCACATCGCCCGAGGGCACTGTGCTGCTTGATGCAGTGGTCACATTCGCCACCAGACCCGCACTCCCGATGGCCGAAATCGCTGCCGCTTGCGTGAAGCCCACAACATTGGGCACCGCAACCTCGGGTTGTACAGCATTGCCCTGGAGTAAAACGCTCTGCATTGCATTCGCAGCATTGAGAGCGTTGTCAGTAATGACGGCCGTGCCGGTGAGCGGGCTGCCCACCGCTTGCGGCTCGAAGCTGATGCTCAGGTTGCAGGACACGCCCGGCGCCAGCGAGAAGGTCGCGGTGCAATCGGATGGCGTACCCGGGCCGGAAACCTGACCAAAGTTGGATCCGACGACCAACCCGGGGGAAATGGCATTCAACGCCTGGTTGCCGATGTTCCGAATCGTGACAGATTGCGGGCTGCTCGTGCCGAACTCATTGGTCGCGGCAAAGCTCAAAGAGGGCGGCTGCGAGAGTTCAAGCTCCACCACCTTGGACAAATCCGCGAGGAAGATCTCGCCGGCCGCACCTACTCCCACGCCGAGGACGCCGGGGGTACCCAACCCGGAGACTGGCAGGATTGTCTGCACGCCCGCCGGCGTAAGCTCCATTACATCGTTGATGTAGTAATTCGTGGCGAAAACATCCCCCGCCGCATCCACCGCCACGCCGATGGGGTCATCCAGTCCGGTGAATGGCAGAGTGGTTTGCGTCCCGCTCGCTGTCACTTCCACAACCTGGTTGCTGCCGGAGTCGGCGATGATGACATCGCCCAGCCCATCCACGGCCACGCCTTGCGGGACGTTCAGCCCGCTGCCCACCGTGGTCTGCGGACCGCCTCCTGCCGGGACCTCCACTACCCGGTTGTTATAATAATCGGCAATGAAAACATTCCCCACCCCGTCCACTGCCACGCCCGACGGGTTGTTCAGTCCGCTGCCCAGCGTGATCGGCTGCCCGCCTCCTGCAGGGATCTCCAGCACGGTACCGTTGGTCTTCTGTACGGCGGTATAGACGTTACCCGCTCCATCCACCGCCACGCCTTCGAGGGTGCCCTGCCCGCTGACGAGGGTCGTCTGCGTCCCGCTACCGGCCGCAACCTTCACCACCCGCCCGTCTTGCCAGGTTGCAATGAAAATATTGCCCGCCGCATCCTCGGCAATACTGTACGGGTCCGCCACTCCGCTGGCCACCGTGGTCTGCGTACCCGGACCAAACGCGATCGCCGGTCCTTGGCCAACGCCGTAGATCAGCTGGGTCGCGATGAGGTTGGCTGGGGTGTTGTTGTCGAAGAGCTCCACCGCGCCCATGCGCAATCCCGGCGCGATGGGAGCGAAGGTCACATCGGCTGTGCAGATGCCCGGACCGGTGAAGCCGGTACACGTGCCGGCGCTGGACAGCGAGAAGTCAAGTCCGGGCGTGGTGACGCCTTGGGTCACCACCTGAACCGAGCCGATAGTCTTGCCCGCCGGGATGCTGAAGGTCTCGGGCAGTGTGTTGCTGCACGGCTCCGGTGTGTTTGCTCCCGAGGGGCAGACGTTGATGTTGCCGAAACTGCTCGGCGTGAAGGTCCAGCTCAGGATGTCGTTGTTTTCATCAAAGCCACCCGTCGAGGCCGTGAAGCCGGCGTAGGCCGAGTTGTTGGTCAAACCGATTGTTGCCATATTGAAGGCCACGCCTGTGGGAAAAAGGTCGTTGCCATCCAGAATCACGTCGAGGCACGGCTGGGTGCCGCAGGCGGTCTGCGTAGCTGCCGGTTGGGTGGAGTAGGTAACTGTCACCGTGTGCACATTGCCGTCGGCCAAAGCAATGCTTGTGCCCGTCAAAATGTTTTCGCCGATCACGCAGCTAAATGAGCCTTGGCCCTCGCCATTGGGTATGTTCTCGCAGTTCCCGCCTGTTCCATTGCTCGCAATGAACACACTATTACCCGGCGGATATTCATTACCGTCGTTGTTATAGGTCTTGAACCCTATGGCCACACTGTTCGGGATGCCACCGGTTGAACCCCCGCAAAAGAAGTTGTTTCCACTGAGGGGATCGTCGGCGAATCCCATCCCACAACCGCCCGGGCCCAGTGCGCTTGTTCCTGCAGGCGAATTCTGCACCACGAATGCAAATCCGTCGGCAGAGCCGCCCGTCAACTGAAACGTGAAGGTGGTGGAAAAGGAACTGCCAACCCGCTGCGGGGTGGTGTACCAGGCAGACCCGTCTTGACCCGTCGCAGCCGGGTTAATCTGCAGCACGCTCCCTTGGAGACTGGCGTTTCCGTTCAACGCTAGGCAACTTTGGTTGGGGAAATCCGGCGAATAACTGGGCGAACTTGGGCAGGTCGGCGATCCGAATGCGGCGCGCCCCCCTGTCAAAAACAGAGCCACAATCACAGCTGGCGTCATCCATCTCGCGCCTCCGAACTTCGCAAATCCCCTGGCCGCAGCTTCTGGCTGCGAACTCAAGTTCCCGCGGACTGCAAAGCGAGCGAAAACGGACATCCCTGCAAAACGCACTCTGGCGGGCAAGCCAGCACACTGCTTGGTCATCATGTTTTAGATCTCCCGGGGAATCGGAGCTGACGGTAAATCTACTTTGAAAACACGGGAAGGGCCCGAGATCGGACGCGGATCTCCCACTCACAACGGGCAAGCGCCCGGTCGCTCGGCGCAGTGCTTCCTCTCGCCGAGTCAAAGATTCAATTGGCCATCGGGGAAATGGCGCCGCTTTCAGGCTATTCATGCCTCACAGGTGGACCACGTCTCTGGCACCTGTGGGAGAGAGCCATCCAGGGGTGATGTCACCAGAATCTATTGAGGATAGTCTCTTGTCAAGACGCGCGACCCCATCCACGCCGAAATTAATATTCGACGACAACGATCGCATGTTACGACGGTCACCCTCCCCGCCAGCCCCTTCTCGATCCATCACGTGTGCTGGTGCCCGGAGGGGGACTTGAACCCCCACGGCCGATAAAGGTCTGCGGATTTTAAGTCCTATTTTGCCATCTTTGCAGTGAGTCGCATGAAGTCGCATTCTGTTGAATAACTACATTATTATCACATATTTAAATATGCACATTAGATCGCACGATGTTGCACTGAGCTGCATGAAATTCCGGTACAAAGTATCCCCATAAGTATCACCAGCATTGCCCTGAAAAAGATGCAGATTGGTCGCCATGGCGAGCAGCGAGATTTGCCTTCGCACGGACTTAGCCTGGAAAGACGGTTGCATTTGCAAGATCGAGTTTACTTTAGCGTCAGTATGCGATGGCTTGCCGACATTTGACATCCCGTTAGCGATTGGGGCATATGGACGACACGCTGGAACCGGCGATCAAGATCGAGACGAAGTCTGTGTCGCGGACCGACCATTGAAGGCTCGGTTGTTCCCGCTTTAAGCCGTAGCCCTATCATGTCATTGCGAAAGGCATTCGAGCCTTTCGAGACAAATACTCAAATAGGAAAGCCGAAATCGTGGGAACTACGTCTGCTCTCGGATTTGAATCGAAGCTCTGGGCGACACCACATTGAAGACCATCGCTCGCGAATTGGTGGATACGGTGCGCCGGAACACGACCATCGATTGGACTGTCCGCGCACATCTCTGCGTTCTGGTGAAACGCATCTCAGAAAGTACGGGTACCCGCCTGACAAGCAGGAGAAGGCGACACTGTGCTGGAACAGGCAGAGGTACTGTCGGCAGGATAGGTAATGGCTTGAGCTCGGCACAGCCTGCGGTCCCACGATTCCCGGACGCTGGCTGACTTGAACGAAGCCGCTGCGGCGGCGGACGCTTGCGCGTGCGGCTGAACCGGCCTTTGCGGCTGCCGGGGTAGCTTGGTTCG
>Ga0116217_10000534_pt1 | contig 38940 bp, 26 predicted proteins | sample Sb_taG_6_FD_89697 | JGI IMG/M metagenome (GOLD analysis project Ga0116217, IMG submission 89697) | Peat soil microbial communities from Weissenstadt, Germany - Sb_50d_4_PS metaG | ecosystem: Environmental > Terrestrial > Soil > Wetlands > Peat | place: Germany: Weissenstadt | collected 2010-09-21 | reverse complement strand
TTTCGCGATTTGCCAGCAAGCAAACGCCCTGATCCAGTCAGAAACTTCAGTGACCTTCGCGCGACCGGATATCGTGGTCACTAATCTCACGCTGGCGGGATATCTGTCAGGGCACCTCTCTTTGACCGAAGCGCTCGATGCGGCACGATCAGTCTGGCACGCATCTGGTGACACTAACGACAGTCCACTCCTGGGATCAAACGTTGCTTACTATCTTGCTCGTCAGAAGCGTTACGTCGAAGCGGTCGAGCTTCTCGAGCCCCTCTTCAACGACTTCCGGAGTCGACCCAGTTTCGATTCCTATTACACGTATTTCGTCGGTAATAACCTTTGCGGAAGCCTGTTCATGTGCGGGAGAGCGGCCGATGCCGAAGGCATCTGGACAGCGATCACGCCGTTTGTACCGGAGTTTGTCGGTCCCATAGTGCCATATATTAGAAAACGCCATGAGATGCAGACCCAGATGTTTTTGGCAGATAATCGTTCGCTGGATTGGGACGACTTTGTCGGGGCCGCGGCTCCTCCGCAAGTGGGGCCTGGGTGGCAGTTCTACGGCAAGGGGTTCCTAGCTGCAGAACTCGAGTTTTGGTCCGACGAATGAAACAGACCATGGCGCTCAATGGCTAAGCCGACCAGAGTGTTGAAGATGTCGCGATATTTCAAGCCGGCCCGGGAATACAGGAACGCAATGGAGTTGTTTTGAGTGAGATGAGGCGTGCTCGAGACATCGATGACGAATGCCTCTCCTTCATCGTTCATTCGAAAGTCAATTCGGCTTAATCCCTGAAAGTTCAACACGTCTGCGACTCGTTCCGCCATCCTCTCGACCTTGGAGATCCATTGAGGCGGAAAATCACTTGTTTCCGAGAATCCATAGTCGTCCTCCCATGCATCGTCGTACAAGAGGACGCTCTTGTCGAGGCGTGACTCTCCCCTTATCGTGAGGGCAGCCACTCCCAGAGCCTGCTGTGAACCCAAGCGCGCGGTAGGGACTTCGAGCTCAAACCCTGCGATAAGCTCTTGCACAGTAATCGGCTGACGGAGCGCATCACTCAAGAAGGCGATCCTCTCCTCGACGTGAGGAGAAAATGGCCCCACCGCGTCGGGATCTACGCCGACGCTACTCCCTTCATATGTCGCCTTGGCAACCACGAGTTCGCCAATTGTCGGCTTGTCGCGGTCCCACCATCCACGCCCCGGGATGAAGTACCAGGAACGGGGGACACTGATATTGAAGCTTTGAAGAAGGCGCGAAACGTGGAACTTCTGCCGGTTTATCGCGCATGAATACGCATCGGAGTTTAACGTTGGGATCGACAAATGGGCACAAAACGCCGGCACAAGTGCCCGACGACCTGGCCCTGAGCCATTCAAGGCCGACGTATAGACGAGCTGACATGGGCGACCGAGCGAATGGCCACTTCCTGCCAGAACCCACGAGAAGAAGTCCTGTTCGTCCGCAAAGTGTTGCGTGAAGAATCCGCACTCTCGAAGCGCTTCGATGAGCGCGTCGATTTCTAGGTCGTTCAGGAAGCTCGAACGCATGCTGTGGTGCGTGTAGTCGGCCATGTGCCGAGTGCGGCTCTTCACGTTGACGACTGCGAGCACTGCAATTGCCGGGGCTCTCTCTTCGACGAACTTGATGAGGCGACGGACTTCGCTGAACGGCGTTGAAAGCACTGATAATTCCTAATTATCAATACATGCGAGGTCCCTCCCGTCACTCCCACAAACCCCTTCAACGGCTTTTACTTCTATGTCCATAGGCGGTATAAGAAAAGCCTTTGCTTTGTGCGGGTTAAACAGCGGCCAATGTCGGGCCACAAAAGGGGACGAACCTTACATGGACTTGAAACAGGCGGGTCTGGACTTTCTCAACGGGTATTTCTCGACGCATGACCGCCGGAAGAAGACTAGGGCGGCCTATACCACTGACTTGAAGCAGTTTCTTGCATTCGCGGGCGATGATCTCGAATTGTTGTTATTGAGTGGAACGCTCATCGAACGTTGGGTAGCTCATCTTCGGCAGGAGGCATACCTGCCCCAGTCGATCCGGCGGAAGGTAGCCGTTCTCAAGGTCTTCTGCTCTTATTGGGTTCGGAGAGGAGAATTGAAGGAGTCGCCGTTCTGGAGGGTGAAACTGAGCATCGGACGGATCCCGCAGCTTCCGCGCAGCCTGAGTGAAGGTGAGATCGGAGCTCTGCTCACCCAAGCCCGAGGCAACTACGCAGCTCAGAACGCGAGCTCCCGGAAACCAACAAACACTCTGGGCATGGAGGCCAGATCGGGAGACTATCGCCTGTTGCGAAACTTAGCCATCGTCGATCTGCTCTTCGCTACCGGAATACGGGTGGGAGAGGCTTCATCACTGAACGTCGAAGATTTCATCGTGCAGGAAGGAGTGTTCACTGTCGAAGGCAAAGGAGGCCGTCACCGCCTGGCATTTGCCGTGGATGAAAAGACTCTTCAGATCCAGAAGGATCATTTTGCGGCCAGGGCGAAATTGGAGACCGGCAGTCCGGCACTGTTTCTGAATGCTTCCGGGGAAAGGCTTTCGACCCAGGGCATAGCAAAGATCATTGCCCAGCTGCGGCTCGAAGCTGGGATACAGCGGCACGTGACACCACACATGTTGCGGCACACAGTTGCGACGCTGCTTCTGCGGAACGGCGCGGACATTCGCGTAGTCCAGGAGTTCTTGGGCCACGCATCTATCGCAACTACCCAGCGGTACACACATATCACCAAGGAGCACCTTGTGGGTGCGTTACGCAAATACCATCCGTCTGCAAGCCTGCGGCTGGCAAGCTGACAGCGTCTCCGCGCTCGCCGTTCTTATCCATTCAAACGCTTTTCAAGGCTGACGATGGATTCGATGATCGCCGCGAATGCCGGAACCTCGCCGAATATCATCTGGGACATTGCGTTGTAGTCTTGCTCGAGATGGGCAAGCATAGCGTTATGAGGTACCAGGGCGTAGCTTCCCGGAGCGGCGGTTGCGAGGTCGAGGTCAGGCCGATTGAAGAACATGCGCGCGTGCCGAACGCAATCGGCAGCCATGGCAGTATCCTTTACAAAGTTTTCCCCATCTTCCGAAGTGAGGAGGCAATGGACATCGTAATCGTGACGTGAAACCCGCTGACCTCCGCCGCGCAGCTCGCCTCGCCGGTCCCACCATCGCCGGAGGCCGTGGAGAATGGCCACTTTGTCCCAGAACGTGCGGCCTGGATCTACGGTGGTAATGTTCGGCACCGCCAGATCTCTGTCAGCGAGATCTTGGGCTACGTAGGGAGTTACGGTTCGTGCTGAATGAGGGTCAAGGGCTGATTTCGCACCGGCTTCGATCTTCACCACGCGCCGAACATAGTTCGCTCCATCGGCAGTGACAGTGGGATACCAAAGCAGCAAGCTTTGGTGGTCTGGATCGTCAGGGTCGGCCTCGACACGGCCGAGTTCAGGCGCCAGCTTGGCGGTTTCCAGAAGCCCCCGCAGCAATCCAGAAAGCTGTTCCAATAAGGGACCATTGATATAGTTTTGACATGCCTCGCGAATGGCATCGAGGCGGGCTGCGCGTTTCTTCCCGCTTAGTGCTTCCAACTCCTCAACCGTGGCCGCCTGACCGATGTCTTCTCGAAAGACGGTGATGTCGATGTCTTCGGAGAAGCGTGCAATCAATCCGTAAGCCTTGGAGAGCGACGTGCCGCCCTTGAATTGCAGCCTCGGGCCTCCAGCCTGCAGCCCGTTGAAAAGAGCGTCCAGCGTCCAGCAAACCCAAAAATCCTTTTCTATGTTCTGCTGGACCGTCCCAAGCCGGTTGCCGGCACCGACGAATAAATCGCGGCGGTCATTCGCGGAAGCCGCCAGCACGGTTGCGTATCCCGGGATCATCGCAGTCCTCTGGAGTGGGTACTTCGATCGGCGGGTGCTTGGTGCTGCTGTTCAACATGTTGGTCGCCATGGTCGCCCTGCTGATGATTTGGCTGCTGGACTTTCTCGCTCATGGCATTCTTCCTGGGCTTGACTGCCTTGGGTTTGCCTTGAGCTTGTCCCGCGCCATCGGTTTGGCGGAGGAGATCGCGCACGATGGTCTGCATCCACTCCGGAAGCGCGGAAAGGCCTTGGCGCAGGTCATCGCGGATGGCGGAACCATGAGCTGGATCTTGCAGCACAGAGAAGAGGCGCGCGCGGATTCGATCCATGTCGCGGGGCAGCAGGTCGCGCACCCAATAGAGCGCCTGAACGACGCGCATGGCGGGATGTCCCGCCCAATGCAGGCGACTGGGCGCCGCATGCTGAAACTTAATGGTTAGGTTGCCAAGCTTGATTGGTTTGAGTCGCGCATCCGTGAGTACGACCGCGCGCGCCGGCACCGCGTCGGTGAGTCCTAGGTCGTTGGCCGCTGTGATCCCGTCGACGACCATCCGCACCTGGTCGCGCCGTGCGAGAGCATCGACGACCGGGTGATAATCGGGATAAGTGGGCTTGCCGGTCAGACGATTCGTCCCGGGCTTGTCGTACAGTCCGCGGGCGATTCGACGGAGATCCTTCGAGGCCACGAGACGGTGCAGGGCTTGGTCAACTGCTTCCCGGGAGCCAAGATCGAGAAAGTCGACAGGAGTCCAAACTCCTGTGGAGGATTGGGCGGAGATTCGGTCGAGTATTGCTGTTCGGAGATCAAGTCCTGGCCCACGCATATTGGGTGCCTTGTTTGTCAGAACAGTGTATCATGTATCTGACAAACATGAACACAATAGCTATATTTGTCAGAACTGCGATACACATTTCTGACACTTTAGGCCCGCGCTCGTGCCCCTTAATTAGGGGTTTCGTGCAATTTTACAAAATCCGCTTCGCCGTTCTTTCCGTTCACTTGTTCCGTTTGTTTTTCTTCCATTTTGCCCAGCGTGCGCGCTGAGCCGCGGCGATTTTTTTGCGAGCAGCCGCTGACATAGGTCTCCGCGCCTTGCGCGCGCGAGATCCCTTAGACTTTCCTTCCAGCCCCGCGAGACTTCCCAGGGCCGCCAACGCCGCGTTCAGCCGCTCCATTTCTCCGTGCACGCGCTGTCTTTCCTTCTGCAGCTGCCGGACTACTCCAGTCAGGTTCGTCATGTTCCCCCTCGGACAGAAATTGTAGCAGCCATCTGACGAACCCTCCGTCCCGATTGCCACCCGCCGCATGACCGATTTCACAAAGTCCCACAGGAGGATATGCTATGAGGCTTCGTCGGAATGAATACTGTCCGATACACAAATCGATTTCCTGCTGCGGTCGGGAACTCTTTCCCAAATCGAGGACGATACGGCTGGGGGTGCAGCGTATCGAAGATCCCCATCACCCAAGGGGATACCGCGAACTCCGGTCCCCGGCGGAGATGCGGAAGCTGCTGAATCGGAAGATTGCCGAGCAGGACAGGAAATGCGCCATCTGCCACGAAGAATTCACGGCTTACAACGACATTGTTCCCGACCACAGGGACCCCAAAGGGATGGGCGGATCTTGGAGAGACGATCATCCGGACAACATCCAGGCAACACACTGGTGGTGTAATGGGGAAAAAGGATCAACCAGAATGGAGGACTGATTGACGCATCAGCAGCCTTACCGCAACGAACTTACTGAAACCGACCCACCTTTACGTACTCCTGTACCAGAAATGTGCGGCATGGTGTTCCAGAAGACTTGCCTGATAGAGGCTTGCCAGCACATGCAATGCTGGTGCACGAACTTAGTTGGTCAGTCCTTCTTTCTTCTACCCTACCGCATGTTTCATCCGTATATTACTGGCAGCCGAGCCTTCATCAGAAGGATCGGAGAGGCAAGTCTATGCCACGGATCGTCTTGTCTGACGCTGTGCTCATGGAGCATCGCACTGCGGCAAATTTGTACGACTTGTTTTTGCGTCTATACCGATCCGTGGCGGAGAACGGTGTCAGCGAAATTGTTCGCGAAGTGTTTTCTTCTTGGGAATCCACCGAATACTCAGATTGGCGCAATTCCTCACATCCCTACTGCGACGCGATCACCAATGAGATTGGCCATAATCCGAACGACTGGATCGACGATTTTCCTGCCATGAAAGATCGCCTGCTTGCGACGCTTAAGGCATTAGGAGACGAGGTTGAGACCCCATCGGATGCTATGCACCACGAAGTGGGTTGTGTTGTAACGGCGCTCCGCGAACTCGATGTCATCGTCGGCCAAGCTCTCGCGTTTCCGCCAGGACCACTCACCTATCCGGCGCCACCACGCAGCAGCGGCTACACTTTGGTCCGAAAGCCGGGCCCCGGGTTTTATGCTCGATATCGAGCCAAGGAGAACCTGGAGGCTCCTCCTCCGCTGGCGCACGGTGAATTCCGGGAGTCCCTGGGGCTTGTCTCGACCTACGTGGTCCACCCGTTGGCCGGCGAACACTATTTTGAGTGGACCATTCATCGGGTGTCAGCATTATCCGAAAGTGTCTGGCGAGAACAAATGGAACGCAGGCAGCTTTCGTTTGCGCTGCTGTCGTTTCCCCACGCCACGATGAAGCCGACATTCGAGTTCGGAGAGAACTGCTTCTTGGTTAAGGATCTTGGACCCTCCGAGCCGGATGTCGACGAGAAAGTAGTAGAGAAGGTAGCCACGATTGTGAAACAGGATGGTGCGTCCGTCCTGCTTTTTCCAGAGCTCACGGCAAGCAGTGCCCTAGTCTCAAGTCTCAAATCACTGCTCGCAGGGTCGCCCAACCAAATCGGGATGGTGATTCCCGGGTCGCGTCATGTGGAAGTCTCACCTGGAGTGTGGCGTAATCGCTGTACCGCCCTCGACCCGATGGGTCACGAGTCAAATGTTACCCATGACAAGATGACTCGGTTCGCTTTGCCAAGAAAGATAGCCGTTCTTTACGGGAGGGAAGAGGCCGTCGAGACCATTGAGTGCACCGGAGCACCTCGACGCATACGGCTGTACGACAGTTTCACGCTTGGCCGGTTCGCAGTTCTCATCTGCCGCGACGTGATAGAGCCCCAGGTACCCGAGTTCCTGAGGCAACATTTCCTGGATCACGTATTTGTCGTGGCGATGACCCCTGATCTCGGCGACTTTCTCGGCCCGTGTTCCGAACTCGGCCGCATACTGGATGCAGGGATATTCGTTGTTAACACAGCGTTCGACGCTGCGCAACCCGCGTTGGTGTACATGCCGGTGCGGCGAGAACCGACCTTGGAGATGTGCCCGCACGGCGACCATGAAGTGTGCTTGCACCTCACCCTACTCTTCTAATCTCACCAACCGCGTGACGATGCCCCTGCGGCAGCCAACTGCCTTTTTCCGGCCGTGTCATGCGCGGCTTGACCCGTCTGCTCGATGGTTGCCTTGGCTGCTCGTCTTCCCTCGGCCGTCAAACGGTACCATGCTGTGTTGCCTGGACCTCGTTCGACTATCACCAAGCGGGCTCTCGATAGCGTGTGCATGATGCGAGCGACTAATGACTGGTGCTCCATCCCAATGAGGCTGCGCAATTCAGCAGCCTGCAATCGGTCTTTGCCAACAAGAACCCCAACAATCTTCCGAGCATGCTCGGACGCTTCCAGTACCTTCCGTGCGTCCGCCGAAGGGCCGAACGATTCGTAGGCTCCCGTCGCAATCTGCCCGATTACGGCAAGCGACCTCATCCATTCGCGGGGAGATTCGGCGTCCTGCGGCACGCTGTCAAAGTAACGTTCGGTGAGCTGTGTAAGCGTATTGCAGAGCGGTCCCAACTGGTCGGGATTTCCGGAGCCCAACGCAAAAACCACATATCGGGCAGCCCGCCACGTTGCATCTCGCAATTCTTCAACGGGTAGCTCGCCGCCGGTCTCCATCTGCCTCTGCAATTGAGTGATGACTTCTGGCATGGGCATAAACCACTCCTATTAACATCCATATGATAATACTGTTATCGTCTTAATGTCAATAGTAATTTGGAGCCCTTGAGGGCTGCAAATCGTGGCTTCACCAGTACAGATAGGGCCTCAAAAATCAATCACTCGCAATGGCCACCAGACGCAAGTGCGCAGGCGCCTGCGCCTCCCCTAATCCTACCTTGCCCACCTCTCTTAAGTCACTGAAAACATGACCACATTGGACTCAGATGGCAGGATAAATCGACTGGGAACCCCGGAACAGTCCGCGTGAATATCGAGCGTCTCACGCTGCAAATTTTCCGCCTCAGCGTAGTGGCCCTTCGTGGTCCATAGTTAACACTGGGCGGCGACAACGACGTTGTGCCCGACCACAGGGATTCCAAAGGCATGGGAGGGGCGTGGAGAGAACACCATCCGGACAATATCCGGGCAGTTCACTGGTGGTGCAACTCTGAAAAAGGATCAACGAGAGTTCCCAGCTGACAACCCCATTGATCGGCTGCCTCCCAACTAACTGGAAAGTCAACCTACTACTAGTTCTCGGGCAGGATGTGTGCCTCTTTTCGATGGACTCAACATTTCTGGCGCCCTCGTCCCTAGACCATTGAAACCCATGGTTCGAGCGTAACCAGCCTGACGGGCGGAGCTATCCATATTCCCGGCCCCCCGCTAAACTCACGCCTGGGGGTCCAAGGCCCTAGTCGTCTACTTGCGCCCTTGCCACCGGTGCAGGGCATGAGTTGATATGAAATGCGATAAGGCAATCATGATCCCGGCGAAGACAATCAGCCGACAAGAAGCGATTGACCCTCTAATTAGCCGTCGCCTCAGTGAGCTGCGCCACATCGCTGCGACGTTGAAAAAATCGCGGCTGAGCCCGCTCGAAACTTGCCGATCCGTTATCGAGGATCGGGCACTTGACCTCAAGACACGGGGGTTCTTCGCCGGTTTACCGGGAGATGAATGCCACTATTGGATTTCGAGCTTGTATGCTCTGCTGATGCCGGCGGCGCGGCGGCGCAAGCTCGCGGCGTATTTCACTCCCCCGCATTTGGCCCACTACGCGATCGATTTGCTGACCGCCGCGGGGCTTCAACCTGGCAAGGACAGAATTCTTGACCCTTCGTCGGGCGGGGCAGCATTTTTGGTACCGCTTGCTGCCCGCATTGCCGGCAGGGCGCGGCAGCGCGGCGGTAGTGCCGAAAACACCTTGCGGGCAATTGAATCCACTCTCGCCGGGGTGGAGATCGAACAGGATCTCGCGAGGCTGTCAAAGTTATTGCTTGCCGATTTGCTCCGAAAAGAAATCCGCTCCGCAGGTCGAAAAACAAGAATATCAATCGAGCAGGCAGACACGCTCAAACTGCCGCCCCCTGACATTCTCTACGATGCCGTCATCGGAAATCCTCCATACGGGCGGGTGTTTCGGCCAACCAAAGCGATCCTGAAGGATTTTGCTCCAGTCATCACCGATGGTTATGTGAATCTGTACGTTCTGTTCCTTGAGCAGGCTCTGCGCCTGGTAAAACCCGGAGGAGTCATTTGCCTCATTGTTCCCATGTCCTTTGTGGGAGGACCGTATTTCGCAGCCATCAGAAAGCGCATTTTAGAAACGTCGCACGTTCTGAGCCTTGATCCCATCGATAAGCGAAGCGATGTATTTCTTGATGTGCTGTACGACGTTTGTGTACTTACTCTTCGAAAAAAAGGCACATCGACGCGCGCAACGGTTCCGACATGTTCTCTCCTCATGATCGGGCAACCCAATCGTCTGTTGGGGAACCTTGACCTTCCGGAACAGCCGACAGGCCGGATGTGGGCGTTGCCCGATGACAAGCAGAAGGACGGATTGTTCAGGACCGGATTAGAGACACTGCCGGATTACGGATACGTAGCAAAGACCGGATACTTCGTATGGAATCGTGAGCAGCATCGCTATCGCGTAGGGAAAAAGCCGCACTCGAATGAGGTCCCTCTTTTTTGGGCACACAACATCAAATCTGGAAGCCTTTGCAGACCGTATGACGGCGAGCCTGATTCCCATCGCATCGGCTTCGTAAAAATCAAACGCGACAGTGCGGCGATAGTTCGTTCAGACGCGATCATCGTTCAGCGGACAAGCAACAAGCGACAGAGCCGAAGGCTGAACGCGGCCGTTGTAAGAAAGGTCAAGGTTCCCGGCGCCCGTGGATTTGTGGGCGAGAACCACACCATCATCATCATTCCTGATCCCGCGAAGGAACAGAAAATCTCGATAACGATGCTCTGTCGCCTGCTCAACACCGCAGCCGTTGACGCACGCTTTCGCAGGATGTCGGGCTCGGTGAGCGTCTCCACCAAAGCTTTGAATCAGCTTCCCCTTCCAACTGCGACGCACGTCCGTACAGCATTCAGTTCAGGCAGTGAAGACGAACACGCCGCCGAGGTCGCCTACGTCGAGTCACTAAAGAGTGCTCCCCGGAAGTCGTCCGCCGTAGCGGCAAGCAGGTAAGTACGATGCCCGGCAGCCAAGAACCCGCCTCTGAGAGTTTCGCGCCCATCGGCGCGGCGGAGCCAGGCCAACTGCGCCGGATCAGCTTGCGCCGGCGCAACGAATCCAGCCACTGCTGTGACGTGGGTCCGACCGCGAAGGATGTGCTCGCCGCTTTCGACCGTGTTCTCGCCGAGGGTAAGAGCGAAGCGCTTCTGCTGTGGCCGCAGCCGATCGAGGGTGTCGCCGTGTTCCATGCTCTGGCGGCGCTTGCCCGGATATCTGCTTGCGATTGCCAGGGCCTCGCAGCCTTGTTCTTTCCATGGAACCGCAATAGCGGAGGAACACAGAGGACGCTGCTGGTCGACAGAGAACAGCTTGTCCAGGCCACTCTGGCCCCGCTAAACCGGGTCCACACGCAAGCCCGGCATCCCGCGTTTGGTTATCTGATGGCGCTCCATAGCCTCAAACACCTCTCTACAGGGGAGCAGGGTAACAGGCGACAGAAAGCGCTTGAACGCGATCCGACCCTGATGCATCCCACTCTGTTTGAGATAATTCCGCAGGCAGGGATTCAAGCCGACGTAGTGCGCGACCACGGGGATCACTTTCTAAAGCGCCTGCGACGTCACACATGGATCAACGAACGTAGCGAACACATCAGTGCTGCGAACGATTCATCCCAAACGCCATTTTTCCTCTTTGGCGTGCATCCAGACGCGGTATCGATAGACCTGTTTCGCAAGGCAGGCCTAGACCCCGATCTTGGCGGGCGGCGACCGGATATTGTCCTGATCGATCTCACCCGCCGAGCAAGGAATGCACTCGGGGGAAACTGGCGAGAAGCGATCTCAAAGTTTTGTGGCACGATTGAAGAACTGTATGGAGCCGCGTGTCCCCCAGCTCTCGCAGTGACCGATGAAGTGTTCGCTCTTCAGACCCTCAGATGGAAGGTGCTGAACGGTTACGATGCCCATCGAGGTATTGCAATCTCGCCTAAACATCCCGCCCGCTCACGCCTGATCCTCAACGCCAAGACGGGCGTCCTCGATTTGCAAACTGCAGCCCCTGGCGATCTGGACGAACTCTCCGCCGAAGTCTACGGCGCAGACCTTCTCAACTTCGTTGATTGTGGCCTGAAACTGAGACGCTCTCTTATCGACGCCGGCGACCACGAAGTGGCCTCATCAGTAGCGACCGCTCTCGTTGTTTTGCAAAACCTGATCGGCCTGCCCGGCCCGCCCCAACAATTTCTGACTTTTCTCGCGGCAAACCATCAAGGATACGAACTCCAGAACCTAGGGTCCGCTTTTGATCACTTGACCCCCAGAGGAAAAATCAACTCTGTGCTCAAGCTCGGAGCCGCGGGCGCCAATCACGCGCAGCTCGTAGCTTTCCTCGATACTTACGACAAGCTCTGCTCGGTTGCCGCAACACACAATCCTGGTACGCGCCTATTCGACGACTGCCTGTCCAGGATGACGAAGCAGTCGTTGCGATCGATCGTCGCTGTTTCGAGCGACCTTATCCGGGCCTTTGCAGAGTGGCGCATCGAGAATGGAAGTACCTTGGCAGATGTACGAACAAGACTGGGGCGAGAAATCATTCTCGTCGACAACAAGGAAGCGACCGATGAACTTGAACGCGCCGGCAGCCTTCAGAAGCCCTTCCAGCAGATCCTTTTTGTTGAGCCGCATGCGGACCATTTTCTACAGACTCTGACGCACCCTGCCGTCCCCCCGAAGGCCACCGTGATCTGCCATCTTGCACACGCAAAACAGATCCTTCAACGTGCCGAGGCCTTTCTGCAGCTGGACGGAGTCGCCCCCGTTGAGTGGAATATGCTGATCGTGCAGGAGAGCTTTCAGAAGGCACTGAGCGGCCACACAATTGAGATTCCTGATCTCGATACCGTCCTGCTGCCGCCCCGCTTAGGCACCATCGACCTGACGGGACCCCACGCACCAGGAGCTGGTCCGACACGTATCATTCGAACATCTGGTGATGTTCAAATCAGGGCCTTCGACGGCTCAGAACTAGCGGTCTACGATCCGGATGCGTTGCAACCGTTTTCGCGACGGCTGGCAAAGGATCTGCAGCCGGGCGATCAGATATGCGTATTTAGTCCGGACTTCGTCGATGCTGCGCGGCAAAAACTGCACCTTAGCGCCACGGCGCCGGAGGTTCTCACCTTGTATCACAAGACCGTTGCGGAAGCGGCTGCCAAGCTGCCGGGGCACGATCTGACTGCCAAAGCTGATGCCCTCCGCAATTCGATCATGAAAATCGATTCATCCCCGTCGTTACCCGGTCCCCAGTCGATTCGGCAATGGATCGACGTAGCCGATCTGGGTGACGCCCCTCGCGACGAAGTAAGACCTCAGGCTCCGCGCGACCGCCGGCACTATCTCTGTTTTATGAAGGCACTCGGAATTGCCGACGATGTGGCAACGCATTACTGGGACTGGGGCATTTTCTGGACGCGCTCAATGCGTATTCGCAGCGGTACCGCCTTTCACCAAGTCTTCATGGGTGTTCTGATTGATCCGGATGGCGCAGTTTCCCGCCTTCCAGAAGCGCACCGCCAGGAAGTCTGGCGGATATATGAGACTGCCGAGCAGCATCTCGTTGCTGTAATCTCGAACAATCCGGAAGGTAATACAGATGAAAGTCATTGATCTGAGATCACTGCCCGCCGGGATCGCCGCCAATCTCGACGATGCCAAGGAGGGTATCGTTGACGCCCTCCTTAATCTGACCTGGCAGCGGGCGAGTGGCGCCGGGGCTGAAGGCGAGACCATTTTCGGCGCGAAACCCTCCCTAAGATTTGTTTCGGGATTCTTACTGCCGCGATTTGAGGAAGGCGGCGAACAGGATGAGACTTCGGATATTCACATCAGCGCGCACGGCCTGGATTGCCAGATTGCCGCCGCCGCCAAAGGGAATCTGATAATCAGCGCTGCATTTTCTATTTATGTCCGCACCCTACCGAGCTGGGACGAGCTGACGAAGCCGGAATTGGAGTTATTTCCGAATCCACCCTTGCGCAGGGACCTGGAAGCGGCCATTCGCGACGCGATGAAGGAACGGATGACTGTCGCTCTTGCGGCCGAAGAAAACAAGCCCACCGACCAAAGGCGGCAAAGGCGTGACCTTCAGCAGCAGATATACCGTGAGCTCCTAGGCACTCATGGCGTCGAAGTGTCGTCGGACGATTGGGTTGTAGATGCCGGCGTTGCTCCTGAAGAGGCTGCCGGGGCGGCGGAGACCGATCCTTCTGATCAAGGTGAAACAGCGGGAGACGGCTCTCGCCTTATCGCCCAGCGGGGGCGTTACATTTTCCACAGAGACGAGGCGGCGCAAGAGATCGATATTCCGCAGAAATGGAAACGACTTCCCGTTGAGCTCGCAGCCCTCTCGGTAGACATGTCCGACGAGGCTGCCGTTGAGGTTGCTGTGGAGACTTGGACCAAACAGATGCGCGAAGCGGTTGTCAAAGCAACTGCAGCTTGGCTCGAAACCGACGAAGGCCGAAGCTGGGCCTACCGAGCGGCCAACATCAGGCCGAGCTATATTCGGTCAGCAAAGACCTGGAACGACTTTCTTTCCACCCTGAGAAAGGTCGTCCCGTCCGCGAAAGAGCTAGGTCCTGACCTGAGCGGCCTTGCACTGACAGTTCAATTCGATAGCGATCTGCGCGACCCCGACCGCCGTAACTTGAGGGTGATGCTGGAGAACAACAGCAATGAGGTGCGAAAGCGGCTGCGTCACCGTTTCGACCACTCCATCCATCAGGTTGGACTCGCTATCGAGCTTCCGGCGCAAGCTCACCGGGCGCTGAATCTTGATCGTGTCGAGCCTTCGTACAGATTCCGGCACTTTCTGTCCTATCCTGCGATTGGCGTAAACTGCGGCGTCTCTGAGGCCCGCATCGGCGACAGATTGCGGCTGACAACAACCTGGATGCCCCGGTATCAGCAGCCCCGGATCGTACCTACCGAAATCAAAGGCGTGCCGACGGACTTCAAGACACTGGGCGCTGACAATTTTGATCCTGCAAGCATACGTCCTCTCATTAAGGCCTACCGGGACTGGACGAGCGCCGAGGAGCAGAATCTGGACCCGGCCGCCGGCGTCGAAGATTCAGATCAGGCAGATCGAGAGCGGGAGAAATTCAGGCAGGACATTGCGAACTATACGCGTGAAGCTAACAGAATCGAGCTGGGAATAGATCTTCTGGAGCACGCGTTCAAGCGCTTCTGCGCAGAGCCCGGATGCCGCGAGGCCTTGCCATATCGTGCCTGGCTTCTGCTGAATCAAACGTTTCGCGAAGCCGGGTTGGCGCGCGGGATCGATAAGTGGCGGTTGTTCCAGCTCACCTTCGTTCTCGCTCATATTCCTACCCTTGCTTCCCGCATGGCTGAATACGCGAAGTCACCATGGTTCGACCCCGAATTTGATGAGGAGACCGCTACTCTTCTTTATTTTCCGACCGGTGGGGGAAAGTCAGAAGCATTCTTTGGTTTGCTCATCTTCAATCTTTTCCTTGATCGCCTGCGCGGCAAGAGTGTGGGAGTTACGGCCCTAATTCGATATCCGCTGAGATTGTTGACCCTGCAGCAGGCGCAACGACTGCTTTCCATTCTGATGCGTGCCGAATTAGTGCGCCGAAGCGCATCCGTCGGGGGCGCGCCGTTTGAGATCGGTTTCTGGGTCGGCAGCGGCAACACGCCGAACAAACCGGATGATATCCGCCTGGACCCGGTCCCTCGCCTTGATGACGCCAGACATCAGAATGATGACAATCTGGGCGCCGACTACGACGAGGTCAACGACAGTTTCAACAAAACCCCAAAGTGCCCCCTGTGTTCGCAGAGTACCGGGTTGCGGCGAATCTCCTCAGGAACCGACGACGAAATCGGTATTTTTTGTTTTAACGAAGCATGTCGATGGAACGTGGAAACGAAACGGTCACCGCTCCCATTCCTGATCGTGGACCGCGACATTTACCGTCACGCCCCGACCGTACTCCTTGGCGTTATCGACAAACTCGCACTCATCGGCCAGCATCCCGCCACGATCAACAGGGTTATGGGAATGTTCGGGTTCGCGCGATGGCGGGAGTCCGCGACGGGGCGTTTTGTCATGCCTTCATGGCCAAAGCTGAAGGAAGGCCCGGCTGTAAACAACTGTGAGGCGCTCGCCCCCGCCTATAAGGAAGGCCAGGAGATTTTCTGCGATCCGTTTCCATCCCTGATCATTCAGGATGAAGCGCACTTGCTTGACGAGAGCCTCGGTACCTTTGCCGGCCTGTTCGAAACGATGCTTGAGCAGTTGTTCGTGCGAGGGGCTGTGCTACTGGGCGACCGGGTCGCGCGTAGCCCGTTTGGAGCAAAGGCAGTCCGCCTTCCGAAGGTGATAGCCGCAACCGCGACTGTCAGCGTGCCCCAACAGCAATTTGGGTCACTGTACCAGCGTCGGCATATGCATTTCCCGTATCCCGGCACGTCAATCTACAAATCCTTCTATGCCGTGCCGGCCACTCCGTCCAATCCCGCGCGCAGGGGAATAGCGGGCAGCAGCCCCCGCTCCCCTGAAATCGAGGCGCCCTGGATGAGGCTCTACACGTCGATCATGACGAATGGCCGCAACCATACCGTCACGACGGTTGCCGTGCTCGCCGCCTATCACCTTGCAATTACGGAGCTCTGGCAGGACCTGTTGACAGGAACGCTGACGGATCAGGTCGCGCAGCGTCTGCTGGACGCTCTGACGCCCGCCACGCCACTGACGCAATTTCATGCGAGCGCCATCAGTGCGTGCGCGAAGGGAGACCCGGCAGTTTTGCTCACCCTGCTCGATCTGATGCGGATCTCGCTTACCTACGTGACCAACAAGAAAGGCGGAGACCAGGTCATTGATGCGTTCAGAGAGGAAGTGGCGAAAGTCCATAAACGCCACGGCCGAACCATGACCCAATTCCATACGCGCCTGATTTCCGGTGGTATTGATGTTGCGGAAATTCAGGAGATCATGCGCCAGGCAGACGGAGGTATCAAGGGCGGTGATGACTTTCCTGATCTCGACCAATCCCTCAGAAATATCGTCGCCACGTCTGCCATATCCCACGGGGTCGACGTGGACAAATTTAACGCAATGTTTTTTGCGGGAATGCCCAACGACATCGCAGAGTTCATTCAGGCATCTTCCCGTATAGGCCGTGCTCACGTCGGTTTCAGCCTCCTCGTACCCACGCCGCAGGCGCGCCGAGACAGGTATATTGTCGAAACCCACGATGTTTTCCACCGTTTCCTGGAACGTATGATCGCTCCGCCGGCGATAACGAGGTGGGCCGCAACCGCGCATGACCGGGTACTGACAAGCCTTTTTCAGGCGTGGCTCAGTGGCTGGGCCGAACAGAAGCTGTTCATGGAATACGCGGATACCGACAAGATTCGCGCGCCGAGATTTGAGACCGTAAATGACGTAAACCGACTCTTCACTGGAAACGATCTGCCCGGCGCGGCCAAGGATTTCATGGAATTCTGCGTTCTCGCGCTTGGCGTCCCCGGCCGCGGCGTGAGCCGCCTGGGCGCCGCACCGCACCCGGACTACTATGATGGCCGAATCCGCAATCTCGCCAAGCAGCTGACAGATGAGTTCCGCACCGAAAATGCCACGACAAGGCTGGGCGACTACTGGGACAACTCTCCCGTGGGGCAGAAACCCATGACATCTCTACGCGACATTGACGAGGCGGGGCGATTCATTCCGGCAAGACCATTCGGCAAACACAGAATCAAGGGAGCCGACGAGAAGACGGTGATTGCAGAGGCTCTCCGCATTGTAAGGCGGCAAAGGAGCCGGGTCGGCGAACTTGACAGCGACGACGGGGAGGCATAATGCATCGATCCAGAACTCAAATTGCAACATCCTATGCTCCTGGTGCGCTCTTCACCTATGAAGGTGGACTCGGATGTTGTGTCTCTGTCGCCATGTCCGCACCGGTTACGCCTTCTTCTCCGGCAGTCCAGAAGCAGCTGTTTGAACACCTCGGAGAATACGTCGAGAGTTGGTTCCAGCGTGCCACAAACTGCCGTAGCGAACCAGCTGTTCTGCCTTAGCAATGCATCGACGCTGCATTCCTGAATCACCAGAACGAGCCTTTCGTGGATCAAGGAAAGTTTGTCCTCAATCAACCCAGCCGGATCGGGTTTCTTCCGGACCCTCTGGTATTCGTCTGCTCCGATTGCGGGCGTCTCACGGAATTTAACGATGTCGAGGATCTTCACCGTCGCTGGCCGCAAACAAAAGGCCGTACAGATTGCGCTATTGCGGATTCCAGTCGTCACAGCTGGCGACAGGTCGATGTCGTCTATGCCCACTGGTCCGGAAACTATTGCGGCCTGAGCCCTCACCGTTGGGTTATGGCGCCTGATGGCAGAGTCAATCAAATCAAAAGATGCCAGAACTGCGGCCACGAGGAATATCAGCTTGTGACCAAAGCCTCTCCTTTTTTCAGCGATTGGCGCTTCCAGTGCATCCAATGCCTCGCCACGAAAGAGGTGGTCCAGGCCGATCGTGAAACGCTGGAACTCCTCAAGCCCAGGATGGACGCCGGGCACGGCAACCTTCCTAAGGAATGGAACATGCTCCCCGTCTCGTACAGGGCTTCCTCGGTCTTTTACGCCCAGACCGACAGCTTCATCCTGTTCCGGGATGCTGAAGTCACAACTCTGCTCACGGCGGCACGCCGCTCTGATCTCATTTCCAGGGTCATGAAACTTTACAACTTTCCCGGTACTCCTCTCACGCACGACGAGGTCATGAGGCAGCTCAAGGAAAATGGTCGCGGCGACGAGGCGAAGAACTACAAGGATCTTCTGGATATCCTGAAAGTCATGCCAGTTCCCGCCATGAAAGAAACCATGGAAAGGCAGTTGAGCGAGAAACGTACGGCCTACGAAACCCAAAGGCTCATCGCAAAGCAGCACCAGCAGTCGCAGGCTCTTTCCGCTCAAGTCGAGGCCAACCAGGACTGGGCACGGCGCTACAATCCCATACGGCTCGCCGTAGAACATTCCTCCTTTCGGTCCGAGGTCATAGACAGGCAAGGTACAGATCCGAGTCTGCCGGCAATATCCGTTCTCAATCCCGAAGTCTGCGACATCGATGCCGCAGACGAGAAAGAACGAAAATCATACACATCAAGTGTTGAATATCGCCTGCAGCAGCTCGGAATTGATGAACTCGTCCTTCTGCGCGGACTGGACATCTGCGAATTCAGCTTCGGGTATACGCGCGTCAGTTCCACACCTTCCACCATGGTCAAGGACAGAGAGATGCCCGTCAGGTTGTGCGCCTTCGATTACGTGGAGAAGCAAAAACGGCCGGTCTATCTCCTTGAACAGAAAAATGAAGGTTTTTACATCCGGCTCAACGAAAAGCGCGTCATCGAATGGCTGAGTAAAAACGGACTCGGTGAACGACTGCCGCCCCGCGACGGGATGCGACTCGGCGGCCTCTTGATTGAAGAGTACGCAGATTTCGGTCGTTTTCTGGAGGACTATCGCGAACGCGCCACGCCGCCTACTCCGCGCTCATTGTCCAACTATGTCTATCTCCTGCTTCACACGAAGGCTCATCATTTTGCTCATGCGGTCGTTGAATACTCCGGCCTCGAGCACGGATCAATCGGCGAATATCTTTTTCCTGCTGACCTCGCGTTCCTTGTATATCGCCGGGGCATGACCCCTGACCTGGGCAATCTGTCGGCCATGTGGCGCAACCACGGCCTGACGGTGCTTGAGCAGCTTCTCTCCGATCGCGGTCTCAAGTGCGATGGCGGAAGTCTCTGCGATCAGCGCGGCGGCGCATGCCCGGCTTGCATCATGGCCCCCGAAGTGGCCTGCATTGCCGGCAACAATCTGCTTAGCCGCGCCGCTCTGGGCGGAGGCGTACCGCCTGGATGGGATGCCGACCGAACGGCACTTGCCGGGTTTTTTCGGCTCGGATCAGATAGAGCGATGATTCTATGAACGCATCGATTCCGGAGGAAGGGATAGTTGACGCCGTTCTTTCGGGCCTCTCGTGACCGCCGTGTTCTTGGCCTATTTGGCGAGCCGCGACTCCCTCTCAATTCGGGCTGGCCTATTGGATGATGTCGCCCACGATCAGAACGTTACCTCGCGAAAGCTTGAATCAGTCCTCGAAGCAGGATTGCTTTCGCAAATGCGAGAGGGAGAAGCCCTCGCCGTCCGCAAGAATGGCGCGTTGAGGTAGGCGGTGTTGATAGGAGGATTGTCTATGCAAGCACCCTGAGAACACTTTTTCTGTAGGACGCGGACGTGTCGGTGACTAGCGGAGTCTTTTCGTTGGCTGCGGAGGCTTGGACTTCGGAGCCAACTGTGATGGGCGGCTGACGATCACAACAGCCACGACGCCAGGGATTTCCAACAGTGCGCGCCGCGTAGTGTCATGCTCCTGGACGCTTGCTGAGTCATCATAAATAAACACAATGAGAGATTCATAGCGAAGGTCGCGAAGATAGGGGATGCAATCTTCCTGGACTTCTTTCTCGATCTTCTTGAAATCATCCTTACTCGTCGCAAACTTTGCCTCAATGATGAGTTTCAATGATCCGATGCCAAAATCCGCCTTATAAGTGGAGTGGCCGAGTTTCGGCAACGCATCTTCATCGACCACATCCGGAAAGTAAGAACGCAGGATCAGCCACAGAATGTCCTGTATTTCGCGTTCTTGTGTGACGGGCCATCGAATGGGCTTCTGCAGTTCGTCCCCATCCCAGCGCCAGCGTTTCATAGCAGCCTCAAAATTGAGGAGCACCGCCGCCACGTGCTTAGGCTGCAATGATGCTGCCCCCAAGGCATAAAATAGGATAGACGTTACGGTAGACCAGATGAATGCCGCTTGCGATGCCGATTCGAAACGAAGATCCGTAGCCGCCTGAAATAGTATGCTCTGGCGGTCTTCATCGAGCCGTTGCAGCGACGGCTCGCTCTGATGCATCTGGTGGCGAACGGCCCAGTCGGCGAAGGCCAGTTCGTAAAGGCTCGGGGTGCTATGGGAGGCGGCCGGCATTTTCTCGTCAAACGCTCGGAAGAAAAGGTAAGGCACCAACGGATCGAAGTCCGTGAGGCCCCTCTGGCGCATTTTCTCAAGCACTTCCCGGCACCAAGTTAGCGTCTCCGACGCGGCAGTGCCTAGCGCAAGGGAGGCAAGAACGATGCCAAGCAATCGCGTGGGATTGCGCGCAAGGCTCAGGTGTTCGCCCTTAAAAGCGTCTCTCTCGCGCATCCGTCCGAGGCCATCCAGCAGTTGAGGCGTGAACTTCGATGTTGGTTGCGCCCACAAAAAGTAGCCGAGAGCCGCGACATGATCAAGATGGGTCGGCTTGAATTCCGTGTCTATCCACTCCTGCGTGCAGCCAACTTGCCACTCAACGCTGATGCGGGGATCATCTTTGAGAACATGATGCGCGAGGAGACCCTCCACCGATCCGGGACGATTTTGTTCCAGGACAGCTACACGGAGGCGATCCAGGCTCGGCTGCAGATAGAGAATCTGATTCAAAGGAACCATCTGCGTTCCTTGAGCGCCGTTGCAAGCGTTTCGGAATTCCAGTTTTTCACGTGGCGCAGGTGGCCGAGGAGGTCCACGATCATATTGGAGTAGGAAATCGAGACCGGCAACGTAGAGGGATTGAATCCGCGCCATGACATGAAGCTGAGGTTGAAAACTTGTCGGGTGAGGTAATCTAGGCTTTTAAAGGTCGAATCTTCATGAATGCTAACGAGAATTGGATGGGGGCAACCCTGATGCGCAGTCTTAACCTGATAGGGACCAGAAAGCGTGAGTAGTGCGGTGTTCGGGCCGAGTGGGACGCATTGCCCTCTCTGTGGAACCATTTTCCCCTTCATCGAATTGCCAAATTTTACTCCAGTGGCCATACGGTCAAACAGCATCCAGTTGTGAGAGTCGCTGACATGGACGAACGCATATTGGACTTCGAAGTCCGTGAGAGACGCCGCGAAGGCTTTGACCGCTTCCGCTTCCACATCCTTGTATTTCTTGAAGCTCTGATGGAAGACAAACCGAACGCGATCCCTCGGTTTCCACCCGAATCGGCTGCGGAGTTCCGCGACCGTCTCCTTAAGCGAGTCCGTCAGGGCTTCCAGGTACTGCTCTGCGGATACTTCCCGCGTGTTGTTCGCGAGCAGATATTGACCGTCCCCGCTAAACACCGTCGTTATGCCTATGACCCTTTCGCCGGCTCCGCGGCGGCTGTCGGTTAAGCGGGCGCTCCCGATGCCTACGACAATTTCGTGCGCCAGATCGGTATTGGGAGACAGGGTCCAGGGAATCCCGCCAAGCTTCGCGTACATCGCGAGGCTAATATTATTCAGTATGTAGTCGACCTTCTGGCGACGAATCGTTTCGATCTTAAGGAGCTGTACGGGAACGCCCTGTGCCATTATCCGGGCTTTACTCGTGTAGTACGGGTTGGAAGCGTCAGGTAGGTCTCGGTGCTGCTCGCGGATCACGGTCACGACAAGATTGGGCTTTTCCTTGATTGCCTCCAGGGACGCGGCTTTATACGCGTCTTCCAATGAGCTCGTCGCCCGCTTCACCTCGTGAAATGTGAAGTCGCAAGCGTTGAGGTGGTACTTGCGCACGAAACCCTTGCGGAATGGTGCGTTCTCGTCGGCGGAATTGATGCCGTCCTTGAGCTGCCGCAGAAACTGTCCGGCTTCGCCCACGAACTCCTCGGGGCAGACGACTGCGATTTTGACTCGTTTGTCGGGGAAGGATTCGGCATCGTAGGGTCCATGAAGATCGATCTGCTTGTCTACGGGCCAAGGGACAGTGATCGAACCGCCGGGGCGAAGAACGCAATTGGGAGTAGGGAACGCGTGAGAGAACCCGGCATCGGTGCCTTTGTGGCATTCGTGCGGCGCTTTATGGACGCGTATGCTCAGCCCTACAGCGCATGCAATTGGAGATTTCTTTTCAAGCCAGGTTCCCAATGCATTCAGACGCTGTACCTGGTGTTCGGCTCCCATCACATTGAATGTTTCCTCCAAGAGGGCACGGGAGAAAGTATCGTAACCGTCGGCCAGAAGCGCTCTCCCAACCGCTTCCACATTGGTGCGGCTTCCTTCGAGGTAACACTGATCTGCCGGAAATTCCTCGATGTCGGAATCTGATAGCATCACCATCCCATTCCGAATGTTCTCAATTCTGCCCAGGTATCGGCGCTGAAACGGGCTGGAAACGTCTTCGTCGTCGCGAACCCGAACCACATACAGTCCGGTCAGCGTGATTCCATCGGCAAGAAGATCTGCCACTGTCTTGAGAAAGACGTAGCGGATACCAAATCCAACCAGAACACCGCTCGTGATGGCGCCTTCGTGCGGAGCCAGAGGACGAACATCCAACGTATACTCAGGGAAAAGCCCAAAGACATCCTTTCTGGCGCTCGCCAGATTGTGCTTTTCAAGCAGCAGTGTCACGGGTCGAAAACCAATGACGGTTTCATTTCCAGCCGCCTTGAAGAACTCATAGAGAGCAGAACGGGCCAGCGCATTGGCGAGTTGAAAATCCGTGAAGATGTCGAATTGTTTTTCCTGGCCGATCGACTGCGCGGTCGGCGTCAGTGGAATACAGGCAATAGCATCTCCCGAGGCGTGGAAGACATGGGTCTTCCCGTGCTGGTGGCGAAGCTCACGAAGTTTCACCGACAGCGCGCTCTCCTTGGTGGCGAGATCCTTGGGATTTCCCTCAAAGAGAAGAATTTCGCCCTTGAAGGCGTCCGAAGTGAAACGCAGCGGCAGATAGTTCAAATGCACCGGGATACCTTCCTGCGTTGGCCAGAGGCATTAACAATGTACGAAACATTCCCATGCTAACATTCTCGCGTCCAATAAAAGAGGTTATGAGTTCCTGCCCCTGCCCCCAGCTCTTTCTGATTGTTGTGTCCGATAGTTCTGTTATCGAATAGTGATTGATCGCTGTGAATTATAGTTGTCCGCCCCTTTTCGTCTGTGCGCGCTTGAGCAAATATTGAAACCGAAGAGTGTTAGATTGACACAGCAGCGTTCTGGTGGAGCAGGTCGACTGATAGTCGCGGTGCTATCCGGATTTTGAAGGTGTCCCAACAGTTGAGGTGCCTAATATGGGCCGGGTCGGAGAGTATGGCACGGTGAATCTCAATGCCTGGCAGCAGATTTTCGGCTCTTCTTGCCGCGAGAAGAATCCTCAAACGTGAAAAGGTAGGCTGCGGAAACCCCTAAACCCTTAATCATCAGTTCTAGCTTCTTGAACGATGGCGCGTTTCTTCCCCGCTCGATCAGACTGAGGAAGTCTACAGACATCCCGGCCATTTCGGCGAATTCCTCTTGGGTCTTGCCCAACTCATCCCGGATCTGCCGAACCCGTTGTCCGAATTGCGTTCGTAGGGAGGTCAATCTTCGCTTGCACCTGTCGCAAGTCTGTCGTAATCTCATTCCGGGTACCACCGAATGGGATTACGGGTCGATGTGGGGACGTGTTGCGAGGACGGATCCGTCAGAACGCTGAGTGTTCGATGATCAACGCCGTTGTGACGAAACGCTAGCGGACCCCAGGTGGGACTTGGCGAGATTCGCTGGGGGTTGAGCCGACGTCAAATGTGAAGAGTTCGGAAACTGGAATGCCCAATTGTGCTGAAAAGACCTCGAGGTTTTCGAAGGAGGGAGCATTTATACCTCGCTCGATTAAGCTCAGGAAGTCTACAGAAATTTCGAGCAACTCCGCGAACTCCTCCTGGCTCATCTTCCGAGCCAAGCGAATTGTCCTAACACGATTCCCAAATTTCTCGCGAAGACTTGCCAAGTAATCTCCCGTGTCGGGAGCGAGTCTCGCTCACAGGTGTTTTCGTTACCACCGAATGAGATTACGGGTTAGAGCGGATGAAAAAGAGGTCCAGGCAGGATTGCAGATCCTTCTGCGCCGCGGTTCCGTGACGGGTACTAGGTGAATGGATTTCTCTTGAATCTCTTGGCGACAGCCCGCTTAGGGGGAGCCCATGTCCTTATCGGATGACGAACTGGCAGCCTTATTCCTCTCCCCCTCTCGCCTTCAGACCCTTTCTGACGAGGATTTGATGGCCGCCTTGCGCATGGGCTGCAACGATGCCCTGGCCGTATTGTTCGAGAGGCACAGCGCCCTGGTCTTCCGGATTGCCCGCTCAATCTTGCGCGATGATGGGGAAGCGGAAGAGACCGTCCAGAGGGTCTTCCTGGATGTCTTCAAAGCGGTAAACCAGTTCAATCCTGACCGTGGAACCTTCAAAACCTGGTTGCTTCAGTTCGCCTATCACCGCAGCATTAACCGACGTCAGCACCTCGAATCCAACCGCTTTTACAGCCGGGACGAGCTGGATGAACTGGCTCCAGCGGAATTCTTTTGCGGTGGGGGCTATTTGCTATGCTTGCCTCCGCAAGAAGTGCTTTGCCTGGTGGAACAGGTGCTCGCGACCCTCGAATCGCGCCAACGCCGGGTGATTGAGTTCACCTATTTCGACGGCCTGACAGCAGAAGAAATTGCCCGTAAAACAGGTGATACGGCATCCTCGGTTCGCCACAGTCTATATCGTGGCCTGGCCAAATTGCGGAAGGTACTGGAGGAGACCGGCACTTCCCGAGAGAAGGTCGCCAAGCGTAAAGTGAACCCGAAGGGAATCCTCGTTGAATACCCATGAACAATACGAGGAGCTATGCGCTCTTGCCGTCAGCGGACAGGCCTCACCGGATGAGTTGACCGATCTGAGATCTCACCTCGAAGGCTGTCCCAGCTGTCGCAGCGCCGCCTACGACTTTACCCAGCTCAGCGCTCAGGCGCTCTCCCAGTTGGCGGCGAAACGGTTGCGCTGCGAGATTCCCTCCGGAATGACGCAAAGATTTGTCGCACGGGCCCGGTCTGAAGGCATCGAAATGAGCCGGGAAGATGTCCCGCGAGCGACGAAGCCGAAGCGAATAGGAATCTTGGCGAGCGTCTGCGCCGTCGCTGCGGTCGCTCTTGTCACCGGGGTTCTGGTAATCGGCAGACAGAGGTCTGCCCCTATGGCCGCCCGCTCGCACCAAGATCTCGCGCCACCGATGAGCACGGCAACCGCCGCCGCTACTTCTCCTCAAAATCGTCCCAGCCAGGACGCTCAGCTACGACAAGAGCTTGCCTCTGCGCGGTTGGAGATCACCTCGAAGGGGGCTACGATCCGGGAGCAGCGCGGCCAGCTTGAGGCTACGAGCAAGGCTCAGACCTCGCTGACCTCGCGGCTTGCAGACGCGGAGCAGGAGACCGCCAGAATCCGGTCGGAAAAAGCGGAACTGGAAGCCCGAATCGCCGGGCTTGAAGGAGACGTAGCGAAATCAAAGTCAGAGAAGAACACGAGTGACGCAGTGCTCGCTCTGCAGGAAAACGAGCTGCGCGATCTGCGAAATAAGCTCGCCGATCAGGATGCGGCCCTGGGCCAGCAGGAAGAGCTTGCGGCACGAGGAAGTGACGTTCGGGACCTCGTGGTTGCGCGCAATCTCCACATCATCGATGTGCACGACCGGGACGGCGACGGCAAGAGCCAGCGCGCCTTTGGACGTATTTTCTACACTGAAGGGAAGTCACTGATTTTTTACGCCTATGACCTTGCCGATCCTCGAAAATTGGATGCGAAAGTTTCCTTCTACGTATGGGGAGAGCGCCTGGGTGCTGAGAAGCCAATCCGAAGCTTGGGGATCTTCCACAACGATGACGTGAACGACGGCCGCTGGGCCCTGACGTTCGACGATCCGAGCGTCCTGGCGCAAATCAACTCTGTTTTCGTAACGGTCGAGTCGTCGCGGAAAACCATAAGAGAACCTGGTGGGCGGCGCATCTTATTCGCCTTCCTGGGAGACAAGCCCAACCACCCCTAGAAACGCCGTTCTCGCCCAGGGCTAGATGTGCGTTTCTCCGAACCGATCCCCGCTATTCTCAACTGCAGCATCTCAGTCACAGGCGTCGCGATTCTCGACGGTTAGTGAGAAAATAGAACTGTGTTCCGCAGAGCATTGAAGAGGTGGAATGCCGTGAACGTGAGCGAAAAACTCGACAAATATAATCTCCAAGACCATGGTGATCGTCACGAGCATGACCGCTGGCCTCTGATTCGTGACCGATTCGCCAACTACGAAGTCTTCTGGCGGCTTTATGTGGTTCCGTTGACAAACAGGGTCTACCGCCCCACCGCAGCGGGAGATCGATCCTGGATCCGTGTACGCGAGAACCTTCCGGCAGAATGGCACAAACTCGCCGTGTGCCACTATTCGGTTTTCTACAATCTTTCGCGGGCCGCCGAACGTCGGATCGAGCAAGCTGCAGCCGCGCCTGGACAGCCGACGCATCCGGAAGATGTCATTTACTTGCTCCAGACCTGTTGCGAGAACGTCAGGGACCTCTACGACGCGGTGCGAACCATTGGTGGCGATGCTGTCCACTATCTTCCGCGTCGCCTTCCAAACGATTTCCCTCTCATTTTCCGGAAAATCGATGCCTATCGCAACTTGCTTATCCACAATCCGGTGTTGGGGCGCGGGGAAAGGCACGGGGAAACCTTGCTGCCCAAGCTTCCTGAGGACCCGAAACTCTTGGCCGATTGGAAGAACAAATTTCGGTTCTCTTGGCAAGCAGTCGAGGAACTCGGCGCGGAAAACCTGGAACCCGCCCGCATTCTTCTGAAGACACTCGAAGACGAACTTGCTCGGTGCCTCGACGACACTTGGGGACGGCTCATCGCTAGCCTCGGGGCTCGCAACTCGCATGAGCGATTCATGGATTATCTCCGGGTTCCGGAATCCACCGAGTGGATTACGTTTTTTCAGCCCTTGGCAGCATCGGGCACCTTTGACAAATGAAGTGTGGCTCTTACTAGAGGGATGGCGTATGGACTTACCGGATGATGCAAAACGAGTTCGCGCCGTGCTCCGCAAGTCGGGTGCCGCCGAAATTCGCTTAGAACTCCAGCGGATGTCGGCGACCGAATTTGCCGTCATCGAGAACGGAAGAAACGTCGCTGTCTTCTACCGTGGTTTAGCTCCGCCCCGACCCGGTGCTCCGGGGCTGGCGTACGCTGACACATACTTGGGCATCTCTGAGGCCTTCGAAGGATGCATCGCTAAGCGCTATCCCGGCTATACAGCCAGCGATATTGAAACAACATCCGACTGAGGAGCAAGCTCCGGCAGGCTACTTCTCCTTCTTGTTCCCGTCGAGTTGTTCGCCGTCGCGTCCTTTGTAATAGGCCGAATTGTCTGGACGTTGCACGAAAATGTCGTTGATCGCCTGGTCAAATAACCCTAGATCGCGGTCCGCTCGACCTCTTTCGTAGTCGTCACGATCCTGCTTCGATACGGCCATGCTTGCCTCCTCGCACAATTTTAGCGCGCTTTCCAACCGAGGATGCCAGCGCACCTCACCATCACCAATACCTCCAACGAAGTCCACTCTAGGGCAAAAACCTTCCGTCAGCCTGCATACGTCTGTAGAGGACTAAGAACCGATGTTCCGTCTCTTCTGTGGGGTTGTGGCGAAGTATTGCTTCGCATTGCTGCTCTTCTCCCTCGTCGCCAACTTTACCTGGGCACAATCCGAAGCTGCGACGGTTTCCGGTCAGGTCGTGGATCCGTCCGGGCTGAACATAACAGGTGCCCAGGTAAAGCTTGTAGACATCGATCGTGACACCAGCACAAGCGTGACCACCAAGAACACCGGCTTGTACACGTTTCCGAGCGTCAGGCCTGGGCGCTATCGGATGGAAGTTATCGCTGCAGGGTTCAAGGTGGTCAATGTCACGGGCGTCACGGTAAACGTTCAGGATCATCTTGAACAAAATTTCAAGCTAGTCGTGGGATCGGTTTCTGAGTCGATCACGGTTGAGGGCGGAGCGCCACTGGTTGACACCGAATCGGCCACGGTGAGCACGGTCGTTGATCGGAACTTCGCGGAAAACCTGCCGATGAACGGCAGAAGTTTTCAGACGTTGATTCAGCTCACTCCCGGAGTGGTTCTAACCGCGAATAATGGGAACGACACGGGCCAGTTCAGTGTCAATGGGCAGCGAGCAAGCTCAAATTACTGGATGGTCGACGGCGTGAGCGCCAATATTGGCATGAGCGCGACGTCTCTAGGCAACGGGCTGGGAGGCGCGCTTGGTTCAACGAGCGTCTTGGGAGGTACGAACAGCTTGGTCTCCGTTGACGCCATGCAGGAGTTTCGTATCCAGACTTCTACCTTTGCGCCCGAGTTTGGCCGGACACCCGGCGGACAGATTTCAATTGTAACCCGCTCCGGGACCAATCAGTTCCATGGCACTGCGTTCGACTACCTACGAAACGACGTTCTCGACGCGAACGACTGGTTCAATGGCTACACCAACGATCCTCCGCTTCCTAAGGCGAAAGAACGGCAGAATGATTTTGGGGGAACGTTAGGTGGGCCGATTCTCAAGAATAGGACTTTCTTTTTCTTTTCCTACGAGGGACTGCGCCTCCGCCTGCCCCAAACCACGCTTACATTTGTCCCCGACGCCAGTTTCACGCCTGGGAGCACCACAAACTCCCGGCAGAATGCCATATCGGCATTGCAGCCGTATTTGAACGCCTTTCCGCTGCCAAACCCCACCAGTCCGGAAATCTTTATGCCATGTGATCCCACAACTGATCCCACTTGTCCGCCCTCCGGGGAGGAGGCAACAGGGTCTGCCGCTTTCAACGCCAGCTTCTCCAATCCTGCCACGCTCGACGCTTACAGTCTTCGGATTGATCACAAATTGAGCGACAAGCTAAACGTTTTTGGGCGGTATGACTATTCTCCTTCAGAACTAAGTCAGCGTGGATCGGGCGCGGCGCTAAGCACAGTCTCGCCGACCCGAGTCACGACCCAAACCGGCACAGTGGGAGTAACCTGGGCGATATCAAACCTCGCGGAGAACGACTTCAGGTTCAACTACAGCAGCACAGATTCTTCCAGTTCGTCTTATTTGGATAATTTTGGGGGCGCAGTGCCACTCGGGGCACTGCCATTCCCGAGCCCCTTTACCAGTCAAAATGGGCAGTTTGTGTTCGAAGTCTCCTCACTTGGGAATAACCCTGCTTTTAGCACAGGGGAAATTGCGCACAATCGCCAGCGGCAGCTCAATTTCGTGGACAGCGTGTCCCTGCAAAAAGGCGCACACGGCATAAAGTTTGGTATTGATTTTCGCCGCCTGTCGCCTCAGCTTGATCCTACCAACTACGGTCAGATCGCCTTGTTCTCAGACGTACCGTCGGCCGAAGGGGGAGAAACATCGGAAGCCTTTGTGTCTCAGAGCCTTCCGGCAACTTTGTTGTTTCGCAATCTCGGCATTTTCGTCCAAGATACATGGCGCGTTGCCCCCCGCCTGACCTTGACTTATGGGCTTAGGTGGGACACCGACTTCGTTCCCACATCGCTCAGGGGCCCCAGCTTCCCTGCAGTGGTGGGCTTCAATCTCAGCAATCTGGCGAATCTTGCTCTGGCTCCCTCGGGTACGCCACCGTATAAGACAACCTACGATAATGTTGCGCCTCGCATCGGATTGGCCTATCAGATGTCGCAGAACCCGCAGTCGCAGACTGTGATTCGCGGAGGATTCGGGGTCTTCTATGATCTGGCAACATCCGAAGCTGGAAACATTGCGCAGCCGACAAGCTATCCATTTGGGTCGTCGGAAGTCCGCTACGGGGCCAGCTTTCCTCTGACTGGTAATGCACTAAATCCTGTTCCAATCACACCACCTAACGCCAGCGCTTTCGGCCTACTCAACGCGTTTGATCCGAAGCTTCAGTTGCCGTATACGCTGCAATGGAATGTGGCGATCGAACAGTCCTTGGGGAAACAGCAAAGCCTGACCGCATCCTACCTTGGCTCTGCCGGAAGGCGGCTTCTTCAAACGGCAGAGATATTATTTTTCCCTCCCAATTGTGAGCCCCATTTTTGTGACGCTTATCTCGTAACCAACACGGGTATCTCTGACTACAACGCACTCCAGTTCCAGTTCCATCGCCAGATGTCCCACGGTCTCCAGGCGCTTGCATCCTATACGTGGTCACACTCGATTGACACCGCTTCGGCTGGTTCCTACGGCAATCCATCCAATCTGGTGTCGGCGCTCAATTCGAATGTGAACCGAGGGCCCTCTGATTTCGACATTCGAAACGCCTTGTCAATGGGCCTAACGTACGACGTGCCGGTTCATGCCAGCAATACTCTTGCGAATGCAATGCTGCGGGGCTGGTCCATCGAGAATGTTGTCCAGGCCCGATCGGCTCCTCCGGTTGATATTAACTATGCAGATCTTGGACTGCTTTCGAACGGCTTCGGGACGAATCCGAGGCCGGACGTCGTTGCGGTTCAACCCTTCTACTTGTATGGACCGATGTATCCGGGCGGCAAAGCGTTCAACGAGGCCGCATTCACGCCTCCTCCTCTTGTTCCGGCTGGGTGTAATCCGTTAATCATTTTCCCATGCGCTCCCGCCAGCCAAGGCACCCTTTCACGGAACGCCCTCCGAGGATTTGGCGATGCCCAATGGGATTTTGCCGTTCACCGGGACTTCCCCATCCGTGAATCGGTGAAACTACAATTCCGCGCCGAGATGTTCAATCTTCTTAATCACCCCAACTTCGGACCACCGTCCGGCAACCTCGGAGATCCCGGTGCACCGAACCCACTGTTTGGCCAGTCCTCCGCGATGCTAGGACAGAGTCTCGGCGGAACAGGTAATCTCGGGTCCGGTGCGTTCGATCCTCTCTATCAGCTCGGTGGACCGCGGTCAATACAGTTCGCCCTGAAGTTGTTCTTCTGAACATTCGAAAGGGACGTTGCAATGTCATCCGCTAGTCAGACGGTTGAACTGTGCCGCGAAGAACGCAATCAACCCACAAAGGCTAGGCTGCACAGGCTGCCCGATCTTTCGCGGGTCGGCATCTTGTTCATTATGGTTTGCTCGACTTATGGATTCTGCATGCATCAGGCCGAAGAGTCAGGAGCCGTGCCGCGCACGAACCAAGCGAAGTCAGAGAGCGTGGTGGTGAAGCGGCCCGTGACGGTGTCGGATTTCATTCGGATGACACGTCTTGGCGATCCACAGTATAACGCGGGGGCCCCGTCGCAAGGCCTGGTGGCCAAGTTCTCGCCGGACGGAAAGCGGTTCGTCGTCGTCCTGAGAAAGGGAAATCTTGAAACGAATACAAGTGAGTATTCTCTGATCCTGTTCGAAACGGATGAGGTTTTTCGCTCGCCCCGCCCCCGCGTGCTGCTTTCCATGGCCTCGTCTTCGAATCGGCCCGCCATCCAAAATGTGGTGTGGAGGGACGATAACGATACCATCCTGTTCCTGGGTGAGCGCCCGGGCGAAACCAACCAACTCTATTCGCTCCAATGCAGTTCGAAGGAGTTGAAGAAACTTACCAACCACCCCACCAATCTAAGTTCTTTCGTTGCTGCCGCGAATGGTGGCGACATTGTCTTTACCGCGGAAAGACCCGAGTTGCCGTTCGTAAACGAGAATAGCGCGCGCAATGGCATCAGCATCACCAGCGAGTCGTTGTCCGATCTGATTGCAGGGAAGCGTGGAGGAGCGGAAGACGACGATCACACTTTGTTCATCAAACAGGCAGGTCGTGAAGATGAGACCAGGATAACCACCGAGGGTCGCGTCGAACCGGGCGAGATGTCGCTTTCGCCGGACGGGCTGCGCCTTGTACTCCAGACGGAAGCCGTTTACTTACCCGACGCCTGGACCGAGTATGACGACCGAATGTTGAAGGCAGCCAGGCGCCCGCCTTCCATGCCGGGAGCGACAAGATCGATTTTCCAGTACGAACTAGTCGACATACCTACAGGGACAGGTCGTCTTTTGCTCGATGCCCCAATTCCCCCACTGGGTGGGTCGGAGATGGCCTGGTCGCCCGACAGCCAGTCAGTCGTTGTGTCAGATATGTATTTGCCGCTGAATATTGATGACGCGGCGGAACGCGCTCGGAGAAAGACGCATACCTTCTTAGCGGAAGTTAGGATCTCCAGCCGCCAACTCGTGAAGATAAGCGATGAGGACTTGCGGCTTGTTGACTGGGATGCTAAGACCAACAATGTCGTGTGCGATGTCGGAAGGATGGATAGCCTCACCGGAAAACCTACCCGAAAAGCCTACTTCCGGAAGAGCAGTGACAATGACAATGTCACTTGGTCCCGATCCAGCCTCCCGCAAGCACAGGAAAAGGGAGCGGCCTCCCTGCTGAATGTCGTTCTCGTCGAAAACATGAACCAACCTCCGCGGATCTTCGCCATCGCACCAAGCGGAGGCCAGAAGTCATTGCTCATGGACTTGAACCCCCAATTCCAAGCTCTCGCTTTGTCCAGAGTCGAGGAGATTGCCTGGAAGACTTCTCGCCGCAATGAAGTCAAGGCCGGCCTGTATTGGCCAGTGGACTACGTCGCTGGCAAGAAATATCCGTTGGTCATACAGACCCACGCATGGAATCCGGACAGATTTTGGATCGATGGTCCTTGGACAACGGCCTTCGCCGCCCAGGCACTCGCAGGCAAAGGATTCTTCGTTTTACAAGTCCCCGACCCCGACTGGCATCTAGTAGAGACACCCAAGGAAGCTCCCGCAGCCATGGCTATCTACGACAGCGCCATTGACTTTCTGGATCGCAAAGGGATGATAGATCCAGATCGCATTGGCATCATCGGTTTCAGCCGGACTTATTGGTACGTTACCTACGTGCTCACTCACTCAAAACATCACTTTGCCGCGGCGGCCGTCGCGGATGGGGTTGACTATGGCTATTTTCAGTACATGGCATTCTCGAACATTGACGAAATGTACGCTGGTGACTTTGATCGGCTGAACGGGGCTCCTCCCTTTGGCAAAGGCTTGCTCAAATGGCTCAAGGTATCACCTGCGTTTCTTATGGATAAGATCGAAACCCCGCTTCGTATTCAGACCTTGTACCCAGCTTCGTTGCTGGGGGACTGGCATTGGTTTTCCGGACTCACCCGGCTTGGTAAATCGGTAGAGATGATCTATATGCCGGAAGGGACGCACATATTGGAGAAGCCATGGGATCGCATGATTTCGCAACAGGGTAATGTGGACTGGTTCTGCTTCTGGCTCAAGGGCGAGGAGGATCCTGATCCGGCGAAGGCCGATCAATACAAGCGCTGGCACAATCTCCGCGCCTTAGATGCCAAGGGGAGCGGGAGCATCAAGGCCCAATGATTCACATAATTCGGGCTGTGGCAGGTTATAGCAGGCTTGCCTTAAAATGACCCTTCCCGGCTGCCTACAGCAGCCGGGAAGGCAAGCGCCAATTTGCTAATGTGATTGGCGCGAATGGGCGTTTACTCGTCCAAGTCATAGGCCGCAAACAGATGGTTCGGCGGTATTGGGCCATCAACAGGCCCTCTGGTGCCCTTGAGGCCCTGTATGAAACAGATTGCCTCTCCGAGTACTGCTACTTCTGGCTTCGTGTACATTGTGTTGCTCCTTTGTTGGAATATTCCGTGCCCGATCTTGCTGGGTACAGAAGATCGTTGCTGGCTGTGGCTACGCCGTCACCTGCAGTTCAAGTTGTCTCGCCAATGACGAGGAGGCCGCGGGAACGTCGAGCAGCTCGCGTCGAGCCAAGTCGCGTAGCCAATATTCCAGCGATATCGCCCAAAGAATCCGCGCGAGCGGAACAGTCTTTCCGGCGCGGGCGTCAGAAATCACCTTTAGGAATCGATCCGCACGTATGTACCCGAGGCCCGAACTCAGGGATGTCTCGCAAACGTCTTGAAGCTCATCCCAGTACTTTTCCAGAACGAGAACAAGGGTGCGCGCACCGACCTGCTTAGTGCGACGCGACAAGATCTCCTGGGGCACTATGCCGGCCAGCGACCGCCGCATGAGCGAACGTCTCTCACCGGATCGCAACGTCTGACTGGCGGGTATGGAGAGAATAAACTCAATCAGATTCTGATCGAGGTAAGGATAGCGAGCCTCCTCGAGCGCAGATACCGGCGGCGTATGCTTGGCTAATTTACTGGCCATCAGCAAGACGCTACCAATGCAGGAGCGGCGGGTGGGTAACCAGAGCCCGAAGTACTCGTCAACGCCCAGCTGTCGAATGGCGAGCTTAGTACGCTTGGCAAAGCCTTTCCGGATCCAGGGTTCGACTTTAGCTTCCTTGGCCAAATATTTGCCCAAGAAAGGAGGCAGTACGTCGATTGCGGACTGCCAGAGAAGTTGAATCCAGGGTCGCCGTTTGATCAAGCTCCAGGCCGTGAGCTGTTTGGCAAGGCTGACGAGCTTAAACTGCACGATGAGATCGGCTAAGTGCGCGCGAGGATCAGGGACTCCCCCCATGAACTCGTCGCCGCCAATGCCCGACAGGACCCCTCGGTAGCCGCCGCCGCGTACAACATCAGCGCGCTCGACTCCAATCTTCTGACCGACGCCGAGTGCTCCAGGCAGAGCGCAGAACTCGGAGCATTCCAGCGAAGCCGCGGGACCCCCCAGCTTGCTAGCGTCAACGTGGATGCCGACTCTTCCACGCTTCTGCTCGATCTTCGGGAAGTAGATCGAGTCATCTCCATTCGGCTCGGTGTTGTCGTAGTAAGAGATCGTGTCGAGGCGAGGCAGTTGCTTTCCTTCGTTGGCAAGGATGTCGTCCGCCATGCAGACGATTGAGGAAGAATCGAGCCCGCCGCTGAGTTCGGCGAGGATCGGCGAGTCTGAACGCAACCTGCGCCACACTGATTGCCGGAACAGATGGCGGAAGTGCTCTTCGTATTCCGCATCGGTGTTGTAGCGAATGCGCGATTTAGAACTAAACCGCCAATAACGCTCGACCGAGGCGCCGCCCTGACGAATGCGGACAAATTGACCTGGCGGAACCTCGCGAATCTCTCGGTAAGGTGTCAGATGAGCATCAGGTCTGTGGGCAAAGTATCCGGCGATGTAGTCATCGTCGATGTGGAACTTATTGCCCGAAAGCAACACCAGCGGGCTGAGATCCGTTGACCACGAGACTTGGTCGTTCTTGAGGTAGTAAAAGATGTGCCGGATGGCCATGTAGTCGGCGGCGAACAGAAGTTCACGCTGTTCCGGCTTCCAAATGGAGACCGCCCAATCGCCGACGATCCGGCGGAAACAATCGGCGTCCCAGCGGTCGAAGGCGGCAGCGACGATGGCGACGTCGGTTGGGTTGGCTTCGAGAACGCCGGGAAGATCCGCAATCAGCGAGGGCCGATTGTCGAGGCGGCCATCCCAGGTGAGCACAAAGCCCCGGCGCGAGAAGTATGGTTGTTTTTCCCGACGCGACTCGGCGGTGGTGTGGAACGGCCGATAGAGAAGCGCAACTGAACCGTCCACATGGCAGGATTCACCGTCTGGACCTTGGTGTTTCAAGGACTCACTGATATCCGCGAGAAGCTTGTGGTCGACCGGCCTTCCGTCAAAGTTCCAAATCCCTGCCTGCACACTCACTGTAACCTCCTCGCTTAGCAGCGATCCCAAACGGCGTAGGTTGCTTGGACGTTGGAGCGCTCGTTTATTGCTCGCCCATCGACTTCTACCCAAGCGTGGGCCTTGAAGGGTAATTTCTGCGCGCCCAGGACCATCTGTGCTGCGACGCCGTGTTTCCTGAGCAAATAGGTAGTGACGAAGGATCGCTGCAAGCAAAGGGCTTGTTTCGGGTACCAAACGCAGGAATAGTTAACCGCGATGCACACCCTATCGATGACGCCCGATCCTTCAGTCTTGCTGTTGACCTTCCAGCCTCTCACCATGGAGTAAATAGTCTGAAAATGGCAAAGAGCGTTCAAAATGTCGTAGGCCAAGAGCATGAACAACGCTTGGAAGAACAGAGTCACAAGGACCTCCCTGGCTGCACATGAACTCCAAGTTCGTGGCAGACGAAGGCGAGTCGGTCGGTTAGGGCTGCGATCTTCGTCGAAAGGGGCTGCACCGGTGTATGTCCCCAGGCAGCTTTGTAGTCGAGTAGAACCGGGCGGGTGGAACTAGTTGCGGCCTGCAGGCGCGCCGCCATTTTGCGAGCGTGCATCGGATTACAGCGCGTGTCCGCGTCTCCCGAGATGAGCAACACTGCCGGATAAGCGACCCTATCCAGGACATGGTGGTAGGGCGAGTAGGCCAATAGGGCTTGAAAGTCCTCTTTATCTTCTGGCGACCCGTATTCGTCAGCCCATCCCGCGGCAAAGTTGAAGAGGTGATATCTTGCCATGTCGAGCAACGGGCCAAGGCAGATGGCAGCGCGGAACAAGTCGGGACGTTGGGTAATGGCAGCGCCAACGAGTAGGCCAGCGTTAGAGCCTCCGCCAATAGCGATGCGGCCGGATATCGAGCGCTGTTCTCGAATGAGCCACTCGGCCGCAGCCACAAAATCACTGAACGCGTTCTGACGGTTCTCGCGTTTGCCGGCGCGATGCCACTGCTCCCCCAGTTCGGAGCCACCACGCAAAGCCGGGACAGCAAATAGAAATCCCTGCTCCATGAGGAACGTGGCGAACGCGGTGAATCGCGGTGTTACGCAACTCCCGAAGCCACCGTAGCCCGTCAGGAAGGTCGGGAGTGGACCCGAACCTAAGAGGTCCTTGCGGGCAGCAAGAAAGAGTGGAACCGAGGTCCCATCTGCGGAGGTGTATGCAGTTTCCTCGACTGCGATTGCAGAAGGATCGCCTGGAGCGCTCGCCTCATTCCAAGTGAAAACGTCTTCTCGGCGTGCGTCATAGCAATAGACTGCAGCGGGTTTGGAAATTGAGGTGTAGGAGTAGAACAACTTCTCCGTTTCGGTCGTCCGATTGAGCAAATCAATCGTTCCGTCCGGGGGGGAAGGAATCCCTTCCCTCCGTCTTCCGTCAAGACCAAAGGCCTCTATCTTCGTGGAAAAGCGATCAATCCGGGTCACAAACACTTGGTCACCCACGGCCGCAAACTGCTGAATGCGCTTGTCGGACTCGGGTACAACGTCGTGCCAATGGGAGGGACCGGGGTGAGCTGAGTCGATCCTGACGATGCGGAAGTTCGGAGCTGCTAAGTCTGTATAAGCCAGCAATTGGCCCCGCACGAAAAACGGGACAAAGCAGCCTTCAACTTCCCGGAGCAGCAGCCCGACCTCAGCCGGTTTGGATGACATCTCCTGCAAATAAACCGAAGTGCAATGTGGCTTGCCAGTGAAAAAGACGGTGTAGGCCAATAGCTTGGCTTCGGGAGAATCAAGAATCCCGAGGAACAGGTTGGGCTCTTCTCCGGCAAAGAACGTCTCCCGATCCTGTGACCGCTCAGTCCCGAAACGGTGCCAGAAAGCAGCTCGATAGTTAGGCCGCGAGTCGTGCAGTTCGCGATGGGAGTAATAGAACCCGGAGTCGTCGGAAGCGAAAACAAACCCGGTGCAAAATCCTTCCGGAAGGCGATCTGAAAGCATGACGCCCCGCTCGACATCGAGGATTTCGAGAGACGAGTGATCAGTACCGCCTTGCCGCGCAGAGTACGCGAGGAAGCGACCATCCCAAGAGATCGCAGCGATAGAGACAGCGGTCGAGTCCCCACTTCCACGCTGTGCTGGGTCAATCGGAACAGTTTCCGGACCAAACAACCCGTCCCTCATGACAATGACAGGCTGCTCCCTGTCTCCCTGACGCTTGAGAAAGAAGTAGCGGTCGCCGACGTTCCGGGGCTCGGAGATAACTTCCTTGAGAGCCAGCAGATCTCTAACCCGCGTCCTAATTTGCTCTCGGTCCGGCATCGCAGCAAAATATGCGCGTGTGTATGCGGCCTGCTCTTCGAGCCACTTCCTCGTTCGCGCTGAGTTCTGATCTTCAAGCCACCTATAAGGGTCTGTGATCTCGATGCCGTGCAGGACCTCGGTAACCGGTTCCACTGGTGTTGGCGGAGGTGCATCTACTGCGTGAGCCATGTGCTTACTCTCCAGAACATACAGGGCTACGGGAGGTAGCAGCTCTGGGACCTGAGCTCAGTCCCACATCTGAGCGAATGATGGTGAACGGTAACGCCGCCCGGGCTTCTTGCGAAGAAACTTTTTTCATGCTTGGATTTGCGCAGGACCGCGCTCGACCTGCCGAAGCTCGGTTGAAACGGGCGACGCAAGCCATTGCAAGGCAGAATGTCCTTGCTGCCAATGACTTGAGTTACGCCCGGGCGTAGCCCCGGGGCGAAGTAAATAGGTAAGGGTGCCGCTATTGGAGTCGTTTGGTCGCGACACTTGCCTCGCCACCTGCACAAAATCGTGCAAAAAACAAAACTTTCTTCGTTAGAAGTGGTTCTAAGGGGTATGTTGCCGCTTCTAACGAGGTACGGATCATGCGAGCCGATACCGGCTTTCTTAGTCTGACTGGGGGCACGACTTGGATTCACGGGGTTTCTTCCTGTCCGGTTTTCAGAACGGATGAACGATAGTTCTTGCTTTAGTCGATTCTGCTTTTACACTTGAGGGCAAAATGGGGAATCT
>Ga0116217_10000522_pt1 | contig 39270 bp, 32 predicted proteins | sample Sb_taG_6_FD_89697 | JGI IMG/M metagenome (GOLD analysis project Ga0116217, IMG submission 89697) | Peat soil microbial communities from Weissenstadt, Germany - Sb_50d_4_PS metaG | ecosystem: Environmental > Terrestrial > Soil > Wetlands > Peat | place: Germany: Weissenstadt | collected 2010-09-21 | reverse complement strand
GGGAACACCCCGGCCCCCTCGAGGTCCCCGAGCCATAGATGGAGCGCCCGCACGTCGGGGTGCTCGCCGATCAGCTCGGTGAGCTTCTCCGCCACGCCCCTCACGAGCTCTCGGTCGGGATTCTCGCGGTGGATCATCAGATGGGCGCCGTAGATCGCGAGCATCGGGTTGCGGCCCTTTTTGAACACCATCATCTCCAGCTCGTCGCTCGGCACCGCCATCCGGTGGTCGCGCAGTGCCTGGCGCGCAAGTTCAGCGGTGCGAAGGCCCCTCCCGGACGGGTTGAAGCCCGTCCCATAGCGAGCCATCAACACGCTCGCGTCTGCCAGATTCGCCCGGCGGCGACGCCCGGCACGCGAGCGGCTCCGCTGGAGGAACACCTGTGTCTGCCAGCCGTGGCAGACCATCACGGTCTGTTCGATCCCGCGCCCGCCAGGTGCCGGACAGCGAAGCCGCCAGGCACCTGGCGCAAGAGCGTAGGAGCATGCCGCCCACGGGGGGTGCGCCTCATCGCGCCCGCCGCCGAACTCCCCATCTTGGGCGACGTCCGCTGAGATCTCCTCGTCCGGGCTGTGCACCGTAAGCCCACTCGCCGGGTTCGAGCTGGCGCGCAGGTCACGGTCGCGTACGAATAGCAGCAGCCGTCCGCCGGCACCGAGCGAACGATTCACACGACGGCTCGCCTCCGCGGCCGCGTCGGCCTGTTCGGGGATCGCCTTGCGTGTACCGGCCAGCGGCGCGGAGGCGGGAAATGCGATGGCCTTTTGGCGCACGATCAACGGCGTGGACTCCGGTGTGAGGGCGACGATCTGCTCGCGGACAGAGCCGCCCGCCTCAAAGCGGACCCCGTAGAGGCCCTGCGGCAGCTGCTTGTTGAGCTCGCGCACGCCCTCGGCGACCGGGACGAGCCGCTGGTTTAGGACCGTGATGCGCACGCCGTCCTCATCGCTGCTGACCTTCAGCCACAGCTTCCCGCCTTTCGACTCGCGCTCAGATCTCGACATGGTCATCCGCGGGTATCTTGACTAATTCTCTGCCACCGTTGTCCTCTCGTACGATCTCATACAGACCGGGCACGAGCGCCAGCTCCCACACCTCCCCCGCCACCATGCCTTTCGTGCGCACGGGCGGAGTGCCGTCGCCACGCCCGACGGCCACCATGAACGGGCCGACGGCGTTTCCGACTGAGGCGAGAGAGATCCGGAAGTTGGGCTGGGCGACCTGGGGCCCGAGGTCCATAGGGTGCGGACTTGAGAAGAACACGGGGACCTGTACGGTCTCTCCGACCAAGTCTTTCATATACCCGGCGACTACGCCTTCAATCGTCTTCGACGTGATGGCGCCACCGCGCAGGGCGCGTAGCACCGCGACCGTGAACACGCCACGATGCTCACCTTCGATCTCCTGCTCGCGCGCTGCGCAGGAGAAGTCGGTCGCAAACCCATACAGCCACCGAGTCGGCTGTCCGCCTTCGCCGGCCGTGCGGTTCCACGGCAGCACGTGCTGCAGGGCGAGCGCCAGCTCGTTGCGGCAGCAGTCCATCAAGAGGACGATCTCCTCGAACTGCGCGCCGACGATGAAGTCGTCTGCGATCTGCGTTCCCGAGACGCTGTGCCCCCAGAGCATCCACCTGGCGTTTGCCATCAGCAGGGCCGCCTCGCGCGGCTTCGGCGCGACGCCGTGCCCGGTCATGAAGATGTAGAGGCGCCGTGCCGCCGGGCCTGGCTGCCCGTCGGCGGGCATGAGCGAGAGCAGTGGTTCGAATAGCCTCAGGACGTCATCGCGGTTCGGGCGGTTCTCATGCTCGGGCTCGGGAAAGTCGGCGGAGGTGATCATGTGGATCTGCCGTCTCGGGACGTTGCCGCCGGCCGGGTCTTCGAGCCATTCGATCACCGCTTGGACGTCGTTCTTCGGCCCTTTCAATTCGCCGAGGTGCGGGTAGCGGCTGACCCCTACCACCACCGCGTGGTCGTTATCGGCCATCTACGGCGCCCCGATCATGTGCGCGACGCTTGCGAGGGTTGCCGGATCGTCGTCGAAGTCCCCGTGGCGGCTCGCCCGACTCGACAGGCCGGGGCCGCCGTCGGCGACCGACCACACACAGCCGCCCGGCGTGGCGCCGATCGCGCGGCGCGCCCGCGCGATCTCTGGGAAGCGCTCGGCCGTGAACGGCGCCCGGTCGGTGTGAAATCGCTGCATGCCCACCAGCGGCCAGTCGGCCTGCTCCTCGAGCACGCCGGAGACTAGGTACAGAAGCGAGCTCGGGTAGACGCCGGCGATCAGCCTGTCGGCCCGCTCGAGGCGGTCGTGCATGGCGAAGATACGAAGCCGGCGCACCCGGTGGCCGTGATCGGCAAGCGTCCGGTCGAGCAGCCGGAAGTCACAGGCTGGCGCGAGCAGCGCCACATCGAAGCGCCGGTCGGCCGGGAGCTGCTTCTCAGAATGCGCGAGTAGGCGGCAGATCCAGATTGCGCCGGTGCTGTGCCCGACGAGCACCGGCGGGTCCGGGAACGACAGCTCGGCGAGCTCGGCGACCAGAGCGCTGCCACCGCACGCCTCGTCGCTGTCAAACGCGTCCAGCGCGTCCTGCTTCATCCGCAACCACACCCCGGCACCGGCGCGCGCGAGGAACAGGGTCCGCAGCAGCTCCTCCACCGCCGTGGCGTGGAGACCGTGACCGCGGCCGGAGCTGATGCGGGCGGCGACGCGCCCGGCAGCGTCGACGGCCCGCTTGATGAGCAGCGCGGTAGCGAGCGCGCTGCGCTCACCATCGCGATACGCGGTCGCGAGCTCCGCCAGCAGCCCAGGCGCCGGCTCGAGCTCATGGCCCGGGATGGCGGACAGCGTTGGCTCACTGCCCCCCTCCGATGTCTGGGCCTTGGGCGGCTGCACCACGCGTGCGGCAGCCGCGATCCGCGCCGACTCCTCGTGGATAACTCGGTCCGTCCGCAGCAGAGCGCTCAGCTCCTGGAGCTCGATCGCGCTGAGTGGGCCCAGCCGCCCGTCGAACTCTGCGAACGGCTCTGCGGTCGTGTCGGCGAACAGCATCTCGTAGACGGCGTTGAGCTTCGGCGGCGCGGGGAAGCCGCGCTTGCCCTCCCCACCCCATCCAGCGCGGGCCGCCGTGAACTGTACGATCCGGGCAAGCAACCGCTTGAACAGCGGCTCCTCGCCAACCTTGCCGACCGCTCCGGTAATCGTCTCGCCGAGACCTGACTGCCAGACTACCGACAGCGGGAACGCCCCGGCCTGCTGGTAGATCTGGCCGAGGCGCTCGGCGATCGCAAGCCCGGCCTCCTGGTTGACCAGTCCGCCGTGGAAGTGGATCACAAGGCGCCTGCCGCTGCTCTCAGCGAGTGAGAGTGCCTGGTGTAGATCTGCGCGGGAGCTTCCGTCGAAGCGCCCGCGTCGTAGAAGCACCTGTCCGCCCACTGACGGGCGATCCTATAACGCCGCTATCCCGAAAGCCGTGAGGTGTTCGGACATGCAGATCCGTCGGCGTCTTGTTTGCGCGGCCAACCCGGTCGAGACACCGTGACGGCAAGGTGGGGGTGATCGTTTTGCGGGCCAAGACCCGCCATCGCGCCGCGGACTCTTCACGGCCCGGCACAGCCAGCCGGCACACCTGGATCGTGCGCGGTACGCACCAAATCCCGCGACGAGCGAATTGCGCCCGGCCCGTCGCCGCCTCCGCCGGTGTCGCGTGCTAGCTTTACGCTACCGCTGGTATCCGGCGGGCGCAGATCAGCGCCACCATTTGCCGACGCGCCAGCCATATGACCGCGAAGGGACCACCTCATGACCCTGACGAACAGGAGCAGCCCAAGCGACGCAGACGTGGCTAAACGAGACCCAGACATAGGGCAGATCATCATCGTCGGGAGCATCGACCGACACAACTTCGAAGCACGCGCGCGCAGCCGCGGCGTCCGGCGCCTCGTCGCCAACGCGCGACAGGCGTGGCGGGACCTCTGCGAGCGCGAGGCCGGCAACGGCCGGCTCGCACGGCACACCTAGCCGCCATACCGCTGCTCAGTTGGTCGTCTGAGCGAGCGGATATGCTCGGGAGTCCTCTCAGGGGGGGACAGAGGCACGCTGATCCATCCTCGGACACCGAAAAGATGCTCCGCACAAAACGCAAGCCACCACCCCCGGGTCACGCTCGGCCTCGGCGAAGCGCTCAAGGCTGATCCAGCCCACGTGGATCCGAGGCTCAGCCGCATCGGCTCGAGGCAAGCTTTGGTCGGTACCCCTGCGGGGACCAGACGACGAGCCGGAGTCGGTCATACGCGCAAGTCATCGGCTCGCGCATAGCACGCTTGAAAGACTGGGCAGTCGCGGTCAGCCTTCTGGCAGCACTCCCTGGTCATGCAGGTACTTGAGCGCGTAGTCCTGCGCGACGTCGAGGAGCGCGGCATCACCATGCCGCTGCGACCCTGGAAGTGCCGCGCGAGATAGCCCTGGGTGATCATCTCCGCGGGAGCAAACCGAGGGCACGCCTCTAAATGATAATCACAATCTGAGTTGGTATGTTCATCTGAGGATGGTTGCCGCACGACGACTGACGCGAGCCGAGCAACAGGCTCAGACCCGTGCTCGGCTCATCGACGCCGCCGCGAAGGTGTTCGCCAGGCACGGCTTCCAAGCGGCGAGTGTCGAGGAGATCGCCGAGGAGGCTGGCTACTCGCACGGCGCCGTCTACTCCAACTTCGACGGCAAGGCCGACCTGTTCCTCGCGGTCTTCGAGGATTACATGGCGGAGCGGGTCCGCGAGCTGGCCGAGACGCAGGCCGTGCTTCCCGAGGATGCCACCCTTGAGGTCCGTGCCCGCGCGCTGGCCGATCAATGGATGGACCGGTTCGCTCGGGACCGCGAGTCAGTCGCCCTCCACATGGAGTTCATCGCCCACGCCGACCGGGACCCTGAGCTCGCAAGGCGCTTTGGCACCCGCTCCTCGGCGATGCGCGAGGCCGTCGCGCGCTACATCACCCACTACCAGCAAGAGGCAGGAGTGGAGTTGACCATGCCCGTGGATAACCTCGCTCTCATCCTGCGCGCGCTGGGCATCGGCCTGGCGATCGAATCGCTGGTCAGCCCCGACGCAGTGCCCCACGACCTTTACGGCGACTTCGTCGAACTGCTGGTCTCCTTCCTGCGCGAGAGCAGTTTCGCGCAAAGGTCTCGCGGCAAGAGAGCGAAGCGGTGAGCGCTCCCGCCTACGACCGCATCGGCCTCAGCTACAGCGAGGTCCGTCGCGCCGACCCACGCTTGCAGGCGGCGATCCACAGAGCGCTCGGCGACGCGAAGCGCGTCCTCAACATCGGGGCGGGAGCCGGCTCCTACGAGCCGAGCGATCGCGAGGTCATCGCGGTCGAGCCCTCCCCGGTGATGATCGCCCAGCGCCCAGCGGATGCCGCCCCTGCGATCCGGGGAACCGCCGAGTCCCTTCCGCTGAAGGACAAGAGCGTCGACGCAACGATGGGCGTCTTCACGATGCAGCACTGGGATGACGTCGACCGCGGCCTCGCCGAGGTACTCCGGGTCACGCGCGAGCGGATTGTCCTCCTGACCCTCGACGTGGACGTGACGGCGGAGATGTGGCTCTGTCGCGACTACCTCCCGGAGATCATCGAGCACGATCGCACGACGTTCCCGACGATAGCCCACCTCCAAGACGTCCTTCCTTGTCTGCAGGTCGACACGGTTCTGGTGCCCGCCGACTGCACGGATGGCTTCTGCGTCGCTCTCTGGAGCCGGCCCGAGGCTCACCTCGACCCAGCCGTGCGCCGAGCCTCATCAATCTGGCACCTGCTGCCGCCCTCGGTTGCAGACAGCGCCTTGGACCGGCTCCGCCAGGACCTCGAGAGCGGCGAGTGGGACCGTCGCCACGGACAGCTGCGGACGCAGGCCGCGCTTGACGTAGGGCTGCGCCTCGTCAGATCCTCCACCAACGCGACGCGCACGGCACAGCATGGGGGAGCCAGCGCGAGCCCTCGACGGCAAGGGATCTGTCGGCGGTAACCTCGGGGATCGTGTGATGCCGCGCCCGGCGACCGGACAGGTCATCCGCCCGACCGCAAGCCATCCCAGCTTTGCGTTGCGCTTCCGCGCCTACGGCAAACGCGAGTACCCGGCGTTCACGCTGCGCGTCTACGCGCACATGATGCGCCGCAGCAACGGAGCGCGCCGGCTTTACGATCGGGGCGCATCAGCCGTACGGACGATGCGCCCATCGGCGTCGAGCGCAAAGCCCGGGAGCGAGAAGCGCGTGGCAAGCAGTTCCGGTATGGCCTCTCGCTCGAGCGGCGTCACGCTGGTGCCCGCTGGCGTCTGCTCGCTGAGGGACAGCTCGCTCCAGTCGCACAGCAACGTGCCCGAGCCGTCATCGCCACGAACGCCCACGATCAGGCCGGTGACGAACAGCGAGCGCGGATGCGTGGAGGTCCACCAGTTGCTGGTCTCGACGTCAATGAGCGGAACCGGCTGCGGGATAAAGCCGTAAACATCGGCCCATTCGTCTCCCGCAAGCTTCTGGAGCACGAGCTCGGAGCCGTCCTCGACGACGCGAAAGCTCCAGCCCGACTGCTCCCGTGCGGGGCCCGGCCCGAATGGGATCGGCTCGAGGATGCCGCGGGCGAACCCCACGTCGGCGTGCCAGCTTGCGCCGTTCTCGCTGACGCGCAGGAGGAGGTGACTGCGGGGCCGCACCACGCCCGGCTTCGCGCCCAGGCGCATGCGTGCCAGGAACATGTCCACCTCCGCGCCGAGCGCCTCGAGGGCTGACTTCAGCAGCAGGTTCTGCTCGAAGCAGTAGCCGCCGCGGCGTTCGCTCACGAGCTTGCGCTCGAGGTCCTCCATCTCCAGCGATACCGGCAGGCCCTGGTGCGGGTCGAGGTTCTCGAAAGGGATCGAGGTCAGGTGCGCCCTGTGCACCTGCGCGATGCTCGGGCGGCCGTTCAGACCGATCCGCTCCAGGTAGGCGTCCAGGTCGAGCATCGCGGCACCACGTCCTGAATTAGCGACGCGCTTCCTCGATCAGGTTTCCGAGTGACCGTCTCTGCCGGCCCTCATCGTCCATGTTTTCGGGAGCCAACCACGCCTGAAACCCGCGCCGGATCGCTGGCCACTCGACGTCGGTGATCGCATACCAGGCGGTGTCGCGGTTGCGGCCCTTGACTACTTGGTGCTTGCGGAAGACGCCCTCGAAGGTGAAGCCGAAGCGTTCCGCGGCTCGCTGAGAGGCGGCGTTGAGCGCGTTGCACTTCCACTCAAGACGGCGATACCCGAGGTCCTCGAACGCGTGGTGAGCCATGAGATAGATGGCCTCGGTAGCGGCCGTCGTCCGCTGCAAGGGCACGCCGAACCAGATGTGGCCGATCTCGATGACGCCGAGCTCCGGGGTGATACGCAGGTAGGAGGCGAGGCCGAGGGGCCGCTGGTCGGCGAGACGTACGAGCGTGAAATAGAGCGGGTCCTCCGATGTCTCGGCCCATGTCAACGTCTGGCGCAGATGATCCGAGCTTTCGTAGGGGCCGTCAGGCAGATATGTCCAGATCCCCGGGTCGCCGTCGGGCGGGTGGGAGACGGAGAACAGCGGCACGGCGTCGTCCTCGGCGTCGACTGGGCGAACCATGACGTGGGAGCCGCGCAGCGACGTGGATGTCGGTCGTTGGACCGGCTTCCAATCCAGCTTCTCGCCGAGCGGAAGGTCAACGGGCGCACTCATAGAGACGCTCGCGGGTGGCGTTGCTGCGCCGCCCTCAGCCGCCGCTTCAGGTTGTCACGAACCACTGGCCACTCATTGTCGATCACGCTGTAGTAGGCGGAATCACGAACGCCCACATCCTCGATGATCATATGCCTGCGAAAGATCCCCTCGAAGCGAGCCGGAAGCGCGGCAAGCGCGGCGCGGGAGCGCTCGTTGCGACTGTCGGTCTTGAACTCCACGCGCATACAGCCGAGGCGCTCGAAGGCGTGCTCCAGCATCAGGAGCTTCGCCTCGATGTTCACCCCGGTTCGCCAAACTGACGGCTCCAGCCATGTGCCCCCGATCTCAAGACCCCGATGGCTTTTGCGTAGCTCGTGGTAGCCGGTACTGCCGAGTGGCAGCCCGCTGGCGCGATCCAGAGTTGCGAACACGCACACAGTGCCAGCCTCACTCGCCGCGAGAGTGTCCTGAAACCAACTCTGGAAGTGCTCCGGGCTCTTGCCTCTTGGGATCGTCCAAGATCCGGGTGCTGCGACGCGGCGAACAGACCCTCCCGGTGACGGGCGTCAAGTGGCTCCAGCACGATCAACTCGCCCTCGAGACGCACTGTCAGCCCGTTCCACATCCAGCCTGTCCAGCACATGCGGCGAATACAAGATGGGCTCGCGTTCGAGTGGAGAAGTCAGGCGGCACGCTCGATACGCTACTTCAGAGTTGGCCCGCTAAACAGGGCCAAGTAGACATCTAAATCTAAGGCCAATGGACCTCCACCTTGATCTTGCTGATGCCGCCGGGCGATCGCTGCGAGTTCGCCTGGAGGACGCGCTGCGTGAGGCCATACGCAGTGGACGCCTCCCCTCGGGCACGAGGCTGCCCCCCACGCGCTCGCTTTGCGTTGAACTCGGTGTGTCGCGTGGCGTGGTCGTGGACGCATACGCTCAGTTGGCAGCCGAAGGCTACCTGCACACCCGTCGCGGCGGGGGAACGACGGTCGCCGCGATGGTCGCGCTGAACCACGCACCGCTGGCTGGTGCCACGCCAACGCCGCTGGTTCGCCACGACATGAGCCCGTTCCGCCCGGCGCTGAGCCGCTTTCCCCGGACGGCGTGGTCCTCCGCTTTGACACGGGTGCTTCGCACTGTGCCGGATGAGCGCCTCGCCTACCCAGATCCCGCTGGCGTCCCTGAGCTGCGGATCACGCTCGCCGCCTATCTCGGGCGAGTCCGCGGCGTGCGCGCCGACCCCGAGCAGATCGTGGTGACAAACGGTTTGCGTCAGGGCATTGACCTCTTGTGGGCCGCTCTCGCCGCAAACGGCGCTCGACGTATCGCCGCCGAGGACCCCGGCTGGCGAGGAATAGGCGAGACCGCAAGCGCCGCCGGCCTGGAGGTCGTGGCGCTCCCGGTCGACGGGGATGGGTTGATCGCCGAGCGTCTGGAGCATGAGGATGTCGACGCGGTAGCCATTGCGCCTGCCCACCAGTACCCCACCGGCGCAGTTCTCTCCCCGCCCCGTCGGGCAGCGCTGCTCGCGTGGGCGCAACAGCGAGATGCGCTGATCGTGGAGGATGACTACGATGCCGAGTACCGCTACGACCGCCAGCCGATTGGCTCGCTACAGGGTCTCGCGCCTGAGCGCGTCGTGTACGGCGGCTCGGCGAGCAAGACACTGGCTCCAGCGGTCCGCCTCGGCTGGCTGGCCCTCCCACGACACCTCGTGCAACCAATCGCCGACCGTCAGCGAGTGTGTGGGGGAATGCCAGCGCCGCTCGGACAGCTTGCGCTGGCTGATCTGATCGAGCGCGGTGAACTCGACCGTCATCTGCGCCGCCAGCGCCGCCGCTACCACCGCCAGCGTGACGAACTGCTGGCCGCGATCACCGCCAAGCTGCCCGAGGTTACCGTCCACGGCGCCGCCGCCGGTCTTTACGTCGTGCTGCACCTCCCTGACGGTCTCAGTGAGAGGGCGGTGCTCAACGCGGCGCGCTCGCGGGGCATCGCCTTGGAGGGCATCGGCACCGATTACCCAGCGGTCGTCGTCGGTTACGCCAACCTCACTGACGCCGCCGTCGAGCCAGCAGTGGCCGCGCTTGCGGCAAGCATCACACAGGCCGAGGCTGCGCAGCGCCCATCCGGGTAATAGGTCCCTGGGCTTTTGGCGGCTGCAACGCCGTGTAGTCAGCCTGCCTCCGATCAAAGGCATGTCCCATACATCGCCTGTTTCCCACGACGAACCCCGGGTTGCGGTGCTGCTCGCATACTCAAGGATAAGCCAAACCAGACAAACGACCTGGTAACTGGCCCTGACTTGTACGTTTAGCAGGGAAGCTGGGGTGTTTAGCGCGTCACGTCTGCCGGCGCAGCCGCTTCCATCGAGCGCTGCGACCAGTCCCGAGCGATTCCACGATGCCTTCCCGCTTCAACTCGCCGAGAACCTGGCTGATCCAGCCATCGCTGACACCGGGCGCGTTCTCACGGATCGCCGCGACCGTGAACTCGTCGGTCAGCAGCGAGTCGATGAACGTAACGATCAGCGCCCTCTTCGAGCCCCTGCCACTGAGCGTTCCCGCACGGTCCTCGAAGTCCTTGTAGGCGGCGAGGAGGACACCGAGGAAGTACCCGGTCCACGGCGCAAGATCGTGCTCGGCCTCGTGCCATCCGTTGGTGGACAGGCGCAGCGCTTCGTAGTAGGTGTCCCTGCTCGTGTCGATCTATTACTCATCCGCTAAACGTACTAGCAAGGCCTGTCGACTTGTACGTTTGGCGACGAGGATAGGGTGTTTGAAGTCTCCCGCCGCGTCCATCGCGAGGTCCGGATCCCCGGCGCCCTGGCTTTCAGGCGAGAGCATCGTGGGCGCGTACAGATGGAAGGGGCTGAGCGACCCTTCGCTGACGTCCACAATCCCTTCCCGCTCCGGCCCCAAACAATCCGCAAAATGCGGGTTTTCAACCCCTGGCCGGCAAATTTACACCGGGACCCTCCCCGGCATCACCAGACACCACCAGATACAAAAAAAACCCCGCAAAATGCGGGGCTCCTGGACCGGCGATCTGTTGCCGCTCAGCGTAGTTGCGGATGTGAGGCGTAGTTTCGAATGGTAGTTTCGATTGGGGCGTGTAGTTGCAAACGCTCTGTCCGGTTGGGTGCGTACTGTCTGAGGTGTGGCTTCGGACGCTGGTTCGGATGTCGCTGTGGTGGGGCCTTTCGAGGTGTGGGTCGGTGTCGGCGAGGGGCGGGTTCGCGGCCGGCTGGCGGACCTTTCGTTGGGGGTGTTGAGGGGGTGTGTGCCGGTGCGCCGGCCGGGTGCTTATCAGCGCCAGCGGCATATGCCGGGGTGCTGGTTCTCGACCGCGGCGGGGCGGTTGCTGGAGTACGAGAGTTTGCTGGAGCGCGACTGGATGCTGTTGATGGACTTCGATCGCGGCGTCGAAGGGGTCTGCGAGCAGCCGTTGCGGCTTGGCTATCGCAAGGACGGCCGGCCGGCGAGCCATGTGCCGGACCTGCTGGTGTGGCGGGACGGCGCGCCGGAGCTTTGCGACGTCAAGAGCGCGGAGCGCGTTGAGGATCCCGAGTTCCAGGCGCAGGTGCGCGCGATGGAGCTCGCGTGCGCGGAGGCTGGGCTGGCCTATCGCGTGTTGTGCGAGCCCGACCGGCAACTGCTGATGAACGCGCGGTGGCTGTCGGGGTTCAGGGAGGCGCCGCCTGACCCTGATGGCGAGCGAGCACGGATGCTCTGCGTCCTTGAGGCTGGCCCGGCCACGATCTCGGAGCTGCTTGCCGGCGTGGTCGAGCCGGCGCTCGCGCGGCCCGTCTTGATGCACCTGTTGTGGGCAGGGTGCGTGCTGGTCGATGTCGGCGCGCCGCTTACCGAGGAGAGCCGCGTGTGGATGGCGGCGCGGGAGGCGGCGTGAGCGCGCCGGTGTTCCCGTTGAGTGTGGGCGGCCGGCTGGAGGTCGATGGCGAGTCGGTGATCGTGAGCTCGGTTGACGGCGGGGAGGTGCGGGGCTTCACCACGGCTGGCCAGCCGGTCCGGTTCGTGTTGCGGCGGGTGGCGGCGGAGGCGGTGGCGGGCGAGGTCGAGGGGTGGCGGTTCGGGTCGGTGCTGGTGGAGGCTGGCGCGCTCAGCGATGAGCAGGTGCGCGAGGCGGCGGGGCTGCTTGGCGATCTGAATGAGGCGTGGTTCGGCTATCGCTCGGGTGATCCCGGGCGCGCGCTGCCGGGGGAGCCGCGCACGGGGTATGACCCCGCGCAGACAACGCTCCGCGGCCGGGTGCAGGCCAAGGCGCATGAGCTTGGCTGCTCGGTGGCCAGGCTTCACCGCAAACGCCATGACGTGCTGCACAGGGGACTCGCTGGCCTGGTCGATGGACGCGCCGCACGCTCGACGCTCGGCCCTGGTGTCGAGGAGCGGCTGCGCGCGGCGATCCTCGCGGAGGCCAAGGAGCTCGCCGATGCCTCGGATGTCCGCAAGATGCAGTTTCGCTCTCGCGTAGCGAGCAGCCTCGCGCGGGAGAGCGGCGAGCCGGTCGAGCTTCCGTTGACGCGGCAGACGTTCAACCGCATCGTCGAGGAGGTGCTCGCACCTACGGGGTTGTTCCGGCTGCCGGCGAAGAGCAGGCGCAGCGCGCAGTCGGCGCCGAGCGAGGATTTGGGTTGCCTGGTGGCTGAGCGGCCTGGCGAGTTCGTCGCGATCGACACCACGCGGCTTGATGTGTTCGCGATCGACCCGTTCACGTTTCAGTGGGTCGGGCTGGATTTCACGGCTGCGCTTGATATCTGCACCCGCTCGATCCTCGCGTTTCGTCTGACGCCGTATTCCACGCAGGGTGTCGATCTTGCGCTGGTGCTCGCGGATCTGATCTCGCCGACACCGATGGACGGGCGCTGGCCGGCGGATGTGCCCTACCCGTACTGCGGGGTGCCGCAGAAGCTCGTGCTGCGCGCGTTCGAGCTGCCGGCGGGCACCCGGCTCGCGCCGCGCCCGACGGTACGCCCGGGCACGATCATTGTGGATCGCGGCCGCAACTACCAGTCGGTCGTGTTCATGGCGGCGTGTGAGCAGCTGCGGATCGGGGTGCAGTCCGCGCGGCCCTACCGAGGGTCGGATAAGGGGTGGATCGAGCGGGTGTTCCGCACGATGCGTGAGCGGCTTTTGGAGTCGCTGCCTGGGTATACCGGGCCGAACGTGCTGGCGCGCGGCAAGGACGTCGAGGCCGACGCCGTCTATTTCACGCACGAGCTGGAGGCGATCATCGGCCGCTGGATCGCAGTGGATTACCAGCGCCGCCCGCACGACGGGCTACGCGCCCCCGGGGCACCGCACCTGCGGCTGACCCCGAACGAGGCCTACGAGGAGGCCATCGCGCGCTCGGGGTTCCTCTACGTGCCACGCGACCCCGACCTGCACTTGCGGCTGTTGCCGGTCCGCTCGCGGGTGATCGGCCGCGCCGGCGTTGAGATCGACGGGCTGACCTATGACTCCCCGGTGCTCGACCCCTACCGTCGACGCCGCTGTCCACTCGCGTCTTTTGACGGGAAGTGGCCGATCCGCGTGGACCCGCGCGAACTGGGGCGGGTGTTCTTCCAGAACCCGCGCGATGGGCGTTTCCACGAGCTCTCGTGGCGTCACGCGCGCGAGGTCGAGCGCCCGTTCGGCTCCTCCGCGCTCACCTACGTCAAGCGGCTGCTGGTGGCGGCGGGGATGCGCCGTCCGAGCGAGGAGGAGATCGCGAACGGTCTTGCGCGTCTGCTGCACGAGCTCTCCGACCAGGACCTGTTCCGTGACCGGCGCGCGCGGCGGGAGGCGGTCAGGCAGGCCGTGATCTCAGAGCGAACACGCACCCAGCCGAGCGCAGCGACGAAGCCCGCGCGGCGCTCGCGGGCTGAGCCGCCGGACGCCTGGGCGGGGATCGAGATTCCGACGCTGGAGCTCGAGCGGTGAGCGAGCAGGGTGTGGAGCGCTGGCGGCGCCTGACGGTCAAAGAGGGCTGGCGGGCGTTCGTCAAGGACGAGCCGACCGTGCGCCCCGAGCGGATGCGCCCAGGGGAGTACCGGTGTCTGGACGAGCGGGCTCGTGAATGCTATGACCGTGAGCGTCTGCGCCACGCGCACGCCTTCGGCCCGATCCGCTCGCTCTACGCGGACATCCATCGCACGCTGGAGCGGCTCGTCGCCACGAACGAGATGAGAGGCCCGGGTGCCCGCCACGGCGCCGCCCTTGACGGCAACCCGGGGAACGGCAAGTCGACGATCGCGAGCCAGTTCGGACGCCACCACGAGCGGCGCTGCCGGGCGCGCTACCCGCACGAGCTGACGCCCGACGGGCACGAGTATCTGCCCGTGCTCTACGTCAACTGCGACGCGCTGCCGACGATCAAGGGCCTCAACCACGCGATGCTGACCTTCTACGGCATGGGGCCGCCGCGGCACGCCACCACCCGCGAGCTCACGCAGCTGGTGCTCGAGTGCGCGCAGCTGTGCCGCACCTCGCTGATCGTGATCGACGACATCCATCTCCTCGAGCTACGCCGCGAGGCCGACCGCGACACCAACAACCACCTCAAGCGCCTCTCGAACGACGTGCAAGCGACGTTCCTCTACGCCGGCGTCGGTCTTCGCCGTGGCGGCTTCATGCGCGAGGGCCTACACGGCGCCGACGCCGCGCTCGCGCAGATCAGCCTGCGCTTCAAGCGCCTGCCCGTCGAGCCGCTGCGGCGCTCCGGCGAGCGCGACCGCGCGCTATGGCTCGGCGTGCTGTCCGTTTTCGAGGCAGAGCTCGTGCTGCTCGCTGGCAAACCCGGTGATCTCACCGGACAGGCGGGCTACCTATGGCGGCGCACACAGGGCGTGATCGGCTCCCTGACACAGCTCCTGGCCGAGGCCACGGCCGAGGCGATCGACACCGGCGCCGAGCGGATCACACGCAAGCTGCTGGAGGAGATCGACATAGGCTACGCCGCCGAGGTCGGCGCCGCACGCCAAGAACCCGAGTCCCAAGCGGCGTGAGAACGCTGCCCCTGCGGCTCTCCCCGCTGGAGGAAGAGAGCCTCTCGGGGTACGTCGCGCGCTACGCGCACACGTTCGCGTTCGCGCCGGGCGACGTCGTGCGCGCCCTCGGGCTCTGCAGCGGCTCGGTCAGCGTCAAGGCGACCGGCCGCTACGCGCTGGCGCTCTCGCACGAGCAACTCCAGCGCGCGTCGCTGGCGAGCGGGATCGAGATCGAGACGATCGAGCGGATGCTGCTCGCCCGCTTCGCCGGCCGCGCGTTCCCCTACCACGAGCCAGACTCGCTGGCCACGACCGCGGGCACCGCGTTCCAGCGCGAGGTACGCATCCTGCGCTCGCGATACTGCCCAGGCTGCCTGCGCGAGCACGGCACCTGGCTCATCCGCTGGCAGCTCGCGTGGAGCGTCGTGTGCGTGCGTCACCGCAGCGTCATGCTGCATCGCTGCACTGAGTGCGGTGCGGTACCCCGCATCCCTATGCGCGAGGGCTGGCCCAAAGACGAGCAAGGCCAGCTGCGCGACCCATCGCGCTGCTTCGCGCGTCCCACGCGCCACGGCCCGCTGTGCCGTGCCTCGTTCGCGGCGGCCGGCGCGCCGCAGGCCGAGCCGGCGCTCATCGATGCGCAGCGTCGTATCGACACAGTCCTCGACGGAGAGCACCAGCCCGCGCTCGCCGGGGAGCGACTCGAACCCCACGCCTACCTATGCGATCTGCTGGCGCTGACGAGCCTGCTCCGCAGATGCCGCGAGCAGCCCGCTCCCGCCGGGCGCCTGCTGCTCGATGACCCCGCCGCGCTCGCCAGCGTGTTCCCGGACGCGCTCAGGCTCGCCGACCTACCCAGCCGCGTCGCGCTCGCCCACGAGCTACGCCAGCTCGGCGAGACCTACTACCGCGTGAGCGCCAACAAGCTGCCCTACGCTGCCGAAATCCGCGGCATGTCCCGGGCGCTGCGCGAGGCGCTCGGACGCGCCCGCAACGAAAGCAGCTGGGCCCGCCCCTCCCGAAAACTCGGGATCGACCCCGACGCCTACCGCAGACCCGAAGACCTGCACCCCGACCTGCAGCCCCGCCACATCCCACAGATGCTCTGGGAGCCCACCTACACCCCCGAGCTCGCCGAGCACTTCAACTTCCTCAACGACAAAGACCACCGCGCACGGCGCTTCTGCTCAGCACTACTGGTCTGCATGCTCGCGCCAGTCGGGTTCTTCGGCGCCGTCCGCTACCTCCAGCTCCCCGAGCTCTTCCTCCACGCCGAATACGTCAAGACGTTCACGAGACTCCGCAACCACGGACGCATCCAACCAGTGGCGACCACGCTCAAGCAGATCGCCAACCAGCAAGCCGCCAGCGGCCTCATCGACTACAAGCAGCGCCGCACGAAGCTCGCCGGCTGGGCCGGAATCGACGCCGAAACCTGGTCCCAGGCGCACCCGCGGACAAACGCCGGCTCGCACGTGCACGCCTCGGTCTGGCTGTGGTGCAAGCTCACCAGCGGCTACGCACTCGCAGCGCCCATCGCGCTCCCACGCCCCGATCTCCAAGAGCACGCCACCGTCATCGACGGCTTCACGCCGGAACTACGCGACGGGTTGCTGATGCTCGGCGAGCTACTCCTCCTCGTCGCATCAACCCCGCCCACAGCACTGAATTCAGCGCCGTAGGCGAATATCAAACGGTCACCAAGCAGGCAGCGGATCGCTGTGGGATTCTTGACGCGGTGTACTTTGCGAGTCGAGCTCTTCCCTGGCGATCTCGATTTCTTTGCCGACTTCTACGTTCGCGTGCTCGGGTTCGTGATAGTTGACGATCGTCGTCAACACAATGTTCCGTACATCGCCGTGGAACGCGACGGGGTGCGCATCGGCGCACTGCGCGCCTGGCAGGCAGTTGATCCAGCGAGTCGCGCTGTCCCGACCGGAGTCGAGCTTGTGCTCGAGGTCGATGATGTCGTGGCTGAACGCGATCGAGTCGTCGCCGCTGGCTGGCCGCTTGCATCCGATCTGGCCCCCAGCCTTGGGGACTGAGCGACTTCCGCCTTTTTGATCCTGACGGTTATTACCTACGCATTACCACGCGATGAGAGCCGTGGCATGCGGCTCCAGCCATCGCTCGGCAGAACTCAAGGGGTGCTCCTAACCCCCATCGGCTTCGTCAAACGACATCCGCCACGTATCGAAGAAGTGGGAGCACGTCACGCAGATCGTCGGTGTCGAGGGCGTGCGTGGCTGCTGCACGGGCGTCGGGGGTAGCGTTCAGCGCGATCGACATGCCAACGCGCTCAAACAGCGGAACGTCCGAGCGAGAGTCGCCCACGGCCGCCACCTGGCTCATCAAATAACCGTTGCTCGTGCACCATTCCTCTACGAAGCGCGCCTTGTCGAACTCATCGAAGTAGCGAGTCACGGTGCCCGAGAGCACCCCGTCGGTCACCTGCATCTCCGTCCCGCTAGCCGCAGCGAAACCATAGCGCTCCCGCAACATCTCGGCCACGAATCTCAATGTGACCGTTCCCAATAGCAGCCTGGCCCCGGCAGCAGTAAGCGCTCGGAGGGTCTCGGCCATGCCGTCAATCCAGGTGCTGTCCACCAGGACCGCCCAGGCGTCGGCCGTGCTCTGTCCCGCCAACCATCGCGCAGACCTGTCGGCAACCACGCTGTTGGATATCTCGTGGGCGTGAAACGCCCGCTCGAGCTCTGCCATCTCTTCTGCCTGCCCGAGCCATTGCGCAAGGAGCAACGACACGGTCGTGCCGCGCAGCAGAGTCCCATCCAGATCGAAGACAACGACTGGATAGATGCCCGGTTCCCCCACGAATGGATCATAAGCTCATGTGCTCACGACCGTCCGCCGAAGGGCGCATCCCTACGCCGGCCAGGAGCCCAATCGAAACTACCCTTCACATTCGAAACTACGCTGAGCGGCAACACGAACCAAAGCGAATCAAAGCGTAGAAAGGCGAACAGAAGCGAAAAATCGGGGCGCCCGGGTAAATTTGGCTTTCCTATGCGGCTTTTGGGGGGCTTGCAAACGATTTGCAAACGCCTTGCACGCAAAATGCACGCTCTTGGGCCGCACTATGCACAGCCGCTGCACATTATACAGCGAGAGCTGTCGGATACCGTGCCAGACGGTGCTTCCCAGGGGCGCGTGCCGTGGCCCGCGAAGTGCAGAAGGGTCTCGCACATGCTGCTGCCGGCTTGGACCCTGAATCCTAGCGCCGGCGTTGTTTGCTCCTGTTCATGACCATTCGCCGCCGAACGCTCACATCCTTGCTGTTTCGCGTGGGTTCGCTCCTATTTGTTCCCCAATTGTTCCCCAGCCAGGTTGGGCTCTGGCCGTGTGACCAGCGGGCCTGATTCGGAGAGAGTTCTTCAGGACGCAAGGTCGGCGAGCAGGTCCTCGAGAACGACCTCCTCCTCGATGCGCAGTCCTGTGCGGTGCATCGTTTCGGCGAGGCGCGAGTCCCAGCTCGCGGACACCGGGGTTCCCGTGAGCGGCGAGGATGCCGCGGTGGCGCTCGCACGTGTGTAGGCGTCGGTGTCGAACTGCCACGGGACAATCGGCAGCCGAGCGTGCAGGACGTTGCCGATGCGCACTCCGCCCCAGTCAAAGTCGCCGTGATGGAAGAGTCGTGCGCCGGCGCCGATGAGCGCACGCAACAGGAGCATCGTCGCCGCACCCGGCTGGCCGCCGGTGCAGACCAATGGTGTGCAGCGCGTGCCGAGGCGATCGGCGGCAAGTGCCACGAGTACGGGGTTCTCGCACACGCGCACCTTCATTCCCGCCAAGGCATTGCGGGCGTCAGCAGCCCATCTTGGTGGATCGCGCACGAGCTGACGCAGCGTGAGCAGCACTGGTTCCCCGCTCGCCCGTGCGACTCCCAGCATCTGCCCGCAGCTTGTCCTCCGCTCGCCGTGGAGCCCGAGGGTGAGCACCGTGCTGGAGAGCTCGTCGCACAGCAGGCCGGCGGCTGCCCAGGCCTCGCGACGTGACTCTGCTGGTGACTCATCGGGACCTGGCGGCGCGAGACCTGCCATGGCTCGGGCCGCGCCCAGCGCCAGTGTTGCCAGCGGCTTGCCGGAATCGAGCGCGTGTGCCCCACCAGCGACACGCGCCGCGAAACTGCCCAGAGGCTCACCTTCGGCCGGCAGCGCCGTCACGACCGCGGCAAGTTGCTGAAGCAGCGGGCGCGCCCTTGCCGGATCGGGCTCAAGTCGCTTCACCATGCCCGACCCTTGTAGACCGCGCAGCCAGTCCGCCAGCTCAACGCGTCTGCCGATCACGTCCTCCAGGGGAGCAAACGCTCGCGCCCACGCCAGCTGCTCGGCCGTACTCGCATTCGCGCGCACAGTCACAGAACCCGACAACAGGACGACCGCTGCAGCAAGACCCTCTGGGCATACGCCAGAGCGGCGCAGCACCTCATCGACCGCGCCCAGTGAAACTGTCACTGCACCCCCGCTGCGCGGCCGCCGCCCCAGCAGTCTCTCCAGCGCCTGACGCTGGGCGGTCGAGGCATCGCTAAGCGTGACATTGCCCTTGAGCGGCCGGCCGAGTTCCAGTCGCCGGCGCATACGCGCGAGAAGCCACTGCAGCTCAGGGTCGCCGAGCAGCCGGTTCAGCCGTTTGCGCTCGGCGTCTCCCATGCGCTCTCACCGCCAAGTGGCACGGCATCGACCGATTCGGCATTGGCCGGCGCGCCATCGACCGATTCGACAGGGGTGCTCGCCACGACTGCAAGTGGGCGCTCGGTGCGCGTGCGGCTAGCGCCGTCCCACTCCCAGTGGGTGACGAGCACCGCCGCGATGCCCTCGACGCGGGCCAGTTGTGCGATAGCGAGCCCCGGCACCTCGCTGTAGCAGCCCCACTCGCGCTCGCTCGTCATCACGACATCGAGATCGAACGCCGCGAGCAGGCCGAGGCACTTGGCGCGCGCGTCGTCGTCGACCCCGGCGAAGGCCTCGTCGAGCATCACGAGGCGCGGGGCGCGCGCATTGCCCGCCGATGCGTAGTAGGAGGACGCCGCGGCGAACAGCGGCACGCTCGCGCTCAGCACACGCTCTCCCCCCGAGGCCGGACCGGTCGCGCTGCGCCAGCGACCGCCCTGCTGGCGCTCGATCGCGAAGCGATGCCAGGCACGATAGTCGAGCGCCTCCGTGAGATGCTCGATCCACGTTCCGGCCACCTCACGCGAGCGCACCTCCTGGATCTGCGCCTGCAGGAAGGCTCCCACTGCCGCGCGATCCTCCTCCGACCACGCGTCCGCGGACTGGCGCAGCAGACGCTCGCGCGCCTCGGCGAGCCCAGGCGGGCCCTCCTCGAGGACGCGCCAGTGCAGGCGCAGCTGCATGCCGGTGCTCGTCGGACGCTGGGCCAGCTCGGCGTTGGTGTTGACGACGTACCGCTCGGCCTGGGAGATCAGTTCCTGCAGCGTGCTGGCCACCTCGTTGACCAGATGGTTCTCGAGAATCTCGCGCTCGCGCTCATCCAGCAGCCGGCTGCGGTCGGCGACCTCCTCGGCGAGCGCAGCCGCCAGCGCGGGCACGGTGGTCGCGCGACCGCGAAAGACAACCTCGATCGTGATGCTCTCATCCTGCACGTGCATCGCGCTGTTGTTGCCATGGCGGCGCAGCGCGTCGGCCAGAACCCCGTGCTCGTCACTCGCGCGCCGCTGCGCACGCTGCCAGGTGGGGTCGTCGTCGGCGACGTCCCCCAGCGTCTGCTCGATCTGCCGAGCCAGGCGCAGCGCCGCGGTCACGCCCCACTCCTCTTCGGTCTCGGGAAGCTCGATCTCGTCGAGGGCCACCGCGATCAGCCCGGTGCCCGCGAAGCGACGAAGGGCCTCGATGTCGTCGCGGCGCCGCTCGGTCGCATGCTCGAGATCCGCGGTCGACTTCTGGCAGAGGCCTGTTTGGATGCCCTCCTCACGTTGGGCCTGCGCGCGCCGTACGTCGGTTCTCACGCGTTCGCGCTCGTTCTCACGCAGATCCGCGGCGACCTCGGCAAGGCGCCGCTGCAGCTCGGCGACGGCCGCACCCACGGTCTGCTGGAGCGTCTGGTGACGCTCGGCGCTCGCGGCCGCCTCGCGCGTGACGGTGGCCAGGCGCTCACCGTGCCCAGCGAACTCTCGCGCGGCAACGTCAACATCGGCGGCGAGCAGCGCAGCAGCTTCGTGGGCGTCATCGCGCGCATGCAGTGCGGGCCACAGCGCGGCGAGCGCGAGCCGGAAGGCCTGCAGGCCGTCGCCTATCAGTCCGAGCCGCGCCGGGTCATCCGGCAGACGGAGATCCTCGGCGGTTTGCTGCGCGACCTGTTCGGCCTGGAGGCGCTCTGTCTCGGCCTGCTCCAAGCGTGCCGCCATCGCGGCGATGCGCTCTGCGAGTCGCGCCTGCTGGGTGTCGAGCGCGACGAGGGCCCCGTGGGCTTCGCGCAGCGGCTCCTCGCTTGGCGTGCGTTGCAGCTCGGCCTCCAGCTCGGCGCGGCGCTCGAGCAGGCGCGCCTGTGCACCGGCGAGCTCACGCAGGCGCGTGTCCGCCTGCTCGCGCTGCTCACGCAGCTCGGCCAGACGCTCGCGCCGAGCGGCCTCGCGGGCACCGCGGCCGATGAACGTTGCGAGTTGCTTGCGCCAGGCGCCGCGCAGAACGCCATTGCGGAACTCGCCCTCTGGAGTCACCCACACGGCGCCATCGCCCTGCGCGAGCGCCACGGTGGCGAGCACTCGCTGCACGGCCTCGATCCGCACCGCTCGAGCCTGTGGATGCTCGCGGTCGATCGCGGGCTCCAACACGTCGCTCAGGCGAGCACCGCCCACTCCGCTCACACCCTCCACCGCAGCCGTCCCGTCCACGCCATCCGCCCCGCTCGCGCCATCCACCGCGGTCACGCCGCCCGCCCCAGTCGTCCGATCGCCGGTGTCCGGTGTGAGCAGCACGTCGTGTGTGCCGGGTGACAACAACTCGCCGTCGGGGCTCACCCATGCGTCGAGGATCCCCGACGCCTCGAGCGCAGCCTCGATTCCCGCCCGCTGCGCCTCCGGCACGGAGGGGTGAAAGTCGACGAGCTGCCACAGTGGAGCGCCGGAGCGGCCCTCGCGAGCGTCGTCGTCGCGCGTGTGCGGCGTGGGCGGCGTCTCGTGCTCTCCGGCCTGAAGGCGCTCGATCGAGGCGTCGAGCCCGGAGGCGAACTGCCGCACCTCGCTCGCCTGTATCTCGAGCTCGGTCTCCGAGCGCGCCAGCGCGGCGCTCGCGACGCGACCTGCAACGGCCAGCGCACCCGCGAGCGGGCTGAGTCCGTCAAGGGTCTCAACCCACAGCTCGAGCGCCGCAAGCACCTCGGGGGCATCGGCGAGATTCAGTGCGCTCGCGTCCCGCAGATACCGGCGGGTTGCCTCCATAAGGTCGTGCCCCACCTCCCCCAGCCGCTGCGTCGCCTGGACGCGCTGCTCGCCAAGCACGGCCGCCTCGCCTTCGAGCTCCGCGTGGCGCTCACGCACGTCGGCGACCGCGCGTCGCGCGTCGGCCGCCTTCTGGAGCAGAGCCGCGAGATTGCCGAGGGCACGTTGCTGGCGGTCGGCGATCTCCTCGGCGCGCCGGCGCAGCTCGGTCGCATCCATACTGGCGCGTCGGTGTGGCTCGATCGCATCCACGCTGGCGCGCTGCCGCGGCTCGGTCGAGTCCGCGCGCGCGGACCCAGTTGCTGACTCTGTCGCATCCGTATCGATCTCGGCTGCGGACGAATCGTCCGTTGCAGCGGTCATCTCGATCGCGCGATCGACGCGCTCAGCGAAATCCTCGGCGATGCTCGCCGCTTGCGCGGCGCTCGCGGCCGCGGCCCGTGCCTGCGCCAGCCTCTCATCGGCCTGCGCTCGGCGCGCATCGGCCTCGACGGCCCGTGCGCGCTGCTGCTCCAGCCGCTCGCCGGAGCGATCATGGTCCTGCTGGGCCTGTGCTGCCCGCTCGGCTGCCCCGCAGGCCTCTTCGGCCGCGCGCTCGAGCTCGCGTGCGCTGCGCGCCTCGGGGCTTTCGCGCAGCGTACGTTCGCGCGCCCGCAGGCGCTCCTCCTCGGTGCGCAGCTCGGCGAGCGCCGCCTCGGCGGCCGCGAGCTCGCTCCTGGCGTTTGTGTGCGCGGTCTGCGCATCGGCGAGTTCACGGCTGACACGATCGAAGGCGGTCTGCGCTTGGCGTGGCAGCGCGGCGCGACGGCGGCAGGCAATCTGCGCGTAGTGCCTGTAGGTCGTGAGGTACTTTTCGGCGGCATCGCGCGCCTCGATCATCGCGGCGAGCGCGTTGCGGTCCTCCTCCAGTCCACGGAAGGCTTCCGCGGCGTCGGCGATCAGCGCCTGGTCGAGGGGCGGCAGGGCGCCCGTGAGCGCTTCCGAAAGTGCGCGCTCGTTCGGGCGCTTGGAGAGCTGGGGGGCGCGAATCTTGATGAGCAGATCGAGCAGCGCGCCGTAGCGCTGCTCTCCGAGACCGAACAGCGCCTCATCGACCGCCCGCCGGTGCGCACGCGCGGTGCGGTACACGGCGCCGCGCGGTCCGATCGCCTCCTCCAGACGCTCACGGGTCAGGGCGATGCCGGCGCCGTCGACGAGCGCAAGCTCCGCGCCGACGCGCTGGTCGGTGAGGAAGAACCAGTGCGATGAGATGCCCCGGCCGCTGACCGCCTTCAGGCCGCAGCCGAGCGTGCAGAAGTGGGCGCTGCCGTCGAGATCGCGGCGGCCGAACTCGAGCCACGCGTATCCCAGGCGCTCATCGTTGGGGTGCTCGCCGCCGAGCAGCAGGTTCCAGTCCATACGCTTCTTCGGGTCGGCGTCCGGCTCGACGCGGTGCGGAGAGAGCTCGCCGTCGAGCAGGAAGGGAAGCGTGAGGGCGAGCACCTTCGACTTGCCCGTGCCGTTGTTGCCGCGCAGCAGCAGCCGGCCGTCGCGGAACCAGAACTCCTCGTGGTCGTAGTAGAAGATGTCCACCAGGCCGGTCCGCAGCGGTTGCCAGCGCTCGCGCTCGGGCTGTGGCAGCGGACGGGGGCTCACGCCCCGACCTCGATCTCCAGTTGAGGCGGCTCGCCGGCGAATGTCGGTGCGGCCAGCGCGTAGCGGGCGAGCGCCGGCAGCGGTCTGACGCCGTCCCGCTCGCGTCGTATCAGGCGCAGCGCGGCAAGCCGCTCGAGCGCAGCCGCGACGAGAGCCACCTCGGCGCCGGGCTCGCGCGTGTCACGACGCCAGTACGACCGGTGCTCGATGGCCAGGCGCTGAGCGAGCTGGTACAGATCGGCCTCCCGCACGAGTGGACCAGCGGTTTTGTGTGGATCACCTGTCTCGCGCGAACCACCCGTCTCACGTGAGCCACCTGTCTCGTGGGCATCATCAGCGTCTGTCGCCTCGCCCGCTCGCTGAGCCAGGTGTTCGGCGAGCAGCAGCGTGAAGTGACCGTCGGTGCCGACGTCGGGCATGCGCACATCGCTCAAGTCGTCGTCCGGATCGACCATCGCGATCCCCTCTGCGCGCACCTCCGCCACAAGTCCCGTCAACTCGGAGATGCGCCGGGTGAGCGCCGCGCGCTGACCCGTCAGATAGGAGGCCTGTTCAGGGTCGAGTTCGTCGTGATAGACCACAGGATCGTCAAGCAGACGGCGCGTGAGGTGGTGGCGCAGCGCCCTGTTGCGCAGCTCCTCGGTGTCGGGCAGCGCATCGGCGGCGAGCTGCTCCAGGCGCTCGGAGAACTCGCGGGCCTCGATCGTGGAGGGCCCGCGCGCCGGGGCCAGCACCAGCGCGAGCACGCCTCGCTGCACGTCGTAGAGAGCATCGCCGGCAGCGTGCACGAACGCCTCCTCATCGCCGGCCACACGGGCGAGCACGCCGAATTCGAGCAGCAGACGCACAACCGCGACCAGGTCGGCTCGCTCATCGCGTCCGCTCAGCCGAAACGTGACACCCGCCTGCACGAGCCGCTCCTCGCCCGCCGCCCGTATCACACCCTCAGCGAGGTGACCGAGGGTGATCTGCGCATCCGAGCGCTCCAGCACCGACAGGGCCAGGCATGCGAGCACGTAGCGGCGACGGCCGAAGGGCACGCGCGAGCGCGGGTCGCGCGCCGGGTGGCTGGAGTCGTCGATCGTCGGAGCGAGCTTGACGAGCCTCGCCACCTCGCTGTCGACGATCAACCGCCAGCCGGTGTTGGCATCGAACCACGAGCGCAGCTCGCCGGCGTGGCGGCGCACCAGACGGAAGTCCTCGGCCTCGGGGCCGCCGGCGCGCAGCAGCGGCCTGCGCAGCAGAGCGCGCGCCGCGCGCCGCAGCTCATCCGAACGTGCCCGGTCGAGGGCGCTCTCCAGGGCGTTACTCATGCCACCAGCTTCCGCGACTGGGACTCCAGGGCAGCGATCTCGATCAGGTGGTCGGGTCCGCGAAAGACTCCCGCGGGCGTGCGAATGGCGATGCGTGCGGCGTCGGTGAGCGCGGTCAGGCGCACGCGCAGAGCGCCGTCGGCGGTGGTCGTGAGAACCTCCCGCTGACCTGATCGGCGGGTGGAGAGCGCATCGCCGAGCAGCGCCAAGAACAGGCCGAAGGCGTCGCCATCGAGCTCGCCGAGCTCCCCCAGGCGGGTGGGCCTGCCGGTGGCCAGGCGCGCCCGCGCGGCCGCCGTCTGCTCGGTCTGTCGCGCGGCGAGCCGCGCGAGCACGAGCCGGCCCTCCTCGCGGCTGGCGATGCGGTTGGGGTGGCCCCTGCGCTCGTAGCTGCCCGTACGCCGCAGCCGCGGACTGATACGCAGCGGCGGCGCCTTGATCCAGGAGGTGGAGGCGGGGACCGGCTGCTCCTCGCGCTCGCTGAGCGTATCGCCGTCGAGCATCAGGTGGCGAGAGGCGTACAGGCCGAACGCGCCACGCCACAGCCGGTGCATGGCCTGCACGTCGGGCGCCTGGGCAAACCACAGGGCGAGCGCACGGAAGTCGGCCGAGCGATCCGAGCGCCCCGCGCGGCGCTCGTTGAGCGTCGCCACCGCGGCGAGCAGATCGGGGATCGCCTGCCGCGCCCGTCCCCGCAGCAGCTTCGCCTGGCTGGGATGGCCGGGCTGGGAGATGAACCACTGACGCAGCCCGCGCCAGCGCTCTTCCCAGGCCGCAAGACCAGTGCGGTAGGCTGCCTCGCGAGGATCCTCGCGGTCGCTCTCCCCCTCCCCACCCGGCGCGGCATCCTCGGCATCGCGGCGTGCGGCAAGCGCCAGCAGACGCGAGATCTCAGCATCCTCGAGCGCGTCGAGCAGGCCCGCAATCTCCCCGCCGAGGGTGACGAGGTCCTTGATGAAGTGCTCGAGATAGTCGACCAGGCGATCCTTGTAAGCGCGGAACGCCTCGACGTCGGTGCCGTCGAGGTCGATCGTGCGCAGCATCGATCCCATGAACGCCTGCGCGTTCTCGGCGAGGTCGGTGGCGCGACGATCGAGGTCGCGCAGCAGCAGACCCACACGGCCGGGATCGGGCTGAGCCTGCCCGGCGAGCTCGCGCAGCGCGCGCAACTGCATCGCGATGTCCGCCAGCGCGACCGCCTGCAACGCGCCGCGCCGCCCAAGCTGCTCGTCGTAGACCTTGAGCGCGCGCTCAGCCGCCTCGCCCCGGTGGGTCAGCTGATAGAGATAGCGCGCACGGTGGAAGTCCTCGACGGTCGTGACCCGGCTCGTGTCGGGATCGGCCCGCAGATTGCCCCACTCCCGCAGCTGCGCGAGCGCCTCGGCGACCGTCTCCACCGACGGGTGCTCATCCGGTCCGCCGGCCGCCAGAGCTTCGTGGATGTCCTCACAGCGCAGGTGCACCACGAACCGCTGCTTGTTGGCGACGAACTCCGCCATCACCCGCCGGTACAGCGCCGCGTTCGGCGCTCCAAGATGTGCGAACGGCCTGAACTCCGAAGACTCCATGCCGGGCACGTTAACCACTACGGGGGACTGCTGAGCGCAGCGCCCGGCAGCCGTCGTCGGTCAGGACACGAAGCGCAGTCTGCCGCCTCCCTCGACCCACACGGCAACTGAGCCCCAGATGGTGGTGGGCAGGGCGGCCCGGGCTATTCCGCGAGCGCCCGCCGTTCGGCCGCGACGGCGAGTTGCGCGTAGGCGGGGGCGAGCAGCTCGGCGATGTCGTGTGCGCCGCTCTGCACCGACGCGGGCCCGAGCTGGCGCAACAGCGTGTCGGGCGCCTCTCCAGCAAGAGGGCTGACACGCAGCTCCGAGAGCCCGGGGCCGCTGCTCCAGAAGCAGTCGAGCAGCGCCGAGAGCGGCGGGGCCTCAGCGTCGGTGGAGGCAGCGGCGTGGGGTGCGGCTGCGGTTGAGGCTGTCGCAGCAGCGGTTGTCGTGGCGGCGGCGCCGTTGCCGCTAGCCTTCCTGCGCCGCATGCGCAGGCTCTCCATCAGTTCCTCCCGCGTACGCCCGCGCCAGGTGAAGATCAGGAAGGGATCCTCCTCGAAGCGCTCCGCGAGGACGTAGTAGGCGGCGGCGAGGTGCTTGCAGGGGTTCTCCTCATCGGGGCACGTGCAGCTCGCGCGCAGCTCGCCGTAGGAGGCCGGGAGCAGCGTGAGCCTGCACGCCGCGAAGCACTCCTCTATGTCGTGGGGCATCTCGCCCGCGAGCAGCTTTGCGAGGGAGAGCGCCTGCTCCGCCATCGCCTTCTCCGCGCGCCGCCACTGATGCTCGGAGAGCATCTCCGCGCGGATGCGCACGCGGTAGGGGGTAAAGCGCGAGCCCTGGACCTTGGCCAGCACGATGCCCGGCTCGACCTCGAGCTCGGTCACCTGGCCGCCGCGAGCGTAGTCGCGGCCGAGCTCCAGCCGCGAGCCCACGCCGAAGGACTCGAGCAGCTCGATGAAGCGCCGCGCCCACCAGCTCTCCCCGACCGCCTCCTCGAGGCCGCGCGCCGCGATGCCCTCCCGCACCGGCAGCGGCCGCGAGTTCTCCATCCGCGGGTGGTAGGGGTATGGGGTTGCCACTACCAGCCACCGCCAGAGCGACTCTCGCGGTGCCGCTCGCGCGGAGGGTGGTAGCTCGGAGTTGCCACTACGCCGCCTCCGCCACGGCGTCGCCGGAGAGCGCAACCAGCTCGCGCAGCTGCGCCGTGTCGAGCTCCGTGACCCACGCCTCGCCGCTGCCGACGGTGCGCTCGGCCAGCTCCCGCTTCTCCGCGATCAGCTGCGCGATGCGCTCCTCGAGCGTGCCCACGCACGTCAGCTTGCGCACCTGCACGTTCTTGTGCTGGCCGATCCGGAACGCGCGATCGGTCGCCTGATCCTCGACCGCCGGGTTCCACCAGCGGTCGAAGTGGATCACGTGGTTAGCCGCCGTCAGGTTCAGCCCCGTGCCGCCCGCCTTCAGCGAAAGCACGAACACCCTTGGCCCATCCTCGGACTGGAAGCGCTCCACCATCTCCTCGCGCGCCGTCCTGGAGGTGCCGCCGTGCAGGAACAGCACCTCGCACCCCAGGCGCTCCTGCAGGTGCACGCGCAGCATGTGGCCGAGCTCGGCGAACTGCGTGAAGCACAGCGCCCGATCGCCCTCCGCGAGCGCCTCGGAGAGGATCTCCTCCAGGCGCGCCAGCTTGCCCGAGCGGCCCTCCAGGCTGGAGCGATCCTTCAGCAGGTGCGCCGGATGGTTGCAGACCTGCTTGAGCTTCATCAGCGCCGCGAGGATGATCCCCGACCGTTCGATCCCAGCGGCCCGCCTGGCCTTCTGCAGCATCTCATCGACGACCGCCTGGTAGAGCGTCGCCTGCTCGCGCGTCAGGTGACAGTCGACCCGCATCTCGATCTTCTCCGGCAGGTCGCTGATGATCTCCCCGTCGGTCTTCAGCCGGCGCAGGATGAAGGGGCCCGTCGCCTGGCGCAGGCGCGCCGTCGCGCGCCCGTCGCGATAGCGTTCGATCGGCGTCTCGAAGCGCTCCCTGAAGCTCCCCGCCGAGCCGAGCAGCCCGGGGTTGAGGAAGTCCATGATCGAGTGCAGCTCGCTAAGGCGGTTCTCGACCGGCGTCCCCGTCAGCGCCACGCGGTGGCGCGCCTTCAGAGCGCGGATCGCGCGCGTCTGCTTGGCCTCGCCGGACTTGATGTTCTGCGCCTCGTCCAGCACGATCCGCTCCCACCTCACCTTCCCCAGCGTCTCGCGGTCGCGCAGCGCCAGCGCGTAGGTGGTCAGCACCAGGTCGCACGAGCGCGCCTCCGACGCGAACTCGCGATCCTTGAGCCGCCCGCGGCCGTGATGGACCCGCACGCGCAGATCCGGGGCGAACTTCTGCGCCTCCCGGCGCCAGTTCCCGAGCACCGACATCGGGCAGATCAGCAGCGTCGGGCCCACGGGCTTGGCGCCGGCTCGGCGTCCCGCCTCGCCTGATCCGGCGCCGCTCGTCGTGCCATCCGGTTGCTTGCGCCAGCCGTCCGCGGCCTCGCGCTCGGCGAGCAGCAGGGCGAGCATCTGGATCGTCTTGCCAAGACCCATGTCATCCGCCAGACACGCCCCCAGCCCGAGACTCGAAAGGAACGCCAGCCACGCCAGCCCGCGCTCCTGGTAGGGCCGCAGCTCGCCCACGAAGGACGCCGGCGTGGGGATCGCCCGCAGCCGGCGTTCCCCGTCGGCGCGCAGCAGCTCCCCCAACCACCCCTCGGCCTCGATCTCGACATCCGGCTCGCCCGCCGCGCCGCCGAGAGCCAGCCCTTCACGCAGCAGCTCGCCCGCGGACATCGTGCCCCGCTCCTGGCGGCGCTTGAAGAACCCGAGCGCCGCCTCCACGTCCTCGGCGCGCAGCACGATCCAGCGTCCGCGCGCCCTCACCAGCGGCAGCTTCAACGCGGCCAGCGCCCGCAGCTCATCCAGCGAGAGCGTCTCCTCGCCGACGGCCACGCGCCACTCATACGCGCACAGGCCATCGATCCCGAACAGCCCGCTTCCCTCTTCCCACTCCTCGTCGTCCAGCGGCTTCGCGCGCAGCTTGACGCGCAGGCGTTCGCCCAGCCACGATGGCGCCAGCACGCCGAATCCCCCCTGCTCGAGCGCCGGCATCGCGTCACGCAGGAAGCCGTAGGCCCCCTCGGAGTCCAGATCGACGCCCGTCGGAGCGGCTTCGCGCAGCGCGGGCTCGAGCTCCGGCCACAGCCGCAGCGCATACCCCAGCCCCCCGAGCAGCCGCTCCTGCGGATTCTCGAGCATGTGCCCCAGCGCCGTGAGGCGTTCACTGCGCGCCCACACCTCCTCGGCGCCCACCAGCACGCTCGGGTCGTCCTTGGCCTGCAGCAGGATCTCCACCCGCCAGGGCTCCTCCCCGAGCGCCTGTCCATCCTCCGCGCGCCCACGCCCTGCGGAGCCGCCATTGGCGAGGTGCAGCCCGTTCGCTCGCGCCCCGACGACGGGAGCGGACTGGGCCAACCGCCGATCGAGGCCATCCTCAGCCGACTCGTCCGGCTCCCCGTATTCGTCGGCTTCGTCAAGCTCATCTACGTCCCCCGGCTCCTCGCGCTCGTCCGCTTCTCCCGGCGCGCGCAGCCGAAAGCAGGTGCGGAACATCCGCTGCACCGCGTAGCGCTGTCCCGCCAACCGCCACTCCTCCAGCTGCTCTGCCAGCGCAGCGAGCTCCCACACGTCCCCGTCCACGACTGGGTCCTCGCCCGTGAGCGCCCCAAGCCAAGCATCCACCGCCCCCTCGTCGAAGCGCTCACCGGCACCCTGGCCGGTCAGGCCATCTCCCAAAAAGTCCCGCGCACAGGCATCCACCACGGCCTGGAGCACCTCCTCCACGATCAGGGCGGGCGGGCTCTCGGCGCTCGCGTCGCCCTCGACATCGGAGGAGCGCGCCTCGGCGCGCACGAGCGCCGGCATCGAGCGCACCAGCACCGCGACCCGCTCACGATCGCCAGGCGCATCCGTGATCGGCCGCCAGCGCGCCACCCACCGATCCCCGTTGCGCACGAGATCGGGCAGCAGCCGCCCGCGCGCCACCAGCTCCAGCGCGAGCTTGCCGGCCTCGCCGAGGAAGCGCAGCGACTCGCCGACCGCCACGCCCGCGACGGGGCCCACCGGAAGCGCTAGCAGCAGCTCGAGCTCCACACCCGCGGGCAGCTCGAGCGCAGGCACCTCCCAGGCATCGAGCCGGCAGACTCCCTCGACACGCGTGCCGTCCTCCTCAGCGCACAACAGCTGCGGCGAAGCCTGCGGCCCGAGCCGCGAGGACGGCAGCACCACCGCCAGCCCATACTTGCGCGTCGAGCTTTGATCGCTCGCCGCGCGCGGGAGCACCACTCCGAGCCGCCCCAGCGCCTCGACGAGCGCCTCGGTGTCGCACGCGAACGGATGGCGCCGTGGGCCCGGCCGCAACGGCGGGCGGCCGCGGACGCAGGCAGGCAACGAGGAGTCCTCACCCCACAGGCACAGCCGCGAGTCGCGCGACCAGACGGCGTGCAGAGCGATCACGCCCGCATCCTCGCGCGTCAATCGGACGCGTTTTGCAGGCAGCCTCGTGAAAGCTCGCCGTTCGCCCTGGTCGAGGACCATATCAACGGCGAGGTGCCATCCCGTCATATGGTCCGGGGGCCTCGCCCGCCGGTGGTGACGGGAAGCACTACCGACAGTTCGATCGCGTAGCGGGGCGCGAAGGCGGTGCTGGTGATACGTAGGCCTTCGATGCGGTCGACTCGGTAGGCCCTGATTTCTCCTGTCTGGGCCTTTATTGCGTAGACGAGGAGGTCACCGGCCTTGGAGCGACGCAGAGCGTATGACTCGATCAGGCGCGTGGATTCCTGATAGTCGAGTTCGACCAATAGATGGTTGGCGCCGGCGAAGCGGATCTGCTCGAGGGGAGCGCCGCCAGGCCATCTGGTCAGCGTGGCCGGACGGACCCACGTCGCGTCGATCTCCTCGTTACCGTCGGACACCGGCTCCGGCTGTGTGGCTTCCTTGCCGTCGAGCCAGGCGAATACATCTGCGAGGGCGTCGATGAACTCGCCGACCGGCGGGAGCACGGGAAGCTGGTGTGCGAGCATCGCGCCCCAGTCGGCCCGTAGATCGGCTGCCTTCTCGGCTGCGGTGACCGCCGCGAGCGTCGGGACGGGCACGTTCTTGTAGGCGCACTTGCGCTCGAGGACCGCGAGAACGAGGTCGCGATTCTCGAGCAGGTCGGCTCGGCGGTAGAGGTTGACGGCGTCGTAGAGGTCGCGCGGTCGAGTGCGCTGTCCGAGTGCGCGCAGCTTCTCGGCGAAAACCTCAACGAACGCGTAGCACTGCACCGCGCCGTCGCCGGGTAGCGTCTCGTCGTATGCGTGAGCGATCTCACGGCGAACCGGAGGCTCGACGATCGTCTCGTCGTAGGTGAGATCGAGTTTAAACCCGCGACTCGCCGGGCGTTGCGCGGGGTCCGCGGTAGTAGATACGACCCTCAGCCGAGCGGCCATCGGGCCGCAGCCTGACGGCCGGCGGGCGACTGGATAGCGTGATGCCGGTCTCCTGTTCCACGAGGTCGAGCATCTCGGTGAGAACCGGCAACAGATCGTCGGGCTCCAGCGGACCGCCTGCGAGCACAGTGAAGTCGAGGTCCTCGGAGAACCTGTAGGTCTCCACGAAGCACTTCTTCAGACATGTCCCGCCCTTGAACACCCACTGATCGCGCAGAGCGGACTGGGCGCCGATGCCCCAGAGAAGCCAGCCGAGCACGTAGTCCTTCTCGACGACCTCTTCGGTCAGTCCCCACTCCTTTGACCGCACCTGCAGCGCCGCGCGCGGGATCATGCGTCGATCCTCGTGTTGATCCGCAGACCCCAACGTGCCGTGATCGCACCCTCACCCGGGCGCGTGGGATCAAGCCGGCCGACGCCGGCGCTCACGCGACGCAGGCACGCCTCGATCAGCTCTTGGTCCCCAAGCGCAAACGTCTCGGCGATGTAACCAAAACGCTTGAACACTGTTCGATTGCCGAGCCGATCACCGTACTCGACGAGCCGCCGCCACGAGACGTCTGGCCTCTCGGCATAGGTCACGAGCGCCTCGGTCGTATGGCGCAGGCCGCCGCCCAGCGACGGGTCGTCAAGGCAGTCCACAAGGGTTCGCTCTCGGTCGGAGACCTCGACCGGCGCCCCCTCGCGCCAAACCCGACGCGTGCCGAACAGAGCCGACTCGGAGCGATGGCGAAGCTCGAACTGGACGCCGCCGATCGTGCGTCGGCGGCGAGCAACCGGCCGAGCGGTGACGAAGACCGTCGTGGAGAAGATCTGGTCGGTGAGATCCCAGTGATGCAGCGCCGTCCAGCCCCCCACGTACCCCGGGGCGAGCGCAGCCATCGCCACCGCCCACGGGTCGGCACCCCAGTTCTCCGGGTCCTCGGCTTCCAGTGGCACAGTCGTGTAAAGCCCTCGCTGCAGCCGGGAGACCCAGCCCTCCTCAGCGAGATGGCGCAGCAGCCGTGCTACCCGCGCATGATCCATACCGGTCGCCGCCGCGGCGTCCGCTGGCGTGAAGGGGCCCCGTAGATCACGATTGATCTGCGCGACGAACGCTCGATTCGCTCCGGAGAGGCCGGCTGCGGCCATCATGGCCATATCATAGCTATAGAAACGACGATCTGAGCGGCGTTTCTCCAGTTATGGTGTATGGGCTACGCGGCCATCTGGAGGTCATGCCCAGGGTCAGCCCGGAGATTCTCTTCCCGACACCTCGTGGCTGCTAGATGCGACGCAGCACATGGTCCGCGCACTGGCACGCGGTACGCGCCGCCGCACAGATGCCCGGCCTGGAGTTCTACGAGCTCCGCCACCGCGCGATCCAATGGATGATCGACCCATCCCACGACGGAGGCCTCGGCCTGGACATCCAGACAGCCGCCCACATCGCCGGCCACCACGACGGCGGCTACCTCGTCTGCCGCACATATTCAAAGCTCGCTGAGCACCGGGCGTTGGCCCGCACACGGCGCGCCATCGACGCCTACCAGCAACGCGCACACAAGCTCCCACACCAGCAGCCAGGACCGGCCGGTGTGGCGTAGTCGCTCTGCAAAAGAATCGGGCCACCGCAGCAATAGAACTGCAATACACACGCACCACGCGAAGCCCGCCGACGGCACCCACAGGCCCCAAATGTCCGCAAAATGCGGATTTTCCGACCCCTGGCCGGCAAATTTACACCGGGACCCTCCCCGGAACCACCAGGCACCACCAGATACAAAAAACCCCCGAAAAACGGTGGCTCTTGGGCCAGCGAAGCAAAGCGAACAAAAGCGAAGCAAAGCGAAAAGAAGCGTAAATCGGGGCGCCCGGGTAAATTTGGCTTTCCTATGCGGTTTTAGGGGGGTCTGCAAACGATTTGCAAACGCCTTGCACGCAAAATGCACGCTCTTGGGTCGCGCTATGCACAGCCGCTGCACATTATACAGCGAGGGCTCTGGATCGATGAAAACCGCTACAGTAAGCCAATAAACGGCACCAGACGGGGCTCCACGGCGCGTCGCGTGGCCCGCGAAGCGCAGAATGGTCTCGCACTTGGAGCGCTGCCAGCTTTGTGGCCGTGAATCCTAGCTTCGGCGCTGTTCGCTCCTGCTCGCGACCATTCGCCGCAGAACGCCAACATTCTTGCCGCTTCGCAGGGGTTCGCTTCTGTTCGCTGTCTGAGTCTGGAACATGGTGGTGCGGCTCCACAAAGCGTCGCTTGGGCGCGAGGCGCGGCGAGGGCATCGCGAAGTCGGCCGGCAGATCATTTGACGCTAGATTGAGCCAACCAACGTCATGCGTTAGACTCTCCAATGTGCCGTCAATCGCTGATCTGCCCGACACTCTCATTTCTCAGGGCCGCTATTGGGTGAGCTCGGCCGAGGTTGCCGAGCTCGCTGGTGTGCCGCCGGCGCACGTGTATCCAGGATTGCAGCGCTTGCGCCGACGTGGAGCGATCTTCTCTCCCACGCGCGGTCTCTATGTGGTGGTCCCTCCTGAGTACAGGTCTTGGCGGGTGGTGCCGGGCGAGTTGTTCATCGACGCGATGATGCGAACGCTCGGCCGCGACTACTACGTGAGCCTGCTCACCGCCGCGGCGATGCATGGTGCCGCACACCAGGCGCCACAGGTCTTTCAGGTGATGGTCGATCGGCACGTCGCCGACCGCGACATCGAGCGTGTGAAGCTGCGCTTCTACGCGAACGAGTATCTCGACCGAATGGTGGTGCAGGAGCGCCAGGTCGACACAGGCCGTATACGCCTGGCGACGCGTGAGACGACCGTCGTGGACCTCGTCGTGCACCCCGACGTCGCCGGAGGGCTGAGCAACGTGGCGACCGTGATCGCGCAGATCGGCGATCTCGACGTGCCGGCGCTGGCGCGGCTCGCGAGCGTACGCTCGCGCTCGGTCGCGAGGCGGCTCGGCTGGCTACTCGAGAGGTTCCGCGACGACCTGGACCTAGAGCCGCTACGCGCGGCGGCGCACACGGAGGACGGCTATCCGACGCGGCTTGTTCGCGCTTTGGCGGCGCGCGGCCCGATCGACACCGGCTGGAATCTGCAGATCAACGCTCCCGTGGAGCCCGACCTATGATCGACCGCCCCGCTCTCATCGTGTGGCGCTCGCAGGCGCCGTGGCCCGACAGGGTGCAGGTCGAGCAGGACCTCTTGCTATCCCGGCTGATGATCGAGATCGCACGCGACGAGGTCCTCGGACCCGAGCTCACGATGCGTGGCGGAACGTGCATCCACAAGCTGCACCTCCCGAGCGCCCTGCGCTACTCCGAGGACCTCGACTACGTCCGCTCCACCCATACCGGCATCAAGCCATACACGCAGGCACTCACCAGGATCGCTGACGAGGTCGGACTGACCGTCTCCAGCCGGCAGCGCTCCGGGCAGATGGTGCACGTTTATCTCGACGGCGAGCCGACAGAAGGAATCGGCCGCATCCGCATCAAGGTCGAGATCAACATCGCCGAGACCGACTCGTTCCTGCCGCGAAAGAACATCCGCCACACCGTGCAGACGTCCTGGTGGAGCGGCGAAGCAGACATCCCTACATACCAGGCCGAGGAGCTGCTCGCCACCAAGCTACGCGCGCTCTACCAGCGCAGCAAGGGCCGCGACCTCTTCGACATCTGGCTCGGACTCACAGTCCTCGAAGCAGACCCCACGCAGATCATCGCCGGCTTCAACCACTACATGCGCGACGCCGCATTCAGCTTCCCCGAACTGCGCGACAACCTCACCGCCAAGCTCGCAAACCAGAGCTTCCTCCACGACCTCGACACACTCCTGGCCAGCACACCACCCGAATACGAGCCGAGGGCAGCCGCCGACATCCTCATGCTAGAACTCGGCAGCAGACTGCGAAACGCACCGCCCGCTGAGGAGATCACCACGCTGGGTTTTCCATAAGACAACCGCGCCTGATTCCAGACCACCGACTCCACGAAACCAGGGAAAGGTCATGGTAATTCAGGCCTGATCGATGCTCACGCGGCGTAGCGCTCGTATCGCTGCCATAGCCGCATCCGCTTGATTCGGTAGATGGCGAGCTCCTCGCTGCAGCCGTGCGCGGCGGCGATCTCCGAGGCACTGCGCTTCTCGCCGACATCGCGTTGTATGCGCTCCTTCGGAAGCAAGATTGCGGCCCCGAGGTCATAGGCCTCGGCCTCCTGGGCGCCGTCATAGGAGCGCTGCGGGAAGCCCGTCTGCGGGTTGGGTAGGATCGCGCACGGCTTGTGGCGCAGCAAGTGGTGGGAGAACTCCTCCATCAACGTGGCGGCCTGCCGCGTCTGGGGACGGCGCGGGTTGAGCAGGATCATCAGCGTGCGATCGCTGTCGATACAGAAGGCGAAGCCGTCCCACTTCACCCGGCGCAGCCGTCTGGCGAGCTCGTCGTCTCCGAAGTCCTCAGGATAGAAGACGTGCGCCGGGATCGCATCGGCCAAGCGCCACGGGCTGAGCGGCTCGATCTGGTCGAGCTTCAGCCTGCTGCGGACCGCCGCGGCCGAGCGCTCGATGCGCCACTTGTCTCGGTAGTCGCCGCGGCTGTAGGGCACGGGCTCACCCCGAGTCGCCCTTGCTGCGCGGGCGCCGGCCGCTCAACGCCTCGTAGGCGAGCCGGAACATCTCGGCGAGAGCCTCGGCGTCGTCGCGATTGAGGTTCTTATCGGCGCGGAGATGCAGCTCGACAGCCTCGGTGGTCGATGCGCCCGGATCGTGCACGAGCGCGTTTCGCGCGCGCCGTGTGTCGCTGTGCAACACCGGGTCGATGCGGACGCCGGCCCAGCGGGCGAGCCGTAGAAGGTTCCGGCGGTCAGGCAGGTGGGAGCCCCGCTCGACTCGAGATACCGTCGGAGCCGAGACCCCGATCTCCTCGGCAGCCTCGCGGATGCTGAGTTTCCTGCTGCGGCGCTTGGCGCGCACGCGATCGCCGAGGTCGACGGGGTCGATGATGGCCTCTGGCAGTCGCGGGCGGGACGGTTCGTCAGCCATGGCCTATCCATTCTATGCCCGCGCGTTTCATTCCTGCAGCACTGTCTCAGACGAGGCGGATGCTCCCTGCTACGATTCACCGGAGAAACAGCGTTTCACAGCCCAGGACCGCGAGACTCGGAACCTGTTCCTTCCATCGCGCGGGCGATCATTCTAAAAGCTAGCGGCAGAGCTGGGGTGGGTGGTCCCATATCAGCGCTTTGTCGGAATGTCGGATGACAACGAAAGGACGATCATGTCCTCAGCCGCACCTGTGAAGCCGCATCGCACCCGCGTTCGCCTGATCGTGCGGACCACTTCGGGTCATTTCGAGGATGAGTTCAATCTCAACGAGCGCGTCGAGAGGCTGCTCGAGGAGGCGATCAAACGCCTGCACCTCGCCCACGGCCCCGGAGTCTCCTACGTGATCAAGCGCGAGCGTGGCGAGATCGTGATGAATCCCAGTGAGCGTCTCTCTGCCTACGATCTCGTCGACGGCGACACCATCCTGATCCAGTCAACACAGGCCGAAGACGGCTAGCCATGCATCCGCTGGATGTCGCCGACCTCCTGCAAGAGGAGGTCGAGCGGCTGCGCAAGCAGATCGCTGACCAACCGGCGCTAAGAGCCGAGGCGCCGGTGCTCGCGCTCCGGTCCGTGCCGACGATCACCGTCGCGTTCGCCAAGGTCGAGCGCGCACGCCTCCAGGAGACCGTGCCCCTCGGGATGCTCGGGCCCGGAGGTGGAGCGCTCGCAAGGCAGATGCAGGGCATCGACCTGTCCAGCAAAAGCGAGCGGCGCCTGCTCCTGCAACTCGGCTGCGACGACTACGACGGCCAGCCCCCGACTGCCCAGTTGCTCGCAAGCGACGGGACGCCGCTACCCGCCGAGCAGTGGCCGAAGGACCTCATCCGCCAGGGGATCATCGACGGCCACCGAGACTACAAGAGACCCTTCTTCTGCCGCCCCGGCCTGCGCGAGTTCCACACCCACCCTCAGCACGAGGACGATCCATGGGACAGCCACCGCGAAGCCGTGCGCCTGCACACGATCACGCTCAACCTCCTGCACGACCTCCAGGCGCGATGGATGCTCAGCACATGACCCTCGACCACGTGCCGCCCACGCTCGCCGAATGCCGCGTTCCCCAACACGTGCTCCATGAGACCTGGATGTTCCTGCGCGAGCGAGGCCGAGAGCAGCTCGAGGGCGTCGTGCTCTGGGTCGGCGTCGTCAACGACGCCGAGCACGCCGATGTGCTCGCCCAGATCGCGCCCGCGCAGGTCGCCTACCGCAGCGAGCAGGGCCTGTCCGTCGCGATCCCCCAGCAGGAGCTGAGCAAACTGATCGCCGCGCTCCCCGAGAAGGTGCACATTCTCGCTCGAGTGCACTCCCACTGCGAGGAGGCCTACCACTCGCCTCTCGATGACACGAACATGGTCATTTCCCACCAGGGCGCGATCTCGATCGTCGTGCCCGACTTCGCCGCCGGAGTGCCCAGCCTGCTCGCCTGCTCGGTCAACCGGCTCGCCGCCGATGGCAGCTGGCGCGAGCTCGAGCGCACCGCCGTGCAGGAGCTCTTCACCGTCCTATGACCGAGCCACGGCCCCCCGACCGGCGGCTGCGGCTGATCCAGTCCGGCAGCGAGGACGAGAACCAAGCGATCCTCGCCGCGCTGGATGACCCCACGATCGGGATCCTGCTGCCTGCCGAGCCGGACCTCTCCGAGCAGCTGCTCGCGCTCGCGCTCGTCGACCTCCTCGGACGCCTGTTCCCCCGCATCGAGGTCCCCTGCCCGACCGACACAGCCGCTGACCCCAGGCTCCCTCCGGGCTCGGTGAGCCTCGCCGAGCGGCTGGGAGACGCGCGGGCGCACGGCTGCGCCGCGCTGCCCACAGGCGAGGCGTCGTTCACGATCGCGCTCGGGCACACAGACACCGACGCCGACCTTTACGCCGACGGTCACGGCTGGCACTCATACCTCGGCACCACACCCTCCCGGCTGCCACACGACGCGGACGAGAGGATCCCCGTCGGAGCGCTGGTCGGCGCCTGCCGCGCCGCGGCGCACACCTTCACCCAGCTGCTCGAGGGCTTCGTGGCGGCCCGTGAGATACCGGCCGGCGAGTACTTCAGC
>Ga0116217_10000519_pt1 | contig 39403 bp, 64 predicted proteins | sample Sb_taG_6_FD_89697 | JGI IMG/M metagenome (GOLD analysis project Ga0116217, IMG submission 89697) | Peat soil microbial communities from Weissenstadt, Germany - Sb_50d_4_PS metaG | ecosystem: Environmental > Terrestrial > Soil > Wetlands > Peat | place: Germany: Weissenstadt | collected 2010-09-21 | reverse complement strand
GCCGAGCCGACCTCCGAGCCGACCGCCGAGCCGACCGCCGAGCCGACCTCCGAGCCGACCTGACGCAAGACACGCTGGATCACACTAGGCGCGACGGCCTGACCCCAGGCCCCGGCATACGGTGAGCCGACCCAGATGATGAACCGAGGTGGCTCGAGTCCGCCTGCGCGGTAGGCGTCGCGGATTCCCTGCTCGGCTGCCGCCCGGTCGGCGGGTGCGGTGGAGAGTCCGTGGGCGATCCACTCGTCGCGGATGGCGGGGAGCGTGGCGCGTTGGTCGGGGGTGAGCTGGGTGATGCGTTTGGCTGGCATGGCTGGCGGGGCTTCCTCGGGGGGCGTCAGGTGATCTGGCGGATGGTGATGATGGCGCCGGGGACAGGCAGCGCGAAGGCGTGCTCGTCTGGGTAGCGCTTCGTTGCGGTCAGCGCGATGATCTGCGCGTCGTCGCGGAACACGCCGGCCTGCGTGACCGCGTCGAACACGGCTCGCAGCAGCTTGTCCAGATCGGGCCGCTTGCACGGCCACGACTGCCTGCGCTTCGGCGCCGATGCGGGCTTGGGCAGCGTGAAGACGACGACCGCGGACAGCGGCCCGTCGAGCGGCTGCCGGACGCCCATGGCTTCCTGCGCGGCCGAGCGGACGGCTTCCCGCCAGGACTGCATGCGCTGCCGGGCCTGGGCGGACTTGTTGGAGCCTTCGACCATGGCTACGCGGCCGGTGTACTCGCCGCCGCGTTTGATCGCGAACCCGGATTTGCTGCCTTGCGGGGTCGGGATGCCGTGGACGGTGATTGTGACCGCCGGCCGGGGCAGGTCAGTCACGGACGCCCCCCCCCGCAGGGCCGGGTTGCGCCAGACGGGGTGACTGGGCGGCGGGGTGTGCAGGGCATCGTCACTGGCCATCGGGTCCGCCGACTAGTGCCGCCACGCCCGCGAGACCATCCGGCAGTCGCTCGGGCGGGCCGCCGAATGGCAGCTGCCCTGGGGCGAGCCGCTGTTCGCGGCGGTCGCGGAGGATGGCGGCGGCGTTGTCGGCGTCGTCTTCGTCGAGGATGGCCTCGATGGCGGTGAAGCGGACGGTGGGGGTGTTGGCTTTGGTGTCGTCGTCGAGGGTGGCGCGGCGGCGGTTGATGTAGCCGATGACGAGGATCTGCCGGTCGGGATGGTCCATCATGGTGCGCTCGATCGCGGCGAGGCCGTTGTCGGCGTCGTCTTTGGGCAGGACGCCCCAGAGTTTCATGGCCACGGCGGGCCTCCTTTTAGGTGATGGTGGTGAGGGGGTAGATGTCGGTGAACAGCGCGTCAGGCTGGGGTTCGGCGGTTTTGGGTGGCCGGGGGCATTTGTGCTGGGCGTACCGCTTCTCGTGGGCGTACGGCTGCTCGCCAGCGGTGAGCCACCTGCCGACCCTGCCGCCGGTGCCGGTGACATAGGCGGCGATGGTGCCGGCGGGGTCGGGTTCGGGGTTGAGGGGAATGGGCCAGCGGGTGACGCGGGCGAAGATCAGTGGTGCGCGGCAGGTGCCGCACTGCGGTGCGGCCTTCGGCTTCCTAGGCATGGGCCACCGCCAGGCGCCTGACTTTCGCGTGGTTGGGGTGGATGCCGTGCTCGATCATGTGGTCGCGGACGAAGGTGGCCTCGTCCTTGTCGGCGCACGGGATCTGCGCGACGCCGCCGCCGGGCCCGAGGAACGTCCAGGTGACCCGGTCGGCGACCGGGCGCAGGAGGACATTGTCAATCCACCAGTCGACGCCGCGCCGGCTGGCGAAGATGCCGCACTCGTTGACTTCGACGACGTAGCGGCTGGCCATCAGAACATCTCCGCTGTCTCGCCGCCGCACTGCGGCGCCGCCTTCGGCTTCCTAGGCATTGGTCCACCGCTCAATCAAGCTCGGCTCGATCACCTGACCCGGCAGGACCTCCATCTCCACAGCGTTCGCCACGGGCACACGCCAGATGCGAGCACGGCTCCTGGGGTTGTCTCTGCTGGTACGCCGGGCGGCTTCCTTCGCTACGCGCTCGGGTGCGGACGGGTGATCGTGGGCGATGGCCGACACCGGCCACTCTGACTCGAGGGTGACCAGGTAGACGAACTCGGGCAGGTTAGGCATCGTCGTGCCTCGCTGCCTGGTGCCGGACCGGGCACAGCGCGTTGACATACCGCAACTGCGACAGGCACAACAGCCCAGGACCCGGCCTGATCACGGACCAGGTGCACACGCAGTCACCAGGTATGGCCAGCGTGGGCACGATGATGTCGGGTGCCATCACGGGCGATGGTGACGCGGCGGTGGAAGTGGGGCGGCCGGCTGCCCACGGGACGCCGGCGGATCGCGGAATGCCTCTAGGCATCAGAACATCTCCGTCGTCTCAGCCGGGCTCTCCAGCAACGTCAGCTGCTCACGGGTCCGGATCACATGCCCGGCGAGCGATGCGCAGGCCTGGCAGCAGTCAAGGGCGGCGAGTGGGCAGGTCTTGCGGTGCTCGTCGTGCCGGCGGACCGCGTTGTCGTGTTCGGTGATGGCGGCGGCCAGGACCGGACTGGCTTCTGCGAGGGTCCGGTGCGTTTCGAGGTGTGCCTGCCGCTCCTGGTTGGCGGCCTGGAAGGTGTCGAGCAGCTCGCCGTCCCAGCCGCAGGCGTGGACCCGGCACCGGGCCTGCCAGAGTTTGGCGACCTGGACGTCTTTGCCTGTGACCGGCGGCGTGTCACCCATGGTCGCCCGCTCGCACAGGGCCGAACCTGCCGACCACCTCGGGCTTGGGCTTGGCCAGTTCAGGCACGGGTGCGTCTGGCGCGATCGCTCGGACGAACTCGGTGACCTTGTCCATCACCGAGCACACGAACGCCTTGTGCACGTCAGCAAGGATCACGCCGGTCTCGATACGGAGCTTCACCGAGCCGCCAGACAGCTTGATGTCGTAGTCGACCTCGATGCGGTCAGCCATCGCCGGTCACCGCCCGGACGGCCATCTCGCATTCGTGGCCCTCATCCCAGCACTGACGGCACCCCACCGCACCCGGCTCCGGCTCATGCTCGCCGCAGTTCGCCCGCCGCTTCTCATGACCGCAGGCGCACCGGTACTCGCCGACGGCTACAGCGGGCATCCCGCATTCGCGCCACGCGTGCGCGATGTGGTCGAAGATCGGGGAGTCGCCGGCCATGTGACCGGTCGCTCCTGCGAATACGGGCAGGGCTGCGGCGCACAGGTCGTCACTCACCGGCTGCCTCGCCTTCAGGCTGGCCGATCCTGTCGAGCAGCTCCGCCAGCCCGGCCTCATCCGGGCACGCGGCGAGCGCATCCCGGACCCGGCCGAGTTCCGCGCCGTTCAGCACGGCCAGCTCGGCGATGTCGCGGCCGGAGTGGCGGCCGGCGAGGATCGTGGCGACGCGCAGGACTTCGTTCTTGTCGCGGACGGTGTAGCCGAGGCGCTTGAACTCGGCGTTGACCTCACCAGCGGTGGCCGTGATCTCGGCAGGCTGGCCAGGCTCCTGACCTGCCGGATCGTCGTGATTCACCTGGTCGCCGGCCGCAGGCTGGCCAGGCTGCTCGCGGATGATCTCGGCGCGGGTCACCCGGCGCACGGCAGGCTGGTCCGCGAGCCCGGAACTGCTGTGCATCTCCTCTTCGATGTAGATCCCACCGAGATCGTGCGGGAACGCGCGGCGGGTCGCGAACGCCTCGCAGCACTTCTCGATCATGTGATCAGGCTGGGTCTTCCACTGCGCCATCGCCAGGCCGCTGCTCGTGACCGCCATGTAGGCGGCGGTGCGGAGCACGGCCGGGTAGCGCAGCACCCGGCCGCCCTGGTGCTTGAGGAGCACGACTTTGCACGCAATCGGAGGCTCGGCGGTCAGCCAGACAGCGTGCTCTGTCCCGTCGGCGTCATACCAGGCGGTGTCCTCAAGCTCGACCAGGCAGCCGGTGCGGAGAGCGGCCCGGTCCCGGATCACGCGGAAGCCGTCGATGCCGACCTGGATCGTCTGCTTGTCCACCCACTGGTCGCCGACCTTCTCGCGCCGCTTGATCATGTAGATCTGGCGCGAGAACGGATCCAGGCCGGTGCGCTGGCACACGTGCATGAACACGGCGAGGTCGCCGTTGGTGGCGTCCTTGATGCCGAGCACGGCCAGCGCGGCGCGCTGCTTGTCGGTCCACATTTCCTGGCCGGGCTGGATGGCCAGCGGCGCGGCGTCGGGGACAGCTAGGGCAGTGGTCACGGGATGCTTCCTTCGTAGTAGTAGCCATCGGGGATGCGGGTCTTCCACGGCGGCAGCGAGATCTCGGTCAGCTCGTCGAGGTCGTCCGGCATGTAACCGGGCCACAGGCCGGCGGCGGTGCAGTCGCGGAACCGCTCGATCGCGGCCCGGCACGCGACGCGGCCTGCCTGCACCGCTCCGGCGTCGAGCTGGATGATGTTGATCAGGTACGGCGGGTCTTTCTCCTGGAAGCAGAAGACGAATGCGGGGTCGTCGTCCAGGCCGGCGGCCATGACGGCGTCGGTGTACCAGGCGTGCTGGATGTGGTAGGCCCAGTTCCCGACAGCCTTGTAGATGGCGTCGGGGCTGGCGTCGGTCGTGGTCTTGTAGTCGGGGACGACGAGCCTGCCGCCGCGCGGGTCGGGCAGCCAGTCCAGGCGGGCGCGGCGCTGCATCCCGGTCTCCGCGTCTTGCCAGAAGATCGACTGCTCGGGCAGGCCGGCGGCGGGGTCGAACAGGGCGGCGGCGATCGGGTCGGCGCGGAGGACGTCGGCCATTGCCTGAACCTCGCTGAAGTGCCCGGTGAGAAGCGGGATCGCGCCTTCCGCGCGGGCGGCGTCGCGGGCGTCTTTCGCCGCGTTCGTCCGCCAGTCCTTCGCGTTGATGATGGCGATGGGCGGCCCAGTGCCGAGGACCAGTTTGTGCGCGGCCGAGCCGTAGTCGAACTCGCCTTTGAGCACCGGGTGGTCCTGCTCGTATTTGAACCGGGCGGGGCAGTCGAGGATGGCCTTGCAGCCGGAGGACGACAAGGCCCAGGTGGCAGCGAAGTAGTCGGCTTCGGGCATCGTGTGGACGCCGGGGCTGACCGGCGGCGCGGTGCTGGGGAGCGACGGGGCAGCGGTCATGATCGCCTCACCGCCACGCAAAGGATCTTCGCGCCGTCCAGGGCGCGGACCTTGTCAGTAACCTGCCGGACTGCGTCGGGGTACTCGGCGCCGTCGATGCTGAACTCAAGCTCGATGGTCACCTTCAGGCGCTTGTACTCGCGCTCGTACTCAGGCACCGGTGCCCTCCTGTCTGGTCACCGCACGGGAGGCATTCAGCGTCAATCCGTCGCTGCCTACCTGGCGATTGTCGGTGGCCGCCCACCAGATGGCCTGATGCAGGTGCAGCCCGGCATGACCGGCGGCCCGGTCGCAGCGGAGGATGCCGAAGCTGCCGACTGCCAGGCTGGCCGCGCAACCGCTCATACCGGCGGCACCTGATCTCCCGGTCATGGGTGTGCGCCTTGTCCGGCAATGCACTCAACCCGGTGACCCGGCGCATCCACCCGGTACGAGCAGTCCGGGCACCAGTCGCCTTTCGGCCACGGATGGTGCCCGGCGGCGAACTCCGCCGCTTCGGCGGCGTCGCGGGCGTCGAACCAGTCCGGTTCGGTGTCGTCGTAGTACTCGGCGCCGATGGACGTCATGGCGGCGTGGGCGTGGGCGTTGGCGTGGGCGTTGGCGTTGGCGTTGGCGTCGGCGAGGGCGCCGGCGATGGCGTCGGCGGCGACGGAGGCGACGGCGGAGGCGCAGGCGTTGGCGCAGGCGTAGGCGGTGGCGTTGGCGCAGGCGGTGGCGCAGGTCTGCACAGGTGAGCCGGTGCTCACGGTGACTGGCTTGCTCACCTTCGGTCCTCCAGTTCGGTCAGCCACGCCACGAAGTCGGGACTGCGCATGTAAAGGTGGCGCCAGCACGGTATGACCAGCGCACCCCCGGCGGGCAGGTACCGGATCACGCACCCGCACCCGATCGCGGCGGCGTGGCGTTCGCGGGCGGCGTCGGCCAGGGCCATCAGGTCATCCGGCTCCCAGGGCTGGCGGCAGCAGCAGAGGCCCGGTGAGTCGGGACCTGCGAACGCGTGCGGTGCCGGGCCGAGGGGGCAGTCGTCCGGGTGCGCCTGGCACATTGTCAGATCAGGCAGGCCACGCCGTGTGGGGCACCCGTCGCGATGCGGCTCCCGCTTGCCGGCGCTGCAGCGCCGGCACGTGCCGTCTGGTGCGTCATCCGGGCAGTCGTGGAGGGCGTCGGCGATGGACTGCGCCAACGCGTCACGCCCGGCCTGCCGCTCTGCGCGGCGGTGGCGGCGTTCGGGCCGGGTGCCGGCGATGAGGATGAACGCGGCGATGGCCACGACGACACCGAACGCAGCCCAGTTCACGGCGCACGCTCCAGTTCCGTGACCGTCACCGGCATCGGGCAGGCGTGTGCTGCGGGCCCTTCACCGCAGACCTGGCACTCCCACCCGTCGTCGTCGCAGAACTTGCGCATGTCGGACAGGCACCCTGCGCAGATGTTGCCCTCGCCGTAGTGCTCGTGGACGCACATGCCGACCGTGCGGAACATCACCGGCTCGCCGCAGAGGCATGGCATCCGGTTGGGCCTAGCCACCGGCGGTCACCGGCTCGAAGGCCCAGACCTGGGTCACCGCAACCTGCGTCCGATGCCCCGTCACAACTGCGTGGGCGCGGGCCTCGACGTGCAGCGAATCCTGAATGAAGAGGTCCCAGCGGCAGTCGAGGCAGAACGCCGCGCCGACCGTGGTCACCGGCTCGCCGCTCATTCCTGCTCCTTAGCCCACGCCCGAAGATCACGCATGTACTGGTCAGAGAGTCCTGCGGCCCGAGCTTGGCGGTAGCGCTTGGCATGCGGCGCACGTTGGCGGCGTCTTCCCCGGACCTCTACGCACGGTGCACCTTTGGCCGCGCCACAGAACAGGCAGCCAAGGGCGTCATTGATCCTGGCCTCAAAATCGGGCGGCTCGCTCATGGTGTGGCTCCGATCAGGCCGACGCCGGGCACGTACGGCGTGCGGCTTGGGTCGCGCAGCGCAGCAGCCCACTCCGGCGTCACACCCTCGATGAACGTGTCGCCATCCCCCGCCACCGGCCACGCCAGCGCGGCGGGGGTGAACGACGGCACGAGCCCAGCGGTCGCATCGCTGCCCGGTTGCCCGGCAGCCTGGGCTCGTACCGCCGCCCCGCCCTCACCCGGATAGTGACCCGCACGGGGAAGCGGACCGGGTGCGGGCAGCTCATGGTCGAGGTCGGCGACCAGCGCCGCGAGACGCGGGTTACCCACGCGCCCGCGCGGCTGGTCGTCGGCCCAGAACGCCTCGAGCGGGTCGCTGTTGCCGAACATCGCAGCGGGGTCCTGCCGGGTAGCCGTCGCTGCCCGGCCTCCTGCGTTTGGGCAGCCGGGTTCGTGGAGGCCGTGGAACCCGCCGCACACCGTGCACGCAGCCTCAGGAGGGAACACCGCCCGGCCGGCGGACAGATGCGGCTCCCCGTCGGCAAGCGCCGCAAGCTCAGGATGCGCGAGCCGGAACGGCGGCGGCCAGTAGCTATCACCGGGAGAGATAGCTACTGGGGTGCCGTGCCTGGGCTCGTAGCCGTAGTCCTCGTCGTCGCCGGTGAGGTACCGCAGGCCGAGCAGGATGGTGACGGCGATCAGGAGGGCCACGGCGGCGGTGACGATCTCGGCGGGGGTCAGCCAGCCGTGGAGTCCGGCGGCGGCGAGCAGGACCGCGGCCAGCGCGGGCACAGCGACCTTCGCGACCGCGGGGGTACACCGGATCGTCGGCGTGGGCGCCGGCGGTGGCGACGGCGACGGCGACGGCGGTGGCGACGGCGGAGGCGCTGGCGATGGCATAGGCGTGGGCGTAGGCGCTGGCGCTGGCGATGGCGGAGGCGATGGCGTGGGCGGAGGCTGCCCCGGCCCGGTTCCCATCGCCAAGGGCCCTGTCGGAGGATCGACCAGCGAGGGCGTTCCGGGCCGGGGCAGGTCTGCGGCGGCAGCCATGAAACCGCCGGAGCTGGTGGGCTGCCCCGGCCCGCCGTCCATGCGAACGGGTTCAGCGGGCCGGGGCAGGTCTATGAGGGGCTGCATGGCGAACTCCTCGCAGGCGTAGCAGAGCACCGACTCCGACTTCGCCCAGTGCTCGCCGCACCTGATGCACAACCTGTCCTCTGGCTGCCCCGGCCCGGTGCGGCTTGCAACGGACATCTCAGTGCCGCTCTTGTCGTCAGGCCGGGGCAGGTGGAGGTGGTCGGGACAGAAATCCAGGCGCGACGCCAGATCACCAGCCGACGACCATCCATGCCCGGCGAGACGCTTCCGCACCTGCGCGCGCGTCTGGTCGAGGTCACCGTCGTACTCGGCGTCACAGCCGCCGGGATGGTCGCAGGTGACCGTGTAGTAGACGCGGGCGACGGCGGTCACAGCAACCCGCCTTCGGACAGCAGCCTCTCGTGGTAGTCGTGGCTCATGGCTTGCCGTCCTCTCGCCTGGCCTGCCGGTAAGACCACCGGGCGGCAAGCAGGGTCACGTTCACGGTGAACGCGACCCCGAAGACCGCCGCGACTCTCAGCCAGCAGCCGTGCGGAAGCGGGCCGGCTACGTCGTAGACGCAGGTCACCGCGAAGACGATGATCAGCCGCGTCCACCACCACCGCGTCGCCGTCATGGCGTGATCACGGGCAGCGAGCCCAAAACCAGCACCTGACCCATCACCACAGCCGTCAGCACAGCCAGCGCCGCGGCGGCCAGGACAGCGGCGGCCAGGGCGGCGCAGCCACGCGGCCAGTGCCGCACCCCCCGCATCACAGCGCACCCGCTAGGTCCGCCAGCTCGGCGGCCAGCGTCTCGGCGAGGGCTACCGCGTCGCGGGTCAGCGTGCACCACGAGCAGGCACAGGTCCGCAGCGGATGCGGGACGTGGCTGGACGCCGACGACAGGACGTCGTACCGGGCTTTCAGGTCCCGGACCCGCTGATCCATCACGGTCACGGCTCGGTCCTGGTGTGCTCGGTCGCGGCGATCAGCGCCAGGACCTCATCCTCGTAGAACCGGCGGTGACCCGGCTCCCCGAGGGTGCGGAACGATGACAGCTTCCCGGCCTTCTCCCACCGGGTCACTGTCTTGACGTCGACCTTGAACATCTGGGCGACCTGCCCGCCGGTGAGGATCTTGCGGCCGTCTGCGGTGGTGGCCATGTGGTGCTCCTTCGGTAGGCTGGGGTTGCTCCTTCGCCCCCGTCTGTGTGACCAGGCGGGGGCACAAACGTCTCTAGGTGCCGGTCACGGCGACGGTTCCCGCCTGCGGGTGATCTGCTCCTTGCACTTGGTGCAGGTATGCGTGATCCAGCCACCCTCGTCTTTGGTGAGCTTCCAGATGTGATCGCCGCCCTTGGGGCACTGGTCGCTCACTGCGCGGCCTCGGCCGTCATCTCGTCGCGGAGCCGCTTGACGTCGGCGAGATCCAGGACATAGGCGCCCCGCTCGCCGGGGAGCTTCTGGGCGGCGACCTTCCTGGCGATAATCCAGCGCGTCAGCGTGCTCTTGTCGATACCGAGCATCTCCGCCGCCTGGACGCTGCCGATCACCGTGCGCTCTGTCATGCACCGACTGTTGCACATAGCACGACTGACCGCAAGAGGAAACGTGAGACTTCTATTGCGGAACCCACCGCAGATGTGCAACAGTTGGTGCATGAGCGAGCAGCCAGAGATGGCCCCGGTACCCACCTGGGATATCGCCGACCGACTGCGGAAGTCGCTGCGCGAGGCCGACATCGGTGTCCAGGAGATGGCGAACTACCTTCAGGTAGCCCGCAACACCGTGTCTACCTGGATCAATGGCCGGATCGAGCCGTCAGCGCAGACCGTGCGGCTCTGGGCACTGCGGACAGGGGTCCCGTTCGAGTGGCTCTGCCACGGGGACCTGTCACCGTGCGACATCCGGCCACGAGGCATTCCCCGCACACACGCAAAGGGGTCAAACTATATGCATAGTAATCTTACCGGTACACCTGCGCACAGAGTGGCCGCGTGATTACTATGAGCCTCCCCACCGGGCAAACACCCCACAGGGAGGACACCATGCCCGAGACAGTACGAGCCCACCTCCGGCACCTCAGACTCGAAGGCAAATCACCGGTCACCATCTACCACCGCGAACGCACCTTAGCCCGGCTCGCCGCCGCCCTCAGCGTCCCGCTCACCGACGCCACAGCCGACATGCTCTACGAGTGGCGCGCCGCCCTCGACGTCGCCGGGCCGACCATCGCCGGATACGTCTCCCACGTCCGCGAGTTCTACGAGTGGGCGGTCTCCCGTAACTACGTTTCGCAGAATCCGGCTGACGGCCTGCCTGTCCCGCCGGTCCCGCGCCGGCTGCCCCGGCCCATCTCCGAGGACGATCTCACCGCCGCCATGCAGTGCGCGTCCGGCCGGGTCCGCGTCTGGCTCGTCCTGGCCGCCTGGGTCGGCATGAGAGCCAAGGAGATAGCTCTGCTCCGCGCCGAGTCCATCCGCCTGCGCGAGGCCGAGCCGCACATCCTGATCACGCTGGAGACCACCAAGGGCACGATCGAGCACCGGGTGCCGGTGTGCCCATCCGCCGCCGCCGAGCTCGCCGCCGCGGGCCTGCCCTCGGAAGGGCTCGCCTTCCGCCGCGCCGACGGGGCGCCGCTGCGGCCCTGGCTGGTATCCAAGCTCTGCAACGAGCACCTGCACGACTGAGGCACCGCATCGACGCTGCATTCCCTGCGCGCCCGGTTCGCTACCAAGTCCTATGAGGTCGACCACGACATCCGCAGCGTGCAGGAGATGATGGGCCACGCCCGGGTTGAGACGACCGCGATCTACACCTATGTCAGTCAGGCCGCGCAGGCGGCTATCGTCCGCGCGCTGCCGCCCGTGCCCGGCCACCAGCCGGCCGCATAAACGAGAGAAGGAAACATCATGAACCGCATCGTCCGTGTCCTGGCGGCGGCAGCCGTGCCGCTCGCCGCGATCACGCTCACCACCGCGCCGGCTTTAGCCAGCCCGGCGCGTCACCAGTACGCCCACATCACCGAGGAGATGCACACCTGTCTCGGCCTCCACGGCGACCAGGTCCGCACCCAGCTCTGCCGGTGGACCAGCCACTCGCAGATGTGGCGGGCCGGCCTGGGTCCGCATGTGGTCACCTGGTCGGGCCGGTGCCTGACCGCGACCGCCCGCCGCACCGTGATCACCGCGCCGTGCGGTGAGCGGGGGCAGATCTGGCGCGCGACGCTGTACTTCGACGGGTACACGCTGGCGTCGGAGCGGTTCCCGGCGCTGTGCCTGTCGCAGCCGCCGAGGCTGGGATGGCCGCCTGCGCGGCGGTTCGGCCGGGTGGTGCTGCTGCCGTGCTTCGCGGGGATCACGCAGGCGTGGGTACCGACGGGACGGCCAAGCCGGTGAACGTTCCCCAGCACCGGCAGCCGGACCACCGCGGCCGGAACATCCTCCTCGGCATGCTCGCCGCCGCGCTCCTGCTCGGGACAGGCGCGGCCATCGAGTCAGCCGGGAGGAAAACCGGCGCCGCCGCGCAGCCCGGCCCGACCGTCACTGTCACGGTCACTGTCACTGCGACGCCGCGCGCTCCAAGGCCGGCCGCGCCGAAGGTGGCAGCCGGGCCCGGGTCGGTGATGAGCGCCGACGGCGTCTACGTCGTCGGAGTCGACATCCGCCGCGGCACCTGGCACACGGCCGGCGCGGTCGGCGGGTCCGGCGGCGACTGCTACGTGGCGCTCCTGTCGTCCACCAGTACGCAGGACATCATCGACAACAACAATGTGACCGGGCCGGACACGATCACCGTCGGGCCGGGTGTGAAGGCGGTGCAGGTGTCGGGGTGCCTGCCGTGGAAGAGGCTGTGATGGCTGCGCGGAACCGTTCACGCGGTCGCAAGACGGCATCCTGACCCTGACCGTCACCAAGGACCGGCGCGGCTGGCTGCACCGCTCGCACCGCATCGAGGTCAGCCGCGATCCGCTGCGCCTGGACATCGGCGAGACTGACCCGGCCGCGTCGACCCGGCCGCCAGCTCAGGAAAAGCTGCTCGAAGCGCTCAGCGACGAACCCGCGACGACCGCCGAGCTGGTCAGCCGCGTCAGCGCCCGGCACGGTCACGGGCTCAAGCGAGAAACGGTCAGCAGGGCACTAAACGCACTCCTGGCGGACGGCCTTGCCGACCGGCTCGACCAGGGCAACGGCAAGGCAGCTCTCTGGACACGAAATGCCTAGTCAGACCCGTGACGTCACAGGTCCTACCCGTGACCAGCACAGGTGCCACACCGACCCACCCCCCTGTGACCGCCGCTCTATAGAGCGGTCACGGGGGGGGTGGGTGGTCAGCGGGGCCGGCCGATGACTGAGCACCGAAGGGAAACGACCATGACCAGAACCTGCCGGTGCGCAGGCGATCCGGTTCCTGGTCGCCCGCGGGCTGGGCGGCGCTCTAGGCCCAGGTCTTGCCGCCGTCGCGGGAGATCACGCCCCAGCGCGCGAGGGCCGCCGAGCCTCCCGGACTGGCCAGCCCAGGCCCTTGCTGCACTTCACGGACGTCCTCAGCCGGTAACCCTGTCCGTACCAGCGCGCCGCCGCGATGCACGCGTCGTCTTGCGGCTCGCCGTGGTTGTGGTGCCACATGTACTTGCCGTAGGTGCCGCAGGCCAGCGCCGTCACGGCGGTCTCTCTCTTCACGGGGGGGGTCTTAGTGGTGGTGGGTGAGCAGGTACTCGATGTACGCCGCCGCGCCGTTGATCACGATCACGGCGCCGAGCAGCGTGTACTTGAACCGTTCCAGTGACCGGACGCGCACCTCATGGTCCGGGAGCACCGTGGCCAGGTTCGCGCCGGACAGCACGTTCTCGGCAGCGCGGATCCGGTCGGACTGCTCCCGGTGCAGCTCGTCGGCGGCGGCGTTCCGGGAGTCGAGCTGCTCCAGGTGGTTCTTGATGCTGAGCATGGTGAGGTTCAGGGTGGTCAGGGCGCCGGAGAGCGACTTTTCGAGGCTCTGGGTCTGCTGGTAGACGTCTTTGAGGGTGATCGTGACCGTGCCCGGTTCGGTCATGATTCACCCCTCTCTCTCACTCTGATCATGACACCCTGGCTTATGCGGTTCTCAGCAGCCACAGGTACGACTGGGCGTGCACGATCGTCGCGGTCGCGCTGGACGTGTTCTGCGCCCAGGTGAACACCACATTCCCCGGCGTCGCGCCGTTGACGAGCGAGCCGTCCATCACCAGCGCCCGCAGCACCCCCGCGCCCGCGGTTCCCGCAGTCAGCACGTCACCGCCGAGCTGGGTGACGCCGCCGCCCAGCGCCCCGGCGGTGGAGATGTACGTCTGGGTGAACCGGATCGCCGACGTGGCGGGCTGCGCCCACTGGTGCTTCAGGTCCCCGGTGCCGATCGCGGCGCCCTCGTAGTCGACGTAGCAGCCGAAGATGTAGGACGCGTTCGCGAGGACGGGGAGCTGCAGCTGGGTGTCGCTGACGAGGACGGTGCTCGAGGTGACGGACTGGTCGGACGTCTTGACGATGCTCGCGATCTCGCTGGAGGTGACCAGCCCGGCGGTGGCCCGCATTCCGGCCAGGTAGATCGGGAAAGGCACGGCCGCTCCTTCTTAGGCGAGAGCGAGGATCGGGGTGTAGTACAGGGCCAGCGGCGTCCCTGCCGTCTGGGCTTTGACGACGCCGTTGGCGGAGCGGGTGACGGTGAAGGTCTGGGTGCCGGACGCGCCGGTGATGTTCGTGACCGTGATCCGCTCGCCGCTCATGAGGATGTCGAACGGGAAGTCGCCCGCGGCCTGCGTCCACACCGGGTACCCGGCGAGCGTGTCGACGCCCATGCTCGTCGCGACCGCGGAGATCGAGGCGTGGAGGGTTGAGCCGTCGGTGTCCAGCCGGCCGAACACCGGGTCATCCAGGATGATCACCTCGTACGGGCTTTCGGGCACGCCCTGCCAGCTGATCTTCCAGCCCCGGAGAGTCAGGGTCTCGGCCAGGCCCTGGATGATCTGCCGCGCCCCGCCCGGCGGCACCGACACCGGGGTACTGATCATCGCGAGGTAGTCGCCAAGATCAGCGTCCATCGCGGCGTAGAGGAACACCGGGTCGATGTTCGCCTTCGCCAGGTCAGCAGTGATCGACGGCCAGCGGGGCTCGTTGACGGTGCCCAGGTGCAGCATCCAGTTCGCCACGTTCGGCGGCCACGTGTCGTCGGCGAGGCTGAGGGTGGCCGAGGTGTCGTAGGTCCCGACGCCGGCCGGCGGCGGCTGGATCGATAGCGGGCCGCTGGCCTGGACCTGCTGGGAGGATGACCCGGCGGCCGCGGTGGTGCCGCGGGTGATGGTGACGTCGTTGATCGTGTACTGGTCATCGTCGGTCATCGTCAGCGGCGGTGACACTTCGTCGGCGTTCCAGTCCGCGGTGACCGCCGGCTTCTGGCTGCACAGGCTGCCCACGGTGCGGTAGCCCAGGCCGAGGACCTGCCGCGGCTCGAAGATGACGCCCCGGTCGGCGTCGGCGCATTCCTGCAGATCCTGCATCAGGGTCTGCTGCGACATGGCGCCCATCGGCACCGACGCGGACAGCTGCCCGACGCCGCGGAACGCGATGCCCTCCTCGGCGCAGAGCCGCTGGAACCGGACCCCGGCCGGCTCACCCGCCCAGGCATTCAGCGGGCCATGCATGACGGTGTACAGGTCGGTTACGACGGTCTGGATCCCGATGTGGCCGATCACGGTCGCGCCGAGCGCGATCGGGTCCATGTTGACTGTCACGCTCGTGACGTTGCCGGTCTGGAGACTGGCAGCGGTGCCGGACGACGCGGTGACCGCGCCAGCGCCCAGCGGCAGGAGGTTGAACGCCCAGTTCATGTTCGCGCCGCTGTTGGTGAGTTCCAGGGAGACGATGCCGGTAAACCCGTTGATGCCGGTCAGCGGAGTGCTGGACCAGCCGCTGCTGAAGATCCCGGCCGCCTCCAGCGTGCCGCCGGACGCCGACTGGTATTCGACGGCGCCCGCCCCGACCGTCCCGTTCACCGTCATCATGACCAGGACGGCGGTCTGCGGCAGGCCGGCAGCCGGGATCGAGAGCAGGAACCGCAGCACCGTCGTCCCGGCTGCCGGGTAGGGCTGCACGGCGCCGGTCCACGTCGACCCGCCGACCGCGGGCAGCGCGGCCGAGCCGGGGAACACCGTCGAGGTTGCCAGCGACGCTGACCCGGAGATCAGCATCGGCGGGCCGCCCGGCAGCCCCGACGCGAGCTGGCCCGCAGCCGATCCGTCCTCACCCGGCCAGTACGCCACCGGAACCGCCGAGCCGGTCAGCTTCGTCCAGTACCGGTACATCGCGCTCTTCAGCGGCGTGTTGCCCTGCCCGAGGCGGCGCAGCACCCCGCTCCCCGTGATCGTGGCCTTCACGTTGTGGCCGGTGGGATCCCAGTCCGGCGGCCACGCCGTCACCTCGAAATGGCCGCGGTACTTCCGGTCCGAGATCTCCGCCGTGCCCGCCAGCGTCCACGTGTTCGCCTGGCCGTCAGCGAACGACGCCGCACCGGGGGTCTGGGCCGTGAAATCCGGTGACGCCTTCACCGTCCCGGCGATGCCGGACAGCAGCCGGAACGCGTGAACCTTCCCCAGGTAGCCCAGGTAGCCGTTCGGCGCCGACAGCACATCGCCGGCAGTGACCGCCGCGGTGCCCGCGAACACGCTGTTAGCGCCCGCGACCACGGCCGCGCCGAGCTGCACCCACGCCGGCGACGTGGCCAGCACCGGCCCCAGCTGCGCCTGATTCGCCGCCGCCACGGCGGTGTAGAACGTGACGGTGCCGGTCGCGACGGCCAGGGTGACCCGCAGGGCCTGGCGGCGCAGCGGCGGCAGCGGCACCGTCGCCGTCGACGTCGCGGACACCAGCGTCGACCCGTCCGGGGACCACCACCAGGTCAGGGTCCCGTTCTCGTTCAGCTCCAGCGCCCAGCTCCGCTGGCCCCCCGACGCGACCCACTTCCCGCACAGCGCCTGGTTAGAGTTCCAGTTCCCGAGCGTCACATCGATCTGGACTTCGGTGTCACCGGTGATCTGCAGCGCCGCGGCGTTCGGGCACGACGCGTACGACACCTGATCGGTTTCGGACCGGAGATAGGACGCGCCCTCGAGCGTGCTGATGCGCAGCGGCGTGTTCCTGCCTATCAAGCCGTAAAACGGCCCGGTCGGGTTGTACTGGCAGAACCGGCCCGCGCTGTTGTCCGCGATCAGCGGCACCGACGACGGGTTCGTCCTGGTCGACTCGTCAGGGTGGCCGCGGGTGATCATGATCCCGGAACCCGGCAGCAGATAGCCGGAGATGTCGGTCCAGACGCCGGCCATGCTGAGCTCGTACCGCTGGTCGAGGAACCCGGCTGGGAACGCGGTCATGACTGGAGCCGGCCGAGCGCGACCTGCACCGAATTCGGGCCGCCGCCGCCGACCCGCCGGACCTCGAACCGCAGCGCACGCACCAGCTCCGTCAGCAGCGGCCCGTCACCGCCCTCCGCCCGGACGATCAGCTCCAGCCGGCCCAGGCCACCGGCCGCGCCCAGACCGCCCGCCGCGTACGCGCCGCCTGACACGCCCAGCGCCAGCCGGTGCGCCGCCGCGACCGCCGCCGGCCCGTAATCGTCGATCCCGGCAGTCAGCCCGAGCGCGATCATCCGGCCATGCTCGTAGAACACCCGCGACGGGGAGAAGATGTGCAGCACCGACGAGAACGCGTGCGACACGTCACCTGCCAGATTCCCGATCGTGCCCAGCAGCCCCCCGATCCCGGACTTGATCCCGCCGATCAGCCCCCCGATCAGAGCGGACCCGGCATTCCACAGCAGATGCCCGAAGCCGGAGACGACCGACGAGATGATGTGCACGATGCCGTGCCAGATCGACGACGTGACGTTCTGCAGGGTCTTGCCGGCCGCGGACCAGTGGCCCTGCAGGATGTCCAGCCCGGCGCCGACCAGGTCCGTGATCACCCTGACCGCAGTGGAGATCACCGTCCCGATCACGGTCCACACGATCCGGGTGACGCCCCAGATCACATCCCACGCCGCCTTCACCACGGATGCCACGACCTGCACCCCGACCGACACGACGGTCTTGATGATGTCCCAGTCCGCGCGGATCGCGGTCGCGATCAGGTCCCACGCGGCCTTCGCGATCCGCATGATCTCCTGCCCGTGGGCCTTCCAGAACGCGGACAGCACCGCGAGCTGCGCCTTGATCCAGACCAGCGGCCCGCTGATGAACCACTGGATCGCGGCGCCGGCGAGGTGCATCGCGTCGTGCCACACGGCGACGAAGTAATGCGCGACGTTGCCGACGATCTCGCGGACCAGCGCACTGTGCTTGTACAGCTCGATCATGCCGACGACCAGGGCCGCGATCGCGATGACGACCAGCCCGATCGGGTTGGCGTCCATCTCGATGTCCAGGATCGCCATCGCCGCCCCGGCGATCTTCGTCACGCCGGTGAACAGCGCCAGGCCCGTCACCAGGATCCCGACGCCCTTCGCCACATCCAGGAACGCCCCGGAGTGGGAGGCGATGAAGCCGAGGAACCGCTGCGCGACCGGCAGGACCTTGTCACCGATCTCGATCATCAGCGCGTCGAACGTGCCCTTCAGCCGGTCGACTTCCACGCCGACGGTCTGCTTCGTCTGGTCCCACGCGGTGCCGAAGTCGTGCGCGCCCTTGATGATCGCCGGATACTTCGATTCCAGCCGGTCCATGTTGCCCAGCAGCACGGCGAGCCCGACCCCGGCCTTCTTCCCGAAGTCGGCGACCAGCTGCTCGGAGACCTTCGTCCCGGTGATCCCGATCTTCGCGTAATGCCGCTGCAGGTCCAGCAGCGCGGGCATCAGGCCGCCGCGCTGCATGTCGGTGGCGAGCTGGGTGACGGACATCCCCATCGCCGCGAAATCCGCTTTCCCCTGCTTGGACGGCACCTGCATGGCCTGCACCGCCATCCGCAGTTTCGTCGCCGCGTCCGCGCCCCGGATGTTCAGGTCACCGAACGTGGCCAGCGCCGACCCGACATCGATGAGGGTCAGCCCAGATTCCTTCATGACCGGCATGAGCCCGGTGCCCATGGCCTCGGCCAGGTTCTGCATCGTCATGTCACCGGCGCCGACGATCGCGTTCAGCGCGCCCATCGCCTGCGCGTAGCTCTTGACGCCGGGAATCCCGGAGGCGACCGTGGATGTCAGCGCGTTCGTGACGTCGACCAGGTCCGCGTTCCCGACCTTCGCGCCCTCCGCCGCGATTTTCACCACGTTCAGCATCTGCGCCGACGACGCACCCAGCGACGCCATGTTGCTCGCGACGTGGAACAGCGACATCGACAGCGAGTTCGGACTGAAACCGACCTGCCCGGCGAGCTGCAGCACCCCGGCCTTCAGGCCGGCGAGCGCCGGGAGCGGCACCCCGGCCTGGGTGACCAGCATCTCCGTCGACCGCTGGAAGGAGATCGCCATCTTGATCGACTCGTAGCCGATGCCGCCGATCGCCGCGGCGACGCCGAGCATCGCCGTGCTGGACAGCCGGAACTTCGACGCCGCGCCCTCCGCCTGCGCACCCGCCGCGTCGGCCTTGACCCCGGCTTTCTCCTCCGCGTCACCCGCGACCGTGGCGCCCTCGCCGGCGCGCATCTCGGCCTCAGTCAGCCGGATCTGCGCATCAGCCTGCGCCAGCGTCGCCTTCGTATTCGCGTCCAGGGCCGCGGTGTAGTCCTCGGCGGTGTGCGCGTCGTCGGCCTGGACCTGCGCCAGCTTCGCCGCCGTGTCCTGCGCCTTCAGGCTGGCGTCGATGTAGTCCGACAGGGCCGCGGTAACGTCGTCGACCCCGGTCACGGCCTGCGCGGAGTCGGCGGTCAGGACCATGCTGATCGGCTTGCGGAGCGAGTCGCCCTTGAGCGCGAGGTCGTCGAGGACGGCGTGGGAGTTGCCGGGGTCGGCGACGATCGCCATCGCGATCGTCTTCACCAGCGAAGCCCCGCCCGTCACCCCTAACCCTCCTCTTCCGGCCTGCCCCTGCGTGCCTGGTGCTCCGCGACCCGCCGGTCAATCACCGAGCAGAACACGCGGAACTCATCCACCAGCAGCTTCCGCGCCACCGACGGCGGCATGCCGAACGCCTCCGCGAGCGGCACCATGTACTCCCACCAGGTCGCCTCCAGGTCCTGGCCGTAGAACCGTTCTAGCTGCCGTTCCCGCTCGGCGAGAGCTGCGGCGGGATCCCAGTCGGCTGGGAGGGTGGCCCCGGTGACGGGACTGTAGGAGGGACTCCTGCCGCACCGTCGGCGTCGGCGTTGTCGGCGGCCTGGTCCTTCCGCGCGGCCGCCTCCGCCTCGGCGAGCTGCTGCAGCTGGATCGCAGCCACGACAGCGTTCTGAAAGCTGATCGCCGGGAAACTCAGTCCGACGCACGGACCCTCGGTGCCTTCCTGCTGCAGCATCAGCCAGTAGAGCGCCCGCAGGCAGTGCGGGTCGACGTCGTTCAGCCCTTCCTGCCACGCCTTCAGCCCGCGGCCGGCGGGGTACTGAGGGTCGACGGTGCTGGACTTGATCACGAACGCCTGCTCGATCGTGACCTTGCCGGAGTCGATGGACCGTTGCCGGCCTTCAAACTCGATGATCATGAGGGGGTTTTCCTTCCGTCACTTGAATCCGTACTCGAATGCCCAGTCGTCGATCACCCGGGCCACGATCTCCGCCGCCGCCTCGAAGCCCTCATCGCCCGCCGGGCCCAGGAACGGATGCACCGGCCCGAGATACCAGTGCTTCCGGTTCCCGTACAGCGGATGCTTCGACGGGATCTCCGCCGTATACGCCGCAGGGCCCTTCGGCCCGCCCGCGACCACGTAGATCCCCGACCGGCCGCCCGTCACCCGCACCGACCCCGGCACCCGGGACGAGAACTCCGACGCGTTCGCCCGCGCCAGGCCCGCGATCAGCTCCCCAGCCTCCCGCAGCCGCGCCGACAGGTCCGCGCCGGCGGTGCCGGACAGGCCCATGCCCCGCACCGACGCGGACAGCGTCTTCAGCCCGGTCACCTGCACGCGGGCGTGGCCTTTGACCTTCACCCGGCCCGGCCGCTTGCGGTGCACCGTCATAGCAGGTCACGGCACAAGGTCGGTCGACATGTAGGAGACCTGGATCTGGTTGTCGACCTCGTCGTCGAGGCCGGTGAACGGCAGCGCCAGGTTGATGATCCCCGGCCCTGCCACGACCGGGCTCTCGCCGTCGAGGTGGATGTTCGGGATCAGGACCGCCAGGGTCGGGAAGTAAGTGCTGGCGATCGCGACCGGGCCGGTGAACTGCAGCAGCAGGCTCGCGGCGGTGTCGCCGTAGAAGATGTCGTAGTAGCTGGCCGCGGAGTAGAACTCGGCGTTGAGAGTGCCGGTGATGTCGCGAAAGTTACTCTCGAGCTGCTCGCCCTTGACCCCGGCCACGCCGGAGCCGCCGGTGCCGCCCGTGCCGGCGATGAACCACCGGGTGGTGTCCAGCGGGTTCGTGACCTTGATCGAGGCCTTGGTCACCCGCGCGGCCGCGACCGGGGTCGACAGGGTCGTCACGCCCGCGGCGGTCGCGAGGGTGCCGCCGGAGTAGATGGTGGCCTCGCGGAAGTGGAAGAACTGCTGCCCCGCGCTGTATGACGGCGCGGTGATCGCCGGGCCGGCGATGGTGCCCTGCGGATTCTCCGGCGTCAGCTCCTGCCACGCGTCGATGCCGAGAGTGAAGGTCGCGAACTTGTTGACCTCGGTGTCGAGCTGCCAGTCCGTGATCTTGGAGCCGACGTAGGTGAACGGGTGGACCACGCCCATGGAGTCGGGCTTCCCGATCTGGATCGTGGAGGTCTTGCCCGCCAGGGATCCGGGGGCGTAGGTCTGCAGGTACGCCGCCGACGACGCCTGCTGCACGACCAGCGGATTGGACGTGCCGCCGGTGATGCCGGGGGTGAACGCGCCCATCATGTGCTCCAGCCACAGCCCCAGCTGCGAGAACGGCGCGTCGAACACCAGGCCGCCCTTCGCCTCCCAGGACCCGACCACCCGCCGCGACGACCGGCGGAACAGCCCGATGCCCGCGCCAGGGCCGCCGCCCGACCCCGACGAAGGGCCGCGCAGGCCCTGGCCCTGCACCACGTTCTTGGCACCCTTGATGCTTTCGGAGTTGAACTCCAGGAAATGGGTCGGGGTCGCGGCGGTGCCGTTCGTCGCCTCGGTCACGATCCCCGCAGAACCGGCCAGGCCCGCGCCGAGCGGCGTCGGCGCCATTACTCAGCCCCCCCAGCCCCACCGTCGATGACGGGGATCTCGGCCGCGTCCTTATGCTGGCCGCACCAGCAGTCGTCGCCGACCGTCTCGCACACATCTCCCTCGCCCGACGTGGCATCGACGAAGTGGAACCCGTCGGCGATGAACCCGGGCGGCTCCGGCGCATCCACCGTCGCGCCGACCGCGACCCGCCCCAGGACCCCGTTGTCGATGTACCCGCCCTCGCACGGCGGGTTCCTGTAGTCACCCTGATACGCCGGGCCGACCGGGCGGCCGCGGCTGTCCGTCCCGTGCCGGGCACCCCCGTGCGGGCTGACGCACTTCACCTTCCGCACCACTGCCTCCTAGCTGAGCCGGACGTAGAAATAGATCTTGAAGACGCACACGGCCTCAGCGCCGCCGCCAGGCACCAGATCGGCGTACCACGCCGACTCGGCGAACTCCGACCACTGCACCAGGCCGCCCATCGTCGTATCACCCGGCCCGGCAGGCGGGACGCCGCGGAGCAGTTCCTCCACGACCGCGGTGATGGCCTTGCACCCGTCGCGGTGGACCTTGCTCGAGGTGTCGCCGGTCCAGTGCTTCGCCGCGCAGGTGATGTCACCGGCCTGGTTTCGGCGGGTCGCGTCGTTGCCGATGTACGCGAACGACTGCGTCGAGGTGCCGTACTCGCCGCCGGGGTTCTTCGGGTCGCAGCCGATCCACAGGCACTGCTCGACACCGGTCGCGTCCGCGGGCGGGACCGGGCCGTCGAACACCTGGACGCCGAGTGCTTTCAGCGCCGCCGACGCCTGGCACTGGGCGACGAGGTAGTCGGTGACGTCGGGGACGAGGTCGGTGGTGCTCACCGGCGGTCACCGGGCCTGCGGAGCTGCGGCCGGACCGCAGCCATGTGCTCGGCGTGGTGACGGTCGAGCTTGCGGTGCAGGTGCCACAGCGCCGGTGTCGCCCAGATGACAGAGGCGAGCAGGTTGGACCAGACCGCGCCGTCCGGCCAGCCGAAGTAGAAGACCAGGACGCTCACCGCCGCACCTGCCCGGCGATGCGTGCTTTCAGCGCCTCGTGGTGCTCGGCGGACTGCGCCATGCGCTCGCGATGGTGCCGCTCAGCCTGCCGGTAGTGCACCATGACCGAGCCGAACAGGCCGGTGAAGATGGCCGTCGCGCCGCCGAACCCGGACCAGCCGCCGGCCTCGTCGGTGTTGCCCATGATGTGCAGCAGCCAGTTCACGCGACCACCATCCGCGACGCGGCCAGCTCCGGCGTCAGCAGCTCATACGCACGGTTCGGCACCGCGAACCCGAACGGCGTCGCGATCGTCTCCTCATCACCGGTGCCGGTCCCGGTGCCGGTGCCGCCGCCCTCCACCATGTACAGATGCTTCAGGATGATCTTGCTCGCTTCGTAGATGCAGCCGGGGATCACCAGCCGGCCCGCGGTGTACTGCCAGATGTAGGACCCGTAGAGGAACGGCAGGCCCGACGTGTGGGTCACGATGCCGGTCGCCGGGTCGGCATAGAGCTGGGTGACCGGATAGGGGATGCCGTAGAACATTGTCGGGAACATCGGCGACGGCGGCGACGGGATCGTGATCCCCGAACTGGCCAGGCCGGGCGGGTACCCGGTCCATCCGACCAGGCCCAGCACCGGTGGCTTGGACAGGGCCTGCATCACGCCGCGGGATGGCAGTTTCTCGATCACGGTCTGCTGCATCACCGGGCCGCACCAGTACTCGATGACGTTGGTGACCGCCGCGTTGTAGCCCTGGATCTTCGCGTCATATGCCGTGGTGCCGGTGAGGTGCAGGATCTCCTTCGCCTCGGCCAGCGACACGATGGTGGCGTCGGGCAGCGGCTGGATCTCGAAGGAATCCGAGAACGCGCCGGGATAGGTCGGGTCGACGTTCGTGAAGGTGAAGATGTGGTGCCCGGCCTGGGCGCTGGTGAACGTCGCCACATAAGACCCGGACCCGACCGCGCCGGAATGGCTGACCACCGGGTTCACCGTCGTCCCGTCAGGCTGCACCACAGCGCAGGTCACCGAGGCCAGCAGCGTCGCGTCCTGCGGGTTACCGCCCGTGTCGGTGCTGAGGAACGCGAGGGGCACCTGCGCCCCGGTGAACCACGGCGTGACCGCCGGCATGACCCCTCACCTCCTCTTCTTGCGGGACCGGGGCACCCGAAGGCACCCCTCAGGCCACGGGCACCCCGGCGACTATCCGGCCGCCAGGGCTTTCCCGTTGCCCATCGCGGTCTTCGAGTGCGCCAGCACCCGGAGCTTGCGGATGCCCTCGGCGACCTCGCGGCGCACGTCGGCCTCCTTCGGCCGGGTCAGCCCGATCGCCGCCAGGTGGAACAGGTGACCCTCGCCGACCGCCGGGCTGAGCGTGGTGACCAGCAGATGCCACCCGGCCGCGATCACCTGACCGCCCGGCGTCGGCACCGGCACCGGACCCCAGGAGACCGAGACGCCGAACGTCTCGCCGAAGCACTGCTTCCCGGTCTCGTCCTCGGCCCACGCCTGCGCCTGGGCTGTGATGTCCTGCGCTGCCATGGGTTCAGGCCGCGACTTCGGCGGAATCCGGCACGGGAGCAGCCTCGGCGGCGGCACGCTGCTGCTCGTCAGCGACGGCCTGCGCGGCGACCTGCTTCGTCTCGGCTTCCACCGACTTCAGCAGCTCCGCCAGCATCACCCGCGTGCTGTCCGGCACAGCCAGGCCGATCGCCGCCTGCACCAGCGGGTCCGCCTCGATCTTCCCCGCCAGCTCCATGAGCCCCGGCAGGTGGCTTTCGAGCAGGTCCCGGCCGTGCTCGAAGTGGGCCTTCACGTCGTTCACGATCTCCGCCAGGGTCATGACTGGTCGTCTCCTTCGAGGGGTTGCCGGCCGTCCCCGCGGACAGCCGGCTGATCTGCGCGCGGAGTTCCGCCGCGCGGTCCCACGCATAGGCGCCCTCCGCCAGCTCGAGTTCGGAGTCGAGCTGGCCGAGGATGCCCGCGCGGACGCTCACGATTTACTGCCTGCTGAGCAGCAGGTACGGGACCTTGCCGACTGTCGCGGCCATCGCCGGCAGCACCGCCGGGGCCGTGGCCGTGGCCACGAGGGCGCCACCGGAGGCGTACAGCGGCACCTGCCCGGTCAGCGCGACCGCGCCCGCGACCGCGCTCGACGTCATCGCGTCGATCGTGTTCCCTGTCGTGCCGCTCTGGTAGAACGCGATCCCCCAGATCGCCGGGCCTTGCGGCACGATCACGCCGGTCGACGGGCCCTGCGGCGTGCCCGCCGTCCCGATGTTGCTCACCGTCGCGGCGAGCTGGATCTTCTGCGCCGTCGCCGCCCACCCGGTCGCCGTGGTGTTGTCGGTGCTCTGCGCGAGCAGAGCCGCACCGGTGGCCACGCCGTTGTACAGCGCCACCCACGAGTGGGTCAGGGTGCCGCCCGCGACCGAGGCCAGGAACGACACGAAGTTGAAGATGTCACCGGCCTGCACCGGGACCGCGTAGACATTCAGGTTGGTCACGGTCGGGATGACCGTGGTCACGATGTCGCGCCGGCTGATCGTGCGCCGGTACGGCGGGATCGGCGACCCGTCGAGCAGCCACTCTTCCTCGGAGTCGGGGTACCGGCCCGAAGCCAGATCTGACATGTGGAGTTCCTCTCCCTCAGCCGCTTGGTTTGGTGCCGGGCTAGAAGCCGACCAGTCCGCCCGCAGCGCCCTGCGACAGGGCCGCGCCGAGCGCGCCGATCGAGTTGACGTTCCCGTAGCTGACCAGGTTCCCGGAGGCGTCCTGGTACCGGTTCGCAATGGACGCGTTGTACGCGTACAGCTGGAACCGGACCGCCAGGTTGCCGGACAGGACCTCCTGCAGGACCCGGGTCCGCATCTGGCCCTCCCAGACGAACAGGTCCTGCCAGCGCGCCGCGATCAGCGGCGTGAACACGTTCGCGTTCGTCGACGTGCCGCCGGATCCGTCGATCGGGGCCACGTGGCCGTTGGAGATCGCGCCCAGGTACGGCTGCGTCGCGCCGGTCCCGCCGAACGTCAGCGGGATGTTCGGGTCGATCCACAGCGGCAGCGACAGCATCCGGCCGGCCAGGCCCTCGGCCAGCGCCGCACCCGAGGCGGCGGCGACCTGGTTGAAGTTGTTGCCGCCATCCGTCGGCACCACCAGCGGCCGGCCGGTGGAGTCCGTCGACGTCGACAGCGCCCACCACACAGCCGGATTCGCCACGAACGCATCCGGCGCCAGGAACCGGTTCCGGGACACCCTGGAGATCAATTGCCCCGATGCGGTGAACAGCGACGCCGCACCCGTGAACTGCGCCGTCGTCAGGCCCGACGCGTAGGCGTAGAACCCCTCGTTGCTCTGGCCCGCCGTCCCTAGCGACGCGTTGCCCCACAACTGCCCGTTCTGGTACAGGCCGTTCAGCTGCGGGTATCCCGCGCCCAGGAGGAGCTGAGCGGAGAACTGCATGTTGTAGTCCGCGGTCAGGTCCCCGAAGATGATCTCGTCGTAGTTCAGCGGCGACTGGTCCAGCAGCTGCATCGCCGCGTCCTGCTGACCCGCGATCGTCATCACGCGGCCCTGCACGAAGTTGTCCGCGATGTCCCGGCCAGGCAGCGGCGCGCCGTCGCCCGGCTGCGTCCCGGTCGCCGTACCGAGGGTCAGCCGCGGGATGTTGATCGAGTCCGTGCCGCTGGGGAGCGGGAAGTTGTGCCACAGGTCCGCGAACACGCGCCCGGCCCGCAGGTACTCGATGTACTCATCCACCAGCCACAGCGGCGGCACCTCATACCCGCCCTGCCCGTCGGTCCGGGAGATGATCCGCTTCTCGAACACCGGGACGCCGGAGGCGAGGAACCGCTCATAGGTCCGCCGCTCCAGCCGCGCCATGCGGCGCTCACGCGGCGTGCCGCCTTCCAGCCCCTCGCCGGACAGCACCGACTCAAGCCGCCGCTGCGCCCGCTTCTGCGCACGCTCTTCCCGCTGCGGCATCTCGACGCGGAGCTCGGCCTCGTGCCGCTCCTGCCGCGCCTGCGCTTCGCCCCAGCCGCCGTCGCCGTCGCCCTTGCGGAAGTGCACGCGCGCCTGGTCCAGGAAGTAGGAGTGACCGGAGTACTCGCCGTAGGTCGTCGGCTCGCTGGTCACGGTCACGCCCGACGCGCGGCCGGTCACCGGAGCCGGGTCACCGGCGCGGAGTTCGGCGGCCCGCTGCTCGCGGTCACGCTGCTCGCGCATCCGCTTCAGCTGCTCGTCGACCTCGCCGATCTCCCTGGTGGCCTTGTCGTAGGACGCCAGTTCCTCGGGGGTGTTGCTGAGGGTTTCCCTGGCCGCGGCGAGATTCAGGGTCTCGGTCGCGCTGGCCAGCAGGGCGGCGCGGCGCTCTTCCAGCTTGCGGATCAGCTCATCCACGGGAGTTAGTCCCCTTCACGAGGCACGCTTCGACGTGGGCGCGTCATCTCGTGGGGACTGGCGTACGGGCCGCATGCCTGCGGGGGTGCGCCTGTCCGGGACTACTTGATCAGCCCGTAACGATCGTCACTGTAGGCGCATGATCAGCCTGGGGTCAAGCGAACAGCGGCCGGATTTGAACCTGGGTCATAGAGCGGGACCCCTGTCAGATCCCTCTAAGAACCGGCCAGGGTCCCGCCTTACTCCCAACTGAGCATCTCTATGAGACCACAACTAGCCGGCGAGCTTCAGCAACTCCAGCCGCCGCCTTCGCAACGCCAGCGAGTCGCCCGACTCCGACTGGATCGGCACACCCTGGTCGTCGATCACGATCTTCCCGTCGGTGTCGTACAGCGCCCCGCCGCACTGATCGCAGTACTTCGCGTCCGGTGCGTTCAGCGCTCCGCCCGCAACCGTGCACGAGCTGGACGGGCATTGCATCGACCCCGGTGCTGCGTGCGGAGCCGGGTCATAATCCGGCGCGTCGGTGTAATCCGCCTGGAACGCGCCTCGACGCTCACCCGCACCCGCCGCCGACCACCGGTCAGCCCCCGCACCCATATCCCCCGCCAGCTCATGCCCGCAGCTCCCGCAGTACTTCGCATCCGCCGAGTTCCACCCGGAGCAGCTAGAGCACTGCTGGCTCATGTCCTCCACCCCGGTCATGTTGTTCAGCCCGGCCTTCGGCTGCATCGCATGCCCGCACTGGTCGCAGTGCCGCGCCGAATCGGCGTTCACGCTGTGGCAGACCGGGCATTCGTTCGTCTCGCCGTCGTGCGCCGAATAGGGCTGCGTCGGGGTCCGCCGCTCACCCGGCCGGCCGGCCGACAGCGTAACCATCGTCGACCCCGCCGTCGCCGACGACGCGCCCAGCGCCACCGCCGACACATCCCCGCGGTGCAGTTCCAGATCCAGCATCGCCCGCGTCTCCCAGTCCGGCGACCACTCCTGGCCCATCGTGACGAACCCGATCGACATCTCATCCATGTCACCGCGCTCGACCGCGGACGCGAGGTTCCGCACATCGCTCCGGCCGCCGTCCATCCGCGCCTCGACCAGCAGCCCGCGAGTGTCCTGCGACAGGGTCAGCGTCCCGTTCCTCGTCCGCGCCAGCGGAATACCCGCGTCGTTGTGCCCGATCAGGAACGGTACGTCCAGCTCGGGCCGCGCCAGCGACCGGCTGAACGCACCCGGCCGCACAATCTCCGTATACGGGTCGCCCCACGGATCCCACATCTCAAACGGCGCGTCGAACACCGACCCGTAGCCGGTGAACAAGAAATCCGTCCCCCCGCTGCCGTTCGGCTTCGCCCGCATCTCCAGCGTCATCCCGCGCCGCTCAGCCCGCCGGATCATCGACCCGCGACGGCGGCGGCGGAGCTCGAAACGGGCCTGGTCGGCGGTCTTTGACTCGTCGACCTCGATCCCGAACTTCTTGCACGCGGCGAGGACCTTCGGCCGTGCCTTGTCGCCGAACGGCGACGTGGACAGCCGCGCCAGCGCATTCCTGGCGTGCGCCTCATCGTGCACGGGGAAGTGCCGCAGCGACCGCGGCGTGGTCTTCCCCTCAGCGTCCTTGGTGCCGCCGTCCTCTATGTACGCGAACGCGGAGTCGGGCAGGTCGTTGATCGATGCGGACGACATCGCCGCCCGCGTGTCCATGATCGTCATCTCATTCTCCCTGCCTCAACAGAGATTGCCGACCGGCTGGCCCGAGCCGCATTGCCAGTCGCCGCGACACACGGCTGACAGCCCGGCAGCCGCGGATCACCACCGGGCCGCACTGCAACCGTCACCAGCCCGTCGCAGACAGCCACGCCCGGATGATTGAACTCGCACAGGCACGCGCAGGGCCTCATGCTCATTCGCCCTGCCTAACGGGGGCGACGGGTGGCGGCAAGGGGGTTACGAGCGCGTCGATCATTTCCTTCTGATCCGGCGTCAGCGGCGCCCGGTCCACGATCTCCCGGCCCTCATCCTGCGTGATGATCCGCGACCCGACCGCCATATGCAGCCCGGTCCACAACGTCTGGAAGTCGACCCGCAGCAGCGAGTCCAGGTCAAACTTGCAGTACTGCCCCGGCGGCAGACAGGCGCCCCACCACATCTCCCACTTCTTGATCCACCGGAACATCGTGTACGTCAAAAACGAGAGCGCCCGCTGCTCCACATTCGCATACGTGATCGCCGAACCCTCGGACTCGCAGCCCACCATCTCCGGCGCGACCCGCATGAACCGGCACACCTTGGAGTCGGAGAGTTTCTGCGTGGCGAGGAACTGCGACTCGTCTGGATGGATCTGGATCTGGTCATACTTCCACCCGCCGCCGAGCACCACCGGCTCACGGCTCCCGTGCAGGGCGGCCATAAACCGGGCCTTCAGCGTCTGCGCGTCCTTCAGGCTGACCTCGTCGACCTTGTCGTTGGTCAGCAGGCCGCTGGGGTGGCCGCCGTCCTCGAAGTACTGCGAACCGAACTGCTCTGCCGCCAGACCCAGCCTCGTCGCCCGCACCCCGTACATCACCGGCGACATCCCGATCGGGCTGCCCGGCCACCGGAACATCGCCTTCCGCCACAGCCGCTCATCAGGAATGACCTCAGACCGGAACTTCGTCTCATACGTGCCGTCCTGCAGCCTGCGCACGTGCACGAGGCCGGGGTTCTCGAGCTCCACCTGAGTCGGCAGCATCAGCCGGTCCCGCGCCGCGACCTGCCCGTACTGCGTCCCTTTCAGGCAGTTAGCCATCGTCCCCATGTAAATGAAGTCGTAAATGTCGTCATGCGCGCCCGGCCACTGCAGGATCTGCGGCTGCCTGCTGACCCGCGTTGCCGACCCGGCGCCGTACCCGGGTCCCTCATACGCCCACGGGGTCAGCATCGCCATCGTCGAGGAGATCAGATCCGAGCACGACCACCACGCCGAATGGTGCAGCGCCCCGTCCGGGTCACCGGCCGCGTGATCCTGCAGCGCCTGGGTGTACGGCCCGACCGGCGGCGAGATGAACGTGAGCATCCGCTGCTCAAGCTGACGACTCCGCTCGGAACGCTCGTAACCCGGTTTCGGCCCGGCGAAGACACCCACCTAGAGCCGCTGGTCCAGCATCAGGCAGAACGCTCCAGCGACCATGAACCCGGCCGGCCTGAACACGGCCCACGCCCCGTAACTCACCAGGGCCGCGCCGCCGACACCCGGCACCGACCGCGACCACCCCAGTACCCGCCCCGCAACCGCACCCACCAGCTCCGCCGCGCGGCCGAGCCCGGCACGCCATGAGACGCCGATCGCCGGGCGGCCATGCGAGACAACAGCCAACACGCACCTGCCACAGGTCAGGACTAACGGTCGTTACCGCAAGGATGCCACAGCCAGCACAGCAACGGTGATCACGGCTATTAGAAGCCTTCGACGCGCGCCAGATGCAGCCTGCCAGCCCGAGACGCCTGCCACACCAGCTCGCAGACCGGGCAATGCTTCGTACCGACGTGCACGAGATCCGAATGCCCGCACTCAGGGCACAGCGTCCCGAGCTTCCACCCGGTCGGCGCATGCCACTCACAGAAGTTCACGCCGCTCTCCTCACCACATGGTGTTCAGGATGTCGATCGGTTTCGGTAGCCGCCGGATCGCCCACACCCCCATGCAGGTATTCACCGCCGCGTCGATGCGCCGCTTCGACTTGCCCTTGGACAGCGTGAATCCCCGTTCCTGCGCCCGCTTCGCTGCCGCCAGGACCTGACGGCCGAACTCGAGGTCGCCGTCGTGCACGATCTGCGGCGGGTCAGCCGTGATCGCCGTGAACGTCTCCCCCACCGCTGGGGCCATCAGCGCCGCGGTCTGGTCGAACTGGATCACCGCAAGGCCCTCATCGTCTTCGAGCATCCGCGCCGGCAGCTCGAAGAACCGCGGGTCGTACACCAGGCCCCGGAACGCGTCGCCGAGGCCGCGGGCCGCCGTCACGATATACTCGTAGACCTCCAGGTGATCGATCCGGCCGCCCGACGGCAGCCAGATCTTCTGCGTCACCGCGATCCGCCCGTCGGCCAGCAGCCGGAACGTCCCGACCGCCGTCGAGTCACGGGTCAGCGACATGTCAACCGCCAGCACCGACGCCTCATCGCCGGCCAGCGACCACGTGCCCTTGCACCTCCCCCAGGCCGCCGGGTGCTCCTTCAGCCACGAATCCTCCGGGATCTTCTCCCACCGGTTCGCGTAATACCGGCCCCACTCATGCGCCGGCATCAGCGGCTTACCCCACTCGGCCACGCGGTCAGCCGGATTCCACAAGATCCCCGCCGCCGGCGACGCCGCCGCGACCGCAGCCCGCCGGTCCGCCTCCTCCGCGAAGTCCAGGTGCTCCGGCGCCTCCCAGCACTCGAACAGCAGCCGCGGATTCAGCCCCGGATCCCGCTCGACCTCCTTCCCGTGCTTGTACATCGACCCGAACAGGCTGTGATCCACATCGAACCCCGCCGTTGAGATGTCGATGATCCGCCCGGGGCCGCGTTCCACCCTCCGGACGCCGGTCACCTGGCCACCGGCGTCCGTGACCGGGATCTCGCAGCGCAGCTGCCGCTTGTTCGTGCTCTTCGCGATCACGACGTGCATTCGGGCCCGGCCCTCCCCGGTGTCGCCGAGCTCGTGGACCTCGTCGCACACGAATAGCGACGGCAGGCCGCCCTCGTTCGTCGCCGCGACCGCCGCGACGCGGACGATCTCGCCTGGCCGCCCGTCCGACCGGATGATCTTCGAGTCGTAGACCTCGAAGTAGCCCCGCAGCGGGCTTTCGTCGACCTTGTGGCCTTCCTGACCGCCGCACATGATCGACGCGGCGCCGAACAGCTTGTTCGCCTGGTCCCACGAGTTCGCCGCAGAGACGATATCCGGGCTGACGGGCGCGATCTCCGGCGGGCCGGCCAGCTCGAGAACTTCGATCCCGGCCACGAACGTCGTCTTCCCGCCGCCGGTCGCCTCCGACCGGACCCACCAGGAGTACCGCCAGTGCCCGCACCGCCCGCACCACTCATACCACCTGTACAGTGAGCGTTTCTGATCCTGGCGGAGCGTGATCTTCTGGGCGTACCAGTCACCCTCGCCGCAGATGATGTAGGTCTGCATCCACCAGACCGCGCGCGGGCCTTCGGTCGGCCAGAGCTGGCCGGGCGGCGGTGACCACCCGCAGTCAGGACACGGCGGACAGGTCATCCGGTGCCCACTTCGCCGCGTAGTCCGGATGGTCGCTGAAAACTTCGGCGTCGATGCGCAGGGTCTGGCACCAGCCGCCGTTGTAGTACTCGTCATGCACGACGTGGCAGGTCTTGCATCCGAAGCCGGGGTCCGGGCCGTAGTCCAGGGCGCCGTACGGGTTCGGCGAGTGCTCGTGCTCGGCCAGCCGCTTCCGTCCGGCTGCGACCTCGCGGAGCACCCGCGCCGGATCATGCCGCGCGATGTGCGGTGCCTGGTTCTCGTCTGGCGCGTCTTCGTCGTACACGACCGGGCCGCCGAGGCTGGAGATCGAGCCGGGGTGCCGTTCAGGATCATCCTGCGTCCAGGTGCCGCCTTCGCGGGCAGCCAGCTTCGCGGCTGCTTCGTCTTCGTCGAGGCGTGCGGCCAGGAACTCATCCAAGCCGAGGGTCCGGCTCTCCGCCACTATCCCCACCTCCATCACCAGGGAAACCCGCCGACAAATCCACCAGCGACCGCGCCTCCGCCAGCAAAGCAATCCCCAGCCTTGCCCGGTTGAGCGCACCCACACCAATCTGCGCCTCACACCGCTCCGCAACCGCCAGAGCCTGCCCCGCAATAGCAAAATACGGCGACGCAACATCCTGACCCATCGACCCCGTCGTCACCGGCGACGCCCGCCCCAACGCCAGCGCCTTCAACCAGTCATCCACCGACTGCGCCCACCGGATCACCAGCTCACGATCCACCGGACTGAGCACCGACGACAGGCGCGCATCAGCCCACAGCGAACCCCACATCCGCCGCGTCCGCAGATCATAAGCCAGCCCATCGCTCCGCTTCGGCAAGCTGAACCGCGCCAGCGGCACCGACGGCAGCACCACCCGCGCGCCATTCCGCGGATCCACCGCCATCCCAGCCGGCTTAGGCGCCCGCGGCACCGGCAGCCCAAAAACGCGCCCGGCTGTTACCGGGGAGGGGGATCAGGGGGAGCAGGGTCCTCGGGGCACCATGATCTTTAAAGAATCGCAATATGCACGGAGTGTTATGTGCGTGTGTTTCGCGTGCCATTCCCATTCCCTGGTGTGTGGTTGCCATTGCCTGTTGTTTCTGGTGTGGGATTCACTTGCGGCTGGTGAGTGGGTTGGCTTTGGTGGGGACGTGCTTGGGGTGGGTGTGTGCCTTGGGTCGTGCTGGCTTGAGTGCGCCGCCTCCGCTGCGTGCTGGTTTGCGTGGCTTGGCGTGGTGGCTGGTTTTGCGGGTGTGGTGGTGGCTGGTCTTGGCTGTGTGCCGGTGGGGGTGGTGGTGCCAGCGGCGGTCGCCGGGCAGCTCGTCGCTGGTCATCGCTGGTCGCGGCCCTGGCCTAGCGCGATGGCGTAGATCTTGCGTGTCTTGTGGTCGGGTGTCCATGTGCAGTCCGTGACGCGGTGGGTGATGCCTTGGGCGGGTGGCTGGCAGTACCACTCGCAGGTGTAGGTGCCGGCGCGGTCGGTGCGCTGCTCGGTCAGGATTGGCGTGCCGTCGCTCATCGGTTGCCCCTGTTGCAGGCTGAGTGTGCGAGTCCGCGGTATCCGGTGCGGTCGGGTGTGTGGGCGAGGTCGAGGTCGTTCCGGTCGGTCATGGGTCTTCCACAGTGTGCGCAGGGCTGGCCTGGTATCCATTGTGCGATGAGCTGAGTGCGGAGGGCTTGGTGCGGGGGTCCGTAGCCGCGCTGGGTGGTGGTGCCGCGGCGCTGGGCCTGGCGTTGGTTGGCTGCGGCTTGGTGGGCGGGGCAGCGCTGGGTGTCGCCGTCGAAGACCTGGCCGCAGACCTGGCCGCTGGTGGTGTCGGCGCAGAACCGGGTAGTCATCGTGCTGCGGCTTGCTGCCATGCGGCTGTGCGGCGGCAGCGGTTGCAGGTGACATCAGCCGCGACGGTGGTCGTCGGTGGGCAGCGGTCAGGTCCGCCGCACCATGAGTTGCAGCCCATGGGCGTGTTCTTGCATTCGTGCTCTTCGGCCGAGTGGCGGCAGGGGATCTGGTAGTGGACGGTGCGGAGCTGGTCCTTGCGCAGCGGGGTGACAGTGGCGAGGGTGCGTCGGCGGGATGCGACCAGCTGGGGTGGTGCGGGTGGCAGGAACCCGGTGGCGTAGGTGTCGGCGGCGTGCAGGATCGCGTCGACAGCCTCATTCTGGGTGACCACGTGGCGGCTGGCGTAGGTGAGCTGGCGGTGTGTCTCGGCTTCGAGCTCGTCCCGGTTCACCGGTCGTCGTCCCAGGGGTCGTCGCAGCCTTCGCACGTCGGGTGGAGGCAGACGGGGCAGAGGTCGTGGCACCAGCAGCCGCACGCGGACGGGCAGTAGTCGTCGTCGATGCAGGGCAGGCACCGGCCGTTGATGATCCAGACTTCGCTGGCGGTCACTGGTCGCCGCCGATCAGGTCAGCGAACGGGTGCTGGTGGTCCTCGCAGCGCCAGTGGGGGCATTTCCCGTAGAACGCGTCGCGGTCGGCGGCGAGCTGGCGGATGCGTTCCCGCTCCGCCGCGACCGCATCCGCGATGAGATCGGCTACCGGCGTGAGCACGGCGGCGTCCGGCACCACCTGCAGCGGGTCGTCCTTGTGCTTGTCCCAGGCGGCTCGCCACGCGGCGGCGAGTTCGTCTACCTGTGCCTGGTCGATGTGGTCGCGGGTGGTGATGATGCCGACTGGTATCTCGGCGGCTGCTGCGGCGATCAGCGGCGCGGCAGCCTCCAGCGCGGCCGCTGCGTCTTCGAGCGCAGTCAGGGCGATCGCGGCGCGGCGGGATTCCTCCGTGCCAGTGCCGTGGCCAAACGCCAGATGGCGCTTGATGATCGCCTCCGCTGCAGCTGCGAGCACGGGCTTGCCGCCAGGCCATGGCTGGGCGGTGATGGCTTCGGGCGGGACCGGCGGGGTGGTCATCGGATGTGTCCTCCAGTTGGCGGTTCGGTCAGTGGGCCATTCACAACAGCGGAGCGAATCGCCGACAGGTCGGGCGGTTTGCCCAGCCAGTCGGCCGGGTCGAATCCGTCACATCGGTAAGGCGTGTCAGCGCAAGGGATGAGTTCGGCGGTCGGGCTCATAACGCGGCGCCAGCGGATGGTGTCGCATTCTCGGGCGAAAGCCCGGCGGTCGGTTCGTTTGTATTTCCGGAACCACCACCATTGGACGATGCGCCAGTTCCACCAGGCGGTCATTGCTTGCTCCAGTTCAGTAGACGGGCAGGAATCGCTTCCGCGGGTCGGGTTCGTTGCGGATGACCTTGCGGATATACGCGGCAGGGTCAGCCGGGCTCCGGTCTTTCAGGATCTCGGCATACACTTTCTCGGCCCAGGCGACCGTGATTACCTTCCCGGTTGCGTTGTTTATCTCGGTCATTATCAGTTGGAATATCTGATCGCGGTCGAGCGGCCGGGGGTTACTGCCGTTACCCCGATCAGATACATCAGCCACGGGAAGATCTGCCTCTGCCTCTGCCTCTGCCTCTGCCTCTGCTTCGGTTTTGCTTCCGTTTTGCTTAAGCACTTGCTTGCCACTGCGAGCCGCCGACCTGCGGTTACCTGTGGGCGATGCCGATTCCCCAGAGTGCGACTCACCTACGGGCATGGGTGCGCTTACAGTGTTCACCCCACTATGGGGAGCAGTGCGCGAGGAGTCTTGCCCAGGGTTATCCACAGGTTCCGCTGCAAGCACTTGCTCAGGCGTTTGCTTAAGCACTTGCTTAGCACCTGGTTTCGCGAGGCCACCCTTGCGGCCCGCCTCCGAGCGCTTACGGCGAAGCTCTTCGACCTCCTCGCGGGACCGCTGATGCTCCAGGTAATCGTGCATCAGATAACCACCGCGAACACGCCCGGCAAATCCCCGGTCAATGATCTGCTGCCGAATGGGCGCGGTGCCGATTGTCTTCCAAACGGCGTCGCGGACGAACCCGTCGGTGAGTTCCTCACCGCAGTACGCCCACAATTCGACGATGGTCCACTTGACCTCCCGCCGTGCGCCGTCGAGCTTGCGGTGCCGGGGCAGGCGGACGTCGACCCTGATGTATTCCCAGTTGGGTCTGGCCACTTCATCCGGTCCTGTCTCCTCGGTCAGCGAATGGTGGTGCCGCCAGGCTGGGCGTGGCATTCGCAGGCTCAGCCTGGCGGCGGTGGCAGCCCTGCCGCGGTCATGGCCGTGCCGGGTGCGGGCTGCCGTTGGTGCGAGCCGGTCCACCGGCCGCTCCTTCACGGTCGGCGGTACCGAGATGGTGTACGGCTACCTCGCCAAGAGCGCCCCCGTCACCCGGCGCAATGAGCACCCGCTGGCCGCAGCGGGCCGCGCCGCCCGCGCGAACGACGCCCGCCGGTTCGGCACCCAGCCGTTCACCGCCCGTGACCGTGAGCTGCGCGAGGACATCTGCGGCTTCTAGGACCACCACCACCGGAAGAAAGAGGATCACGTCATGCCAGCCATGCTCCACCTCCGCGACGACGCGCCCTGGGACACCTCCTACGGCAGCCAGTCCCACTTCCTGGCTTCCCGCGCGGCCCGGCGGATCACCGACGACATCGCCGCTAACGACCGGTGGGGCGACGAGCCCGCCTACCGGCCCGAAGACGGCTCCTATGCCGGCGATGCCCGTGACGCCCAGGTGCGCTGCCACAGCGACTACCTGTTCCTGCACCCCCGCAAGGGCACCGGCATGATCACCCAGGCCGAATGGGTCTATCTCGCGCTGTTTCCCGCCGCCGCGCGGTGGGCTGAGCTGCGCGACGAGATCACCCGTCTCGTGGCGTGCGGCGCGCTGGCGGCTGACGAGCGGATCGAGGATGCCGTGACGCGGCTGCTGGACAACGGCTACACCGTCGGGACGCTGCGCGCGGAGACTGCCGCGACGGCCGATCCGGTCGGCCTGGCCGAGATCGCCGACCGGCTGCAAGTGGACCGGGCCACCGCCGACCAGTGGCGGCAGCGCGGCGTCCTGCCCGACCCGGTGTGGACGGTCGGCGGCCGTCCCGCGTGGCCGTGGCCCGTGATCGCGGCCTGGGCACGCGAGACCGGCAGGCTCCCGTCCGGCCCCGTACACGGCTGACAAGCCGCTGCTGATCCCCCGTGCCAGGTCACCGGCCGGGGGATCAGCCGTGCGTACAGCCCTCAAGGCGTTGCCTCCTTGGCTGCTTTGCGTTCGGCGGATGATTCGCCGCGCCACCGCACCACGACCTGGATCCCGCGCAGCCCTGCGGCGACCAGTCCGGCTGTGGCGGCGGCGAGGATGGTGAGGAACGCCAGTACCGCAACCAGCCCGCTCACTTGCTCGCCTCAGACGCGACACAGAGCCACTCGTGCGTGTCGTCGAGCGCGGTGGCGGCGGCGAGCGCGAGCGTCGCGTGCACCTGCGCGGCAGCGATGAATGCCGGCTCAGACGGGTCGGCGCGGTTTCCTGCGTTGAAGGCAAGGAGTCGTTCGGCTTCGGTGTAGTGCTCGGGTCCGGTCATCGGTATCCTTTCTCTGTCTGGGGACGGTGGATCGCCGGCGGCGCGGGACACGGCCGCCGGCGATCGCTTTCTACTCGGCCTTGGTCTCGGCGTCGTGGTCGGCCTTCTCCTCAGCCTCAGCCTCGTCGAGCAGGACGTTGAGCTGGTCACGGAAACCCCGGACGTGCTGCCAGTGCTCGGTGACCCGGACGTGATGAATCACGCCCTTCTCGATGTGGACGTCAGCGCCCGTGTTGCCGTGGACGGTGATGTTCTTGCCGGCGCGGGTTGCGTGCAGCGTCATGCGGATAGTCCTCTTCTCGGGTTGGCCGCCGGCAGTGTGCTGGCGGCTCAGGGCCAGCCCCGGAACCGTGCCCCATGCGTCGAGGCGCGGGGACGGGGCTGGCGCTCAGCCGCCAGGGCTAGTCGGCGACCAGGCGCTGCTCCTCAGCCTCCTCCCGCTGCCGCCGCACCACGAACAGCCCCGGCGCGATCCCCGCGTACCCGTGCTCCGGGTGCGCCTGCACGGCCAGCGCGCCGTCAGTGACGGTGAGCACGCCGACGGCCAGGCCCGTCGTGTCGGTCACCTGCGGCTGCCAGTAGCAGGTGCCCTGGTCGGCGAACAGCCGGTGCTCGTGACCGCCGCCGGCGGCCTCGACGACGGGGACGCCGGCGCGGCCGATCGGCTTGCCCGGGCCCGCGAACGTGATCTGGCCGTCGAGTTCGGCGAGGGGGATGATGATGGTGTCGCCCTGGGGCTGGATGCCGTCGAGGTAGGGGATGGTGGCCTGGCGGTCGAGCTGGTCGAGGACGTCGAAGCCGTGGCGGCTTATGGCGTCGCTGAGTGTGGGCATGATCGTTCCTTCCTAGTGGTTGGGTGGTGCGGTGGTATGGACTGCCGGATTGCGGTCGGTGGCCACGCAGCTGAGTCCGAGCGACAGGACGCGCATGGCCGGCCGCGGTGTCATGTGCGCCTCACGGTGCGGGCGTACTGATCCCGGGTCAGGCCGTACGTCCACGCAGCAGCCTCCAGAGGATCTGAGATGCGCGCGGGCACCGTCAGGCCGTACCTCCGGCGCGTGCCGTCACGTTCCGGTGAACCGTTGACGCAGAGAAGCAGCCGGACCGAGTCGCCCCACAGCCGCTCCGGCACGTCATACAGCACCAGGTGCTGGCCGGGGTTACCAGGATCGGGCACCCGCGCGCACGCCACCTCTGCACTGCGGCGCCTGGTGCCCGGTACTTCGCCGACCGGCACGAGACCGGCCTCCTCAGCGAACCGCGCCCAGCCGAGTGACTCGATCGCGCACCGCCGGACCTCCACATTCGGCTCCGCAGCGATCCGCTCCACCGTCGGGCACTCGACCACCCAGGAAGGCACGCGGCGGCCGTGCCAGCGCCAGAACCCCCACCCGTCACGCCACTGCATCGCCATGCCCGCCGCCGAGTGCAGACGCCCCTCCGCGTCAAGGCGGAGCACTGCCGGCCGGTCCACGACGATCGCGAAGCCGCGGCAGGCGAACCACCAGCCGGCGTTCCTGGCGATCTGCTGCTGGCCGTGGATCTTGCCGAGGCCCGTGACGCCGATGCGTTCCATGGCGTCGTAGTAGGAGAGCCATCCGGCCGAGAGGTTGCCTCCCTGGTAGCTGGCGTACCAGTTCTTCAGGCGGTCGCGGACCTCCGAGTAGACCGCCGAGCCGACCGCCGAGTCGACCGCCGAGCCGACCTCCGAGCCGACCGCCGAGTAGACCGCCGAGTAGACCTCCGAGCCGACCTCCGAGCGGACCGCCGAGCGGACCGCCGAGCCGACCTCCGAGCGGACCTCCGAGCGGACCGCCGAGCCGACCGCCGAGCCGACCGCCGAGCCGACCTCCGAGTAGACCTCCGAGTAGACCGCCGAGCCGACCTCCGAGCGGACCGCCGAGCGGACCTCCGAGCCGACCTCCGAGCCGACCTCCGAGCCGACCTCCG